>Ga0213821_1000013_pt1 | contig 187693 bp, 174 predicted proteins | sample MC6MC0909MG_FD_179894 | JGI IMG/M metagenome (GOLD analysis project Ga0213821, IMG submission 179894) | Enriched soil aggregate microbial communities from Iowa State University, Ames, United States - MC6-MC0909-MG | ecosystem: Environmental > Terrestrial > Soil > Unclassified | place: USA...
TTCATGTTTGCGGCGACGGATAATCGCTGCTGCTTTGAATAACACGTCAGCACGAATGGCTGGATCTACTTTTTTCCACGTTTTAAATGTTTCATCCGCTGCTTGCATTGCTTTTTCAGCTAATTCTTTGCTTGCTTTTGAAACGCGACCGATCACTTCTGTTTTCTTCGCTGGGTTATAAGAAACAATTTTATCTTCTGTCGTAATACGTTCACCACCGATAATCAGTGGGTAGTCTTGACCTAAATAACCTTCAACTTTATTTAATGCCTCTACATAAGCGTTGTAGTTTGCTTCTTGCGTAAAATCTGTAAATGGTTCGTGTTTGTAAGCGATCATAAATTTCCCTCCAACAAATATAAGTGCAAAATGAGTATGCACCTCATTAGATTTTATTAATACTATAATGCAATATAATTTGGCATTAATCAACTTAAAATTTATAATTTTTTTAATTTTTGCATGGGATTTTTTGTTGGTGATACAATAAGGCTATGAAGTAACAGGAGGACAAGATGGATAATACTGTATTACTTAATATTTATAAATACGTCATTGAAAAAGGTGACATGGGAATTTGCGTAGTTGATACCGAAGGGAAATTGCTTATTTATAATAAAAAGATGAGAGAATTAGAAGGTGTCAATGAAACAGAATTTGAGGAAAGACGCGCTTTAGAGATTATTGATTTTGAAATCGAAAAAAGCGATATTTATAAGGTTTTGAATTCGGGGATGCCCATGCTGAATGTGAAAAAAACATACTGGAATAAAAAAGACCAGGAAGTTACCTACATAAGCAATATTTATCCGCTACACAATGATGGTATTTTAGTTGGGGCTGTCGAATTTGCTAGAGACATTACGCAGTTAGAATTTATGATGTACCAGCCTTTACGAAGATATGGTGCCTCACTAACTTTCGATATTATCACAGCAGTATCGGCTGTCATGAAAGACGTCATTGAAAAAGCCAAAATTGTAGCGTTAAGTAGAATGCCTGTCGTTTTAATTGGTGAGTCTGGGACCGGCATAGATATGATTGCCGAAGGGATTCACCATGATTTAAAGATGAAAAATGATATGTTTATCGGTTTAATTTGTCGTCGCGACGAAAAAACGGTATTAAAACAATTTGAAAAATATATTGTTGATAAGGAAAAAATTACTTTTTTTGCTGAACGGATTGAATACTTATCGATGGAAGCACAAGAAAAGATTGTTGAGCTTTTCGAAAATCATCCTAATCATCACCATGTATTAATCGCCAGTGTTGGGAAAGATCCAATTGACTTAATTCAACAACAACAGCTGTCCAAAAAATTATATCGACTATTTTCCGGAATTACGATTTATGTGCCACCATTGCGAGAACGAAAAGAAGATATTATGCCATTTATTGATGACTATTTGAAAAGGCATCGCGATAGTTTTGGCTCAGCTATTCAAGGGCTGTCAGAAGAAGTGAAAGAGACGTTTTTAAAATATGATTGGCCAGGTAATTTGAAGGAGTTAGAAGTTTTGCTCGATGAAATTTCGCCACTGATTACAAACGAAATCACAATCGATAGCCATATGTTACCAGCCCACTTTAAATGGAAAATGCAAAGTTCAAATGACAAAGGAATAGACGATACGAGTGATTTATTTGTTATAAAAAATCAACATGATATAAGACCGCTAGAAATATACATGAAAGAAGTAGAAGAGTATTATATTTCAAAAGCGTTAGATTTCCATCAAGGAAATATCTCCAAAACTGCTGCAGCACTAGGAATTCGCCGACAAAGCTTACAATATCGTGTGAAAAACTATAATCTCAATAAAAAAAGCGAAAACATCGATTAACAATGTTTTCGCTTTAGAATGTATAGAAGTTCAGGGTGTTACCCTTTTCGCAGACTACTTTGCTAAGACAAGGTAGTCTATTTTTAATGCGAAAATTAGTGGGAGCCGCGCCGCGCTTGCTGCAACGGAAATCGGCGGCACTCATTTTATTTGCCTTTTTTTGAAAGACGGCCAAGTAGGAAGGCTGTTGTTCCTAAGCCGATTGCTAAGTTTGTTTTTTTATTGAATACTTGTTTCGTTACAAGCGTTAAATTTTGCGGACGCTCCGCTAAACGGCGCATAAAGTAACCATACCAATCGTTACCAAATGGTAAGTATGTGCAGAAGTTGTAGCCTTCTTTAGCAAGAGCAAGTTGCATCTCTTTACGGAAACCATATAACATTTGGAATTCAAACTTGTCATTTGGGATATTATGTTGCTGTACAAATTGTTTTACATGATTGATAACATTATGATCGTGCGTTGCAATCGATGTGAACTTGCCATGTAATAAATGGTATTCAATTAATTTAAGATAATTACGGTCAATATCGCTCTTCGATTGATAAGCAACACTTTCACTTTCTTTATAAGCACCTTTTACAATACGCAAACGGAAATTTTTGTATTTCTCAATGTTTTCCTCAGATTCAAAAAAGTAAGCTTGGATGACTGTTCCGATATTATCAAACTCTTTATGTAACTCATTCATTAAATCAAATGAGCTTTGTAAACGAGCATAGTTTTCCATATCGAAGTTGACAAAGATATCATATTGATGTGCGAGTTCCACAATTTCTTTTAGATTTTCATAACAAAAGTCATAATCAATATCTAAACCTAGTTGTGAAGGCTTTAAGGAAATATGGGCATCTAATTGCTCATCATGAATAGCTTCAATTACCGCTAAAATATTATTTTTGGCAACAGTTGCTTCTGATTTTTCGAAAACAAATTCACCTAAATTATCGACTGTACAAGAAATGTTCGATTGATTTAATTCTTTAATTGTTTTGACAACTTCTTGTAAGTTTGTACCAGCTACTACACTTTGTGCGCCCATTCGTAAACCGTACTTTTGAGCCGCACTATTTAATATTTTGTTTTCTGACAGGGAAATAAAAACGTCACGTAATGCCATAAAATGTCCTCCTGAAATAGAAAATTTTGATTTCTTGGCGATTATATCACTTTTTTTAAAAAGTAAAACTGCCAGATTTTCAAAACATATTACTGAAAAGCACGATGAGGAGTACTTGAGATATTGTCTTTACTGACTTTTTTAAAATAAAAAATAATAAAAAAATTTTTTTAAAACGCTATATTTGAATAAATAAAAAAATTACTTTTAATGGGATTTTTGAGAATTTTGAAACATTATTTGAAGTGGAATTTGCTATTTGGAGTAGTTTAGAAATGGAATTAAATAGGGATTTTTAAATTAAAAGTTAAAAGACGCGAGCACCCAGCGACAGTGAGGGTTGAAACCGAGAGAAATCGCCGATAGCAGCCCGAGAATCGCCGGTAAACCTTTTGAAAGCACAGTCGTAGCGGACAACAATGGCATAGAAAAAGTGTTAGAGTTAACCGCAGTTAATCTAACACAATTTGTTTTTGTACCGGCCACTTGCTCTAGTGTATTAAACGATTAGCGCATTGGAAGAAACAAATATAAAATTTGTAGGTTTATTTGTTTTGTTAAACCAATTGTGGGGTACTGTTGATTCCATATGAATACTATCGCCGGGGAAAAGGTCATATTCTGTATTATCAAGAATAATCGTTAAGATTCCTTCAGTGACATAAATAAATTCTTGCCCTGCATGAGAGAAAGGTGTTTCTCGTTTGTCTCCAGGTAACAAAGTAACTAAAATTGGAACAAAGATTGGATTTGATACATTTCCAGATAGGTCCGAATAAATAAACGATGACTTATGTTCTGCTTGTTTATAAGTGCCTCTTCTAATCATGTTTTTGTCCATTTGGATCGTATCAGGAAAGAAATAACTAGGACTAACGCCTAGTGCTTCAGATATTTTTCGTAAAGAATGTAATGTAATAGAACAAAGCGAACGTTCTACTTGAGATATAAAGCTTATAGATAAATCTGTTTTTTCAGAGACTTCCTTCAACGTCATTTTTTTTGACTTACGAAGTTTTTTAATTAAAATACCTACATCTTGATCCATGATTATCTACCTCAAATACTACTTGTTGTCATAAAGTATATAGAATGCGAAAGTTATTGTAAAGTTACGCCAATGTTTGTTGATTTAGGATGTAGGCAAAGATGTGTATGTATAGAGTGGACGATATAATAGTCTATACACTATACTACTAATTACACAATATCTATTAAATTTTATAAATAGATTGAATTTTCAAAAACGGTGTGTATAATTAATGTAAGCGGTTTACATTACTTAAATTTTTAGGTGGAAATGTGATGTATTTTAATGAAAGAATAATGCATTATGCCCCTTTTTTACATATAATTTTAAGTGATATTTAAATTTTTTAAATTATTATTGAAATTTATTAGGGTGCTATAACGTCTTACATTTCATTAAAAGCTATTTTTTTTAAGTATAAATTTAAGTGGTGTTTAAATTTTAAGTGTTTTTTTCACTTGATTAAAGTAATAATTAAAACTTTGTGAATCAACATGCTGATTCTGATGGATGTCATAGCAAACAAACTGGAGGAGAAAATGATGGAATTTAAAAAACTATTTACGACAATTGATTTACACGTTTCAGGAGAACCGTTACGTATTATTACGGGAGGTTTACCGGAAATAAAAGGGGAAACACAGTTAGCAAGACGTGCCTACTGTATGGAACATTTAGACCATATTCGAGAAGTATTAATGTATGAACCAAGAGGACATGATGGCATGTATGGCTGTATTATTACCCCACCTGCAAGTCCTGGAGCAGATCTTGGTGTGTTATTTATGCACAACGAAGGCTGGAGTACAATGTGTGGTCATGGGGTTATTGCCGTAGTGACAATGGCTATTGAAACAGGAATGCTTGAGGTGAAAGATGAGCACAGTCCATTGATTATCGATTGTCCATGTGGACCGGTAACTGCCTATGCGAAATGTAATGGGACTAGAGTGGAGTCTGTTTCCTTTGAAAATGTACCATCTTTTGTCTATAAAAAAGAGGTGCCAGTGAAAGTGGATGATTTCGAATTTACTGTAGATATTGCATATGGCGGCGCTTTTTATGCCGTAGTGGACAGTTCGAAAGTCGGCTTAAAGGTCAACAACAAAGATTTATTGAACCTACAAATGTACGGTGACAAAATTAAACAGTGCATTGAAAGCCAAATGGAAGTTCAACACCCATCGGAAGATATAACAGGTATCTATGGCGTCATTTTCTCTGATGAGCCTACAAGTAGTGATGCTGATTTACGCAATGTAACGATTTTTGCAGACAAACAGGTTGATCGTTCACCATGTGGTTCAGGCACAGCGGCACGCGTAGCTTCGCTATATGAACATGGCGTACTAAAAGAAGGTGGAAGTTTTGTGCATGAATGTATTACGGATGGACAATTTGTAGGAGAAATACTGTCATTAACGTCAGTGGATAAATATGAAGCAGTTATACCAAAAGTTACGGGTGATGCATTTATTACAGGTTTTCACCAATTTGTAATTAGCCCAAATGATCCGCTTAATAAAGGGTTTTTATTGAAATAAATAGATGATAGAAAATAGGTGATTATTTATGTTAGTTATCAATGCGGAAGAACAAAGTAGTTTAGTAGATATAAATGAAATTATGGAATGTGTTGAAGTTGCCTTAAAGGAATTTTCAGCACAAAGAACAATCACACCTATCCGTGCAGCTCTTCCTTTTGATCAAGGTCACAATACGGCGTTAATCATGCCTTCTGTAGCTGAAGAATTGAGCAGTATTGGATTAAAAGTAGTAACAGTAGCGCCTCAAAATAAAGAATTAGGGAAGAAAACGATAACGGGCATTGTTATGTTATCGGACTTTAAAACAGGAGAGCCAGTTGCTCTTTTAGAAGGTTCTTATTTAACAATGATTAGAACGGGAGCTTTATCAGGTGTGGCAACAAAATATTTAGCACGAGAAAATGCGAAAAAATTGTGCATTATAGGGACTGGTGAACAAGCAAAAGGTTTAGTTGAAGTGATGTTAGCTGTTCGAAATATTGACGAAATCATACTATTCAATAGAAGTGAACAAAAAGCACATGATTTCGCTGACTATATTAAAAATAAATTTAATAAAAAAGTCCAAGTTTATACTGATGCTAATGAAGCCGTAAGTGCTGCGGATATTATTGTGACGACAACTAATTCCTCAACACCTGTTTTTTCTGCAAAATTAAAACCTGGTGTTCATGTCAATGCAGTTGGATCATTCAGACCGACAATGCAAGAGTTGCCTTCCCATGCAGTAGCTTCGGCTCAAAAAGTAGTAGTGGAATCAAGAGAAGCAGCCCTTGAAGAGACTGGTGATTTAATTACCCCAATACATGAGGGAGTTTTTAACGCAAGTGATATTTTTGCAGAGCTTGGTCAAATTGCCGCTGGCGAATTACAAGGAAGATCAAGTAATGAAGAAATTACGGTATTCAAATCAGTAGGCTTAGCCGTTGTAGACATTGTAGTTGCCAAGTATTTTTACGACAAGGCTATTAAACAAAACATTGGGACTCGTATCAACCTTTAGTTTTCTGACAAGCTTATCATATAGGTCAGGACCAGATGTATGTCGCTGGTTCTGACTAGTTCTCTTGTAGTTGCAGCTAGAATTTTAATTATCAATTAAATGGGTGGAGTAGAAAAGTTTTTTTACACAAAAATTTAAGTGGTAATTAAATTTAAAGTTATTTATTAAATTAATAATTAAATATTTTCGTATACAACAAGCAAACAAAATGAGTCACTATGATTGATTTACATTAGTGTTTAAGGGGTGGTTGCATGAAATGGTGGAGAACTCAAAAGTTATACGTAAAGATTTTTATAGGGGTATTAGTAGGGATTGTGTTAGGGCTAGTGGTTGGACCTAGTATTGCAATAATAAAGCCACTTGGGGATATTTTTATACGTCTGTTACAAATGTTAATTGTGCCACTGGCATTTTTAAGTATTGTATCGGGCATTACTAAACTTGAAGATATTAAAATGTTAAGAGCTATCGGTAGTAAAATATTAAGCATTTACGTCCTAACTACTTTACTTGCCACATTGATTGGTGTTGTTACCGCACTAATTATTAAACCAGGTAAAGGAGAGGAAGGGCTTCTTGCTAAAGCGCTAGACATTGAAAGAACAGAATTTAGTTTTATGGACAATATTGTTCAATGGTTTCCGTCCAACGTTTTTCAATCGATGGCAGAGACAAACATGCTTCAAATTATTATTTTTGCTATTTTTGCCGGCGTGGCAATGGTTCTTCTTGGAGACAAAGTGAAGAAGATGAAATCTCTCGTGCATGAAGGCGCAGATTTAATGATCAAAATCGCTGAAATTGTTATTAGTTTTGCACCGTATGGCATTATGGCGTTAATTGCAAATGTCGTCGGAACACTTGGGCTGGATATCCTTATTGAAGTCGGTAAATACGTATTATCAGCGTTTATCGGTTTTATCATTATACTTTTAGTTGTCTATCCGATTTTATTAAAAATATTTGGGAAAACAAGTCCAACATTCTTTTACAAGCAAATTAGTCCAGCAATGCTTGTGGCTTGTAGTACAACTTCAAGTAGCGCCACACTTCCTGCATCGATGGAAGTTGCCAGAGAAGGGCTTAAAATACCTGAAAATATTTACGGATTCACCCTTCCACTTGGTGCAACACTCAATATGAATGGATTAGCATCAACTTTAGGTGTTTTAGCTGTGTTTGCATCGAATTTATATGGGCTTCCCATTACATTTAGTACGATTTTACAAACTGCCTTTTTAGGTGTTGTGCTTGCAATGGGGTGTGCAGGGGTAAAAGGAGCAGATGTTGTAACTGCATCTCTGTTACTTTCGACTTTAGGTCTGCCGCTATCAATTATACCGATTATTGCAGCCGTTTCTCCTATTGTAGATATGGGTAATACGGTCGTTAATATTACGGGAGATTTAGCGGGCACACAGATTGTTCATCAAAGAAACCCTGACTATTCAATTGAGGAAATACACGGTACTATGTTACTCCGTGAAGAAGAAATATATTAGTGTACACCTACTTGAATACGGTTTGACCTAGTTAATTGGGTCAAGCCGTTTCTTGTTTAAAGTTTAATAGGAAGAAACGGGGTTTAAGCATTTTCTGTTTCTTGCGCAAGAACTATCAATGCTCGTATATATAATGAACTCGTTTACCTTTTTCGTGACAGAAGCATTACATTTAGCAATTGTTTTTCCTGTTGAACGACTGCAGCCTTATGTTTCTGTCATATTTTCATGTTATATTAGTTATTGCTATTTAAGCTCTTATGGTAGAATAGGTAAGATGTTGAGTGAACGGAGGAATAGCTGTGTATAAATATTATGGATTGGCCGCATTTGTGATTATTCTAGATCAATGGACAAAATGGCTGATTGTGAAAAATATGGAGTTTGGTGAGCGTATTTCCGTATGGGATCCATGGTTTGGTATTTTATCGCATCGCAATAGAGGTGCTGCATGGGGAATGCTTGAAGGGCAAATGTGGTTATTTTCCATTGTAACAATTGCTGTTATTGGAGCCATTATTTACTTTTATCATAAAGAAGCAAAGGGTAAGCCTTTATTTCAAGTAGGCTTAATGCTGTTATTGGGCGGTGCCATTGGTAACTTTATTGACCGTTTATTTAGAGGAGAAGTAGTAGATTTTGTCGACGTATTAATCCCTATTATGAATTACGATTTCCCAATTTTTAATATTGCAGATGCAGCATTAACAATTGCCGTTGTCGTATTAATGATTGGTTTAATCGCCGAAGATAAAAAAGAAAAGAAACAGGTGAAACAATGACGCAAGTATCATATACAATCGAAGAACAGCAGCAAGGAGAGCGCATTGATAAGGCGATTTCAAGTATACAGACAGAGTGGTCTCGTACACAAATTAGCAATTGGATTACAGACGGAATTGTCAAAGTAAATGGTGAGACAGTAAAAGCAAAATATAAGGTAAAAGCAGGCGATGTTGTCGAAATTATCGTACCAGAAGCGGAGCCTTTAGATGTCATTGCTGAAAACCTAGCACTAGAAATTGTTTATGAAGATGCAGATGTGCTCGTAGTCAACAAACCAAAGGGCATGGTCGTTCACCCAGCACCTGGTCATATGACAGGTACACTTGTAAATGGACTTATGTATCATTGCAAAGATTTATCAGGCATTAATGGTATTTTGCGCCCAGGTATTGTCCATCGTATCGATAAGGATACATCAGGTTTATTAATGGTTGCCAAAAATGACGTTGCACATGAGTCATTAGTCGAGCAGCTAGTGAATAAAACGGTAACGCGTAAATATACAGCGCTTGTTCATGGGCATATTGCACATGATAAAGGAACAATTGACGCACCAATTGGTCGTGACCAAAAGGATCGTCAAAAACAAGCGGTTGTCGATAAAGGGAAACATGCGGTAACACATTTCCAAGTAATTGAACGCTTCGGTGATTTTACACTAGTAGAATGTCGTCTTGAAACGGGACGTACGCACCAAATTCGCGTGCATATGAACTATATCGGATTCCCACTAGTTGGCGACCCTAAATATGGACCGAGAAAAACAATTGATTTTGGTGGACAAGTATTGCATGCAGGAGTTTTAGGGTTTATTCATCCAACAACTGACGAATATATGGAGTTTGAAGCACCACTTCCTGTCGATTATGTGCAATTATTAGAGGAATTACGAAATAAGGATTGACGAATAATGAAAGAAGGTCTATACTAACGAAAGTGAATGAAAGACTTTAACTTAATAGTCACCTTTAATGGCAGTCCAGAGAGGCTGAGAAGGAACTTGTGAACGTGTTGCGAAAATTTGTGCTGCAAATTTTTTTCAACATGCTATTTAAACACGTACTCAACCCTCTCAGGCTATTCGCCTCGAGAGGTTTTTTTATGCCATTTATCGATGCTTTTGCAAATAAGTAAGCATCTGTAACAAACCGATTGTGCAAAAGCTTTAAAGTTGCACAGAATGGACAACACTGAAAAAGAGTCAAGAGAGGAGGACAAAAGATGTCAAAAAATGAGCTATTAGATGGGCCATCGATGACAAGAGCATTAACACGTATTGCCCACGAAATTATTGAACGCAATAAAGGGATTGACGAATGTATTCTAGTTGGTATTAAAACGCGCGGTGCCTTTCTAGCAAGACGCTTAGCAGAACGTATCGAAAAAATCGAGGGGAAAGCGATTCGTACCGGGGAGCTAGACATCACGCTTTATCGAGATGATTTATCAACAAAGCATGAAAATGAGCAAGCACATGTCGAGCAAGTGGATATCGATTATGTTGTTGCTAATCAAAAAATCATTTTAGTCGATGATGTACTTTATACAGGTCGTACAGTGCGTGCTGCACTAGATGCGGTAATGGATTTAGGACGACCAGCACAAATTCAATTAGCAGTATTAATTGATCGCGGGCACCGGGAGTTACCAATTCGAGCGGATTATGTTGGAAAGAATGTTCCGACATCCGGCACTGAACGCATCGTTGTCAACCTAACTGAAGTCGACGGTGAAGATTGCGTCATTATTTATAAAGAAGACTAACCTATAAAGTGAGGAAACGTTATGGCAAAGGCAGTATTAGATGTAAATGATAAACCGACCCCAGTCCAATTGGTAACATTGAGTTTTCAGCATATGTTTGCCATGTTCGGCTCAACGATTTTAGTACCACAGCTAGTTGGCCTAAGCCCAGCAATCGCACTTCTAACAAGTGGTATTGCTACATTGTTCTTCCTATTAATTACGAAGTTTCAAGTACCAGCCTATTTAGGTTCATCATTTGCCTTTATCGCACCGATTTTACTGGCTGCAGGCGGCTTAGATGATAATGGCGCAAGTGTCAATCCAGGTAATGCTATGATAGGGGCAATGGCCGTCGGTATTACCTACGGCATTGTGTCACTCATTATTTGGAAGAGCGGCTATAAATGGATTATGAAAATCCTGCCGCCTATCGTTGTAGGACCAGTGATTATGGTTATCGGACTTGGCTTATCAGGAACAGCGGTAGGCATGGCAATGAATGTTGATGGAGAATATAACTTACTTCATTTCTCAGCAGCACTTGTGACATTATTTACGGCGATTATTTTTACAATCTTCTTTAAAGGGATTTTAAGTACAATGCCGATTTTAATCGGTCTTATCGTCGGCTATGTGTACTCGATTATGATTGGCATCGTTAACTTCGAGCCGATCAAAGAAGCGAAGATGTTTGCAGTACCACATTTCATCATACCGGGTGTAAATTATGACTTTACGATTACATCTACGATTTTACTAGCGATGGTGCCGATTGTCATCGTAACCATTTCCGAGCATATCGGACACCAGCTTGTATTAGGGAAAGTGGTTAATCGAGATTATATTAAAGAACCAGGCTTACATCGCTCATTACTAGGTGACGGTCTAGGAACTTTAATTAGTGCCTTTATCGGTGGGCCACCAAAAACAACGTATGGGGAAAACATTGGTGTCCTTGCCATAACACGTGTATACAGTGTGTACGTCATTGCTGGAGCGGCAGTTGTCGCGATTGTGCTATCATTCTTCGGGAAAGCAATGGCAGTTATTGCAACGATTCCAACAGCAGTTCTTGGCGGCGTATCCATCCTGCTATTCGGTATTATCGCATCAAGCGGATTACGGATGTTAGTAGATAACCATGTCGACTTTGGAAACAGCCGAAATTTAGTTATTGCCTCTGTTATTCTCGTAATAGGTATCGGCGGTGCGAAATTTATCGTTACAGAATCACTAAGTTTAGAAGGTATGGCATTAGCAGCCATTATCGGTGTTGTGCTAAACGCGATTTTACCAGGTAAAAAAGAAGCGGACATACCAGTACCTTACAATCAACATAATAATTCATAGTAGTACCTTTTAATGAATTGTCCAGAGAGGCAAAAAAAGGGAAGTTGTGGACAAACAATTAGTAAGTAAAACTCTTACTCTAGTTTGTCACGCCTCCTTATGCCTCGCTGATGACATCAGCGGGGCTTTTACATTATTTAGACACTTAAATAATGAAGAACGTCATACATAGACGTTCATGACACACAACCTAATGGAGGTACATGATGAAGAACTTATTATCAATGGAACATTTAACAACTGAAGAAATTAACAGCATTTTACATCGTGCGCAAGCTTTTGAAAATGGCGAAACATCATCGTTATCTCGTGCTTACAACGTTGCAAACTTATTTTTTGAACCGAGTACCCGAACGAAAACGAGTTTTGAGATGGCAGAGCGCAAAGTCGGCTGTACGGTCATCCCATTTGACGCAAGTTTTTCAAGTGTGTCAAAAGGTGAAACATTGTACGATACAGTTAAGACGTTGGAAATGATTGGAATGGATGCAGTCGTTATTCGCGCAAAAGAAGATGAGTATTATAACGAGCTACTAGAAGGCATTAATGTTGCAGTGATTAATGCAGGTGACGGTGCTGGTCAACACCCTTCTCAATCTTTGCTTGATCTGTACACGATAAAAAAAGAGTTTGGTTCTTTTGAAGGGTTAAATATCACAATTGCCGGGGATATCTCACATAGTCGCGTTGCGAAATCCAATGCATCAGCACTTCAACGGCTAGGAGCAAATGTCCACTTCCTTTGCCCCGAAGAATGGGCAGGCGATTTTAAGGCGCATCATTCCTGGGATGATTTAATCGAAATAAGTGATGTCATTATGTTACTGCGTGTCCAACATGAACGTCATAAAGTAAATAAAAGCTTCTCGAAAGAAAGCTATCATGAAGAGTACGGCTTAACAGTGGAACGTGAGAAACAAATGAAAGATACAGCAATTATTATGCATCCAGCACCCGTTAACCGTGATGTTGAAATTGCATCAGAGTTAGTAGAATGTGAACGTTCTCGTATTTTTGAGCAAGTACGCAACGGTGTCTACACACGCATGTCTATAATTGAAACAATTTTACAAGGGAGAGAATAACATGACAAAAGTACTTCAAAATGTGCAAATGTTAAATGAACAAGGTGAACTGCATACAGTGAATATCGCCATAGTAGATGGCAAAATTTCTGCCATTGGACAAGAGGTCCATATAGCTGGTGCAGAAATAGTCGAAGGAAATGGTTTAGTTGTTACTCCAGGTTTTGTTGATGTGCACACACATTTACGTGAGCCAGGCTTTGAACATAAAGAAACAATTGCTACAGGATCTGCATCTGCAGCAAAGGGTGGTTTTACAACGATTTGTGCAATGCCAAATACGAAACCAGTGCCTGATTCTGTAGAAAACATGCAATTAATTAACGGTCTTATTCAAGAAAGTGCCGTTATTCGTGTACTACCATACGGCTCATTAACACGAGATATTTCAGGTGAAGTTCGCACGGACATTGCTGCATTAAAAGGACAGGGAGCTGTCGCGTTTTCTGACGATGGTGTAGGCATCCAATTAGCTTCAACAATGTATGAACAAATGCAAGAGGCAGCAAAGCATGACATGGTCGTTGTGGCACATTGCGAAGATAACTCATTAATTTATGATGGGGTTATGCATGAAGGGAAGCGCAACAAAGAGCTAGGGCTACCAGGGATTCCATCGATTTGTGAATCTGTCCAAATTGCACGAGATGTGCTGCTAGCAGAAGCTGCTGGTGCACGTTACCATGTGTGCCACGTCTCAACAAAAGAATCTGTGCGTGCAGTACGTGACGCAAAAGCAGCAGGTATCCGTGTTACTGCTGAAGTTTGCCCGCACCACCTATTACTTGAAGAGATGGATATTCCATCAGATGATGCGAATTGGAAAATGAACCCGCCATTACGCGCTGCAGACGATAAAGACTCGTTACACGCAGCTCTACTTGATGGCACAATTGACTGCATCGCGACAGATCATGCGCCACATACAATAGAAGAAAAATGCTGTGGTATGGTTGGCGCACCATTCGGCATCGTAGGCTTTGAAACAGCGTTCCCACTGTTGTACACACAATTTGTAGAAACAGGGAAATGGACATTAAATCAATTAGTAGATTGGATGACTGTTAAAGCGGCACAAATTTTTGACTTACCATATGGCACGTTAGAAGTAGGCGCTTCAGCAGATATGGTATTAATTGATATCAACAAAGAACAAACAATTGATGCAGAAGGTTTTGTATCAAAAGGTCGCAATACACCATTCAATGGTTGGGTTGCAAAAGGTTGGCCAGTCGTAACTATATTTGAAGGCAATATCGTATACCAGGAGGCAGAGTAATGAAAAAACGTTTACTTATTTTAGAAGATGGCACAGTATTTACAGGCACAGCGTTCGGTAGTGAGCGAGCTTCACAAGGTGAAGTCGTATTCACAACAGGCATGACAGGATATCAAGAAACGATTTCAGACCCTTCATTCTACGGACAAATCGTAACGTTAACATACCCACTTATCGGTAACTACGGTATTAATCGTGATGATTTTGAATCAATCTCACCAGCCATTCGTGGATTTGTTGTCCGCGAGCTAGCAAAAACACCGTCAAACTTCAGATGCGATTTAACAGTTGATGAATATTTAACATCAAAAGATATTCCAGGGATTGAAGGCATCGATACACGTAAATTAACACGCATTATTCGTAGTAAAGGGTCAGTTAAAGCGATATTAACAGCGGCTGACGAAGAAGTGAATGTCGAAGAAATCGTGGCAAAACTACAGGCAACACCAGCGATTACGCATCATGTTCGCGAAGTATCGCCAAAAGCAGCGTATCCATCACCAGGTCGTGGCAAACGAGTAGTATTAATCGATTACGGCATGAAGCATGGTATTTTACGTGAATTAAACAAACGTGATTGTGATGTACTTGTTGTTCCTTACAACACACCAGCATCCGAAATTTTAGCTTGGCATCCAGATGGTATTATGCTGTCAAACGGCCCAGGGAACCCAGAAGACGTAGCAGAAGGGATCGAAACAGTGCGCAATTTAATCGGAAAAGTGCCAATGTTCGGTATTTGCTTAGGCCACCAAATCTTCTCTTTAGCGAGTGGCGCGAAATCATTTAAATTACCATTCGGTCACCGCGGTGGTAACCATCCTGTAAAAGATTTACGCACAGGTCGTACGGATTTAACATCTCAAAACCATGGCTATGCAATTGATATAGAGTCTTTAAAAGATACAGATTTAGAATTAACACATGTCGCTTTAAATGATGGTACTTGTGAAGGTGTACGTCATAAGAAATATCCGATTTTCACGGTACAATATCACCCAGAAGCATCACCAGGACCAGAAGATTCAAACCACTTATTTGATGAATTTATTGAAATGATGGAAGTAGAAGCAGGGAAGGGGAAACAACATGCCTAAACGTACAGATATAGAAACTATTTTAGTAATCGGGTCAGGTCCAATCGTCATCGGACAAGCTGCAGAATTTGACTATGCAGGAACACAAGCTTGTCTTTCATTAAAAGAAGAAGGCTACCGCGTTATTTTAATAAACTCAAACCCTGCAACAATCATGACAGATACAGAGATTGCAGACAAAGTATACATCGAGCCTATCACATTAGAGTTTGTATCACGCATTTTGCGTAAAGAACGTCCAGATGCGATCTTACCAACATTAGGTGGTCAAACAGGTTTAAATATGGCAATCGAGTTAGACAACTCAGGTATTTTAAATGAGCTAAATATCGAAATTCTTGGGACAAAACTGGATGCCATCCATAAAGCAGAAGACCGCGATTTATTCCGTAACTTAATGTACGAACTAGGTGCACCAGTACCGGAATCAGATATTATCCATAACTTAGATCAAGCGAAAAACTTTGTGGCAAAAATCGGTTATCCAGTAATCGTACGTCCTGCCTTCACACTAGGCGGTACAGGCGGCGGTATTTGCTATAACGATCAAGACTTAGAAGAAATTGTGACTTCAGGTTTGAAATATTCACCAGTAACACAATGCTTACTTGAAAAATCAATTGCTGGCTTTAAAGAAATTGAATACGAAGTAATGCGCGATGCGGCTGACAATGCCATCGTAGTTTGTAACATGGAGAATGTTGACCCAGTAGGGATTCATACAGGTGATTCTATTGTAGTGGCACCAACACAAACACTTTCTGACCGTGAAAACCAAATGCTACGTAATATCTCACTAGATATTATCCGTGCACTGAAAATTGAAGGTGGCTGTAACGTACAGTTAGCACTTGATCCATATAGCTTCAACTACTATGTAATCGAAGTAAACCCACGTGTATCTCGTTCATCTGCATTAGCGTCAAAAGCAACGGGCTACCCAATTGCCAAGCTAGCAGCAAAAATTGCAGTAGGTTTAACATTAGATGAAATTAAAAATCCAGTAACAGGTTCAACGTATGCTTGTTTCGAGCCAGCTCTAGACTACATCGTGGCAAAAATTCCACGTTGGCCATTCGATAAATTTGAATCAGCAAAACGTAACTTAGGCACACAAATGAAAGCTACTGGGGAAGTAATGGCACTTGGTCGTACGTTCGAAGAAGCGATGCTAAAAGCTGTCCGTTCTCTTGAAACAGGTCAAGTTCACCTTGAGCTTAAGCATGCCGAAGATAACACTGATTCTTGGATCGAAAAACGTATCCGTAAAGCAGGAGATGAGCGCTTATTCTTCATCGGTGAAGCATTGCGCCGCGGTGTGACAATCGAGCAAATTCATGAATGGTCGGCAATTGACTTATTCTTCTTAAATAAATTTAAAAACATCGTCGATATGGAGCAAACACTTGCTGACAATAAAAACGATAAAGAAGTATTACGTACTGCAAAACGTCTAGGCTTCGCTGATAAAAAAATTGCTGAGCTTTGGGACACAACACCAGAAGCAATCTATGCGTACCGTAAAGAAAACGGCATTGTTCCAGTATACAAAATGGTAGATACATGTGCAGCAGAGTTCGAATCTGAAACACCATATTTCTACGGCACATATGAAGATGAAAACGAATCAATCAAGTCTGATAAACCATCTGTAGTCGTACTAGGTTCAGGTCCAATCCGTATCGGTCAAGGCGTCGAGTTCGACTATGCGACAGTGCACTCTGTATGGGCAATCCAAGAAGCGGGCTATGAAGCGATTATTATTAACTCAAATCCAGAAACAGTATCAACAGACTTCTCGATTTCTGATAAACTATACTTCGAGCCATTAACGATTGAAGATGTTATGCACATTATCGATTTAGAACAACCGATTGGTGTTGTTGTGCAATTCGGTGGCCAAACAGCTATTAACCTTGCCGATAAATTAGCTGCAAATGGTGTGAAAATTTTAGGTACATCACTAGAGGATATCGACCGTGCAGAAAACCGCGATAAATTTGAACAAGCTTTACATGTACTAGATATTCCACAGCCTCCAGGTGAAACGGCTGTGTCAACAGAAGAAGCACTTGCCATCGGCGAACGTTTAGGCTTCCCAGTGCTTGTACGCCCTTCTTATGTACTGGGTGGACGTGCAATGGAAATTGTTTATAATGAACAAGAATTACAACATTATATGGAGAACGCTGTAGAGGCTTCACCTGATCACCCAGTATTAGTAGACCGTTACTTAACTGGTCAGGAAATTGAAGTCGATGCGATTTGTGACGGTGAAAACGTCTTAATCCCAGGTATTATGGAGCATATCGAACGTGCAGGGGTACACTCGGGTGACTCGATTTCTGTATACCCACCACAAAAATTAACACAAGCGCAAAAAGATACGTTAGTTGATTACACAACGCGTTTAGCAAAAGGTCTTGGCATTGTCGGCTTAATGAACATCCAGTATGTCATTTCACAAGGTGAAGTGTATGTGATCGAGGTCAACCCTCGTTCATCTCGTACAGTACCGTTCTTAAGTAAAATTACGAACATTCCAATGGCGAACATTGCTACGAAAGCGATTCTTGGTAAATCAATCGTAGAGCAAGGCTATCCAACTGGCTTAGCACCAGAGCAAAAAGGTGTATTTGTTAAAGTACCGGTATTCTCATTCGCAAAATTACGCCGAGTGGACATTACATTAGGACCTGAAATGAAATCAACAGGGGAAGTAATGGGGAAAGATGCAACATTAGAAAAAGCACTTTACAAAGGATTAGTTGCAGCAGGCATGGAAATTCGCACAGAAGGCACAGTATTATTCACTGTCTCTGATAAAGATAAAGAAGAAGCGATTGCCCTTGCAAAACGCTTTTCAACAGTGGGCTACCGCATTGTAGCGACAGAAGGTACAGCACAAGCATTTGAAGCGGCTGGCGTACGTACAGATGTAGTAGGCAAAATCGGGGCTAAAGGCCAAACATTACTAGACTTAATTCAAAATGGTGAAGCGCAACTAGTAGTGAACACATTAACAAAAGGCAAGCAACCAGCGCGTGACGGATTCCGTATTCGACGTGAATCTGTAGAAAATGGCGTACCTTGCTTAACTTCATTAGATACAGCAGAAGCGATGCTACGTGTCATTGAATCGATGACATTTACAGCAGAACAAATGCCAAAAGCGGAGGTAGTACATTAATATGATTCGTCAAGAGAAAATGACGGTCGTCTCTCAAAAGCAAATTGCGACAAACATTTTCGAATTGACACTTCGTGGTGAACTGGTTCAGGATATGACTCCTGGCCAGTTTGTCCATGTAAAGGTGTCAGATTCATTGGAGCCGCTTTTACGTCGACCTATCAGTATTGCAAATATAGATAAAGACAACAGTGAATTTACGATGATTTATCGTGCGGAAGGTCGAGGAACGCAAGTGTTAGCGACTAATCGTGAAGGGCAGTTAGTCAATGTCCTTGGCCCAATCGGTAATGGCTTCCCAGTGGATGCTGTAAAGCCAGGCGGGACGGCATTATTAGTTGGTGGCGGCATCGGTGTACCACCTTTACATGAACTTTCAAAACAGTTGACTGCTCGTGGTGTGAAAACGATCCATGTACTAGGCTTCCAAACAGAAGATGTATGCTTCTATGAGGAGGAATTTAATGCACTTGGCGAAACGCACTATGTAACAGTAGATGGCTCTAAAGGAACAAAGGGCTTTGTAACAAACGTTTTAGAAACGCGTGCCCCAGACTTTGATGTGTTCTATTCTTGTGGCCCGCTTCCAATGTTAAAAGCATTAGAAGGCTTCTACCCAGAAAAAGAAGGCTACTTATCTTTTGAAGAGCGCATGGGTTGCGGCATTGGTGCTTGCTTCGCATGTGTGTGCAAAACAACAGATCAAATTGAAAAAGACTATGTCAAAGTATGCTCTGACGGTCCAGTATTCCCGAAAGGTACGGTGGCATTATGAGTCGTTTAAATATTCAATTACCGGGCTTAGAGTTAAAAAATCCAATTATGCCAGCTTCAGGTTGCTTCGGCTTCGGTCGTGAATATGCGCAACTATATGATTTATCGAAGCTTGGTGCAATTATGATTAAAGCGACAACAGTAGAAACAAGACCAGGTAACCCGACACCACGTGTAGCGGAAACAGCTGCAGGGATGTTAAATGCTATAGGCTTACAAAATCCTGGTATTGAAAAAGTAATGAATGAAGAATTAAAGTTTTTAGAAGGCTATGATGTGCCGATTATCGCCAATGTAGCAGGTACTGAAACAGAAGATTATGTAGAAGTAGCTCGTCGCATCTCCACTGCACCAAATGTCAAAGCGCTAGAACTGAATATTTCTTGTCCAAATGTTAAGTGTGGCGGTATTCAATTTGGTACAGACCCAGCAACAGCTAGAGAGCTTGTAGCCGCAGTAAAAGCCGTATCTGAAGTGCCTGTTTACGTAAAATTATCACCGAATGTAACGAATATCGTAGAAATTGCACAAGCCGTTGAAGCGGGTGGCGCAGACGGTATTACGATGATTAACACTTTAATTGGCATGCGTTTACATGAGCGTACAGGTAAGCCAGTTATTGCAAATGGGACAGGGGGCTTATCAGGCCCAGCAGTAAAACCGGTTGCCATTCGTATGGTATATGAGGTGTATAAAGCCGTCAATATTCCGATTATTGGAATGGGTGGCGTAAGTGAAGCACAGGATGTTATCGACTTTATGTCTGCAGGTGCTTCAGCAGTTGCAGTTGGTACAGCCAACTTTGTGGATCATTTTGTATGTCCGAACATCATCGAAGAATTACCAGCAAAGTTAGACGCTTTAGGCGTAGAGCATATTACGGACATTATCGGAAGGAGCCATCGTTAAATGAATACAAAACCAATATTAGCACTTGATTTCCCAGGAGAAGCAGAAGTTTTCAAGTTTTTAGCACATTTCCAAGAGCCCCTTTTCGTCAAGATTGGGATGGAGCTTTATATGCAAGAAGGTCCAGATATTGTACGCAAAGTGAAGGATTTAGGGCATGATATTTTCATAGATTTAAAGCTACATGATATTCCCAATACTGTTGGTTCAGCTATGAAAGGCTTAGCCAAATTAGGAGTAGATTTAGTCAATGTCCATGCAGCGGGCGGTCGTCCAATGATGGAAGCGGCACTGGAAGGTCTAGAAGCAGGTACACCAGCAGGTCGTGAGCGTGCAGCATTAATTGCTGTCACACAATTAACATCTACTACGGAAGCGCAAATGCAAACAGAGCAAAAAATTGCGTTAACATTGCAAGAATCAGTGTTACATTATGCTAGTTTAACAAAACAAGCAGGCTTAAATGGTGTTGTTTGCTCGGTACACGAAGCACGTGCCATTGCTGAAGCGTGTGGCGAGGATTTCTTACGTGTCACACCAGGCATCCGCTTAGCAGGCGGTGACGCACACGATCAAAAACGCATCGCTACGCCAGATGGCGCAAAACGTGATGGTTCTTCATTGATCGTTGTAGGACGTGCAGTAACAGGTGCACAAGATCCAGTAGCAGCATATAAAATCGTAAGTGAATTATGGGAGGCATAAATTATGACATTACAAAACGAAATCGCACACGCTATGCTAAAAGTTGGCGCAGTCGAATTAAATCCAACAGACCTTTTCACATGGGCATCAGGCATTCAATCACCAATTTACTGTGATACACGTCTAACAATCTCTGACCCTGTTATTCGTAAACAACTTGCAAATGGCTTAGCCACTGTAATTAAAGAGAACTTTGCTGCAACAGAAATCGTAGCAGGTACGGCTACAGCAGGTATTCCACATGCTGCATGGGTAAGCGATATTTTAGACTTACCGATGGTGTACGTGCGTTCAAAGGCTAAAGAGCATGGCCGTGGCAATCAGATTGAAGGAAAATACGCTGCAGGACAAAAAGTTGTTGTTGTAGAAGATATTGTATCAACAGGTGGTTCTTCGATTACAGCAGTAGAAGCTTTACGTGCAGCAGGTTGTGAAGTGCTAGGGGTTGTCTGTGTTTACACATATAACTTACCACGTGCTGAACAAGCATTTGAAGAAGCAGGCATCCAATATGTGTCTTTAACAAACTTCGATTATTTAATTGAAGCGGCAAACGAATCAGGTGCTATTAAAGAGGGAGATATTCCTTTCTTAAAAGACTGGCATGCAAAACTGAAAGCGGGCGCACTATAAAAAATAATGCGATAAACGATTAAAATAGGATGAAACGATCACGGTTATACGAGCCGGTGGTCGTTTTTTTTTGGCCACGATAAAAATAAAAGTGTGAAGATGTATGTTTAGAAAAATTAACGAATAAATAGTTTTTTACTGTAGTAAAAATCGCTTTTGGTCGTTAATACTTTAAAGCAAAAAACTATATAAGAATAATATCAGAATAGTAAAAATAAATAGAAAATATAGATAGGTCCAATAATGTTCAAGTTTACCAAATAAAAGAATTTGACTGAAATGATTAAAAGAGAATATTTTCAGAGGTATTATTTTATTAGAATAATAAATAAATAGCATAGAGTTACATAAATAAGAAAGTTAACAAATTTATGGATAAAAAGAGTACGAGAATTAAATAATTTTTTGTAATAGTTGTATGGTTAATTATGTATATAACATTATGGGAGTTGTAAAAAAACTCTTGATTAAATGGTTTATTTCTAGATAAAATAACAATATGAATAATTTTCAGATAATTCCATAAGTATATAGTTAGTTATTTTTTTGTTTCTGCTGTAAATTTTTTATTAAAATGTTTTAAATTGAATATGATAAAAACTATTAAATAATTGAGTAGAAATGATTTTGGAATAAGTTTAATCGGTTGTAGTTCTTTTTTTCTGAATATTGAATCAGGAAAGTTTGTACATCGCTAGTTTTTACTACATATTTCTATTTAGAAAAAATATACAAAGGTGTGATGATTAAAATGAATTTAATGCTTGAAGTGAGTAACCTTAAAACCGGTTTTGATATAGACGGAGAAATATATCATGCAGTGGATAATGTTTCATTTTCCGTTAAGCCCGGTCAAATTGTAGGGATTGTAGGGGAATCGGGTTGTGGCAAAAGTGTTATGTCACTGTCTATTATGCAACTACTGCCTCAAGGAATTGGCAAAGTTACAGGTGGGGAAATAAAGTTCCAAGGTCAAAATATTGAAGGTTACAAAAGTGATGAAATGAATAAATTACGTGGCAAAGATATTAGTATGATCTTCCAAGAGCCAATGACATCTTTAAACCCTGTCTTTACAATTGGCAATCAAATCGAAGAGATTTTATTAAACCATTTATCCATTTCCAAAACCGAAGCAAGGCAGCAATCAATCGAACTATTAAAAAGTGTAGGTATCCCTCGGCCAGATAAAATTGTCGACGAATATCCTCACCAATTATCAGGAGGGATGCGACAAAGGGTTATGATTGCCATAGCTATTGCATGTCATCCGAAACTGTTAATTGCCGATGAACCAACTACAGCGCTAGACGTAACTGTACAAGCCCAAATTCTTGAATTGCTTAGAAAGATTCAAGCGAAAAATGATATGTCCATTATTTTAATTACGCATGATTTAGGTGTAGTTGCAGAAATGTGTGATGAAGTCATTATTATGTATGCTGGAAAAATTGTCGAGCGCACAAATGTGGACAATCTATTCCATAATCCAAAACATCCGTATACAAAGCTTTTAATGGCGTCCATTCCTCGTATTGATCTTGAGGTCAGTGAGCTATCGACAATTCAAGGCATTGTACCATCGCTAAAAAATATGCCGACGATCGGCTGTCGTTTTGCGGATAGATGCCCGTCTGTGAAACCGGAGTGTAGTACGGTAACGCCTCAGCTTTCCCAAATCGGCGAGGGTCATGAAGTTGCTTGTTTACTATATGAAGGTTCTATCTTAGAGAAGGTGTGAGGTAACAACATGGCAGATACAACAATTAAACAACCTAAAGAAAATTTACTTGAAGTGAATAATTTAAAAACTTATTACCCGATTAAAGGTGGATTTTTCAAAAAAACAGTAGGACATGTAAAAGCTGTCGATAATGTTTCGTTTGCCATTAAAAATGGTGAAACACTCGGCTTAGTTGGGGAATCAGGCTGTGGCAAATCAACTACTGGGCGTACCATTATTCGATTGCTCGATTCAACAGAAGGACAAATCATCTTTAATGGGCAAGATATTACGAAAACACAAGGCAAATCTTTAAGGGAAATACGGAAAGATATTCAAATGGTATTCCAAGATCCCTACGCATCACTGAACCCAATGCAGATGGTAGGGAGTATCGTAGCGGAGCCTATTATGAATTTCCATAATAAAACGCTCAATTCCTTAAAAGCAGAAGTCATGGAACTGTTAAGAAAAGTAGGCTTACCGGAGGATGCTTATTATAAATATGCGCATGAATTTTCAGGAGGGCAACGTCAGCGAATTGGCATTGCGAGAGCACTCGCACTAAGACCGAAACTCATTATTGCCGATGAACCTGTTTCTGCTTTGGATGTTTCTGTCCAATCACAAGTTCTGAATCTATTAAAAGAGTTGCAGGATGAGTTTGATTTAACATTTTTATTTATTGCGCACGATTTAAGTGTTGTGAAACATATGAGTGACCGTATCGGCGTGATGTATTTAGGAAATATTGTGGAAATAGCAAACAAGACAAGCATTTATGATGAACCATTACATCCCTATACACAAGCGCTTATTTCAGCAATACCAGTACCAGATCCGCGCAAAAAAAGTACGCGTATCGTGTTAGAAGGCGATGTACCGAGTCCAGCAAATCCTCCGACAGGATGCCCATTCCATCCAAGATGCCCAAAGGCTATGATGGAATGTTCCTTAACAAAACCGGTATTAAAGGAGGTGAAGCCAGATCATAAAGTTGCTTGCCATTTATATTAATGGAGGCAAGAAAAAAAGGGAAAAAATGCTTTTCAAAATAAAAAATTAACGGGGGGAAAAAAATGAAAAAGACTAAAACATTATGGTCGCTTTTACTTATGCTCGTCATGGCATTGTTCCTAGCAGCATGTAATAACGATTCATCGACAACGGACAAAGATAAAGAAACGGATAAGGAAACACCAGTAACAACTACTACTGATGCTAAAGAAGGTGGCGTTGTTACATTTGGTACAGACCAAGCACCAGAGGGTGTATATGACCCGGCCTTTGCAGGAAGTATTGTGGATAGCTATATCCAAGGCTTCATGATGGAAGGTATTTATGATGTAAATGATGAGTTAGAATATGTGCCAAACCTTGCAAAATGGGATATTAGTGAAGATAAATTAACGTATACTTTCAATTTTGAAAAGGGCGTTAAATGGCATAATGGTGAAGAATTAACGGGTGAAGACTGGGTATTTGCATTAGAAACATTAGCAGATCCTGATTATGATGGTCCTCGTTTCAATTATGTTGAAGGCGTAAAAGGAGCAAAAGCTAAAAAAGAAGGTAAAGCAGATAAAATCGAAGGAATTGAAGTTGTTGATCCTTACACAATTAAAGTTACATTCGAAGAAGTAAAAATTAATAACTTAGAAAGTCTTTGGTCAAATCCAATGCCAAAAAAACATTATGAAGGCATTGCAGTTAAAGATTTAGGTGAATCTAAACAAGTACGCGAAAATCCTGTAGGCTTAGGGCCGTTTAAAGTGAAAAAAGTTGTAGACGGCGAGTATTCTGAATTAGAGCGTTTTGATGATTACTGGAAAGGGAAACCAACGCTTGATGGTGTGATTGTTAAAGTAATTGACCCATCATTAGCAGCTGGTGCGTTCCAAAACGGAGAAATCGACATCATGGATATTAGACCACAATCTGTGAAAGAGCTTTCAGCATTAAGCAATGTACGTATCGAAGAAACGACTGGTGTAGGCTATTCTTATATCGGACTTCGTTTTGGTCATCGTGATCAAGCTACACTGAAAAATGTAGCAGATTTTGATAAATTCAATTCAAAAGAATTACGCCAGGCACTATTATATGCGCTTAACCGTCCAGCAATGATCGATGCTTTCTTAGAAGGAAAAGCAGAAGTAGCGAATACAGTAATTCCAGTTACTTTCTGGACTGCTGCAGATGCTTCAGATTTAAATGCTTATGACTTTAACGTAGATAAAGCAAAAGAGTTATTAAAAACAGCAGGTTATGTTGACAAAGATGGCGATGGATTTGTTGAAGATCCACAAGGGAAACCATTTAAAATTTCATTTGGCCACTATGCAGGACCAGCAGCATTTGAAGGTCGTTCACAAGCAATCATCCAATCTTGGAATGATATTGGTGTGAAAACGGAATTAGCAACAGGTAGCTTAGTAGAATTTAACTTATACAATGATATGAAAGATAATGATGATGCTGCATTAGAAGCATTCTTCGGTTCTTGGAGCATGGGTTCTGATCCAGATCCATCTGGTTTATGGGCAAATGATGCAGAATGGAACTACGGTCGTTATGTAGATGAAGAAAACGACAAATTGTTAAAAGAAGCGTTAAGCGAAAATGCATTTGATAAAGACTACCGTAAAAAGGTTTATGTTGATTGGCAAAAATACTTCAACGAAGAATTACCAGCACTTCCTTTATGGGAAAATCTAGATTTATATGGTATTAACAACCGACTACAAGGTGTTCATATCAACGCTGTTGGATTCCAAACAGACGTTTATAAATGGCATATTGTAGAGTAAGTTTAATGCCTAAAAAAGGCTGAGAAACCTGCTACTATCAGGCTCTTTTTAAGAGCTTGATAGTAGTAAATTTTAATTGATAAGGGGACTTCACATGCTTCAATACACACTTCGAAGATTACTCGGCATGATTCCATTGCTACTCCTTATTTCTTTAGTTGTGTTCTTCTTAGCAAAAATGATGCCAGGAGATCCATTTGCGGGAGAAATTGATCCATCCAATACAAACCCACAATACATCGAGGAAATGAGAGAGAAGTTAGGCTATAATGATCCAATTATCGTGCAATATGGAAGATGGGTGGCTAATTTTGTACAAGGGGATTTTGGTAAATCAACGGTATATAAAAAACCTGCAGTAGAAGTCATCATACAACGAATACCGAATACTTTATTTTTAGCAGTAACAGCTTTAATTTTGACCTATGTTTTTGCCTTTTTCATGGGCATGTATGCTGGGAGAAAACCTTATACACTCGGCGATAATTTAATCGCTTCGTATAATTACTTAGCTTTAGCCATTCCATCATTTGTTGCTGGGATTGTGGCAATTTATGTGTTCTCATTCCAATTAGGATGGTTCCCATTCAACGGCTCAGTTGGTGTAGGGCTTGAGGAAGGAACATTTGCTTACTATATAAGTAGAATCCATCATGTGTTATTGCCTGCACTTGTATTAGGATTAATGGGAACAGCTTCTTATACTCAATTTTTACGTAATGACATTATTGAAAACAGTAGAAAAGATTTTGTACGAACAGCAAGAGCAAAAGGAACGAAAGAATCAAAAATTTACAACAAGCATATTTTAAGAAATTCAATTATTCCAATTATTACTTTTCTTGGTTTTGACATCGCTACATTAATTAGTGGTGCGGTTATAACAGAAACCATCTTTACTTATCCTGGAATAGGAGCACTGTTCTTAGATTCCGTTGGAAGAAGAGATTACGCGGTCATGATGTCGATAACTATGTTACTTTCGTTCTTAACACTTTTTGGGAATTTAGTAGCCGATTTATTGTATGGTATAGTAGATCCGCGAATTAGACTAGATTAGGGAGGGGAAAAATGTGGAGATTATAACAAAACCAGAAGCGTCTACATCGAAAACACTGAATAAAAGCCCCTCTCCATGGGTGATAGCGAGAAGAAAGTTCGTTAAAAATAAATTAGCTATGATAAGCCTTATTTTTTTACTAATCGTTATTATTCTATCGTTTTTAGCACCGTATATTACGACAAAAGATATCGTGCGTGTAGACTTTATGAAAATTAGCCAACCACCTTCAAGTGAGAATTGGCTCGGAACTGATACAAATGGTCGTGATGTATTTACGAGAATGTTGTATGCCGGTAGATCCTCGTTAACGGTTGGAGTAGGCTGTATGTTTTTCATTGTTTTAATTGGGACAACGATTGGCTCTATTTCAGGTTATTTTGGGGGTAAAATCGATCAAATTTTAATGCGTTTCACTGATTTTGTATTAATGTTCCCATTATTAGTATTTGTTATTGTGTTAAATACAATTCTAATTGGTAAAGTTTCAGGCTTATGGACGTTAATCATCGTCATTTCCTTATTAAGTTGGGGCGGTGTTGCCCGCGTTGTCCGAAGCCGTATTCTCGCCGAAAAAGAAAATGAGTACATTTTAGCAGCGCAATCAATAGGCTGTAAATCGTCAAAGATTATTATGAAACATTTATTGCCTAATGTCGCCTCTACAATTATTGTACAAGCTACACTATTAATGGCGGTAACGATTGTTATTGAATCTGCGTTAAGCTTCCTAAACTTCGGCGTACCAGCAGATACACCGAGCTGGGGGAATATGCTTGCAGAAGCTAGAAACTCAGATGTACTAAGAGATAAAATTTGGATTTGGATTCCACCAGCGACAGCCATTACATTAGTTATTTTATCGATTAACTTTATCGGTGAAGGGCTGAAAGATGCAATGAATCCTAAATCAAGAAGATAACGTTTGGTGAATAAATGGCACCTATTAAAGTAACTTAACTTTAATAGGTGCCATTTGCTGTTGTACGAGCATGCAGGGAGATTTCCCTTAGAGTAAAGTGATTTACCCTTGGGGGAAGCAAAGGCGTGTTTCTGCCGAGTTGGGATGAGATTCCGCGGAGTGAGGGTGAAATTCCGCGAAGCAGGGTTGTAATTCCGCGAAGCAAGGGTGAAATTCCGCGAAGCGAGGGTGAGATTCCGAGGAGCAAGGGTGTAATTCCGCGAAGCAGGGTTGTAATTCCGCAAAGCAAGGGAGTAATTCCGCGGAGCGATGGAGTGATTTCTCGAAGTGGGGAGTGATTCCGCGGAGCAAGGGAGTGATTCCGCGCAGTGAGGGTGAAATTCCGCGAAGCAGGGTTGTAATTCCGCGAAGCAGGGTTGTAATTCCGCGGAGCAAGGGTGAAATTCCGCGAAGCAGGGTCGAGATTTCGCGGAGCAAGGGAGTAATTCCGCGGAGCAAGGGAGTAATTCCGCGGAGCGAGGGTGAGATTCCGCGGAGCAAGGGAGTAATTCCGCGAAGCAAGGGTGAGATTCCCGCGGAGCAAGGGAGTAATTCCGCGGAGCGAGGGTGAGATTCCCGCGGAGCAAGGGAGTAATTCCGCTGAGCGAGGGTGAGATTCCGCGGAGCAAGGGTACATTTCCGCGAAGCAAAGAAAAATATCAAAATTGTACATAAATGCATTTTATGGGACGTAGAAAATTCCTATTTTTAAGTAAAAGCTTGCTAAATAAAATCTAGCTCACTTATTGGAGATAAAAACAATAATTATAAATTTATGGTTATTTCAAAATTTTATTAATGTAATAAGACAATATGATTATGGACCATTTTAAATCGGAGACAAGGACAAAAAAATATTTAAAAAAATTTACTTGTTCATTAAACGATGAAATTAAATATTGAAAAATAAGTTATCAGAAATGAAAATAAGTTATATTTTGTTATTTTAATAAAAAGATAAATCGTATCCACTAAATTTTATTCCGATAACAAATCACCGAAGTTGTAAATAGGAAAATAAATTTCATGAGGGAAATAATGTGAAATGATGTGCTGATTTTATGATAATAATTTGTAAAATAGGCTTGATTTTGCTTAATGTTTCTATATAAAATAACATTACAATAAAAGTTATCAGATAATTCTATCTATATAATTATAGAGAATTATCGAACAATTAATGAATGAATTTCCAAACGAACAGGATAGGGGGGAGATAGATTATTTACTAAATAATAATATTGAAATAAATAACTTAAAATTGATTATTGGAGGGAGATTGTTGCATACAGTAAATGACTTATTAACGATAAAAAATTTAACAACAAGTTTTCGACTCAAAGACACATATCATGCAGCTGTAGAAGATGTCTCATTGTCACTAAGAAAAAATGAGATTTTAGCGATTGTTGGTGAATCGGGCTGTGGGAAAAGTACATTAGCTACAACGATTGTTGGCTTACATAATGCCATCAATACGAAAGTGACGGGCGAAATACTCTACAATCAGCAAAATTTAACGCAGTTAAGTGAAGAACAATTCAATGAATTAAGAGGCAATGATATTGGCTTTATTTTTCAAGACCCTCTATCAGCATTAAATCCATTAATGCGCATTCAGGAACAAATTGAAGAAGGTCTTATTTATCATACAACACTTACAAAACAGCAACGGGAAGAACGTGTTTTAGAGCTGTTAGAGCAAGTAGGGATTGCGAATGCTAGTCGTGTTGCAAGACAGTTCCCACATCAATTATCAGGGGGAATGCGTCAACGAGTCATGATTGCCATTGCGTTATCAAGCAAACCCGCCATTATCATCGCAGATGAGCCGACAACTGCCCTAGATGTTACGATTCAAGCGCAAATTTTAGATTTATTAAAAGCGCTTCAAGACGAGACACAAGCAGGCATTATTTTAATCACCCATGACTTAGGCGTTGTGGCGGAAATGGCAGATCGTGTTGCTGTTATGTATGCAGGACAAGTAATTGAAGAGGCACCCGTTCAAGAGTTGTTTCATAATGCCAAGCATCCATATACACGCTCTTTATTAAACTCGATTCCACAAACCCATCAGGAAAATGAGCGTTTAGAAGTTATCCATGGCATGGTGCCTTCCCTTATGAATTTACCGCGTGAGGGATGTCGCTTTTCCGCTCGTATTCCATGGATTGATGCATCAGCGCATGAAATGGACCCGCAACTACATGAAATTGCACCTGGGCATTTTGTGCGATGTACATGCTGGAAACACTTTCATTTTGAAAAAGAGAGAGTGGGTGTATCGATGTGAGCTTTATGCAAATTAAAGATTTAAATGTCCATTATCCACTCCGTGGGGGGTTTTTTAATACGATACAAGATAAAGTATATGCTGTAGATGGCGTTACATTGGAATTTGAGAAAGGAAAAACGTACGGTTTAGTTGGCGAATCGGGCTCTGGTAAGTCTACGACTGGCAAAGCAATTATTGGCCTTGAAAAGATAACGTCAGGGCACATTATTTATGAAGGACAAGATGTGACAAACAGACGTCGAAAGCGTAGCTCAGCATATAGTCGTGAAATTCAAATGATTTTTCAAGATGCCCATTCGAGTATGAACCCTCGAAAACGCGTAATCGATATACTGGCGGAGCCGTTACGCAATTTTATGAAGCTAAGTGATCAGGAAGAGCGCAAGCGGATTAAAGAATTGCTAGCCATTGTTGGCATGTCCGAGGATGTGCTGTTAAAGTATCCACACGAATTTTCTGGGGGGCAAAAGCAACGTCTAGGGATAGCTCGAGCAGTTGCTTGTAATCCGAAATTGATTATCGCAGATGAGCCTGTGTCGGCACTTGATTTGTCGGTGCAAGCTCAAGTGTTAAATTTTATGAAAGATATACAACGACAATATGGGCTAAGTTATTTATTTATCTCGCATGACCTAGGTGTCGTGAAACATATGTGTGACTACATTGCCATCATGTATAAGGGGCGCTTTGTAGAAACGGGTACTAGTCAGGATATTTACCTAAATCCCCAACATATTTATACAAATCGCCTTCTATCAGCAATTCCCCATATTGAGCCAGAGACAAGATTGGCACGCAAGAAAGCTCGACAACAAGTTGAAGAGAAATATCAACAAAATCATCATCGATATTATGATGAGCATGGTAAAGTATACCCTTTAAAATCTATTTCAGAGACGCATAAAGTGGCGATGTCTGGAATTGAGCAGGAGGGGGTGTAATATGTGGAAAACAGTTGTGAGACGGTTTATCGTCATGATTCCACAATTGTTCATATTGAGTTTATTTGTCTTTATACTCGCCAAGCAAATGCCTGGTGATCCATTTACAGGTTTAATAACCCCAGAAACAGACCCTTCAAGAATTGAGGAGCTACGCATACAAGCGGGCTTCTATGACCCTTGGTATGAACAATATTATCGCTGGATTACAAATGCTCTTCAAGGAGACTTTGGACAAAGCTATACATATAAAATTGCGGTTTCAACGCTTATTGGAGAGCGCGCACTGAATACATTTTGGTTATCACTACTAAGCGTCATTTTAGTCTATGTGCTAGCTATTCCACTTGGTATGGTGGCTGGGCGTAAGCAAGATACATTATTAGACAAATCGATTATTCTCTACAGTTTTATTAGCTTTGCCATTCCAACGTTTGTCTTATCACTCGTGTTCTTATTCGTTTTTGGTTATCGCCTTATGTGGTTCCCTACGAGTGGAACGGTCGACGTGGGGCTTGAAGCGGGGACGTTGGCTTATTTCTGGAACAAAGTATATCACCTACTTTTACCTGCGATAACGGCAGCTATTTTAGGTACAACAGGGATTATCCAATATTTACGTTCAGAAATTATAGATGCGAAAACACAGGACTATGTCAAAACTGCTCGTAGTAAAGGTATTCCAATACGAAGAATTTATACGCGACATATTTTCCGCAATTCAGTACTTCCAATTGCAGCATTTTTAGGGTTTACAATAACAGGATTATTAGGTGGCTCGATTTTTATCGAAACGATTTATGGCTATCCAGGTATGGGCGAATTGTTTATTAGTTCGATTACGAGTCGCGACTATAGTGTCATTACTGCACTCATCATGCTATATGGTTTCTTAGCATTATTAGGTAGTCTGTTGTCGGATATTATTATGACCATTGTGGATCCGCGTATCCGAATAGACTAACGACGAAACATAATGTTGAAGAAGAGGTGAAATAAATGACACAGCAAATCAATGAAACAGTAAATATGGAAAGCTCACCACCGACAGGGATACAAGTTGTTTTACGAGAGTTTAAGAAAGATAAAGTCGCGATATTTTCATTAGTTGGCGTGACACTCATCATCATTGCTATTTTTATTACGGCTTGGATGCTCGATCAAGAGAAAGTATTAACAATCAATCTGTTTGAGCGCTACACAGAACCAGGCGAGAATGGCTATATTTTAGGAGCAGATGAGGCTGGTCGAGATGTCTTAGGGCAGCTAGTAATTGGTGCAAGGAATTCGCTATTAATTGCCATATGGGTGACCGTCATTGCCAATATTATTGGCATAGCACTAGGGATTATTATGGGCTATTACAGCGGTATTGTAGATAATGTCATGATGCGAATTATTGATTTTATTATTACATTACCGACATTTATGATTTTTATCGTGCTTGTGTCCATTATCCCGGAATACGGCGTTTTTGAGCTCGTGATGATTATTAGTGCATTTCAATGGATAGGTGTTGCACGGTTAATTCGAAGTAAAGCGTTATCGGAAGGACGACGGGATTATGTCAATGCATCGAAAACAATGGGGACAAGTGATATCGCGATTATGTTTAAGGGGGTCTTGCCTAATTTAAGTTCATTATTAATTGTCGAGTTTACATTAAGTCTTGCTGGGAATATTGGGGTTGAAACAGGGCTATCATTTTTAGGATTTGGGCTACCCCCTTCGACCCCGAGCCTAGGTACTTTAGTAAGCTATGCTAGAAATCCACTCGTACTAGCTGAAAAATGGTGGGTATGGTTACCAGCATCGCTATTAATTTTACTATTAATTCTTGGGATCAATTATATCGGTCAAGCACTTCGTCGTGCTGCTGACGTAAAACAAAGATTGGGATAACAGAGGAGGTAATATCAATGATAAAAAATTTGTTGATAACTGTCGTGACGGTGGCAATCATGTTGCTATTAGCTGCTTGCAGTAGTACGAATAAGGAACAGGCAAATAAATCTGAAGGCAGCGATGATAAGCCTGCTGAAACAGAAGACAATAAAGTAGATACAAGTTTGCTACCGACAGAAGTAACTAATGAAGGGGAAGCCATTGAAGGGGGGACATTACATGTAGGACTTGTTGCAGATTCACCATTTAAAGGCATTTTCCTTGCTGAGCTCTCTGAAGATGCCACGGATAGCTCGATTGCAGGTTATGCTTCAAATGGTCTATTTGAGGTAGATGGAGACTTTTTACTAACCGATGAAGGGATAGCAAAATTAGATGTCGATACGGACAATAAAAAAGTGACAATCACGATTCAGGGCGATGTGAAATGGTCAGATGGTACACCATTAACTGCGGAGGATTTAATCTATCCGTATGAAATTATTGGGCATCCCGATTATGAAGGTGTGCGTTATAATGATGACTTTAAAAATATTGTGGGAGCAGAAGAATATCACGATGGCAAAGCAGACACGATTTCCGGTATTAAAAAGATCGATGATAAGTCGATTGAAATTTCGTTAAAGAAAATATCACCTGCTATTTATTCTGGAGGGGATGGCTTATGGAGTTCTGCAGCACCAAAACATCAACTCGAATCGATTGCTATAAAAGATTTAATCTCGTCCGATGCCGTACGTAAAAATCCGATTACACTTGGACCGTTTAAGTTTGACAATATTGTCAACGGAGAGTCCGTGCAATTTGTCGCAAATGAGAACTATTTTAAAGGCAAACCAAAAATTGATAAGGTAATTGTTCAAGTTGTGTCAACTTCAGCCGTAGGTGAAGCAGTGAAGGCAGGGCAATTTGATATTGTTTCATTCCCTGCTACACAATATGATAGTATTAAAAATTTATCGAATATTTCGATATTAGGGCGACCTGAGTTGTCATACACCTACCTTGGTTTTAAATTAGGAAAATATGATCTAGAGAAACGCGAAAACATTTATGATGAAAATGCGAAAATGAATGATATTCAATTACGTCAGGCAATAGCGTATGCAATGGATATTGAAAGTGTAACAGATAAATTTTACCAAGGTTTGCGCGTACGTGCGAATTCTTTAATTCCACCAGCATTTAAAACATATTATGATAACACGCTTGAGGGCTACCATTTTGATCCTGAAAAAGCGAAACAATTATTAGATACAGCAGGCTATAAAGATGTAGATGGTGATGGTATTCGTGAAGATAAGGACGGCAATAAATTTACTATTCGATTAGCAGCGATGTCAGGCTCTGATACAGATGAAGCTATCGTCGAGTATTATCGGCAAAACTGGAAAGATGTTGGTTTAGATGTCCAGCTGACGACAGGGCGCTTAATTGAATTTAATAACTTCTACGATAAAGTACAAGCGGATGACCCGGAAATTGATATGTATATGGCTGCGTGGAGTACAGGGACAAATCCATCTCCCGTAGGCTTGTATGGAAAAGGGGCAGCATTTAACTTTAGTCGCTATGTATCGGATGATTTAACGAAGTTGTTAAATGATATTGACTCAGAACAGGCGCTCGACCAAGCATATCGTGCACAGGCATTCCGTAAATGGCAAGAATATATGGCTGACAAGGCAATGATCATTCCTATGTATTTCCGTACTTCAATTATTGTGGTCAATAAACGAGTGAAAAGCTATAATATCGATCGTGAAACAGGTACGGAGATTCAAGATTTAGAGCTGATAGCTGATGCGCCAATAAAATAAGTGTATAATGGTAAATATAGAATTTATTTCAATTTCAAGCGATAGCATAGAAGTGGGAGTATAAAAAAATCCATCCAATGCATATTTGCATTGGATGGATCATATATTATTTAGTGGCAATCCAAGTTTTCACAAGGTCAGCAGTACCATAGACATAATGTTGTTCGCCAACTTCATGGTATGTGGCACTTTCGTCAACTTCTGTATGTTTGTATGGAATACGTTGACGACGCTTTTCTGACATTGGATCTGGAAGCGGAATTGCTGATAATAATGATTTTGTATAAGGATGTACAGGATGATTATAAATATCATCTGCTTTACCAATCTCCAAAATTTTACCACGGTACATAACAGCAATACGATCACTGATGTATTTTACCATTGAAAGGTCATGGGCAATGAAAAGATATGTTAAGCCACGTTCTTTTTGTAGTTGTTTTAATAAGTTTACAACTTGCGCTTGAATCGAAACGTCAAGTGCTGAGATTGGTTCGTCGGCAATGATGAACTTAGGATCTAAGCTTAGCGCACGAGCAATACCGATACGTTGACGTTGACCACCTGAGAATTCATGGGCGTAACGATTTGCGTGCTCTTTGTTTAAACCAACAGCTTCAAGCAATTGGTTAATTTTTTCACGACGTACTTTCTTATCTTTATACATGCCATGAATATCAAAGGCTTCTGCAATAATTTCCCCAGCTGTCATACGAGGGTTTAATGATGCGTATGGATCTTGGAAAATCATTTGCATTTGACGGTTAAATTTCTTCAACTCGCTTTTTGATTTTTTACCATGGACATTTTCGCCGTCGAAAATAATTTCGCCACCTGTAATATCATATAGGCGGATAATCGAGCGACCAGTTGTCGATTTACCACAGCCTGATTCACCAACAAGGCCAAGTGTTTCGCCTTCATAAACATCAAAGCTAATACCATCAACAGCTTTAATAGGGTTGCTTGGTGAACCGAAGTATTGCTTTACGTTTTTGATTTCAAGAATTTTTTTTGCACCCGTTTTAGTCATTGAATTCTGCCTCCTTCGCTACAAATCCCTCAATACGTTTAGCAACCGCATCTGGAAGTGGAATTTTTGGCGCGTCAGGATGTAACAACCAAGTTTTTGCGAAATGCGTTTCGCTTACTTGGAACATCGGTGGCTCTTGCTCATAGTCAATCGCCATGGCAAATTCATTACGAGCAGCAAATGCATCGCCCTTTGGAGGGTTCGTAAGATCTGGTGGTGAACCCGGAATCGTACGCAATAGCTCGTCCTCATTATTATCTAAATCAGGCATAGAGCCTAGTAAGCCCCATGTATAAGGATGTTTTGGATTATAGAAAATATCATTTACAGTACCATATTCAACGATTTGACCAGCATACATAACAGCTACACGGTCAGCAACGTTCGCCACAACACCTAAGTCATGGGTAATGAAGATGATAGATGTTTTAGAACTTTTTTGGATTTCTTTCATTAGTTCTAAAATTTGCGCTTGAATCGTCACGTCTAACGCTGTTGTTGGCTCATCGGCAATAAGCAGCTTTGGATCTGCTGCAAGTGCGATCGCGATTACAACACGTTGACGCATCCCGCCTGAAAATTCATGTGGGTATTGGTTATAACGTTTTTCAGGGAAGGGGATACCTACCTGAGTTAGAAGCTCGATTGCACGTTTTTTAGCTTCAGCTTTCGAAACTTTTTTATGTTGCAAAATTACTTCAGTTATTTGACGTCCGACCTTCATCGTTGGATTCAAACTTGTCATCGGGTCTTGGAAGATCATAGCAATTTCATTCCCGCGTACTTTTGCCATTTCTTTATCACTTAACGGAACTAAATCACGGCCGTTAAATAAAATTTGTCCTGACTCATAAATACCAGGTGGCTGTGGAATTAATTTCATTAAAGCGTTACTCGTAACACTCTTACCAGAACCAGATTCACCCACGATTGCTAGTGTTTCACCTTCTTTTAAATCGAAGTTTACACCACGAACAGCATGGACAAGCCCTGCATATGTTTTAAAGTTAATTTTTAAATCTTTTACTTCTAAAATTGTTTTACTCATTTCGGCCACCTCCTTATTTACGTAGTTTTGGATCTAATGCATCGCGTAAGCCATCACCAACAGCGTTAAATGCAAAGATTGTTAGCGAGATAAATATTGCTGGGAAAATTAAGCGCCAAGGATAACTTGCAATCGCTTTATTTCCGTCAGATGCCATTGTTCCCCATGAAGCGTGAGGAGCTGGAACACCAAGACCAAGATAACTTAAGAACGACTCTGTGAAAATAGCAGACGGAATTGTTAGTGTCATAGTAACTAAAATTGCACCAAGTGCGTTTGGAATTAAATGTTTTAAAATTAAATGCCATGTGCTAGCACCTAAAGTACGTGCAGCCAGTACATATTCTTGATTTTTAATCGATAATACTTCACCACGAACGATACGAGCCATGTTAATCCAGCCTGTAATCGAAAGGGCGATAATCATAGGGAATAAACCTGGTTGTAAAACAACTAATAATACGATTACAACTAATAGGTAAGGAACAGCAGTTAAAACGTCGGCAATACGCATCATAATATTATCAACACGACCACCAGCTAAACCTGAAATACTTCCCCAAAGCACGCCGATAACTAAGTCAATAACAGCCGCTGTAATCCCGATAAATAGGGAAATACGAGCACCCGCCCAAATACGAACGAAAATATCACGACCTAAATCATCTGTGCCAAACCAGAAATCAGCTGAAGGAGGTGAGTTAAACACACCAAGTTGATCGCTGTACTTATATTGAGAAAACATCGGTACAAAAATTGCCATTAAAATAATGATGATTAACGTAATTAAACCAAAAATCGCCATTTTATTATGAGAGAAACGTAAAAATACTTCCTTCCAGAAGGAAACGGATTTATCGGCTAATTTTTCAGTTGCGTCATGATTTCCACCGACAATTTTAAACATCTCTTTGTTAATCGGTTGTTGCGTCATTAATTTTTCGCTCCCTTCAACTTAATTCGCGGATCAATAAAGCTATATAGAATATCGACAATTAATACCGCAAATAAAAGGATAATTGAATAGAACACTGTTGTTCCCATAATAACTGTGTAATCACGGTTTGTAATACTTTGAACAAAGTGTTTACCTAGACCAGGGATGGCGAAAATATTTTCAACGATGAAACTACCTGTTACAACACCAGCAGTTAATGGACCAAGGTAAGTGACAACTGGTAGTAGGGCGTTACGTAAAGTATGGCGGAACACAACTGTCCATTTGCCAATCCCTTTCGCACGTGCCATTTTTACATAATCACTGTTGTTTTGTTCAAGCATGCTTGAACGTGTTAGTTTAGCGATAAAGCCCATGTGGGAGAACGCAATAGCCAGGGCTGGTAAAACACTATAGCCGAAGCCCTTCCATCCACTAACAGGGAACCAGCCTGCTTTATAAGCTAAGAAATACTGCATCAAGCCTGCCAAAATAAAGGATGGTACTGAAATACCGAGCACCGCAATGGACGTTGCCAAATAATCCGGCCATTTATTGTGATAAAGCGCCGAAACTACGCCTATTAATACACCGAATCCGACCGCCAGTAGCATAGCTTCAATTCCAAGTGTTAACGAAACTGGGAAGCTCTCATTAATCATATCATTTGTAGAACGCGCTTTATACTTCATAGACTCACCGAAATTAAATGAGGCCGTATCGATTAAATAATCTTTGTATTGAATATACCAAGGGTTATTTAATCCATACGTTTCGTTTAACTTTTCCTCAATTTGAGGAGGGAAATTACGTTCACTTGCAAAAGGACTACCTGGAGCAAGACGCATTAAGAAAAACGTAGCCGTTACGATGACGAAAAGCGCGAGAAGTATATACATCAGCCTTTTCAAAATATATTTAATCACATAAAACTCCTCCTTCTATTTGTCAATTTTCTGACAAATAAATGCCTTCGTATTTTAAAAAGAGCTGACTCGCGCCGAAGTGGCCACGAGGCAGCTCTTCGTTGTAGAGCTTAAAAAATATTATTTAGATTATTTAGCGTCTAAATCAACGTTTTTAAGTTGGATGTTACCAAGTCTATCTGGTCCCATGTTTTTAACATACTTTTGTTCAACTGAAAGGTTAGTGTAGTAGTAGATTGGCGCAACTGGGAATTCTGAAACTGCGATAGCTTCAGCTTCTTTTAATTGCTCAAGGCGTTTAGCTGTATCTACTTCTGCAACTGATTGTTTTAACAATTCTTTGTACTTAGGATTTTCCCAACCAGTATCGTTGTTACCGTTTTTAGCAGTATCATACATTTCTAAGAATGTGTAAGGATCGTTGTAGTCTGCAATCCAGCCCATACGACCAACTTGATAGTCAAGAACGTTAAGTTTTTCTAAGTAAACTTGCCATTCAGAGTTATCAAGACTTACAGTAATACCAAGGTTTTTCGCCCAGCCTTCTTGGATGAATTGAGCGATAGAAGCGTGTGCTTCACTTGTATTGAATGAAACATTTACTTTTACATCTTTAGGATCTTTAATACCAAGTTCTTTCATACCTGCTTCAAGTGCTGCTTTAGCACCTTCGATATCGTTATCTTTGTAGTAACCACGGTCTTCTTCAAAACCACTGATTGCAGAAGGAACCATACCTAATGCAGGTTTTTGTTCACCTTTAGTAACGTTGTCAATTAAACCTTGACGATCGATTGCTAATGTTAACGCTTTACGGATGTTAGCATTACCAGTGATTTTATCTGTTACATTGAATTTGTACCAGTAGATAGCTGCATAGTCATCAATTTTTAAAGTGCCGTCAGCTTTGAAACCATCAATAGCATCAAGTGCTACAGTTTGGTAAGGAGAACCTAAGTAATCGATTTCTCCATTTTTGAACATTGTTACAGCTGTTGCTTCGTTTTCAACCATACCGATGTTTACTGTATTAAGTGCTACATTTGCAGCATCCCAGTAACCGTCGTTTTTCTTAAGAACTAAAGAATCACTATGTTTCCAAGTATCTAAAGTGAATGGTCCGTTTGTAACGAAGTTTTCGCCAGCTTCTGCGTACCAATCATCACTACCTTCAACAACTTTTTGGTTAAGTGGAAGGTAAGTTTTGAATGCAGTTAATTCTAAGAAGTAAGCTGTTGGGTGTGTTAATGTAACAACTAAAGTTTTGTCGTCTTCAGCTTTAAGACCTACTTCTTCAACTGTACCTGTAGCATTGTTGTATGCTTCAGCACCTTTGATTGGGTAGAATACAGAAGCGTATTCAGATAAGTTATCTGGATTTAAAGCCCATTTCCAAGCATATTCGAAGTCGCCAGCAACTACTGGATCTCCGTTTGTCCATTTTGCATCACGTAAGTGGAACGTGTAAGTTAAACCATCTTCACTTACATCCCATTTCTCAGCCATAGCTGGTTGTGGTTGTCCATCAGCGTCTAAACGAGTTAGACCTTCAAATACGTTAATTAAGATTGCGCTAGATGTAGAATCTGTTGCAAGTTGTGGATGTAAAGATGGCGGTTCAGAAGGTATAACTAAGTTCAGCTCTTTTGAAGAAGCTGTTTCTGAAGAACCAGAATCTTTTTTATCGTCTTTTGAATTATCAGACGAATCTCCACCGAAGCCACATGCAGCAAGTACTAGTGAAAATACTGCAAGGACTGTTAGTAATAAAAACTTTTTGTTCTTATTCATGTGAATCCCCCTTATACAATTTTTAAGCCTTTTGTGAAGCTCCTATTTAATATACCAAAAAAATCATTGTGCACAAAATAAAAAAGATTCAAATTTATATAGTATTATCTGACATTTACAAGAATAATAATTTTCTTCGGTCTATTACTTTAGTGCGATAAAGTATTTAAATAATGAAAATTTGATTTAAAACAGCTAAAAATATCAAAAATGAGTCAAAAACAAATAAATGATTTACTATACGGAAAATTCCTATTTTTTTGATAATATTATCTCATTATAAAAAATGATTCAAAAGTCACGGTTGTTCTACCTTAAGAAATTTACATAGTTTTGTAGAAAATCATCGTAAAACTAAGTGAATATGATTTTTTGTTAGGTAATTTCTTGTAATTTCTAATCTGAAAATATGATTAATACTATCTATAAATGATATATAAAAATTTTGTTTTGTATTTATCTAGTATTTAGCTCTAAGAGAGAGAAAAAGGGAATTGGAGAGAATTTTGGATGAAAATGCGGGCTTTCTAGTAGGGTTAATCGAATCATTTTTGGGCAAAGTTGCAAGCTAATATTTTTTTGGAATAATTCATTGAGCACTTTTATTTGCTTTAGAATAGGGAGAAAAGTAGTTCCTGCATCAAATGGACGAAGTTTTTGATTCGCTTAATTTTTCGCTTTCTTCTAATAATTGCATGTGTATCACATGTTTTGTATAAATATGACTAATTAGCAAGGTAGGGATTAGGTCGAAGTTGATGGTTTCCGTATTTAGTGCAAGAAAAAAACACTCTAAGCAAACTCAATATGTTTAGGAGTTTATTTAGAGTGTTTTCGTATCTTTTATAACTTAAATTGAAGAATTTGATTTTGTAAATCTAAAGATTTCTCGCTTAAATCTGTCGCGACTAAATTGACTTGTTGCATTGTAGCCGCTTGTTCTTTCATAGCTTCAGCAATAATCTTTGTGTTGTCAGCACTTGCTGATGCGCCGAAGGCAATTTCAGCAACAGATGCTGCTACTTGCTCAGCACTTGCAGATATTTCTTCGGAAGTCGCTGAAATATCTTCAATTTGATCGCTCATCGTTGTAATGGCTGTGACGATTGATTCAAAAGCAACACCTGCATTGCCAATCATTTTAACACCATCTGTAACAGAATGAAGACCATCGATGACTGCCTTTTCTACATTTTTTGTATCTTGTTGGATATCTTGCGTTAGCGCGACAATTTGGTTAGCTGACTGTTTTGATTCTTCGGCTAGTTTGCGCACTTCATCAGCTACCACTGCAAAGCCTTTACCGTGTTCACCAGCACGGGCTGCTTCGATAGCGGCATTTAATGCCAGTAAATTCGTTTGTTCTGTAATGGTCGTAATGACTTCTGTAATATTGCTTATTTCAACGGATTGTTTACTTAGCTTTTGAACGAGCGTGTTAATCAATTGTGTTGAATCATTGATAACGTTCATTTGTTGCTGTGCTTCTTCTATTATACTGTTACCATTGTTTGCTGTTTCTGACGTAGCAACGGCACTATGGTGAAGTTGTTGTGTAGCCTCAGCGATGCGTTGTACGCCTGTAGCCGTTTCATCCATAGCAGCAGCACTTTCTTTTGCAGCAATAGTTGCGGTTGCGGCTGTTGCAGCCGTTTCATTAATGCGTGATGTGACTTCGTCTGTTGTAGCAGAAACTTCTTGGGTAGAGGCTGTTAGCTCCTCGGCTGCGCCTGTTAAATGCTCGGCGTTATCTTGAATATGTGTCATAAGATTACGCAAATTACTTTTCATCGTATTAAAGGACAGTGCAAGTTGTCCAATTTCATCTTTGGAGCCATTGGCAATATCCTGATGATATAATTCACCGTTTGCAATATTATTGGCAGCGACTACAACCGATTTTAAAGGGCGTGTAATTTTGCGTTGTACATAATACATAAGGAATACGCCAAGTGTTACACCGATAATAATAGCAATCAGAGAAATAATTTGAGAATTTTTTACTGCTTGTTTCGATTCTTTCGTAATAATTTCTAACTGATTTTTTTGGTAATCTACAACTTGATTAGAAACTTCCAGTAACCCTCTGTTTGCTTGTTGTGCCTCACCATTTACTTTTTGTAAAGCTTGTTCTATTTTTCCTTCATCGTGTAAAGCCAAAACACTATCTGCCGCGTTATTGAAAGCGTCATTATATGTATTAAGCTCCTTGGCATATTCAGTCATTTTAGGAGAATCTGCTTTTTTGGTAATTTCATCAACATGCGTATCGAGCAATGCTGCATATTTTTCAAATTGTTCTTTATTATTTGCTGTATCTTCAATAAACATCGCACGAATAAAAAGGCCTTGCATCGCCAGTTCAAATTGAATGCTGTCCGAAAGTTCAACTAAGGCGACGCGATTTTCAAGGGCGTCTTCAACCTTGTTTTCAATTTTAGAAAACTGCATAAATAAAACGAGTAAAGAGATAAATAAAGTGAAGATAATCGAGAAAAAGCCGAAGCTTAATTTTTTGCCAACAGACATAGTGAATACGCCCTTTCCGAATTGCGATAATGTTTTTTATAGTTAAATTAAGACATCGCGGAGGCAAGAAGTCAATAACGGAACGAAAAACGGTTCAGAATATTCATGCTAAAAATCTTTTATGTACACGATAGGGAACATTGCCTGTGAAAATTGCATTTTCCGCAGACTTTTATCCTTATATAGTACGGATTGCAGGCAAATATGATAATAATAGTAAAGAACACTAGTTGATGGTAGCGAAGGCGATGACTCCCTCAGAACAGCATACAATGTAAGACGCAACAAGCCGCGCGTTAGCGAGGGTTGCGGCTTACTGTGCTGAGCGGAAAGCATCCGCCGTAGCGAACATCAACGGCAGAACAAAAAAAGTGTTAGATTGATTACGATCAATCTAACACTTATTCGATGTTATCCCATATTTAAGACTGCTTCTTTAACTGTAAAATGACAGTTTCGTCTGGATCAATGAACAATGTTTTTTGTTCGAAGTAAATAACAAATCCAGGTTTAGCCCCATTTGGTTTTTTGACCTGACGTATTTCCGTATAGTCTACTGGAACAGAGGAAGATTCGCGTGCTTTTGAGAAATAGGCGGCAAGTGTTGCGGCTTCTCGCAATGTCGTATCATCTGGCTCATTCGTGTGAATGACGACGTGTGAGCCAGGAATATCCTTCGTATGTAGCCAAGTATCCGTACGCTTCGCTATTTTAAATGTCAGCATATCGTTTTGTTTATTATTTTTGCCAACAGAAATAGGTGTTCCTGTAGAAGAAATATAACGTTCGGGTTCAGGTTTGAGCTGTTTTTTCTTTTTCTTAGCATGACGTAGTTTTAAATAGCCTTGCTCTGCTAATTCTTCACGTATTTCCTCGATATCACCTGGTGATGCTTGTTGAACTTGTTGCGCTAACATTTCGAAGTAAATGATTTCTTCTTTTGTTTTTTCGAGTTGCTCTTGTACCATAATCAAGGCATTTTTCGCCTTCGTATATTTCGTGTAATAGCTTTGCGCATTTTCGATAGGCGTTTTACGTTCACTAACAGGAATAGTAATTTGCTCTGCCGATTCACTGTAATAGTTTGTAACGGTTACTTCCTTTACACCTTTTTCAAAAGCGTAAATATTGGCCATCAATAGTTCCCCATATAATTGGAACTGATCTAATTTAGATGCGCGTTCATAGTCTTTCGTCAGCTTCTTCATTTTAAGTGATAGCTTATCGATTTCATTTTGAAGCCAGCGTTCTAAATCTCCTGCCTGTTGCTTCACGCGATCTCGCTCAGCACGCGCAAAAAATACGCGGTCTAATAGCTCATGGACATTTGGGTAAACTGTTTTTTCTCCTTGTAAATGGGTTAATGCAATAGGGGAGAAATAAGTTTTGTTATTGGCGTACACATACATCGGTTCTGTCCCGCCATCACCAAAGGCTGCCATAAAATCTTTAAAGCATGCTACTTTATTTGTTGCGGCTGATAAGCGGAATAATAATTCCTCAGCATGTAAGGGAGAAAAGCCAACAAACTGCCCAACAATGACTTTTGCAGTTTTCGGCTCAGAGAAAAAGGCCGTTAGCTGTTCATCAGTGACCGTTAACGGTTGCCATTTATTTTGTGCAGGTGGTGCGATATAGGGCTGTCCAGGTAATATTGTGCGGAAACTATTCATCGACGGTGATAAATGTTTTAAACTGTCGATAATTTTTTGTTGTTCCTTATCAATTAACAGTAAGTTACTATGGCGACCCATAATTTCAGCGTGTAATTCGCGCACAATTGGATCACCAATTTCATTTTTACTATGGATTTCTACTATAATAATGCGATCTAAATCATGCTGTTTGATAGAAGCGATAAAACCGCCTTCTAAATGCTTACGTAAGAGCATGCAAAACATCGGTGGTTCTGCGGGGTTTTCAATTGTTTGCTCTGTAAGATGTACTCGCGCATAGGAAGGGTGGATAGAAAATAATAATTTATGATTGCCACCATTTGCACGCACTTGTAAGACAACTTCTTGCGCGTTAGGTTGATGTATTTTTGTAATACGACCTGTCACTAATTGTTGCAGGTCTGTTGTCATTGAATAAGTAAATAAGCCATCAAATGCCATTTCAATTCCTCTTTCCAATGATTTATTGCATCATTGTGTATTCGTAAGTATCGCATCAATGCGTTTGATTGGTCTGCTTGAACGGATAAAAATAGTGAGATTCTTCCTTATAATAAGGGTCCAAAGTAGCCAAGTTATGCATGAATGCATTTTTTGTATGTTTATCATAGCATTTTTTAGGTGAATATTAAAATATAGCTTCAGATGTGGTAGAATTAATTTTTGCACTATCGAATTTTTTATGGAGAGACGTCATAAATGACAAAGCTTATGTTATAATAATCCCAGTATGCAAAGAAAGGTGTGACGAACCTTGGTGCGTAGTATGACTGGTTTTGGCAGAGGTGTCACAACAACAAGAGACTTTCAGTTAACCGTAGAAATTCGCTCGGTCAACCATCGATTTTTAGAAATACATGCAAAGTTTCCGAAAGAATGGCTTGAAGCGGAAATTTTTGCAAAGAAATTGATTTCGCAAGCTTTGTCTCGTGGCAAAATTGATGTGATGGTCTATGTAAAAGATTTAGAAAATGTCGAGCAATCTATTGAAATTAATTGGTCATTAATTGAAGCGTATCGTAAGGCAAAAGAGCAATTAGCAAGTAAAGTACCACTAGAAGAAAAATGGACGATGCAGGAGCTGCTAGCTCTAGAACAAGCATTAGTACAAGAGAAGCCGCAGCTAACACCTGAGGATTTACTTGGGGCTGTAGAACATGCGGTAACAGAAGCTACTGGGCAGTTGATCCAAATGCGTGAGCGTGAAGGGCAAGAATTGCAAGACGTTGTTGTACAATATAAGGAACAGTTAATGGAACAAGTGAATCAAATTCGCTCAAATTCCTCACTTGCTGTTGAAAAATATCGTGCGCGTTTATTAGAACGAATTGCCGAAATTGCAGGTGGAGCGCTGTTAGAAGATCGTTTACTCGCAGAAGTAGCGATTTTTGCAGAACGAGTGGATATCACAGAAGAGTTAGATCGATTAGATAGTCATTTTAACCAACTGGAAGAAACGTTACTAGAGACGGTTTCAATCGGACGTAAATTGGACTTTTTAATGCAGGAAATCCATCGCGAAATTAATACGATCGGTTCAAAAAATCAATCGACAGAAGCAGCCGTTGCTGTAGTACAGGCAAAAACAATTTTAGAAAAGATGCGTGAGCAAGTTCAAAATATCGAATAATCTGCTTGCATCTGTTATAAATTAAGGGAGATATAGAGGATAAATGATAAAAGAACGTGGATTATTAATTGTTCTGTCGGGTCCGTCTGGTGTAGGAAAAGGGACAGTGCGAAAAGAATTATTTTCTCAACCGAATACGAATTATGAGTATTCCATCTCAATGACAACACGAAATCCTCGCGAAGGTGAAGTAGATGGTGTAGACTATTTTTTCAAGACACGTGAAGAGTTTGAGACGTTAATTGAAGAAGGTGGCTTATTAGAACACGCTGAATTTGTAGGGAATTACTACGGCACACCGTTAACCTATGTAAATGAAACACTTGATGCTGGTCGTGATGTATTTTTAGAGATAGAAGTACAAGGTGCAGCGCAAATTCGTAAAAAAGCACCGGATGCCTTATTTATTTTCTTAGCCCCTCCAAGTTTAACGGAATTAAAAGATCGTTTAGTTGGTCGTGGGACAGAAACAGCGGATGTTATTGCGAAGCGCATCGCGACTGCAAGTGAAGAGCTTGAAATGATGAGCTTGTACGATTATGTGGTAGAAAATGATGAAGTGACAAATGCTTGTGATCGTATCAATGCGATTATTAAAGCCGAGCATTGTCGCAGAGAACGTGTTGAAAAAAGATATTTGTCAATGTTGAGAGGAGAATAAACCAATGTTATACCCATCAGTAGATGCCTTAAAAAAAGAAATCGATTCAAAATATTCTTTAGTAAGTTTAGCGTCAAAACGTGCGCGCCAAATGCAAGAAGTAGAAGGTACTGAACGCCTACACAAATACGTTTCCTATAAATACGTAGGAAAAGCACTTGAAGAGGTAGCGGCAGGTGTGCTGACGAAAGTATCACAAGATGAGTCAGCTGTGTACGAAGACGAAATCTAATCTAACATTGATGGTACAAAGCTTTTGCCAAGTTAATGTTAAAATCTGCAGTGATTTTTTGATTATACAAAAATGCCGAGAGCTCCCGAGGAATAATCCTTTGGGAGCTTATCGTTTGAAAGGACGACATTGTAGATGAATAAAAATATTTTACTTTGTGTTTCAGGTGGTATTGCGGTGTATAAAGCTGTAGCGCTAGTAAGTAAGCTCTCACAGGCCGGTTTCCAGGTGAAGGTCATCATGACAGCGTCAGCGCGCCAGTTTGTCAATCCGTTAAGCTTTCAAGTCATGTCCAAAAATGATGTCTATTACGATACATTCGATGAGAAAGATTCAAATGTCATTGCCCATATCGATTTAGCAGATTGGGCAGATTTAATATTAGTTGCACCGGCAACCGCCAATGTGATTGGCAAACTCGCCAATGGTATTGCGGATGATATGGTGACGACGACATTACTTGCTACAACTGCGCCAGTTTGGCTTGCGCCTGCAATGAATGTTCATATGTATGAGCATCCGGCAGTTAAGCGCAATTTGGCACAACTAGCGGCAGATGGCTATCAATTTATTGAACCGTCAGAAGGCTTTTTAGCATGTGGTTATGTTGGGAAAGGTCGTTTAGAGGAACCTGAAAAAATTACAGCTATAGTAGTCGATTATTTTTCAGCACAAGCGAAGCCACTAGTTGGTAAAACAGTGCTTGTTACAGCCGGTGCTTGGTCTGTCCCTTTAGATCATCAACATATTATCAGTTCAAAGGCAAATGGTCGAATTGGCCAAGCATTAGCAAAAGAAGCACAAGCACTAGGCGCTCATGTCATTCTTTTGGATGGGGATGCTTCCGATGCCAACGACCTTATCGAGGAAGTGGGGCGTTTAACAAAACAATATCCACAGGCATTATTGCTTCACGCGGCAACTATCCCAACAATTGACAATGCACCAATGCTATCCATCGAAGGAATGACTGCGGTGACTTTTGGACAAACCGTTATTGGTCAACCAATATTGCAAGTCGTATCAGATGAATGGATTGATTTTAGTCATACAGCAAAAATAAAAGAGCAATTAGTAGATGTCTCAGATGCACAACAGTTTGCACAAGCTTTATGGCAGTATATTTTACAAGGTGAGGCACAATGAGTTTATATGCTGAGATTATCGTGGATGTTGCAACATACCATGTTGATCGTTCATTTGATTATGCTGTTCCCGCAGAGTGGCATGCAGTGATTGAAAAAGGTTGTCGTGTAAAGGTGCCATTTGGGCCGCGCAACGTACTAGGATTTGTTGTCGGATTAAAAAATGATACCGATGTTCCTGCAAACAAAATTAAGCCGATTGCGCAAATTTTAGATATTGAGCCTGTTTTTACGGAAGAAATGTTGAGGCTGGCAAAGTGGCTTAAAAATGAAACCATTTGCTATGAGATTGATGCGTTACAAGTAATGCTTCCATCCGCACTGCGGGCAAAGTATGAAAAAATGGTGAAAGTACAAGATGACCTTGCTACATTACCTTTAGAAGTACAGCAGATTTTTGGCAAACGTCAACAGGTAAACTTTAAAGAATTTGAGCGTGCCGGGTTATTGCCGTTACTAAAACAACTGATTGCAGAGAAAGTCGTCAAAGTAGAAAATGTTGTGAAGCAACAAGGTAATGTGAAAGAAGTACGGATGGTTAAAATTGCCGAAGACGCACAAGCGCTCAACATTGCGTTGCAAGAGGCGTCAAGAGCTGCAAAGCAACGTGCTTTAATTGAATGGATGGCTTCCCATTTAGGTGAAATTTTTTCTCCGCAGCAAATTTTTGAGGAAACAGCTGCGTCTGCTGCTGTTTTACAAGCAGTGATTGATAAAGGAGCTGCCTGTTTTATACAAGAAGAAGTATATCGTGACCCTTTTACAAAAGATGTTGCCCGTACACAATCTTTACAATTAACAGCAGAGCAAGCGGTTGCCTTAGAGGCCATTTCGCATTCTATTGAAACACAATCTGCTTCCACTTTTCTATTGCAAGGGGTAACAGGCAGTGGTAAAACGGAAGTTTACTTGCAAGCGATTCAAAAGGTTTTAAATAATGGCAAGGAAGCGATTATGCTCGTGCCTGAAATTTCTTTAACGCCGCAAATGACGGAGCGTTTCCGTAGTCGCTTTGGTGAAATGGTGGCGGTCATGCATAGTGGATTATCAGTTGGTGAGAAGTATGATGAATGGCGCAAAATTCAGCAAGGTAAAGTAAGGGTTGTCGTTGGTGCTCGTTCGGCCATTTTTGCACCTTTTACAAATTTAGGGCTCATCATTTTAGATGAGGAGCATGAATCGACGTATAAGCAGGAAGATTCTCCACGCTATCATGCGAGAGATGTGGCCATTTGGCGCAGCCAATATTATCAATGTCCTGTCATTTTAGGTAGTGCGACACCTGCGCTAGAGTCATATGCTCGTGCAAAAAAAGGCGTGTATACATTACTAACATTAAAACAACGGGCAATGCATCAGGCAATGCCAACTGTCTTTGTTGCCGATATGCGTGAAGAGTTGCAAAAAGGCAATCGCTCCATGTTTTCTGAACTACTTATAGAAGGCATACGAAGTCGCCTCGAACGACAAGAACAGATGGTGTTATTTTTAAATCGTAGAGGGTATTCATCATTTGTGTTATGTCGTGATTGTGGAACAGTCGTACAATGTCCGAACTGTGATATTTCTCTTACCTATCATCGCACAACAGAAAAGTTGAAGTGCCATTACTGTGGTTATGAAGAGCATGTGCCGCAAATTTGCCCGCAATGTCAAAGTGAACATATTCGATATTTTGGTACAGGTACGCAAAAAGTAGAGGAAGAAATATTTAAGCTTTTTCCAGAAGCGAGAGTGCTAAGAATGGATGTCGACACAACAAAGCATAAAGGGGCACATGAAGAGATTTTGCAAGCATTTGGTGAGGGACAAGCCGATATTTTACTCGGTACGCAAATGATTGCAAAGGGACTTGATTTTCCTAATATTACACTTGTAGGTGTGCTGAGTGCCGACACTTCATTGCATTTACCGGATTACCGTGCGGCGGAGCGTACTTTCCAATTGCTGACACAAGTAAGTGGTAGAGCAGGGCGCCATGAAAAGCCAGGTGAGGTCGTTATCCAAACATATACACCCGAACATTATGCAATTGAATTAGCTAAAGTACAAGATTACGAGCCGTTTTATGAAAGAGAAATGTTTTTACGTCGTCGTTCAGGCTATCCACCCTATTATTTCGTTGCGCTTATCCAAGTATCTCATGAGGATGTTATGATGGCGGCGGAATATGCAGGGCGTGCTGCAGATTGGTTACGAGGAAATTTATCACAGCAAGTATCGATTATCGGCCCAACGGTAGCAAGTATTAGCCGTCTCCAAAATAGATATCGCTATCAATGTTTGATAAAATATAAAATTGAACCAAATCTGATACCTGTCTTGCAACGGTTACTTGCAATGTATCGCGCAGAATGGATCAAACAAGGCATATTAATGACGGTCGATTTAGACCCGTCTACGATATAAAGAGGCTAAAAGTTTAGGTGTTTTTCACCACCTAATTGATTGAAATGGCGAATTACCGACCATTAAAATAAAGGCAAGAACGCCTGATATAATAGAAATGAGGAACGAACAATGGCGATCAAAAAAGTAATCGAACATCCAGCAAAAATATTATCAACACCATGTGCAGAAGTAACGGAAATTAATGAAGAGATTATTGCATTACTTGATGATTTATATGACACAATGGTGGAATATGATGGCGTAGGTATTGCCGCACCTCAAATAAATGTTGGCTTACGCGTGGCGATTGTTGAGCTAGGCGAGGAACGAGATATTTTAGAAATGATTAACCCTACTGTTATTAAAACAGATGGTGCAGAAGTGGATATCGAAGGATGTTTAAGCTTCCCAGGATTGTACGGAGAAGTTGAACGCCCTGACTATGTAAAAATTGAAGCGTGTGACCGTGAAGGGCGAGTGTATGAGCTTGAAGCAGGAGGTTTTGAAGCGCGAGCAATTTTACATGAAATTGATCATTTAGATGGTATTTTATTTGATTCGAAAATCAAACGTATTTTGACTGAAGAAGAGCTTGAAGAATTGTACGCACAAGAGGAGGAATAACATGACGTCAATTATTTTTATGGGAACACCTGATTTCTCAGCGCCAATTTTGCGTATGCTACACAATGAGGGCTATGATATTAAAGCAGTTGTGACGCAACCAGACCGACCTGTTGGACGCAAGCGCGTATTAACACCGCCACCTGTTAAAGCGGCGGCAATGGAATTAGGCTTACCAGTTATTCAACCTGAAAAGCTACGTGGCTCTGAAGAATTACAGCAAATACTTGCATTACAGCCTGATATCGTTATTACAGCAGCTTTTGGGCAAATTTTACCGAAAGAATTGCTTGATGCACCACCGCTCGGCTGTATTAATGTGCACGCATCTCTTTTACCTAAATACCGTGGTGGAGCGCCAATTCACCAAGCGATTATGGATGGTGAAAAAGAGACAGGTGTTACGATTATGTACATGGCGGAGAAATTAGATGCAGGCGATATCATTTCTCAAAAGGCGATTGCCATTGAAGAAGATGACCATACAGGTGGCCTCTTTGATAAATTAAGTGTTGTCGGTTGTGACCTATTAAAAGAAACACTTCCTTCTATTATAAATGGAACAAATAGCCGTACAGTACAAGATGAAACGCAAGTAACATTTGCAAGCAATATTTCGCGTGAACAAGAACGCATTGATTGGACAAAGGATGCCACGACTTTATACAATCAAGTGCGAGGGCTTCACCCTTGGCCAGTAGCCTACACAACATTTGAAGAAGGAAACTTCAAAATTTGGTGGGCACAAATTGGGCAAACACAACATAATGCGATACCTGGAACAGTCGTAGCCATTGCAAAGGATCATTTTGAAGTGGCGGCTGGCAATGGTACAGCACTTGCACTATATGACATTCAGCCGGCTGGTAAAAAACGAATGACGGCAGAGGATTATTTGCGAGGTACAGGTTCAAAATTACAGATCGGGGACCAGTTTAAATGAGTAAAAAAAGCGTAGTAATTTGGGATGGCAATGTACGAGATGCCGCACTGTCTATCCTATTAGCAGTAGATAAAAATCAAGCGTATAGTAATTTACTGTTACACGAAACGATTAAACGCCATAAAATTGAAGCGAAAGATCGTGCCCTGTTAACAGAAATTACGTATGGTACGTTACAATATAAAATGACCCTCGACTACTATTTAGAGCCATTTGTTCGTGGTAAACTAGATCATTGGGTGCGTTGGTTATTGCGTTTATCGCTATACCAGATGCACTATTTAACACGCATACCGCCGCATGCAGCTGTAAACGAAGCGGTAGAAATTGCAAAACGTCGTGGACATCAAGGGATCGCTTCTACGGTCAACGGGATTTTGCGTTCTATTTTACGTCAGGGCGTACGCTCGATTGAAGAACTAGCAAATCCTATCGAACGACTTGCTATTGAAACAAGTCATCCACATTGGTTAGTAGAACGCTTTGTTGAAAATTACGGCTTCGAAGTAGCTACAGCCATGTTGCATGAAAGTAATGTGCCGCCAGTACAGACAGTGCGTGTTAATACGACAGTGGCAACGCCAGAACAGGCGATTGCTAGCTTACAAGCAGAAGGTTTAACGGCACAGCAAAGCGATTTAATGCCTGAATGTTTACATGTCACAAACGGTCAGCCTGCTCGAACAAAAGCGTTTCAAGAGGGGCTTATTACAATACAGGATGAAAGTTCGATGATTCCTGCTAATGTGCTGAATCCTTCTCCAGGGATGCGCGTCTTAGATATGTGTGCAGCACCAGGTGGTAAAACAACACATTTAGCAGAAAAAATGGGCAATAAAGGTTCCATTTTGGCAACGGATTTACATCCACATAAATTAGATTTAATCGACCATAATACAGAACGTCTAGGACTTGAGATAGTAGAAACAGCGCCAATCGATGGACGTAAAGCGCCTGATTTTTTACAAGCGGAATCGTTTGACGCAGTGTTAGTCGATGCTCCATGTAGTGGTTTGGGTGTAATGCGTCGTAAACCCGATATTAAATATACGAAGCGTGAAGAGGATTTAGCAAATCTTCAAAAAATCCAGTTGGCACTCCTTGATGCAGCTACGATAGTACTGAAAAAAGAGGGCAAACTAGTGTACAGTACATGTACAGTCGATAAACAAGAAAACGAAGGCACTGTTGAGGCCTTTTTAACAGAGCATCCAGAAATGGAAGCGATACAACTAGAATCTTTACCAACAAAATTAGCGGAAAAGCAGGCAAATGGCATGCTTCAAGTCTTCCCACAAGACTTCGGCAGTGATGGTTTCTTCGTCGCAGCCTTTCGTAAAAAAGGAGAATCCAACTAATGGTGGATCAAGAGCAATTTAATGAACGTATTAATGACTTAGTCGAGGAAGCGGAAGAGAAGCCCGTTCGACGAGTGAAAAAAGAAAAACCAAATTTAAAAGAATCAATCTATTCACTACAACCACATCAGTTAGAAGAATGGCTAAAAGAAAACGGTGAAAAGCCATTCCGTGCTGCGCAAATTTTCGATTGGTTATACAATAAACGTGTGAAAACATTTGAAGAAATGTCTAACCTATCAAAATCATTACGTGACAAGCTGGAAGAAAGCTTTGCTTTAACAACATTGTCTACGCTTATTAAGCAGGAATCAAAAGACGGTACGATTAAATTTTTATTCCAGCTACAAGATGGTTACTCAATTGAAACGGTTTTAATGCGTCATGAATATGGCAACTCGGTATGTGTTACAACGCAAGTTGGCTGTCGTATTGGTTGTACATTCTGTGCATCAACTTTAGGTGGTTTAAAGCGCCATTTATTAGCTGGTGAAATTGTAGAGCAAGTTGTCAAAGTACAACAAGCTTTAGATGAAGTAAATGACCGTGTGTCACATATCGTTATTATGGGCATCGGCGAACCTTTCGATAACTATGATGCGATGATGAGCTTCTTAAAAGTCATCAATCATGAAAAAGGTTTAAACATTGGGGCACGTCATATTACAGTTTCGACATCTGGTATTGTTCCTAAAATTTACGAATTTGCTGATGAGCAACTGCAAATTAACTTTGCTGTATCACTACATGCACCGAACCAAGAGGCGCGTCAAAAATTAATGCCAATTGCACGTGCGTATAAATTGGATGAATTAATGGAAGCTGTGCGTTACTACACGAAAAAAACTGGTCGACGTGTTAGTTTTGAGTATGGTTTAATGTCGGGTGAAAATGATTCAGTTGAAGTGGCAGAAGAACTATCTGCTTTAATTAAAGGAATTAAATGCCATGTTAACTTAATTCCTGTAAACTACGTACCTGAACGTGATTATATTCGTACATCTCGTAGTAAAATTTTTGCTTTTGAAAAAACATTAAAGAAAAATGGTATTAACGTAACAATCCGCAGAGAGCAAGGTTCTGATATTGATGCGGCATGCGGACAATTACGTGCGAAAGAGAGATCTGAGGAAACGAGGTGACCAGTGGTGAAATACACAGTCGAAAGTGATATTGGTTTAAAACGAGCAATTAATGAAGATCGTGCTGCATTTTTTAAACGACCAGATGGACTTGCACTAGCACTTGTCGCAGATGGCATGGGTGGGCATAATGCTGGCGATGTAGCGAGTGATATGGCAATGAAACAAATGGAAACTGTTTTTTTACAAGCTGAGGCACATCATTTTGCAACTATGACATCAAAAAAAGAATGGTTACGTCAAGCAGTGAAGCATTTGAACACAAATATTTTTGACTATTCTTTATCACACGAAGACTGTAAAGGAATGGGGACGACGTTTATTGCCGTGTTAATTGAAGGGAATCATTGCTTCATAGCACATGTTGGTGATAGTCGCGTGTATTATTTCTTGGATGATGGCGCACAACAAATAACAAGAGATCACTCATACGTTAATGTTTTGCTTGAAAATGGTGAAATTAGTGAAGAGGAAGCATTAACGCATCCGAAGAAAAATTTCATTTTAAAAGCGGTTGGAACAGAGGAAACAATTGAACCAGACTTTTATGAAGTAGAGCTAGCGCCAGAATCGTATTTACTCATTTGTTCTGACGGTTTAAGTAATAAACTATCAGTGTACGAAATGGCATCTATCATTACCTATCCAGATTTAATTGAAGAAAAAGGACGAAAACTTGTGGAATTAGCAAATGCAAGCGGGGGGGAAGACAATATCTCCCTCGTGTTACTCACAAGGCAAGATGAGGAGGTGTAAGTATGCTTGTAGGAAAACGAATTAGTGACCGCTATAAAATTATAGAACTCATTGGTGGCGGAGGCATGTCCAATGTATACTTGGCGCATGATATGATATTAAATAGGGATGTAGCAATAAAAATACTACGTTATGATTTCACCAATGAGGAGGAATTACATCGACGATTTCAACGTGAGGCACTTTCAGTTACAAGCCTTACACATCCAAATATTGTGAGTATTTATGATGTAGGTGATGATGGAGATCTGCATTATATTGTAATGGAATATGTTCAAGGAAAGACGTTAAAGCAGTACATACAAGAATATGCACCAATTTCGCCGGCGAGAAGTGTGCATATTATGAAGCAATTAACGTCAGCAATTGCCAATGCTCATGACAATCATATTATTCACCGTGACATTAAACCGCAAAATATTTTAATGGATGCGGATGGCAATGTGAAAATAACGGATTTTGGCATTGCGATGACGCTTAGTGCTACATCGTTTACCCAAACAAACTCTGTGCTTGGAACTGTTCATTATTTATCACCAGAACAAGCGCGTGGTGGAACAGCAACAAATAAATCAGATATTTATGCGCTAGGCATTGTGTTATATGAATTACTAACAGGAGAATTACCATTTTCGGGTGAATCAGCGGTTTCCATCGCACTAAAACATTTACAATCGGAAACACCATCTGTTCGAGCATTTGATGGAACAATTCCGCAAAGTTTAGAAAATGTAGTGCTAAAGGCAACTGCTAAAGATGCATCTCATCGTTATGCTACGGTGGAAGAAATGCAAGAGGACTTAGAGACGGTATTATCATCCACACGTATTAATGAACCGAAGTTTACGATTCCTATTGATAATGATGCGACGAGAGCTATTCCAATTATTAAGGAACAGCAGCTACGCAAAGAAGAGGATTTAACGCAAACAAGGGCAATGGAACCAATCCAACAATCGAAAGTTGAACCGAAGGCTAAAAAACCTGTTGAAAAGCCGGTTCCGGGTAAAAAGCAAAAGAAAAAATGGCCAATAGTGGTAGCGCTCATTGTCGTTGTGATGGCCATATTCTTATTTATTTTATTTGCAACCGATGCATTTAGCCCGAAAAAAATCGCGGTGCCGGATGTCACGAATTTAACCGTTGAAGAGGCTACGACAAAATTGCAAGAAGCGGGCTTTGTTGTTGGAGAACAACAGGAGGAGCGCAATTCTGAGGATGTTGAAGAGGGTAAAGTAATTGAGACAGACCCAGCAAAAGATGCCAAGCGTGTTAAAGGGACTGAAATAGAGTTAATTGTCAGTCTTGGTCTAGAAAAGATTAAAATCGAAGACTACACGGGGCAACAAATTAATCAAGTTGAAGCTTTGTTAAAAGATAAATTGTTAATTCAAAAAAATTATGTACATTCTAATCAACCTGAAGGTCAAATTATTGAGCAAGATCCAGCACAAGGAACAGAAGTTATTGCGAAAGATGCAACGATTACGTTTACAATAAGCCAAGGCGTAAAAATGATTACGGTCGATAGTGTTACGAATTACACGAAAGCGCAAATGGATGACTATGTAAAAAGAGTAGGGCTGAAATGGCGCACTGTTCGCGAAGAGTTTAATGAGACCGTTCCAGCAGGTAGTGTTATTTCGCAAACGCCAAAGCCAGGTACTAGCTTAATGGAAGGCGATACAATAGCAGTTGTTTTAAGTAAAGGACCTGCTGAAAAACCTGTGAAAACATTTATTAAAAATGTTTTAATTCCATATGAACCGAAAGAAGAAGGCGCTGAACAAGTAATACGCATTGAAATTCAAGATAAAGATCATACAATGGTGAAAACTTTTGATGAATTTACGATTACGAGTGACCAACAATACAAAATACAACTTGTCATAGTAGAAGGTGAAGAAGCGGCTTACAAAATTATCCGTGATTCGGAAATTATTGAGTCTAAAAGCTTCAGCTATGATGACGTTAAATAAGGGGGAATTGGATGGCGCAAGGCCAAATTCGTAAAGCATTAAGTGGCTATTATTATGTTTATAATGGCGAAGAGCTCATACAATGTCGAGGACGTGGGGTATTCCGCAATCGCGGAGAATCTCCACTTGTCGGCGATTTTGTTGAGTATACACTTGAAACAGAGGGCTCAGATGGTACGATTCAAAAAATACTTGATCGTCAAAATGAATTAGTGCGTCCACCGATTGCCAATATCGATCAGGGTATTTTAGTGTTTTCAGTAAAAGAGCCAAACTTCAATACGATTTTATTGGATCGTTTCTTAGTCGTGTTAGAATCATTCCACGTACATCCAATCATCTGTCTTACAAAGATGGATTTAGTGGATGACAATGAGCGTGATGAATTACAGAGCTATATAGAAGATTATGAAAACATGGGCTATACAGTGCTTCAAACTTATAAGGGTGAGGAAGAATTAGTTGAACGTCTCCAACCAATATTAAAGGATAAAACATCAGTACTTGCAGGACAATCCGGTGTTGGAAAATCAACGTTACTTAATACATTAATCCCTGATTTAAATTTAAAAACAGGCATTATTTCGCAGAGTCTAGGACGAGGCAAACATACGACTCGTCATGTAGAGCTAATAGAAGTTTGTGATGGCTTATTAGCGGATACGCCAGGATTTAGCTCTTTCGATTTTGATGAAATTGAAAAGGAAGAGCTAGGTGCATGTTTCCCAGAGATTTCACGAATTGCTGAGGACTGTAAATTTAGAGCATGCTTGCATTTAAAGGAACCTAAATGTGCAGTAAAGGCAGCGGTCGAAGCTGGAGAAATTCGTGAGTACCGTTACAAGCATTACGAACAATTTATGCAAGAAATTATGGATCGAAAGCCGAGGTATTAATTATGATACAAATAGCACCATCAATTTTAGCAGCAAACTTTGCAAAACTAGGAGAAGAAGTAAAAGACGTAGAACGAGCAGGTGCAAAGCTTATTCATATCGATGTGATGGACGGTCATTTTGTGCCGAATATTTCATTTGGCTCGATTGTTTTAGATGCCATTCGTCCTTTAACGGATTTACCGTTAGATGTTCATTTAATGATTGAAAATCCAGATCAATATATTGAACAATTTGCAAAAGCAGGGGCGGACTATATTACGGTCCATGTTGAAGCTTGTCGCCATTTACACCGTACGATTCAATTGATTCGTTCATATGGTGTGAAGCCAGGGGTTGTTTTAAATCCACATACACCAATTGAATCGATTCAACACATTTTAGAAGATATCGATATGGTGTTATTTATGACAGTGAATCCCGGATTTGGTGGTCAAAAGTTCATTCATTCGGTTGTACCCAAAATTGAAGCGTTATCAACAATTATTAAAGAGCGTAACTTAGACGTAGCGATTGAAATTGATGGTGGCATTAATGCGGAAACGATTGTTCCGTGCGCAAAAGCTGGTGCAACAATTTTTGTAGCGGGCTCAGCGATTTACAGCAAAGAAGACCGCACAGCGGCACTGCAAGAGATTTTAGCTGCTGGTGAGGCTGCGATTAAAGGATGACCACTGTTGTCGTATGTGCAGGCGGTCCAAAAGAGGAGCTTTGTTCCTTTGAGCCGTATAAAAAGCGAGATGACGTTCTATTTATCGGTGCGGACCGAGGAGCACTATATTTAATTGAGCAAGGCATTACACCACATGCGATTGTTGGCGATTTTGACTCGTTATCACAAGCAGAATATAAATATGTGATGGTACATGCAAATGATTCACAGCGTTTCCAAGAAGAAAAGAATGAAACGGATACCGATTTAGCGCTGTTAAAGGCATTAAGCTATTCGCCTAGCGATATTGTGTTAACAGGTGTGACAGGTGGTCGTTTAGATCATTATGAAGCCGCTGTTCGTTCGATATATCGTTTACAGACTGAGCATCCTCAAGTTGTCTTGAAAATTATTAATCATGCAAATATGTTGCAGTTTTTGGTGCCAGGCACGCACACAATTCATGCGGATGAGCGCTATCGCTATTTGTCTTTTTTTGCGCATGAGCAACCAATTCAAGGGGTTACATTGAGACATGTTAAATATGAAACGACGAACGAAGAAATATCATTAGGTTCAACTCGTTTTACAAGTAATGAAATAATAGGCACTTTAGGGTCTATATCCTTTACGCAAGGCATATGTTTAATGATAAGAAGCATAGATTAGCGTAAGGGGGAGAGAGTCCTGAAAGTATATACGTTCCAATTGCCGAAAGTTGTGAGTAGTATTACGCGTACGTGTATCAACCTATTTAAAAAAGATAAGAAAGAAGCGAAAAAATCCGACTGAAGCCAGTCGGATTTTTTCTGTTTAAAAGCTATATAAAGGCGGTTGGTAATTTGCCTCTTACAAAATAATGAAAGAAAAAAATCGATTTACGCTATATGCGAAATCGATTTTTTAGAAGCGGCTATTAAACGCGCTCGATTTTACCTGATTTTAAAGCACGAGTAGAAACCCATACACGTTTTGGTGTACCGTTAACTAGGATACGAACTTTTTGAAGGTTAGCGCCCCAAGTACGTTTACTAGCGTTCATAGCGTGGGAACGGTTGTTACCAGTACGAGCTTTACGTCCAGTGATTACACATTGTTTTGGCATGTTGTATTCCCTCCTTACAGTTGATGCTGAAAGATTATTATTTCAGTTCGGTATTTCACATACCATAATAATTTAACATACGAAGTCATTCAGTGCAACAGTTTTCACATAACCTTTCAAGAAAAAAACCTTTACAGACAAAAAACTGCTATGAAAAAAACACTGTACAATGGCACTAGATTCATTGAGCAGTGTATTTTTAGTATAAACTATCTGCCGCGATAGCCAAGTTTTGTAGAAACGCGTTTCCCTGTTTCTACTAGCTGTTGTATAAGGAAATTGATATGTTCGTCGCTGACGTTAAAGCTGACAAAGCCTATACTAACGGCACCGATAATATCGCCAAAGCCATTAAAAACCGCTACAGCTACGGAGGAAGTGCCCGCTGTTCGCTCGCCGTGACTAATCGCATACCCTTGTAAGCGTATTTGTTCTAACTGCGCTTGCAAATCAGCCATTTCTTCAACTGGAACGAGTTGATTTATAATTTCCTTAGCTTGTTCAGTCGGTATTGAGGCTAACAATGCTTTATTGGCTGCACCAATATGCATTGGAATGCGAATACCTAGTTGATCGTAAATGCGAATAGGATTGGCTGCACTATCAATTCTTTCGATAATAATTGTATCTAAACCTGCAGGCTTGCTTAAATAAACACTTTCCTCAACGTCTCTTGCAAGGCGCTCTAATTCTGGTCTAATTTTGCTAATGTAGTCCATCGTATCATACACTTGGAGTCCTAATTCCATCCATATAGTGCCGAGACGATAGTGTTTCGTTTGCTCGTCTTGTTCAATCATCCCTTGCGCAATCATCGCTTTTAAAATTCTATGTAATGTACTTAAGGGTAAATCGCATTTGGTGGATAGCTCTGAAATAGACAAACTGCCTTCCGTAGCTTCTGAAGCTAACACTTTCGCAATTGTCATTGCACGTTCTAATAATTGCATACTTATCCCACCTCCTCCTATCTTATTTTATTTTTATTCTTCGTGTACGTCTAGTTCCTTCATCGATGCATGTAAAAAGAAAGACTTTTAAAAAGGGAATAATAAAATTTTTCTAAATATATTGACAGTATAACATAAAACACATATATTTTTTATATAAACTTTCCTCTTAACGGAAACGTTTTCCACTACACGGAAAAGGGGTGAAAGGTATGCATTATTGTTCATCCATGTATGCACCTTTAAAACACGTAATTGTCAAACATCCAAAAGAAGCTTTTATAAGCCAAGAGCATCTTACAGATGAATGGAAAACTTTTAACTATTTATCAGAGCCGAATTATAATGAAGCGCTTACAGAGTATGCTGAATTTATCGCCATTCTTGAGAAGTATGTTGAAAAAATTGATTATTTGCCAGCGTCTAATGAAGTAGGGTTAGATTCGCTTTACGCGCATGATCCTGTTAAATTCACGCCACATGGTGCCATTATATTGAAATCTGGCAAGAAATTAAGACAACCTGAAGCAAATGTTTACAAACAATTTTTACAGAGTAAAGACATTGCCATCATTGGGGAATTATCAGGCGATGCTGTTTCAGATGGTGGGGATATTGTTTGGCTTGATGACCGTACACTTGCTGTTGGTCGAGGATATCGCACAAATGATGAAGCAATTCGTCAAATCAAAGAAATGACTGCGGATGTCGTTGATGAATTTATCGTTGTACAACTCCCGCATGACTTAGGTGAAGCGGAATGCTTACACTTAATGTCCTTTATTAGTATGGTGGACAAGGATTTAGCAGTAGTACATTCTCGTTTAATGCCAGTATTTTTACGCCAACTACTTATCGAGCGTGGCATTCAGTTAGTTGAAGTACCGAAAGATGAATATGACACTTTAGGCTGTAATGTCTTGGCGCTAGCGCCGAGAGTGTGTGTCATCCCTGAAGGTAACCCTGTTACTAAACAGCAGTTATTGGATGCAGGCGCTACAGTTTATGAATATAAAGGTGAAGAAATCACAGTAAAAGGAACAGGTGGACCAACATGTCTAACTTGTCCAGTAATCAGAGGATAAAAAAGGAGACGATATACTATGTTTAAAAATGTCATTGTAAAAAATCCAGGGAACAGTTTTGTAAACGGTTTAACAACAAGCGATCTAGGAAAACCTATTTTAGAAAAATTATTTCAACAGCATGAGCACTATGTAGAAGCGTTAAAAAAATGTGGGGTAGAAGTGACACAACTTGCGGCAGATGAAGCTTTCCCAGATGCTACTTTTGTCGAAGATACAGCAGTACTAACTTCTGAGTTTGCTATTATTTCAAATCCAGGGGCAGAAGCACGTAATCGTGAAATTGAAGATATCGAGCCGGCCGTTAAAAAGTTTTATGACAAGCTATATTACATCGAAGGGCCAGGCACACTTGATGGCGGTGATGTTTTACAAGCTGAAAAGAAATTTTATGTAGGTATTTCAGATCGTACAAATGAAGAAGGTGCACGTCAGTTTAAAGAAATCGTTGAAAAAGAAGGCTATGAAGCTACGATTATTCCATTAAAAGAGTTCTTCCATTTAAAAACGGGTATCGCTTATGTTGGACAAAATCGCATGGTCGTTGCTGGAGAGTTTATCGATCACCCTGCATTTGATTCTTACGAAAAAATTGTTATTCCACAAGAAGATGAATATTCAGCGAACTGCATTCAAGTAAATGATTATATCATTATTCCAGCAGGTTACCCTGAAACGAATCGCAAACTAAATGACTTAGGTTATCAAACAATTGAACTTGAAATGTCCGAATTTAGAAAACATGATGGTGGCTTAAGCTGTTTATCCCTACGCTTTTAATTAAATGATATATGCCCAATCAATTTATGAGGGAGAAAATTGATTGGGTGTTTTAGTCCTCTAAATATCTGAATAATCAATAATTTGACAACTTATGGAAATGGGGAAACGCTTTGAGCAAAGGGGAACAACAGCATAATAATGTATTGAAACGCTCTATGAAGAGTCGACATTTATTGATGCTATCACTGGGTGGCGTGATTGGGACAGGGTTATTTTTAAATGTAGGTTACACAATCAATCAAGCTGGTCCAGGTGGCGCATTAATTGGCTATTTGTTTGGTGGTTTTATTTTATATATGGTCATGAATTGCCTTGGGGAATTGGCAGTCTATATGCCTGTAACAGGTTCTTTCCAAACATACGCTACACGGTTTATAAGCCCATCTGCAGGATTTTCTTTAGGGTGGATGTACTTTGTTGGATCTGCTGCCACCGCAGGAGTGGAGTTCACTGCAGCAGGCATAATAATGCAGCAATGGTTCCCGAATGTGCCGATTTGGATATGGTGTGCTGTCTTCATGGTGCTTTTGTTTACATTAAACGCCTTAACAACGAAAGGCTTTGCAGAGGCAGAATTTTGGTTTGCGAGCATTAAAGTAGTTGCTGTCATTGCCTTTATCATTATTGGTGCGGCTGCAATATTTGGTTGGATTCCTTTGGCGGATCGTCCGACTCCACATTTAACGAATTTAGCGCCGTCAGGATTATTCCCTGCAGGGATTGCCGTTATTTTTGTCACGATGATGAATGTAATTTTCTCTTATCAAGGTTCTGAGTTAGTAGGTATTGCAGCTGGTGAAACAGAAAATCCAGAAAAGAACATTCCAAGGGCAATCCGAACAATCTTATTTAGAATTATCGTGTTCTACATTGCTTCTATTATTGTATTATCTGCTATTTTCCCATCATCTGAACTTGGTCTTCTTGAAAGTCCATTCGTCACATTGATGAAAATTGCGGGTGTTCCTTATGCAGCGGGCATTATGAACTTCGTTATTTTAACCGCGATACTATCTGTCGGCAATTCGTGTCTGTATGCATCAACACGTTTACTATGGTCGATGTCAAAAGAAGGAATGGCTCCAAAATATTTTGGGCGTTTAACTAAAAATAAAGTGCCATTAAATGCGCTAATATTTACGATGGTCTTTTCACTACTGTCATTGTTAACTAGTGTGATGGAAGCAGATGCAGTATTTGTATTGCTTATGTCGATTGCGGGAATTGCGGTGACGATCTCTTGGATGGGTATTGCAATGTCACAATTAATGTTCCGATACCGCTATGTAAAAGGGGGCGGCAAGGTGGCAGACTTGAAATTTAAAACGCCACTATATCCGTTAATTCCGCTATTTTGTATTATCTTTTGTATTATCATTCTTGTGTTTTTAGCATTCGATCCAACGCAACGGATTGGATTACTATATGGCATAGGGTTCTTTGTAGCTTGTATGCTATTTTATAAGGTGAAATTAAGTAAAGTAACGCCAGTTTCTTCTGACAAAGAGGAGTCACTGCATTCATAATGAAATGCTCCTGATTTAGGAAAAGCATTTTTATCGGATAAAGGAGATTTTGAATATGGATAAATATTTTTGGAATACACCGGAAAAACTTCGCGCGCTATTATGTGAGATTGTAAGCTGGGAAAGCCGAACATTAACACCAGGTGAAAATGAATTTGCTTATAAGTTAAGAGATAAGTTGCAAACGCTTACTTATTTTCAAGACAATGCAAGTCATATTGAATTGCATGATGCGGGGCTAGGGCGCAATGCGGTAACAGCATTGTATAAGCATCCGACAGCTACGGAAACGGTTGTGCTTATTAGTCACTTCGATACCGTTCATACGGAGGAATATGGAGAGCTTGAGCCACTTGCTTGTCGACCAGAAGAGTTAACACGCAAGCTGATGGAGCCTAAATATAAAAAAGATTTACCAGAGGCGGCTAGAGTTGATTTAGAGTCGGGTAATTACTTGTTTGGCCGCGGCACTATGGATATGAAGATGGGCCTTGCATTACACATGCAGTTGATTGAGAAAGCAAGTAGTGAACAATGGCCAATCAATCTTATTTTAACAGCGGTACCGGATGAAGAAGTAAACTCTGCTGGTATGCGTGCTGCCGTTGTCGAGCTAGTAAGACTGCGTGAACAATATGGTTTAACGTATAAGTTATTTTTAAATAGTGAGCCTTCTTTCTCGCAAGGACCTTCTGATATTAATGAATATATTTATTCCGGTACAATCGGAAAAATTATGCCAGCTGCTTTATTTTATGGCAAAGAGACGCATGTCGGTGAACCGTTAAAAGGCATGACAGCCAATTATATTGCATCTTATATGACACAGCATATGGAGTGGAATCCCGTATTCAGTGAAACGGATTTAGGCGAAAGTACGCCATTGCCAGTATCGTTACAATTAAAAGATTTGAAAATGGAATATTCTACACAAACACCATATCGCGCAGCTGCACTCTACAATGTATTTTTATTGAAGCGCACGGCGACAGAGGTCATGGAAATTTTTGAACAAGTTGCATTGGAGGCAATGGCAGCTTGTAACACGCAATATAAGCAAATTTGCGAGCGTGAAAAAGTGCAAGGTGTCGGTGAAGTCAGAGTACTTCGCTATGAAACAGTGTTAGCGCACGCTATCAATAAACTTGGCGCTGAAGAAGTGAGCAACATTAAAAAGCAAGTGCTAGAAAATACATCGTGGGATGATCGTGAAAAGTCGATTCGTATTGTCGATCAATTGATGATTCGTTGTCAGGAGCTAACACCAGCAACAGTGCTGTTATATGCACCGCCATATTATCCAGCTATCAATTCATCAGAACACCCACTTGTGAAGCAATCAATCGAACTAATGAAGAAAACAGCGAAAACGTTTGATATTGAAATTGAACAAATTCATTATTTCAATGGCATTTGTGATTTAAGCTATGTTAATTACACAGACGACTCCAATGGCTGGACTGCATTTGAACGCAACACACCGGTTTATGGTGATACGTATAGCATTCCATTTGAAGCGATGTCCGACTTACAAGGCCCAGTATTAAATGTTGGACCATTCGGCAAAGACGCCCACCAAAAAACAGAACGTTTACATGTGGACAGTGCCTTCAAAGAAATGCCTGTAATGATTGAAACACTTATTAAAAGCTTAATGTAAAAGCACGGTGCCAAAAAACACGGTGCCAGGCACTCACACAATTTTCTAATGACCAAGTAAAAATCTCCGTAGACGCCTGCTCACATAATAGGACGTGGGCAGCCACACGTGGTGAGAATGGTGGCTGACAGTGCTACACTGGAAGCAAAGGGGATTTATCCGATTTAGGAGCCAATAATAGGCTGTGTACCTATGTGAAGTGCCTGGCACTCAAACAATTAATACATGAAGCTGATGTTTAATGACATCAGCTTTTTTATGCTTGGAAAAGATATTGGAATAGTCGTAGTGAAAATAGGTTTCGACAGTATAGCTTTAGGCAAAGCTATAACAAAGTCGAGCAAGATTAGTCCGCAACAAATAGTGTGAACTAAGAAGATTGGCATGAAACGCTAAAAACGTTGTCACAAAGCGCTTTCAAGGCAACTTAGGTTGCTTAATGTATACCCTAAGTGGTACAATATAATTTAGTCAAAAAGAGCCAAGGGGGCATTTCTATGTCAATAGAATTAAATAACGAATTCGGCCATATTGATATTTCAACAGATGTACTTGCACAAATTGCTGGTGGCGCTGCTATAGAATGCTACGGTATTGTTGGCATGGCATCTAAACATCAAATTCGTGATGGTCTGACTGATATTTTACGTAAAGAAAACTTTGCAAAAGGTGTTGTAATTCGACAACAAGACGAAGATTTACATATTGATATGTACATTATTGTTAGTTACGGGACTAAAATTTCGGAAGTTGCCTATCAAGTGCAATCGAAAGTGAAATATACAGTAGATAAAACATTAGGTATGAGCGTGAAATCTGTCAATATCTTTGTGCAGGGCGTTCGTGTAGCGAATGAGTAAGAGGAGGAACAAAATCGAATGCGGTCTTTAGACGGATTAAAATTTGCTGAAATGGTGCAAATGGGTGCACATCACCTATTCCAAAATGCAAATTATGTAGATTCTTTAAATGTATTCCCAGTACCAGATGGAGATACAGGGACAAACATGAACTTATCGATGACATCTGGTGCCAAGGAAACAGAACTACATGCATCAGAACATATCGGGAAAACAGCGCAAGCTTTATCAAAAGGTTTACTAATGGGAGCTCGTGGGAATTCGGGCGTTATCTTATCACAACTATTCCGTGGCTTTGGGAAATTTGTGGAGAAAGATGCAACAATTGATGCAAAGGCTTTTGCTGGTGCCTTCCAAGCAGGCGTTGACACAGCTTATAAAGCGGTCATGAAGCCAGTTGAAGGAACAATCTTAACAGTTGCGCGTGAAGCGGCCAAAAAAGGTGTTGAAGTAGCTGAAAGTGAAACCGATATCATTGCGGTGATGGAAGCATTTACTGCTGAAGCAAAGGCTTCGCTACAACGTACACCGGATTTATTACCAGTATTAAAAGAAGTGGGCGTCGTGGACAGTGGCGGCCAAGGTTTGTTATTTGTCTATGAAGGATTTTTAGCTTCTTTAAAAGGCGAGCCGTTACCAAAGAAAAATGATGCAACATTAGACGATTTAATTAATGCAGAACATCACAGAGCACAAGATTTCATGAATACTGCGGATATTGAATTTGGCTATTGTACGGAAATCATGGTTCGTTTAGAAGAAGATAAAGAGCCATTTAGTGAGGAACAATTCCGCAATGAATTAAATCCATTAGGTGATTCTTTACTCGTTATTTCTGATGAAGAAATTGCGAAAGTGCATATTCATTCTGAGCAACCTGGTGCCGTTTTAGCGATGGGACAAAAATATGGTAGCCTGATTAAAATAAAAGTTGATAATATGCGTGAGCAACATTCAGCTATTGTTGGTGAAGACCATAAAGCGTCAGCTCCAGTGAAAAAAGCTGAAAAACATCCATATGCCATTGTCACAATTGCGATGGGCGAAGGTGTAGCACAATTACTACGCTCAATTGGCGCTTCTTATGTCATTGAAGGCGGTCAAACGATGAATCCTTCAACTGAAGATATTGTGAAAGCCGTACAGGAAATTGGTGCAGAAAAAGTACTTATTTTACCGAACAATAAAAATATCGTTATGGCAGCAGAACAGGCTGTTGAGCTTTTGGATATGGATGCAGCAGTGGTAGCAACAAAAACGATTCCTCAAGGGATGGCAGCCATTCTTTCGTTTAATCCAGAAGCAACGGTTGAAGCAAACCAAGCAACGATGACTGAAGCATTTGCTCATGTGAAAACAGGTCAAGTAACGTATGCAGTGCGAGATACGTCTATTGATGGTGTTGAAATTCATAAAGATGATTTTATGGCACTAGCTGAGGGCAAAATAGTGCTATCTACACCAGCATTAAAAGATGCTGCTGAGAAAGTCATTACAGATTTAGTAGATGAAAATGCTGAAATCGTAACGGTTATTTATGGCGAAGATACGTCTGAAGAAAATGCCGCTGAACTAATCCAATTTATTGAAGAAAATTACCCAGATGTAGAAGTGGAGTTATTTAACGGTAAACAAGGGTTATATCCATATATTATTTCAGTAGAATAATATAAGGTTACTGCGTAAAAGAGTAGGCAAAGCAGTGCACAACATGTGTACTGCTTTTGTTTATGCTAAAAGGAATATGGCACGTAGAAACGAATAGGATATGAACAAAATAGATAGTTTTCTGTATTTCTGCAAAGGACAAACGTTTTGAAAATACTGGGATAACAGCATGTTGGGAACTGTGTATTTATAGGGTGGACAAAAAAGAAATAATGAAAATACGTAATAAATTATAGCTGTTTTTAATTTTCTGAAAGTTGATAAAGTAGTGCTTTACTTTTATAGTAACTATCAAGCATGATATAACTAAAAGTAAAATTATTATACGAAAAGAATAGAGGGGTGCTTGTATGAAGTTTACATCCGTTTTTGATATTATTGGACCCGTTATGATTGGTCCATCTTCTTCTCATACAGCAGGTGCAGCACGAATTGGGCGCGTAGCAAGAGATTTATTTGGCAGACAACCAAAATGGGTGAAAATTCATTTATACGGCTCATTTGCTGAAACGTACAGAGGACATGGGACAGATGTAGCAATTATTGGCGGTTTATTAGATTTTGATACATTTGATGAGCGCATTAAAACGGCTTTTGAACATGCAGAGAAAGCTGGATTGGAATATGAGTTTATTCCCGAAACAGCAAATACGGAACATCCAAACACAGCGAGACTAGTGTTCGGAGATGATGAAGGCGAAATGTCGATTGTCGGCATTTCAATTGGTGGCGGAAAAATTGAAGTGAGTGAGGTCAATGGCTTCAAACTTCGTTTAACAGGTGGGATGCCAGCCATTCTTGTTGTGCACGATGATCGCGCAGGCTGTATCGCCAATGTTGCCAATTGCTTAGCGATGCACAATGTGAATATTGGGCATATGGAAGTTTCACGAATTGAACGTGGGTTAACGGCACTCATGGTAATCGAGATTGATCAAAACATTGAGGACAAAGTACTTCAACAAATTTCATTAATACCACATATTACGAAAGTATCGAAAATTAATAACTAAGGGGGTGTCTCGTATGGAAGTATTATTTCATAATGTACGTGAGCTTGTAGAACGAGCAGAGCGAGAAGAAAAATTGATTTCAGAATTGATGATTGAGCAAGAAATGTTAATAAGTGGACGCACACGTGAAGAGATTATACAGCAAATGGACCAAAACTTAACGGTCATGGAGGAAGCGGTTGAACGAGGCTTAAAAGGTGTACAATCTGTAACGGGTTTAACTGGTGGTGACGCGGTACTCATTCAAAATTATATTGCTCAAGGAAAATCGCTATCAGGCGATCTTTTATTAGATGCAGTGAGTAAGGCGGTTGCGACCAATGAAGTGAACGCTGCGATGGGCACAATTTGTGCAACACCTACTGCCGGGTCCGCTGGCGTTGTACCGGGTACTTTGTTTGCAGTGAAAAATAAGCTGAATCCAACGCGTGAACAAATGATTCGTTATTTATTTACTTCAGGAGCATTTGGCTTTGTTGTAGCAAATAATGCTTCCATTTCAGGTGCAGCTGGTGGCTGTCAGGCTGAAGTTGGTTCAGCGGCTGGCATGGCTGCTGCAGCAATCGTGGAGATGGCAGGTGGTACGCCACAGCAATGTTCTGAAGCATTCGCCATTACATTGAAAAATATGCTTGGCCTTGTTTGTGATCCGGTAGCGGGATTAGTAGAAGTGCCCTGTGTTAAACGTAATGCAATGGGGGCGGCCAATTCGCTTGTAGCAGCAGATATGGCACTAGCAGGCGTTACAAGCCGTATCCCATGTGATGAGGTTATTGGTGCAATGTATCGCATTGGTCAGTCGATGAGTCCGAATTTAAAAGAAACAGCTCGCGGTGGCTTAGCAGCAACACCAACAGGTAAAGCAATCAGTAACGCGATTCTGAATAATGGTGATTTACAAAGCATACTAAAAGCAGGAAGCGCAATAGAGTAAATTGTAAAAGTGTTAGATTGACTGCAATCAATCTAACGCTTTTTTATGTCGTTAATATCCGCTACAGCGGGGGTACTGAAGGTTTAGTGGCGATAGCGATGCTTTTAGTGGCGATTACGACTGTCTTAGTGGCGGTAGTGATGTTTTTCTTGGCACTTGTCGTACTTTTCCTGGCGATAGCGCCCGCCAAAGTGCAATTTGAAAGTCACTGTGTAAACACGAAAGAAAAGTTTTGTGATACAGTTAAAAAGAGAACGGATGTATCTACTAAAAACAACAAACCAATAGATATAGAAGGGAGGTAGGCTCATTTGCTTTGTGATACAACAAATCAAATGAGCTGTTGTGACAGGTGACTGAATTAACCAGTCCTGTCTCCGAATTAAAAGGAGTCGGGAAAGAAACGGCGGCACACTTAGAAACATTAGGTATCGAGACAATCAACGATTTTTTATGGACTTTCCCTCATCGCCATGAAGATTTTCGCTTAAAGGATTTAGTGCAAACGCCACATAATGAGCGCGTTACCGTTGAATGTAAAGTAGAACGTGAGCCGACAGTGTTATTTTTGGGGCGCAACAAATCTCGCTTACAGGTGACGGTGCTCGCCGGGCGTCATTTGGTGAAAGTTGTGTTTTTTAATCAAAACTATTTAAAACAAAAATTAGTGCCAGGTTCCATTGTAACGGTAACAGGGAAATGGGATAAAGGTAGACAGGTGATTAATGGTACGACCGTATCGTTTGGGCCGAAAATAGATCAAGTAGACTTTGAACCTGTTTATAGTCTAAAAGGTTTGATTCCGCAAAAACGTTTTCGTAAATATATGCGACAAGTGTTAGATGATTTTGGTGCAGAGCTACCTGATGCGATTCCGCCGCATTTGCAGGCAGCTTACAAGCTTGTTTCGTTACGTGATGGTCTGGAAGGTATCCATTTTCCACAAGATGCAGAACATGCAAAACAAGCAAGAAGGCGTTTTGCATACGAAGAATTACTAAATTTTCAGCTCCGTATCCAAGCGTTACGTAAAATACGGAAGGATAATGAGCGAGGAACAGTGATTCAATTTGATTTGCCAAAAGTGCGGGCATTTATTGCTTCATTACCATACGAATTAACAGGAGCACAAAAACGAGTGGTCAATGAAATTTGTAAGGACTTAAAAGAACCGCATCGGATGAATCGTTTGCTGCAAGGGGATGTTGGTTCAGGTAAAACGGTTGTGGCAGCCATTTGTTTATATGCTGCTGTCACTGCTGGTTTCCAGGGAGCGTTAATGGCACCAACGGAAATTTTAGCTGAGCAACATGCAGAAAACTTAGTCGCTTGGTTTGCACCATTTGGTGTACGTGTCGCTTTGTTATCGGGTTCAACGAAAACAAAGGAACGCCGGTTATTATTAGCTGCACTTGCCGATGGTGAAATCGATATTGTTATCGGAACGCATGCACTTATCCAGCCAGATGTTCAGTTCAAAAGACTTGGTTTTGTTATAACGGATGAACAACATCGCTTTGGTGTAGAGCAACGCAGAATTTTACGCGATAAAGGAGAAAATCCTGATGTGCTCTTTATGACGGCTACGCCTATTCCACGAACACTTTCGATTACAGCTTTTGGCGAAATGGATGTCTCCATAATTGACGAAATGCCGGCGGGGCGTAAAGAAATCGAAACGCATTGGATGAAAAAAGAACAACTTGCTTCTGTGTTGTCCAAATTAGAGCAAGAACTTCAAGCGGGGAGACAAGCATATGCTATTTGTCCATTGATTGAGGAGTCCGATAAACTGGATGTTCAAAATGCAGTGGAAATTTATGAACAGCTTACGTCGTATTTTAATGGCCGCTACAAAGTGGGATTAATGCATGGTCGCCTACCAGCAGATGAAAAAGATGCGGTGATGCGTGAGTTTAGTGAAGGTGAGATTCAAGTATTAGTATCAACGACAGTCGTTGAAGTCGGCGTCAATGTCCCGAATGCAACGTTTATGGTTGTATACGATGCTGAACGTTTTGGTTTAGCGCAACTACATCAGCTACGTGGTCGTGTTGGGCGTGGTGAGCATCAATCCTATTGTGTTTTAATTGCTGATCCGAAATCTGATGAAGGTAAAGAGCGAATGCAATCTATGACTGAAACGAATGATGGCTTCCGACTAGCTGAAAAAGATTTGGAATTGCGTGGACCAGGGGATTTCTTTGGCCGTAAACAAAGTGGCTTACCTGATTTTAAAGTTGCGGATTTAGTACATGACTATCGGACACTTGAAACAGCGAGAAAAGATGCAACGGACATGATGGAAACAGAGGCGTTTTGGCATGATGAGACGTATCGATATTTACGTGAGATGCTAGAACAGTCTGGTGTGCTTCAAGGTGAGCGCTTTGACTAATCAAACATAGTGTTATGAAGGATGCGAGGACTTGTTTTTGAAAACAAGTCTTGCATTCTTTTTTTATACTCTATATACTGATATTAGTACCAAGTGCTAATAACAACTCAAAAGGTGGCGAATGACGTTGAGACGAACGAAAAAAGAGCGACAGCGATTATTATCTGAAACGATTGCGGAAAATCCATTCGTCACAGATGAACAATTAGCGTCTGAGTTTCAGGTAAGTGTACAAACAATTCGTTTAGATCGTATGGAATTAGCAATTCCAGAATTGCGTGAACGGATTAAAGATGTGGCTTCAAAAACTTATGAAAATGAAGTGAAATCTTTACCGATTGATGAAGTAATCGGTGAAATTATTGATATAGAATTGGATAATCGTGCATTATCTATTTTTGATGTAAAAGAAGAACATGTTTTTCAGCGCAATGGCATCGCGCGTGGACATCATTTATTTGCACAGGCAAACTCACTAGCAGTAGCGGTTATTGATGATGAGCTAGCCTTAACAGTGCACTCCAATATTACATTTGTGAAACCTGTAAGAGCCGGAAATCGTGTTATTACGAAGGCGGTCGTTGTCGGTAGAGATGATGAACGCCAACGCACAAAAGTAGAGATCGTATCTACTGTCAATGGTGAAACAGTTTTAGTTGGTGAATTTGATATGTACCGCACGAAAGGTAAAGGTGAATAATAATGAAATTAGCACTTGATGGAATGGGTGGCGACAATGCACCAAAATCAGTAGTGGAAGGTGCATTATTAGCATTAGAACAAATTCCGAACTTGGAAATTCAATTATATGGACAGCAAGAAAAGCTTGACCCATTTTTAAAAATGCACGATCGCTTAACAGTTATCCATTGTGAAGAAGTGGTTGAGGGTACTGATGATCCAGCACGTGCTGTTCGCCGTAAAAAAGATTCATCCATGGCAAAAATGATGGATGCGGTGGAACAAGGGACGGCTGATGCCTGTCTTTCAGCTGGCAATACGGGCGCGCTTATGGCGGGTGGCTTGTTTAAAGTAGGGCGTATTGAAGGAATTGCACGACCTGCTTTAGCAACGACATTGCCGACGCTTGATGGTCAAGGCTTTTTAATGCTCGATTTAGGGGCCAACGCCGATGCGAGACCAGAGCATTTATTGCAATATGCGATTATGGGTAATATTTACGCTAAAAAAGTAGGCGGTTTACAACAGCCGCGTATTGGCCTGTTAAATATCGGAACGGAAGATAAAAAAGGCAATGACTTAACGAAGGCTGCTTTCGACTTACTAAAAGAAGCGGACTTGAATTTCGTTGGCAATGTTGAGGCGCGTGATTTACTCGATGGCGTTGCAGATGTTGTTGTGACAGATGGATTTACCGGTAATATGGTGCTGAAGTCCATTGAAGGAACAGCGGGTGCATTGTTTACGATGTTAAAAGAGGCGTTTATGTCTTCTACGAAAACAAAAATTTCAGCAATGCTGATGAAAAATAATTTACGTGACTTAAAAAATAAAATGGACTATACAGAGTATGGCGGTGCGGGTTTGTTCGGCTTACAAGCACCTGTGATTAAAGCGCATGGATCATCCAATTCAAAAGCAATCTATAGTGCGATACGTCAGGCTAATACGATGGTAGAGCATACAGTGATATCAACGATTACAGATACAGTACGTCACTTAGAAATTGACTAACAAAGGGGATTAATAAGATATGACGAAAATTGCATTTATTTTTCCGGGCCAAGGTTCACAAGCGGTTGGCATGGGCCAAGAATTTGTAAGTAATTCACAAGAAAGTAAAGCCTTTTATGAAAGTGCTGACAAGACGCTTGGCTTTGACTTATCTAAATTAATGCTAGAAGGTCCTGCCGAAGAGTTAACACTAACTTATCATGCACAACCAGCATTATTAACAACGGGCGTTATGGTTGCTGAAAAATTACGTGCTGCAGGCATTACGCCGGATTTTGCAGCTGGTCACTCACTTGGTGAATATGGTGCACTTGTGATCGCGGGCGTGTTATCGTTTGAAGATGCTGTGGCTATTGTTCATAAACGTGGTTTATTTATGAACGAAGCGGTGCCAGCGGGGCAAGGTGCAATGGCTGCTATTCTTGGCATGGAGTTAGATGCATTACATGCAGTAACTGAACAAGTAACAGCAGAGGGTGATGCTGCGCAAGTTGCCAACGTTAACTGCCCAGGTCAAATCGTTATTTCTGGCACAAAAGCAGGCGTTGACAAAGCTTCTGTAGCAGCAAAAGAAGCGGGTGCAAAACGTGCCATTCCATTAGTAGTAAGTGGACCGTTCCATTCAGAATTAATGCGACCTTCTTCGGCTCAATTACAGGCGACATTAGCTGATATTACATTATCGGCACCACAAATTCCGGTTATCGGCAATGTTAATGCAAAAGAATTGTCAGATGTCCCAGCTATTCAACAAGAGTTAGTTGAACAAGTGTATAGCGCTGTACAATGGGAAGCATCTGTACGCGAAATGATTGCGCAAGGCGTCGATGTATTTATTGAATGTGGACCTGGCAAAGTGCTAAGTGGCTTAGTGAAGAAAATAGATCGTTCAGTGGCAACGTATTGTGTATATGATGAAGCGTCATTAGAAGCAGTATTAGAAGCGTCGAAGGAGTGGTCAATCAATGCGTAAATTAGAAGGTAAAGTAGCAGTTGTAACAGGAGCTTCACGAGGAATCGGTCGTGCCATTGCATTAAAGCTTGCAGATGAAGGCGCAAAGGTTATTGTTAACTATAGCGGCTCACAGGCAAAAGCAGAGGAAGTCGTTGCTGCTATTCAAGCAAATGGCGGCGAAGCGCTTGCTGTACAAGCAAGTGTCTCAAAAACAGAAGAAGTTTCAGCATTGATGGATGCGGCAGTTAAAACATTTGGCTCACTTGATATTTTAGTCAATAATGCTGGTATTACACGCGATAATTTATTAATGCGCATGAAAGAAGACGAATGGGACGATGTGCTTGATACAAACTTAAAAGGTGTTTTTCTTTGTACAAAAGCGGTCACTCGTCAAATGATGAAGCAACGTGCAGGACGTATCATCAATATTTCGTCAATCGTTGGCGTAGCGGGCAATGCTGGGCAAGCTAACTATGTAGCGGCAAAAGCGGGCGTAATTGGCTTAACAAAAACGACTGCAAAGGAACTAGCATCTCGAAATATTTTAGTGAATGCTATTGCACCTGGTTTTATTGAAACGGAAATGACTGAACAGCTTCCAGAAGATATCAAACAAAGTATGCTTACACAAATTCCACTTGCTAAACTTGGGCAACCTGAGGATATTGCGAAAGCCGTTACGTTTTTAGCTTCTGATGAAGCAAACTATATGACTGGCCAAACGCTACATATTGACGGCGGCATGGTGATGTAATATTATGCTATAGCATAAATATTAAATTTTTGTATAATCATTTGAGGGGAGGTGAATGTTTTGACTACAGTATTAGAGCGCGTAACAAAAGTAATCGTGGACCGTTTAGGTGTGGAAGAAAGTGAAGTAACATTAGAAGCTTCTTTCCGTGATGATTTAGGTGCTGACTCATTAGACGTTGTTGAGCTTGTAATGGAGCTTGAAGACGAATTCGATATGGAAATTTCTGATGAAGATGCTGAAAAAATCACAACAGTTGGTTCTGCTATTTCATACATCGAAGGTAAAATTAACTAATAGCCTCTAAAGGCAAATGTCACAGATTTTAAATGTGCACCTTATAAGGTGGCGACATTTAAAATCTGATTACATTGTATTCATACATCAAAGCATAAAGGTCAAACAATTATGCTTTGATGTATTTTAAGGTACGAAATGGTTCGTTTTTCGAACGATATGCGTGCCTTTTTTTATTTTTGCTAAAAAATTACGAAAAAACTTCCAAAACATTGTATTTCAGCCGAAATACTTTTGCATAAATGCCTTGAAAAAGGTACACTAAGACGGTAGAAACTATTAGGAAGGCAGATTGTTCAATGGCTATGAGAAGAAAAGGAAATATGCAGAAATCAGGCGTACTTCCTGAAAAGGTACGCAATCAATTTGAGCTGTTACAGCATGAATTAAACATCACTTTTATTAATAAAAATTTATTGTATCAAGCATTCACGCATTCATCTTATGTGAATGAGCATCGCCGTAAATTGTTTACGGATAATGAGCGTCTCGAATTTTTAGGCGACGCTGTACTTGAACTATCTGTTTCTAAATACCTTTTTCAGAAATACCCGCATATGAGCGAAGGCGAATTAACTAAATTACGAGCATCGATTGTTTGTGAGCCATCACTTGTCATTTTTGCAAATGAATTAGGTTTTGGTCGCTTTGTATTGCTTGGAAAAGGTGAGGAATTAACAGGGGGACGGGAACGCCCAGCGCTACTTGCAGATGTTTTCGAATCATTTGTAGGGGCTCTTTATTTAGATCAGGATTTACAAACGGTCGTGACATTTTTAGAACGAATCGTGTTCCCAAAAGTAGAAGTCGGTGCTTTTTCGCATGTGATGGATTTTAAAAGCCAGTTACAAGAAATGGTACAGCAAACGAACAACGGTCTTCTTCATTATGAGATTATCGATGAAAAGGGCCCAGCGCATAACCGTACCTTTGTATCGAGCGTGCTATTAAATGGACAAGAGCTTGGTGTCGGTCGAGGGAAATCGAAAAAAGAAGCTGAACAACAAGCAGCACAATGTGCGATGCGTATGATGCGTGAGCATGCTGCTAAAGAGGAGGCTTAATAGATGTTCCTAAAACGACTCGAAGTGATTGGCTTTAAATCTTTTGCGGAGCGCATTGGTATCGATTTTGTACCAGGTGTTACAGCTGTTGTCGGTCCTAATGGCAGTGGAAAAAGTAATGTAACTGATGCTATTCGTTGGGTTCTCGGGGAGCAATCGGCAAAGTCGTTGCGTGGGGCAAAGATGGAAGACGTTATTTTTGCTGGGAGTGACTCTCGAAAGCCACTAAACTTTGCAGAGGTAACATTAATTTTAGATAATACGGATGAGCAGCTTGCTTTTTCATATACAGAAGTAAGCGTAACAAGACGCGTATACCGTTCAGGTGATAGTGAATATTTATTAAATAACCAGCAGTGTCGCCTGAAGGATATTACGGACTTGTTTATGGATTCAGGGCTTGGGAAAGAGGCTTTTTCTATTATTTCTCAAGGCCGTGTCGATGAAATTTTAAATAGCCGCCCTGACGACCGCCGTTCAATATTTGAAGAGGCGGCCGGTGTATTAAAATACAAGTTACGAAAGAAAAAGGCAGAGCATAAACTAGTTGAAACAGATGAAAACTTATACCGTGTTTTAGATATTTTACATGAGTTAGATAGCCGTTTAGAGCCATTACAAATACAAGCTTCTAGCGCGCGCGATTATGTGCAAATGTCCACGGAGCTAAAAGATTTTGATATTGCGATTCTTGTGCACGATTTAAAAAATTGTGCGCAATCTTTGCATGCATTGAAAGAAGAGCATGTTCAACTAGCTGAAACAGAGCAAAAGCAAGCAGGCGATATTCAAGCATTAGAGTCAAAGTCTACTGCTATTCGTAAACATTTGAAAGAGCTGGATGTGTTACTGGATGCTGCCCAATCGGAGCTTGTGGATGCAACGATGGAAATGGAACGTTGGGACGGTCGCAAAGCGTTAATGGCCGAAAAACGCCAAAATGCTACGAATCAACTACAGCAGCTGAATGCATCGTTACAAGAAGCGCAAAATGAAGTAGAGGCGCTAACTGCGCAAGAGCTTGAGAAAAAACAATTGTTTGCTGAAAAACAACAAGAAGTTCAAACATTAAAGCAAATGATTAAGCAATTAGAGCAATCATTAAATCGTTCTGTTACAGAAATAGAACAAGAAATTGAAGAGCATAAAAACCGCTATATCGATTCGTTAAATGAAGAAGCAACAGTCAAAAACGAATTGAAAAATATCGACCAACAACTATCGCAACAAAAAGCGATGGCTGCGCGTATGACAGACCAAACTGATGAAATTGGGCAAGAGCTAATGGAAGTTGTGACGGAGAAAGAAGCGCTCGTCATCGCACATAACGCAACAACGACTGAACTGCAAGAAAAGCTCGCACAATATGAAGCATTACAAATGCAGTTTAAAAAAGTGGATCATTCCTTTAACGAAAAACAGGAGATGCTCTACAAGGCTTATCAACATCAGCAACAATTAAAAGCTAGAAAAGACACGTTAGCTGAGCTTGAAGCAGACTTTTCGGGTTTCTTCCATGGTGTTAAGGAAATTTTATTAGCTCGTGATAAAGGTGAATTATTTGGCATTGAAGGCGCAGTTGCCGAATTGATTCAAGTAAATAGTAAATACTCACAAGCGATTGAGACTGCGTTAGGAGCAGCATCACAGCATATTGTGACGTCAAATGAACAACATGCCCAACAAGCAATCAAGTGGTTAAAACAAAAAAGAGCAGGTCGTGCAACGTTTTTACCGAAAACAGTTATGAAATCGCGCAAAATCAATCTTTCAACGATACAACTTGCTACTGAGCATCCTGCATTTGTACAAATGGCAGATGCACTTGTTACGTTTGATGAAGATAATCGCTCTATTGTTGAAAATTTACTGGGCAATGTTATAGTTGCAGCAAATTTAGAAGGTGCAAGCCAAATTGCACGACTATGCGGTTTCCGCTATCGTGTCGTAACGCTTGAAGGAGATATTGTCAATGCTGGTGGTTCGTTAACGGGTGGTGCAGCAAAACAACAATCTTCATTATTTACAAGAAAAGCGGAACTGGATGGGCTTATTGCCAAACTAGAAGCGTTACAATCTTCTATTTATAGTGCAGAACAGGCAGTAGCAACTGAAAAAGAAACATTGTCAACATTGCGCGACAAAGTGGAACAATTAAAACTAGAAGGCGAGCAGCTTCGTAAAGATGAGATGCAACAAGCAAGCCGCATGCGAGAATTAGAAGTTGTTGAAAAAAGCTTGTCTGCACGCGTGTCCTTTGCTTCCAACGAAACACTGGATGTGAAGACGCGTGAAGAATCATTGCTTACACAGAAGGAAGTAGCAACAGCCCGTTTGGCCGCACTTGCGATTGAGTTAGTAGCCATTAGCGAGACGGTAGAGCAACTAGGGAAAGTGAAATTGCAAAGTGAGACAGAAAAGGATGTTCTACGTGAGCAAACTGCAGAAAAACGTTCTGAGTTAGCGGTAATGCAGGAACAAATGTCTCAAGTTCAAGTTGCCACTGCAGAACTTGCCCTACAATTAAACAAAGCTCACCAAAAAGTCGACAATATTTCTCAGGAAATAATCTGGCTTCAATCCGATGAATCGACAAAACTGTTAAGTGATGAAGAAGTAGAGGAGCAAGTGTCGACGTGGAAAGCAAGACGAGAAACGCTACAAGTGACCATTGCACAGAAGAAAGATGATAAAGCAGCGCAACAACTAGAGCTAACAACGTTAGAAGAGCAGCTAAAGGAATTGCAACGTATACATAAAGGCTTCATTGAAGCAATACGTGCGAATGAATTAAAGCGAAGCCGCGTAGAATTTGAGATGACTAATTTTACAGATCAACTTGAAGAAAACTATCAACTAACGTTTGAAGAAGCGATAGAAGAAGCCCTAACAATTGAAGACGAAGAGCATATGCGACGTCGTGTGAAGCTATTGAAAAAATCGATAGAAGAATTGGGTCCTGTGAATTTAAGTGCCATTGAGGAATATGAACGTGTCCAAGAACGACATTCATTTTTAACAGAGCAGCGTGAAGATTTACTAGCAGCGCAAGATACTTTACATGAAGCGATTAAAGAAATGGATGAAGAAATGACAGTGCGCTTCAGTGAGACGTTTTTTGCTATTCGCGAGCAATTTAAGCGTGTATTCCGTGAATTGTTTGGTGGAGGTCAGGCGGATTTAGTATTGCTAGATCCAAATAATATGCTTGAAACAGGGATTGAAATCGTCGCACAACCTCCGGGCAAAAAACTACAAAACTTAAGTTTGCTTTCTGGTGGCGAACGTGCACTGACTGCCATTGCTTTACTATTCTCGATTTTAAATATAAGACCTGTGCCATTCTGTATACTCGACGAAGTGGAAGCGGCTTTGGATGAGGCGAATGTTGTCCGATACAGTGAATACTTGAAGAAGTTTAGCTCCAATACTCAATTTATTGTTATTACGCATCGTAAAGGTACAATGGAGGGAGCTGACGTACTGTATGGTATTACGATGCAGGAATCAGGTGTATCAAAACTTGTATCAGTAAAATTAGAAGATGAACCCGTACTTGCGGAGCAAAGGAGCGAACAAGCATGAGTTTTTTTAAACGTTTAAAGGATAAGTTAACTGGTAATCCAACAGAAGAAAAAGTTGAACAAATAGGTGAGGAGCAATCTAGCGAATTACAGCTTGAAGACAGTGCAGAGCCTGCCCTACTTGAAACAACGAATGTAGAAGTGGAAGAAAAGATAGAGGAAACAACTGTTATTGATGACAGTGATGATTCTATTATTTCGGACAATTCACAAGAATTAGTTGAGCAAGAACAGCAACAAGAAGTACAGGAAATTGCTGTTGTAGAGGAGTCTGTAAAAGAAAAAAAACCTTCTGCTTGGTCTATTACGCAAAAATTTAAGGCTGGTCTGGAAAAAACACGTAATTCATTTACTTCAAAGGTCAATGATTTAGTTGCTCGTTACCGCAAAGTAGATGAGGACTTCTTTGAAGAGCTTGAGGATTTATTATTACAGGCTGACGTAGGCTTTGAAACAGTAATGGAGCTTATGGATAAATTGCGCTTTGAAGTTCAACGCAAAAATATTAAAGATACGAATGGTATTCAAACGATTATTTCTGAAAAGCTTGTAGAAATTTACGAACAAGGTGAAGAAGATTTAATCGACCTAAACATGCAGCCGAATGGTGAGCTAACTGTTATATTATTTGTTGGTGTTAACGGCGTTGGGAAAACAACAACGATTGGTAAGTTAGCACATCGTCTAAAATCAGAAGGTAAAACAGTTGTATTAGCTGCAGGAGATACGTTCCGTGCGGGAGCAATCGATCAACTACAAGTTTGGGGCGATCGAGTTGGTTGTGAGGTTATTAAACAATCTGAAGGCTCTGATCCAGCGGCGGTTATGTACGATGCAATTCGTGCGGGGAAAAATCGTAAAGCAGATGTCTTAATATGTGATACGGCGGGCCGTCTACAAAACAAAGTAAACTTAATGAATGAGCTTGAAAAAGTACATCGAGTTATTTCACGGGAAATACCGAATGCGCCTCACGAAGTGTTATTAGCACTAGACGCAACGACAGGTCAAAATGCGCTTGTGCAAGCTCAAACGTTTAAAGAAGTAACAAATGTAACGGGTATTGTTTTAACAAAACTGGACGGCACTGCTAAAGGTGGTATTGTGCTCGCTATTCGCAATAAATTGCACATTCCAGTGAAATTCGTCGGACTTGGTGAAAAGATGGACGATTTACAGCCATTTGATGCAGAACGCTATGTATATGGTTTATTTGCTGAAGGCTTAGATAAAGAAATGCAAAATAACGAAGAGTAAAAAGATTGTAGTTGAAAGAATGGTCGCTCGACTGTAAAAAGGTGAAACACCTTGTTTAAAAGAGAAATACTAGCTAATGATGAAAGATTACTTAAATCAGCTAATAGAGGCTTTTAGACAAGGAGATTACCTTGACACAGACGGGCGATTTTCGTTATGATACAAATGACAAACAACGGGGGGAGAAACTCGATGCTACTTGAAAAAACAACACGCATGAACTTTCTCTTCGACTTTTATCAAGCATTACTAACAGATAAGCAAAGAAGTTATATGGAACTGTATTATTTAGACGATCACTCACTTGGAGAAATCGCTGAATCATATGGAGTTTCACGTCAAGCTGTTTATGATAATATTCGTCGAACTGAAGCGATGCTTGAAGAATATGAAGAAAAACTATGTTTACTTGAAAAATTTCAACAACGCACGCAAATGCTTGCACAACTGACAGCTGGGATTACGGAAAAAAGCTTGACGGTTGAGGAGCAGTTAGCGCTTATTGAGCAGTTGAAAGAATGGGATTAGGAGGCGAAAGCAGTGGCTTTTGAAGGATTAGCGGAACGACTCCAAGGAACGATCCAAAAGATTAAAGGTAAAGGGAAAGTATCGGAACAAGACGTTAAAGAAATGATGCGCGAAGTCCGATTTGCTTTAATCGAGGCGGATGTTAACTTAAAAGTAGTCAAAGAATTCGTTAAAAAGGTAAGTGAACGCGCTGTTGGTGTAGATGTTATGCAAAGCTTAACACCGGGTCAACAAGTCATTAAAATCGTTCAAGACGAATTAACAGAACTGATGGGCGGCGAACAAAGCCCGATTAAATTTAATACGAAGCCACCAACTGTCATTATGATGGTCGGGTTGCAAGGTGCGGGTAAAACAACAACGACTGGGAAATTAGCAAATATTTTACGTAAGAAATATAATCGTAAACCATTATTAGTCGCTGCTGACGTTTATCGCCCTGCTGCGATTCAGCAATTACAAACATTAGGGAAACAATTATCTTTACCTGTGTTTGCATTAGGCACAGATGTATCACCAGTAGAAATCGCTCGTCAGGCACTTGAGCTGGCAAAAGAAGAGCATCATGATGTAGTCATTATCGATACGGCAGGTCGCTTGCATATTGATGAAGATTTAATGCAAGAATTAAAGGATATTCGTGCGTTAAAAGAGCCGGATGAAGTATTCCTAGTAGTAGATGCTATGACAGGTCAGGACGCTGTCAACGTTGCGGAAAGCTTTAATGAGGCTGTCGGCATTACTGGTGTTGTATTAACGAAGCTCGATGGGGATACACGTGGTGGTGCGGCATTATCTATCCGTTCTGTAACGCAGAAGCCGATTAAATTTGTCGGTATGGGCGAAAAATTGGACGCGCTTGAACCGTTCCATCCAGAGCGTATGGCGTCTCGTATTTTAGGCATGGGTGACGTATTATCACTAATTGAAAAGGCGCAGGCAAACGTCGATGAAGCAAAAGCAAAAGAACTGGAAGAAAAGTTCAAAACGCAAAGCTTTACACTCGATGATTTTGTTGAGCAACTACAACAAGTGAAAAAAATGGGTCCGCTTGACGAAATATTAAAAATGCTACCAGGTGCAGGCAAAATTAAAGGCTTAGACAATGTCAAAGTGGACGATAAGCAAATGGGACGCGTAGAAGCCATTATTTATTCTATGACAACTGCTGAAAAGACAAATCCTGATATGATTAATGGTAGCCGTAAAAAGCGTATTGCCAAAGGGTCAGGTACGTCTATTCAAGAGGTCAACCGTTTGTTAAAACAATTTGACGAAATGAAAAAAATGATGAAGCAAATGACAGGTATGGCAACAGGTAAAGGCAAGAAAAAGATGAAATTACCAGGCTTGGATTCATTGTTTAAATAATATTTTATAGGTGTTAAGAAAAAACACTTTACAAACATCATAAACATTGATAATATACTATCTTGTGTGAAACTTATTCGGAGGTGCTATTAAAATGGCAGTTAAAATTCGCTTAAAACGTATGGGAGCTAAAAAATCTCCTTTCTATCGTATCGTAGTTGCAGACGCTCGTTCACCACGTGACGGTCGTTCAATCGAAACAGTTGGTACTTACAACCCACTAACTCAACCAGCTACTGTAAACATTGATGAAGAGAAAGCTCTTAAATGGTTAGCTGACGGTGCAAAACCATCAGATACAGTACGTAACTTGTTCTCAGAACAAGGTATCATGGAAAAATTCCATAACCAAAAATTCAGTAAATAATCGGGGGAGACGTCTTTGAAGCAGCTGATTGAAGCAATCGTTTTACCGTTAGTCGATTATCCAGAAGAAGTCCGTATTGAGACGGATGAAAATGCAAATCGAATTGTTTATAAACTTTTTGTTCATCCAGAGGATCGAGGGAAAGTCATAGGCAAACAAGGGCGAGTGGCGAAAGCGATTCGTACAATTGTTTATTCAGCGGCAGGTAGTCACCATCAAAAAAAGACTTACGTCGATATATTGGATTGATAAAAAGATTTTCACGCTCATTTACACGCAATAAGGTAACAATGTAGCAACTATGCAACCTGTCACCATTTTGCACTGAACAATTTTAACGATGACGATGTTGTTGCTAGAATTTGAAGGAACTGTAAATGTGTAGCGTAAAATTTGGATAGAAGAGGGGGGAGCTTGCTGGTTCCCTCCTTTTTTTATATAGTACGGATATATAACGGTATAGAGGTGAAATGAATGGAATGGTTTAATGTAGGTCGTATTGTGAACACACACGGAATTCGTGGTGAAGTACGTATCTTATCGACAACAGATTTTGAAGATGAACGCTTTGCAGTCGGGAATAAGCTGGCAGCGTTTAAAAAAGACGATAAAAAGCCGACGTGGGTAACAATTCAATCAGTACGCCGTCATAAAAACTTTATTTTGTTAACTTTTGAAGGCATGGATAATATCAACTTTGTTGAGCCGTTCAAAGAAGGATTGCTAAAAATCACGAAAGATCAAATGACTGATGATTTATTGCAAGAAAATGAATTTTTCTTCCACGAAATTATAGGCTGTACAGTTGTATCAGAAGAAGGTACAACAATCGGTGAAGTAAAAGATATTTTGCAAACAGGTGCCAATGATGTATGGGTAGTGAAGGGTGCTAAAAAAGAACATTACATTCCATACATTGAAGACATCGTAAAAGATATTGATGTGGTAGAGAAGAAAATTATCATTCATGTGATGGAAGGCTTGCTATGATGAATATTCACGTATTAAGCCTGTTTCCTGATATGTTTTCGGGTGTGTTTGGTGCATCGATACTAAAAAAAGCGCAAGAAAAAGGTGCTGTAAAGCTAGAGGTATCAGATATTCGTGCGTTTTCAGGCAACAAGCATAATCAGGTAGACGATTATCCGTATGGTGGCGGTGCAGGAATGGTATTAAAGCCGGAACCGATGTTTAGCGCTGTAGAGGCCATTACAGCGGGTAAAACGCCACGTATTATTTTAATGTGTCCGCAGGGTGAACGTTTCACCCAAAAAAAAGCTGAAGAACTTGCCCAAGAAAGTGAATTGGTGTTTTTATGTGGACACTACGAAGGCTATGATGAGCGTATCCGTCAGCACCTCGTTACCGATGAAATATCGATTGGTGATTTTGTGTTAACAGGTGGAGAGTTGGGTGCCATGACGGTTATTGATAGTGTCGTACGCCTTTTACCCGGTGTGTTAGGACAAGCTGACTCCCATATTCAAGATTCCTTTTCAACGGGTCTGCTAGAGCACCCACATTATACACGACCTGCGGATTTCCGAGGTATGCAAGTACCGGAAGTATTACTGTCGGGCAATCATGCGAAAATCGAACAATGGCGCGAAGAGCAATCGTTAAAAAGAACTTTCGAGCGTCGACCTGATTTACTCGAGCATTATCCATTAACAGACAAGCAAAAATTGTATTTAGAAAAACTTAAAAAACAACTATAAAGATGCTTGCTTGCATGCGGTATATATGATAACATCTAATCTGTACTTCTATGTGAAGTACTGAATTACGGTGTTCCGCTGTGGCATAGATTGCGTGCAAGAGCATCTGTCTAAGGAGAGAAAACAATGTCAAACATTATTACAGAAATTACTAAAGCTCAGCTTCGCACTGATCTACCTGCTTTCCGTCCTGGTGATACTGTTAAGGTACACGTGAAAGTAGTAGAGGGTACTCGTGAACGTATCCAAGTATACGAAGGTGTAGTTATCAAACGTCGTGGTGGCGGTATTAGCGAAACTTTCACAGTTCGTAAAATTTCTTACGGTGTAGGTGTTGAACGTACATTCCCTGTACACACACCAAAAATCGCTAACTTAGAAGTTGTACGTCGTGGTAAAGTACGTCGTGCTAAACTTTACTACCTACGTAACCTACGTGGTAAAGCTGCTCGTATTAAAGAAATTCGATAATTATGACTTAAAAGTGAGGGGCTTGTATTGCAAGCTCCTTTTCTTTTTGCTTGTCATCTTAAATCATAATCATCTAAAATGAGGATAGACAAGGGGGCAATTCATAATGGAAAAACAAGTGAAAGAAAAGAATGAATTATGGGAATGGACAAAGGCGCTTTTAATTGCATTTGCGATTGCAGCAGTTATTCGTTATTTTTTATTTACACCAATTGCAGTTGATGGTGAGTCCATGATGCCAACCCTTGAAGATGGCGACCGAATGATAGTCAATAAAATCGGTTATAAAATTGGCGAACCAAAGCGCTTTGATATCGTTGTGTTCCATGCACCAGAGCAAAAAAACTACATTAAACGGGTAATAGGGTTACCAGGCGAAACGTTAGAATATAAGGATGATCAGTTATACATTAACGGTGAACCAATAGACGAGCCTTATTTAGATGCCTATAAAGCGAAAATTACAGAAGGTACATTAACCGAAGATTTTACGTTAAATGATATCGATCCATCTCTAAATGATGTCATTCCTGAAGGTTATGTGTTTGTTATGGGGGATAATCGTCGATATAGTAAAGATAGCCGACACATTGGCATCGTCGATCAAAAAGAAATCATCGGAAATACGAGCCTTATTTTCTGGCCATATAGTGATATTAAAATTGTGAAGTAATGATTGAAAGGGAGGCGAATACTCCCTTTCTTAACGTCTAAGAGCAAAAGTTTCTTATACGATATTAAGGCATTCGCACCGTACGCTTTTTACGTGTATATGGTGGCGAATGCGCTTTTCTTATGTAGGAGGTATAGAAATGACTATACAATGGTTTCCCGGGCATATGGCGAAGGCCCGCCGTGAAGTAACGGAAAAATTAAAGCTAGTAGATATTATATTTGAATTAATCGATGCGCGTTTGCCACTATCATCAAGAAATCCGATGATCGATGAGGTGATTAATCAAAAGCCACGCCTTCTTATTTTAAATAAGTCAGATATGGCGGACGAGCATGAAACACGCAAATGGGTAGAGTACTTTGCACAGCACGGTCATAAAGCAGTGGCGATCAATTCTCTTGAAGGTAAAGGGTTGCAATTAGTTACGAAAGCAGCTCAGGAAATTTTAAAAGAAAAATTTGATCGAATGAAGTCACGCGGCATGAAGCCGAGAGCTATTAGAGCGATGATCGTAGGTATTCCAAACGTTGGGAAATCAACACTTATTAATCGCTTAGCAAAGAAAAATATTGCGAAGACAGGCAATATGCCAGGTGTAACAAAGGCTCAGCAGTGGATTAAGGTCGGCAAGGAGCTTGAATTATTAGATACACCGGGGATTTTATGGCCTAAATTTGAAGATCAAGAAGTTGGCTATAAGCTGGCATTAACAGGCGCTATTAAAGATACCATTACTAATATGGAAGATTTAGCTGTTTATGGCTTGCGATTTTTATCGACACATTATCCGAAGCGGATGGAAGAACGCTATGGCTTCCAAGTTATGCATGAGGATCTAGTTGAAACATTTGACCATATTGGCAAGCTTCGTCGTGTTTTTGGCGCGGGCGGAGAAATCGATTATGATCAAGTAGCACAACTTATCGTACGAGATATTCGTGGCTTACTATTAGGCAAGCTAACATTTGACTTTGTTGATGAACAGCTTGAAAAAGAAGCGACGCTACAATAATTTGTAAAAAACTGCCATGCTCATGCAATAAATGAGAGCATGGCAGTTTTTCTTTTAGGAATAGTAAATATTGCCGATAAATGATATAGAGTGAGAAAAAGGGAGTAAAATGATGAAAACGATTAAAGAGATTACAGCAGCCTTAAAAGTGGCTGAAGATTGGCAAGAATGGATGACTGCAGTGGCAATTGACGAACGTGCAGGCGTGCAAAAAGCGTGGTTAAGTTGGAAAAAACGCCAAGATAAAAAACAACAGCTATTGCAAGAACATCAAGCAAAAATCGACTTCGATCAGCGCTATGGTGGACAAGAGGCATTCGTAGCTGGTGTTGATGAAGCTGGACGTGGACCTTTAGCTGGACCGGTTGTAACTGCTGCTGTTATTTTGCCAAAAAACTGTGAAGCTCTTGTTGGATTAAATGATTCGAAGCAATTATCTAAGGACAAACGCAATGCCTTTGCAACATTAGTAAAAGAGCATGCGATTAGCTATTTTATTCATTTTCAATCTGCGCAAGCTATTGATGAACTAAACATCTATGAAGCAACTAAACAATCGATGACAATAAGTGTAGAATCCTTGTCTATTAAACCCGATTATGTGCTAGTTGATGCTATGACACTACCAATAACGATTCCACAAGATTCTATTATTAAAGGTGATGCAAAAAGCTTAGCCATTGCAGCAGCTTCCATTTTAGCTAAAACTGCTAGGGATGAATATATGGAACAATTAGATAAAGAATTTCCTATGTATGGCTTTGCGCAGCATGCAGGCTATGGTACGAAACAACATTTAGAGGCACTGGAAACATACGGACCAACAATCCATCACCGAAAGTCATTTGAACCGATCAAATCCATGTAAGAAAGGAGTATTTAGATGACAACATCATTTAATGCAATACAAATGCAACAAACTACTTTACCACCAACGAGTCAACCGCTTGCATTTAAACAAGGACAAGTATTTCATGGCACGATTAAACAATTATATCCTGATCAAACGGCAGAAATTCAAGTGGGCAATCAAAAAGTAATTGCTAAATTGGAAGTGCCATTAAAAGCTGGGGATGCCCATTTCTTTCAAGTCACTGGTACAAGTCCGCAAACGGAGTTAAAAGTTGTGACAGGGCCAATGGGGCAAGAGGTATCTTCGGGCCAACAAATCAATCAGCTGCTAGATTCCATGAATTTACCGAAAACAACGGAAATGCAGCAAGTGTTAGCGCATTTTATAAAGGCACAGATTCCGATTTCAAAAGAGCAGTTAATCCAAGCAGAGATGTGGATGAAGGCATTACCCGAAGGTGTAACTAAAATGGATGCCTTGCAAGCGCTACAAAAAATGGTCGAACTAAAAATGCCGATGCTTCAAGATGTCTTCCAAGCGCTTATCAGCGGGCAAAAAACATCAGGCATGACAGCTATAATGGATAATTTTTCACAGTTATTAGCAAAGGATTCCGTATTGCAAGATAATGTAAAGCAAAATTTGCTGCAACAAGTGTCGACTATTGCAAAGCCATTTGAAGCAGAAACAGGCGCGTTGATGCTCGCGAAATCCATTCAATTATTAACGAACAATGCTGTTCCAGCAAATGAGCGATTGCAAGCTTTAAATATGTTAAAAGAAGCAGGTATATTACCCCAACAGGCAACATTACAAAATTGGATGATGTTAAATGAAGCCAAGTCTGTACAACAAGGTCCACTTCAACAGGCTGGTCACGTAATACAAGCCATTTTAACGACAAACCCAGAAAATAAAGCTCAGCTTATAGAGCAGTTAAAAGCTTGGACGGCAAATCAAAGTTTATTAACGAATGAGCAAAAGCTACAGCTAAACCAATTGATTGATCGATTTAACCAATTACCAGCAAATAAACAAACAGTAGAGATTTTTGCTAAGCAAATGCAAGAGCAACTAGTAAAAGCGTTTGCTCAAAATACACCGGAGCGATTATTTACCCAAGATGCCAATGGACTTTCTGTCAAGGAACACTTGCTATCCCTGTTTAAGCAGGAAGTAACACACCCTTTACAAAATGAAGCGTTGATGCGAAATCTTGTGAAAACGAGTATGGAAGCACCACAGCCAATGATTCAGCGAATGCTTACAGAAGCAGACGCACATGTCCAAAATTCAATGGATAGTAAAGCAATGGAGCATGCGTTAAAAACAGTTCTAAAAAGTTTAGGAATAAGTTATGAGGCTGCGCTAAGTAGTAAATCAGCAGATTTACAAACAATTGCTCACCAATTAAAACCACAGCTCCATACGTTGCTTCAAGAGACACAAATTACACCACAGCTAAAGGAAGCGGCAGAACTATTAATGACGCGGATGAACGGCATGCAACTCGCTTCAGGAGAAAATGGGCATCAACACCAACTCGTCATGCAAGTACCTTTAGAGTTTTTCGGAAAGAAAATGGATGCGACATTACAATGGAATGGGCGTATGAAAGACGATGGCAAGTTTGATGCTAACTATGCGCGGGTATTATTTTATTTACAGATGCAATCAATGAAGGAAACGGTTATCGATATGCAAGTACAAAATCGTATCGTGACAGTGACGGTATTTAATGAACAATCAGCAATTATTCCGCTAGCTGAACCGCTAAAAGATGCGTTAAAAATAGGCCTTGCAGAAAAAAATTATCAGTTATCGGGCGTCTTTTTTAAACAATTTGAAAAAGCCCAACTAGAGAAATCAGCCCCTGTAGTACAACAGCAGGAGGAAAATAGTGGGGTGGATTTCCGCATATGAGTGAAGAAAAAAAGACGCGCAAAGAAGCGATTGCCCTTACTTATAAACTAGGACAATTTGATAGTCCGTCGGTAGTAGCAAAAGGCAAAGGGAAAGTTGCGGAAAATATATTGGCTCGTGCAGGTGAACATAATGTGCCAATTTACGAGGATCCAAACCTTGTTCAATTACTTGGACAATTAGATTTAAATGAGTCAATTCCAGAAGAATTATATCAAGCGGTAGCTGAAGTATTTGCATTTATATATCATTTAGACCAACAGCATAGTAAAAGTATAGAAAATATCAATTATTCAGATATTTAGAATTCTCTGTTTTAGTACACGAAGTAGCAGAAAACGTCATAATTTTAGAGAAATTCCGAACGAAAGACAAAGTGTAGACTTTATCAGAATCTTTCGTTAGAATAGATTATGTTAGTAAAACAATTTTACGCAAATGTTTGATGGGAGGATGTATTATGAATATCCATGAATATCAAGGGAAAGAGATTCTAAGAAAATATGGTGTTGCAGTACCGAATGGAAAAGTTGCTTTTTCCCCTGATGAAGCAGTGAAGGTAGCGAAGGAACTTGGCTCAAATGTTACTGTGGTCAAGGCGCAAATTCATGCAGGTGGACGCGGTAAAGCGGGTGGTGTCAAAATCGCAAAAAACCTTGATGAGGTGCGTACGTACGCAAAAGAGTTATTAGGAAAAATTTTGGTAACTCATCAAACAGGTCCAGAAGGAAAAGAAGTAAAGCGTTTGTATATTGAAGAGGGTTCAGATATTCAAAAAGAATATTATTTAAGTTTAGTATTAGACCGCGCTACATCCCGTGTAACGGTGATGGGTTCAGAAGAAGGCGGCATGGATATTGAAGAAGTAGCAGAAACGAACCCAGAAAAAATCTTCAAGGAAGTAGTGGATCCAGTAATCGGACTAACAAGCTTCCAAGCACGTCGTATGGCGTTTAATATGAATATTCCAGCAAACCTAGTAGGGAAAGCTGTTAAATTAATGTTAGGTTTATATCAAGCATTTATCGACAAAGATGCTTCAATCGTTGAAATTAACCCACTGGTTGTAACAGGCCAAGGGGAAGTGGTGGCACTAGATGCGAAATTCAATTTTGACGCAAATGCATTGTACCGTCATAAAGATATTGTCGAATTACGCGATTTTGACGAAGAAGATCCAAAAGAGATCGAAGCATCAAAATACGATCTTAGCTATATTTCATTAGACGGCAACATTGGCTGTATGGTCAATGGTGCAGGTTTAGCGATGGCAACGATGGATACGATTAGTTACTACGGCGGTAGTCCCGCTAACTTCCTTGATGTAGGGGGCGGCGCAACAGCTGAAAAAGTAACAGAAGCATTCAAAATTATTCTTTCTGATCCACATGTAAAAGGCATTTTCGTTAATATTTTCGGTGGTATCATGAAATGTAACATAATCGCTGATGGTGTAGTGACAGCAGCCAAAGAAATCGGTTTAACTGTACCGTTAGTAGTACGCTTAGAAGGTACGAACGTAGAGCTTGGTAAAGAAATTTTAAATGCATCTGGTTTAAACATCGTAGCAGCAGATTCAATGGCTGACGGCGCACAAAAAATTGTGGAACTAGTAGGCTAAGGAAGGCAGGGAGAACAATGGCTGTATTTATTAATAAAGATACAAAGGTAATTGTACAAGGGATTACAGGCGAAACGGCGCTATTCCATACGAAGCAAATGCTTGATTATGGTACAAAAATCGTAGCAGGCGTTACACCTGGTAAGGGAGGCCTTGAAATTGAAGGCGTACCTGTATTTAATACTGTAGCTGAGGCTGTAGCGGCAACGGGTGCAACGACATCAGTAATTTATGTACCTGCACCTTTCGCAGCGGATGCTATTTTAGAAGCTGTTGATGCTGAACTAGAATTAACAATTTGTATTACAGAGCATATTCCTGTCCTTGATATGGTAAAGGTGAAACGCTTTATGGAAGGCAAAAAGACACGCCTAGTAGGACCAAACTGTCCAGGTGTTATTACGGCAGACGAATGTAAGATTGGTATTATGCCAGGCTATATTCATACAAAAGGCCATGTTGGGGTTGTTTCCCGGTCTGGTACATTAACGTATGAAGCGGTTCACCAATTGACACAAGCTGGTATTGGTCAAACAACAGCTGTCGGTATCGGTGGCGACCCTGTAAATGGTACAAACTTTATCGACGCACTGGAAGCATTCAACAATGACCCTGAGACATACGCAGTTGTCATGATTGGGGAAATTGGCGGTACAGCTGAAGAAGAAGCAGCAGAGTGGATTAAAGCGAACATGACAAAACCTGTTGTAGGCTTTATCGGTGGACAAACTGCACCTCCAGGAAAACGTATGGGACACGCAGGTGCCATTATTTCTGGTGGTAAAGGTACGGCTGCTGAAAAAATTAAGGCAATGAACGACGCTGGTATTGAAGTAGCAGAAACGCCATCTGTTATCGGTGAAACACTTATTAAAGTAATTAAAGAAAAAGGGCTATACGAAAAATGTAAAACCCATTAAAATGGAAGATGTAGCACATTGCGGCTACATCTTTTTCTCTGTATAGGAGAGCCTTGTCTGTACTTTTCCTTCACTACGAATGTTTCATGTTCGAAATGCCTATGAAACAGAATCGACAAAGTGAAGCCGCAGGACAGGCCGTTCTTTCAGGCGTGCATATGAGTGTATGCACATATTGTTCTACTTATTTGTGTTGAAATGAAAATTGCGGTCATTTAATTTCTTCTATTATAAAGGAGGTTTTTAAATGATTTTCTCCGTAGATACACAGAGATTACTAGCTTTGCATTACGTATATCCATTACCACTCCAAAAACTTCAACAGTTATTGTCCCCGGTGGATGTATTAAGCTATTTTGAACATGCGCATCCTAAAGACATTGCAGGCGCATTACAAATCCCGAAGCAAAAAGCATTGGACATGTCGCTGGATTTTAAGCGCGTAATGAACTTGCCATTTGAAGAGCTTTACGCACAAGAAAATATTTTCCCCATACCTTTTAATCACCCATATTTCCCGGCGCAATTATTTGAAATACCTAGTCCACCTACTGTATTGTATGTGAAAGGTCAATGCGCCTTGCTGGCGAGAGACAAGCATATCGCTATAATAGGCTCTAGAAAGGCTACAGCCTATACTAGAGATGCAATTGACTTAATCGTCCCGCCACTTGTTGAACATGAATACATCGTTGTGAGCGGGCTTGCACGAGGTGCAGATGCGATGGCTCATCAAGCAACGATTCAGTTCGGCGGCCAAACAATTGCAGTGTTAGGCCATGGTTTTCATTATATTTACCCTAAGGAAAACCAAGCACTCGCGAATAAAATGGCAGAGAGCCATTTACTTATTACAGAGTATCCACCTTATTTCAAACCAGCAAAATGGCAATTTCCTATGCGAAACCGCTTGATCAGTGGTCTGTCTCAAGCGTTAGTTGTGACGGAAGCGGCAGTGAAAAGTGGGACGTTAATTACGACAGAATGTGCATTAGAGCAAGGCAAAGATGTATTTGTAGTACCAGGACCCATTAACAAAGAGCAGTCAAAAGGTACGAATAAATTACTTTTAGAGGGAGCTATACCCGTGTGCGATGGTCAACAAATCGTTGAAACACTTTCACTCTTTTCTAGCAAAAATTGAAAAAAAGTTGCATTATCTTAAAATCTGTTATACATTTTGCAACAGGTAACTTAAAAAAATTAGCAATAAACCTCGCTAAGGGGGAGACATAGATGGCGGATTATTTAGTGATTGTAGAATCACCAGCAAAAGCAAAAACAATTGAACGTTATTTAGGAAAAAAATATAAAGTAAAAGCATCTGTTGGGCATGTGCGTGATTTACCACGAAGTCAAATGGGTGTAGATACTGAAAATAATTATGAACCTAAATATATTACTATTCGCGGAAAAGGACCTGTTTTACAGGAACTTAAGTCTGCGGCAAAAAAAGTGAAGAAAGTCTATCTAGCGGCCGATCCAGACCGCGAGGGAGAAGCGATTGCTTGGCACCTTGCGACTGCATTAAATATTGATATTAACTCAGATTGTCGAGTTGTTTTCAATGAAATTACAAAGGATGCTATTTTAGAATCCTTTAAAAATCCACGTGCCATTAATATGGATTTAGTAGATGCACAACAAACACGCCGTATGCTAGATCGACTAGTAGGCTATAACATTAGTCCAATTCTTTGGAAAAAGGTTAAAAAGGGCTTATCAGCAGGGCGTGTTCAATCAGTTGCACTACGCATGATTATTGATCGTGAAAACGAAATTAAAAACTTCCAGCCAGAAGAGTATTGGACGATTGAAGGCTCTTTTGAAAAAGGGAAGAAGACGTTCGATGCATTGTACTATGGAAATGGCAAAGACAAAATTAAATTAACGAATGAAGAGCAAGTAAAAGCGATTTTAAAAAATGTTAAAGGAACAGCATTTGAAGTCGTGAATGTGACGAAAAAAGAACGTAAACGAAATGCTGCACCTGCGTTTACTACCTCTTCGTTACAACAAGAAGCAGCACGTAAGCTAAATTTCCGTGCAAAGAAAACGATGATGCTTGCACAGCAATTATATGAAGGTATTGATATTGGTAAAAAAGAAGGAACAGTCGGTTTAATCACATATATGCGTACAGATTCAACACGTATATCGGAAACGGCAAAAACGGAAGCTGTTTCTTACATTGAAACGAAGTACGGCAAAGAATATATTTCGACTGAAACGAAACAGGCAAAAAAAGCGTCAAACGCACAAGATGCCCATGAAGCAATCCGTCCTACAAGCACGATGCGTACACCCGAAGAGTTGAAAACGGTTCTTAGTCGCGATCAACTTCGCTTATACCGTTTAATATGGGAGCGCTTTATTGCAAGTCAAATGGCGCCAGCTGTACTAGATACAGTTGCTGTAGACCTTCAACATGGTGATGTTTTATTCCGTGCAAACGGCTCACAGGTCAAATTTGCTGGATTTATGAAGCTCTATATAGAAGGTACGGATGATCAAACTGAAGAAACGACGAAACTTCTACCTGAAATGGAAGTTGGCGATCAAGTAAAATCACTTGAAATTGAACCGAAGCAACACTTCACACAGCCACCGCCACGCTATTCAGAGGCACGACTTGTAAAAACGATGGAAGAGTTAGGAATAGGGCGACCATCCACATATGCACCGACCCTTGATACAATTCAACGTCGAGGCTATGTTGTACTTGATGCAAAACGATTTATGCCGACAGAGCTTGGGGAAATCGTGCACCAACAAATGCTGGAGTTCTTCCCTGATATTATAAATATCGAATTTACAGCCAAAATGGAACAAGACCTCGATGATGTTGAGGAAGGTAGCCGTAAGTGGGTTGAAGTAATCGACGAATTTTATAAAGATTTTGAAGTTCATGTAAAGTATGCAGATGCTGAAATGGAGAAAGTCGTTATAAAAGATGAGCCGGCCGGTGAGGACTGCGAAAAATGTGGTTCACCAATGGTCTTCAAGCTAGGACGCTATGGGAAATTTATGGCTTGCTCGAACTTCCCAGATTGTCGAAACACGAAAGCTATTATGAAGCCAATTGGCGTTAAATGTCCTTCTTGTGAAACAGGCGAAATTGTGGAACGCAAAAGTAAAACAAAGCGTTTATTTTATGGATGCAATCAATATCCAGAGTGCGAATTTGTTTCATGGGACAAGCCGATTAGTAGACCGTGTCCAAAATGTAGTGCATTATTAGTAGAGAAAAAATTAAAAAAAGGTGTCCAAATTCAATGTACAAAATGTGACTATGAAGAGACGCCAACTCAATGATAGGAAGATGGTAAGAACATGACGGAACAAGTAGTAAATGTAATAGGTGCAGGCCTTGCAGGTAGTGAAGCTGCTTGGCAAATCGCTAAGCGTGGTGTAAAAGTTAAACTTTATGAAATGCGTCCTGTAAAGCAAACACCTGCCCACCATACTGATAAATTTGCAGAGCTTGTTTGTTCAAACTCGCTGCGTGCAAATACATTAACAAATGCTGTTGGTGTTATTAAAGAAGAAATGCGTCTATTGGATTCTGTTATCTTAAAAGCTGCGGATGCTTGCTCGGTACCAGCGGGTGGAGCACTTGCTGTGGATCGCCATGAGTTTGCAGGCTATGTAACAGAAGCGGTGAAAAATCACCCATTAGTAGAAGTAATCCATGAAGAAGTAACTGAAATTCCAGAAGGTATTACGGTTGTTGCAACTGGCCCATTAACTTCAAAAGCATTAGCTGAAAAAATTCAAGGTTTAACGGGACTTGATTATCTATATTTCTACGATGCAGCAGCACCAATTATTGAAAAAGATAGCATCGATATGGACAAAGTTTATTTGAAATCTCGTTACGACAAAGGTGAAGCGGCTTATTTAAACTGTCCTATGACAAAGGAAGAATTTGATCGTTTCCGCCAAGCGTTAATCGAAGCCGAAGTGGTTCCGTTAAAAGAATTTGAAAAAGAAATTTACTTTGAAGGCTGTATGCCGATTGAAGTAATGGCAGCGCGCGGTGAGAAAACAATGTTGTTTGGACCGATGAAGCCAGTAGGTCTTGAAGATCCGAAAACTGGTAAACGTCCATATGCTGTTGTACAACTGCGCCAAGATGATGCAGCAGGAACACTTTATAATATCGTTGGTTTCCAAACACATTTAAAATGGGGACCACAAAAAGAAGTACTGCAACTCATTCCTGGGTTAGAAAATGTTGAAATCGTACGATATGGTGTTATGCATCGAAATACTTTCATTAATTCACCGAAAGTTCTAGAAAAAACATACCAGTTACGAGAACAAAAAAATATTTTCTTTGCTGGCCAAATGACAGGTGTAGAAGGTTATGTTGAATCTGCAGGTAGTGGCTTAATTGCAGGTATTAATGCGGCACGTTTGGCATTAGGACAAGAGCCAATTATTTTCCCGTTCGAGACGGCATTAGGAAGTATGGCGCGTTATATAACAGAAGCGCAATCTAAAAACTTCCAACCAATGAACGTCAACTTTGGTATTTTCCCTGAATTGCCACCTGGACGTCGCTCTAAACCGGAACGTGCAGAAATGCATGCTACACGCGCAATGGATACAATTCGCAATTTTGTGAATTCACAAACAATTTAATTGCCAAAGGCCTCTAAAAGTTGATATACTCTTAGAGGCTTTTTCTTTTGTGTAGACAAAATGCTTATTTACACGTATTTTATTATTTTGTATAGTGATTTTCTCAAAATATAACCATTTTCACTTGCTATATTACGAAGATAGGTATAGTGTCAATATGTATGTTTTTTAAGGATTACTAAACGACAATTTGAATAAGATGGCAATGATTGTTTTACCATTTGAATTTGTTGGTAATAGTAATGAGAGAAGGTTACGAATAATTTATTGGTGGTGAATCTTTCATGTTAGTTTCGTCCCAAGAAGCACTTGAACAGTTTATGCTTTACATCCAAGTTGAAAAAAACTTCTCTGTTCATACTGTGCGAGAATATGAATCAGACCTATTAGATTTTTTAGCGTTTTTACAGGCAGAGGGCGTTAATGATTTAAGTAGTGTTGAGTATATACATGCACGTCTATATGTAACGAAGTTGTACGATGAAAAGAAAGCAAGAACGTCTGTATCAAGAAAAATTTCATCAATCCGCTCCTTTTTTCGCTTTTTAAATAAACAGCACGGCATGGATGATGGTGCTTTTCGATCGCTCTACCATCCGAAAAAAGAATCACGTTTACCTAGTTTTTTCTATGAGGAAGAATTGATGCAGCTTTTTAATGCGAATGTAGGAGATGATTTGAAATCGTTGCGCAATATGGCTATTTTAGAGTTACTATATGCAACGGGCATTCGTGTGAGCGAGCTGACATCCATTATGGTAGAGGATATAGATTTCCGTTATTCTATTGTTCGAGTAATGGGTAAAGGAAGAAAAGAACGCATTATACCATTTGGTCAATTTGCAAGTGTAGCAATACAGCACTACATAGAGCAGGCTCGTCCACGGTTGATGAAACAAACAAATCATCAGCAATTATTTGTCAACATGCGTGGTGGGGAACTTACACCACGAGGGGTGCGTCATATTTTAAACGAAATGATTGACAACACCTCACTCCATACGAAAATATACCCACATATGCTTCGCCATACTTTTGCAACACATTTACTGAATCATGGCGCGGATTTACGGACGGTGCAGGAATTACTGGGCCACGCGCATTTAACTTCAACACAGGTTTATACGCATGTAACAAATGAGCATCTTCGTCAAACATATATGAATGCCCATCCGAGGGCATAATAGAGGCTAAGGAGGAAAGTAAATGGGACAAATCCATGCAACTACGATATTTGCGGTACATCATAATGGCGGGTGCGCTATGGCTGGCGATGGTCAAGTGACACTTGGTAATGCGGTTGTTATGAAAGGCACTGCTAGGAAGGTCAGACGTCTGTTTAATGGGCAGGTGTTAGCTGGCTTTGCAGGTTCTGTAGCCGATGCTTTTACACTTTTTGAAATGTTTGAAGCGAAATTAAACGAATATAATGGGAATTTACAGCGTGCTGCTGTAGAAGTGGCAAAACAATGGCGCGGTGATAAAATGCTACGTCAGTTAGAGGCGATGTTGCTCGTGATGGATAAAAGTACACTACTTCTTGTGTCTGGTACAGGAGAAGTTATAGAACCTGATGACGGTATTTTAGCGATTGGTTCTGGTGGGAACTATGCATTATCAGCAGGTCGTGCTCTAAAAAAATATGCAGGTGAGACAATGACTGCCCGTGAGATTGCGGAGGCAGCATTAGAAACTGCCGCTGAAATTTGTGTATTTACAAACCATAATATTATCGTGGAGGCACTTAACTAATGACACCACAAAACTTAACGCCAAGACAAATTACTGAGCATTTGGATCGTTTTATCGTAGGACAAAATGAGGCAAAAAGAGCTGTAGCGATCGCGCTGCGCAATCGTTATCGTCGTTCGCTTTTGGCGGATGATATGAAGGCTGAAGTAATTCCCAAAAATATTTTAATGATTGGACCGACGGGAGTTGGGAAGACTGAAATTGCAAGGAGAATTGCCAAGCTTACAAGTGCACCGTTCGTGAAAGTAGAAGCAACGAAATTTACAGAAGTGGGCTATGTTGGACGTGATGTAGAGTCTATGGTACGCGATGTTGTGGAGGCTTCTCATCGTCTAGTGAAGGAAGAAATGATGGAGTCTGTGAAGGAGCAAGCGGAAGAGTTGGCGAATGAAGCCATTGTAAAATTACTTGTCCCTTCTTTACGTAAAAAACAAGCTATGCAAAACCCGTTTGAAATGTTATTTGGTGGCAAAGAACAACAAACACATGATGATACATCTTCTGAAGAAACGGAAGTACGCTCAAAACGTGCTCAAATCGCAATCGATTTACGCAATGGTAAATTAGAAAATGAGTGGGTTACGGTTGAAGTAACGGAGCAAAGTCCTTCGATTTTTGATGCATTACAAGGTACGGGAATGGATATGTCTGCAAATAGCGGTATGCAAGATATGTTGTCTAGCTTAATGCCTAAAAAACAGAAAAAACGCAGAGTGCAAGTTAAAGATGCACGACGTATTTTAACTATAGAGGAAGCAAATAAGCTGATTGACGCAGATGAGGTGTCACAAGAAGCGATTGCTAGAGCAGAACAATCTGGTATTATTTTTATTGATGAAATCGATAAGGTTGCGAGCAAAGATACGAACTCTTCTGCCAATGTTTCACGTGAGGGTGTGCAACGCGACATTTTACCGATTGTTGAAGGCTCAACTGTTACGACGAAGTATGGCGCTGTCAAAACAGACTACATGCTTTTTATTGCAGCAGGAGCTTTCCATATGTCAAAGCCATCAGATTTAATTCCAGAGTTACAAGGACGATTCCCTATTCGTGTTGAACTTGAAAAATTAACGAAGCAAGACTTTGTTCGTATTTTAAAAGAACCAGATCAGTCCCTTATTTTGCAATATAAAGCATTATTAGAAACAGAAGGTGTAGCAATCAATTTTGCAGAAGAGGCAATTGAACGTATTGCAGAAATTGCTACAGAAGTTAACCAAGAAACAGATAATATCGGGGCACGTCGCCTGCACACAATTTTAGAACGTTTGTTAGAAGAACTATCGTTTGAAGCGTCTGAAATTGCACCGGCGCAAATCGAAATTACAGCTGCGTATGTTGACCAAAAGCTGGCAGGTATTGTGAAAAACAAAGATTTGTCACAGTTTATCTTGTAAGCAAGGCATGATAGTACCATTCAATTGTGAAAAACTTTAGAATATTAAATAAATACGGTATCGATTATTTATAGGAGGAACATAAAAATGAATTTATTAGAAAAAACACGTAAAATTAACTCGATGCTTCAAGCATCTGCGGGTAAACCGGTAAACTTTAAGGAAATGGCTGATACATTAGGTGATATTATTGATAGCAACGTATATATTGTTAGCCGTAAAGGGAAGCTTTTAGGTATCTCTATTCACCAACAAATCGAAAACGAGCGCATGAAAAAAATGTTCGAAGAGCGTCAATTCCCAGAAGAATATACACATAGCCTGTTTACAATTTCTGAAACATCATCAAATTTAGATATCAACAACGAACATACTGCTTTCCCAGTAGAGAATAAAGATTTATTCCAAAGTGCTTTAACAACTATCGTGCCAATCGTTGGTGGCGGTGAGCGTCTAGGTACATTAATTTTAGCTCGTTTATCAGCACAATTTGAAGATGATGATTTAATTTTAGCTGAGTACGGTGCAACAGTAGTAGGTATGGAAATTTTACGTGAAAAATCTGAAGAAATTGAAGAGGAAGCACGTAGCAAAGCTGTAGTACAAATGGCGATTAACTCACTTTCATATAGTGAATTAGAAGCGATTGAACATATTTTTGAAGAGCTAGACGGAAACGAAGGCTTATTAGTTGCTTCGAAAATTGCAGACCGTGTAGGTATTACTCGTTCAGTGATTGTCAATGCATTACGTAAACTTGAATCAGCAGGTGTAATTGAATCACGTTCTCTAGGTATGAAAGGAACTTATATTAAAGTGTTAAACGATAAGTTCTTAAACGCACTAGCTGAAATTAAAATGAAATAATGAAAGTTGCTCCCTTAAAATGAATTTGAGGGAGCTTTTTTCTGTTGATTTGTTCGATAGGAATGCGTTAACGGTGAGATCGCTCATAAAGTAATGAAATATGTAAAAGTAAGCATTGAGACCTTTGAATGGTATATGTGACATTTTTGTGAAGGTCAAATGTCTCATTTTTACAGAATACTAGGTGATAGGGCTTGTCTTGTTTTAAAAATGAGACATAATAACATAGTGTCGACAAAGACATCAAGAAGTTTATTCTTGATGTTTTTGTTTTTCAAAAGATAAGTATACGGCGCTCCTTGCTAAAACGGATAAAACGTTGAGCCGTGGAGTTGTCGTAAAAATATTATAGCTGAATGTATGCTAACGCTACTTTGAATAAATGGATAGGTGCTCTAAGTGTTCTCAGAAGATTGAAACTAAAGTTGCTAAAATCCGTCCACTTGGAGTGAAAAATATACATTTTGTACGGATTATCCTTATCGAAGTCATATTTTGTCGTTACGTCTATCCACTCCTAATGGCCCTTTTCGGAGTTATTTATATTACCACGCCAAAAATAGTAAAAAGGTACTTTTTTTTAATGAAAAATCACTATTTGGGATTTAAATCCAATCCTTTGTAGTAATAAAAAGGGAGATATTTGATACTAATACAGTAAACACTGTCGAAATAGTGTAAAATAACTAGAAATAAGACGAAACGGCGCGAAAACTAGTGCGCCAAGGGATGGGGCATATTTGTCCTGGTTGGTTTATTGAAAAAATAGGGCGTATATACTATTAAAAAATGACAAAAGACAATAGACACTACGTAGCATCTTAATTACAATTGTATTATTGGATAAAATAAGAAGTACATAGATTGAAATAAAATGAGGTGAATGGTTTTGAACTTATTTGGAGGAACTATTAGTAGCCTGGAAAACGGACTTTCCTATGCAACTTTGAATCATAAAACAATCGCAAATAACATTGCGAATGTCGATACACCGAATTATAAGGCGAAAAGTGTAAGTTTTAAGGATATGTTGGCGAATGAGAAACAAATTGCTATTTCAGCATATCGCACAGATAGTAGACATTATGATTTTGAAATCAAACAGTCGACACCTGGTGTCAGTAACTTGACTAACATGCGATATCGAAATAACGGAAATGCTGTAGATATGGATGCAGAACAAACGAAGCTTGCGGAAAATCAAATCTACTACAATGCTTTAATTGACCGTGTAAATGGTAAGTTAAATACACTCAATACAGTTATTAAAGGAGGTAAGTAATAAATGTCTATTTTCCATGGAATGAATACTACTGCCTCTGCTTTGACAGCACAGCGTTTACGAATGGATGTTATTTCATCGAATATGGCAAACGTGGATACTACTCGTGGTAAACAAGTCAATGGGGAGTGGGAGCCATACCGACGGAAGTCTGTTACTTTTTCTGCGCAAGAAGGACGATTTTCAAATTTTTTAAATGTGGCTATTGGTAAAAATGCTAAAGCCGGAGTCGGAAACGGTGTGAAAGTTTCGCAAATTAAGGAAGACACGGAAACGCCTTTCAAATTAGTGTATGATCCAACACATCCGGATGCAAATGCAGATGGCTATGTGAGCATGCCGAATGTGGACCCCTTAAAGGAAATGGTGGATTTAATGTCTGCTACACGTTCTTACGAGGCAAACATCACTGTTTTAAATGCGAATAAGTCGATGCTGACAAAAGCATTAGAAATTGGTAAATAACACGAAGAAAGGATGGATACATAATGGCGATTTCGTCCGTTTCACTAATGACACCAACGCAGGTGGTAAATGGAACAAATAAACTGAATACGACACCCTACGAAGCGCAACAGAGCTTTGCGAATTCGTTAAAAGAGGCAATAGCGAAAGTGAATGATCAGCAAATCACTTCTGATAATCTTACACAAAAGCTAATAACTGGTGAAGATGTGGAGTTGCACGAAGTAATGATAGCATCTCAAAAGGCAAGCATTACATTAAATGCAACAATTGAAGTTCGCAATAAGGTGATTGAAGCTTACCAAGAAATAATGCGAATGAGTGTCTAATTGATTGGATAGGTGCCAATAGACACCTATCCAATTAATTGGGCTTCCCGTGGTATTCATGATTATGTACAGTACTGGCTTCCATGGGATTCCACTGTTATCGCGAATTATTGATTGCTAGGTTATTCACTATAACCGGAGGATTCGTAATGAATGAACGATTGACAAAAATAAAAAACGACACCAGCCAATTTTGGACAAGTCGAAGTAAAACACAAAAAATAGTAATGATAAGTTCAGTAGTTGGTGTAATAGCACTTGCTGCTGTCATTACATTTTTTGCTACAAAAACTACATATGTTCCACTTTATAAAGATTTATCAACAAGTGAAATCGGTCAAGTGAAAGAAGCTTTGGATTCCCAAGGCGTAAAATATGAGATTGCTCCAGGTGGAACGTCCATATTAGTGCCACAAGAACAGGTCGATTCATTATTGGTACAACTTGCATCAGAGGGCTATCCTCAAACTGGAACAATTGATTATTCATTTGCCAATAGCTCTGGCTTCGGTATGACAGATAATGAATTTAATTTATTAAAGAAAGCTGCAACTGAAACAGAGATTGCTAAGCTAATCAAAAATCTTGAAGGCGTTAAAGATGCAAAAGTAATGATTACTCTTCCTGAAGAGGGCGTTTTCCTTAAAGATGTTAAAGAAGATGCGACTGCATCCATTGTGTTAAATACAGATCCGGGTTATAAGTTTACTGAACAACAAATTGCGACAATGTACAACTTAGTGGCAAAAAGTATTCCAAATCTAAAAACAGATAACATTGTGATCTCTAACCAATACTCAGATTACTTTGATTTAAATGCTGCAACGACTGATGGCACATCGACAACGACAGCTACAGGTCAATTGCAAATGAAGAAATTAGTAGAACGTGACTTGCAACGTCAAGTGCAAACTATGCTAGGAACGCTGATGGGGCAAGATAAAGTAATTGTTTCTGTTACGACAGACATTGACTTTAAAAAAGAAAATCGTGAAGAAAACTTAGTGACACCAGTAGACGAAGAGAATATGGAAGGGATTGCGATTAGCGCCCAACGTATTACTGAGCAATATTCTGGTACTGGTAACGCTGCAGTAGGTACACCTGAAGCTGAAACAACAACAGATAATTTTACTACTTATAATGAAGGTGCGTCAGGAGACGGAGATTACGAACGTACAGAAGAAACAATCAATAATGACGTCAATCGTATCCGTAAAGATATACAAGAAGCACCTTATAAAATCCAAGATATTGGCATTCAAGTAATTGTAGAGCCACCGACAGCTACAGACGCAGCATCGCTACCAGATGGTGTCCAACAAGATATCGAGAAAATTTTAAGTACGATTGTTCGTACAACAATTTCAAAAGATGTAGCAGCGGAACTTACACAAGAACAAATTGATGAAAAAGTCGCTGTCTCAGTCCAACAGTTAAATGGTAAGGTAGCAGATACTGCTGCTGAGACACCTGTTATCCCATGGTGGATTTGGGTAGTCGGAGGCATTTTACTAGCTGTTATTCTATTACTTGCATTCTTCATTATCCGCTCACGTAAACGTGCGAGAGAAGAAGAAGAGCTTAGTATCCTAGAAGAACAAGAAGAATTGATAATTGATGATATTAATGAAGAAATTGAAACGGAAGCTACAATGCGTCGTAAGCAACTTGAAAAAATGGCGAAAGAAAAGCCAGACGATTTTGCGAAGTTACTGCGTAGTTGGATTGCGGAAGACTAACTAGGAGGTTCTGCTGTGTCCAAGAAAGATAAGGAATTAAGCGGAAAACAAAAGGCCGCACTCTTGTTAATTTCACTAGGGCCTGAGGTTTCAGCTTCTGTCTATAAACATTTAACTGAGGAAGAAATCGAACGTTTAACGTTAGAAATTTCAAGTGTTAAAAAAGTAGAAGCGAATGTAAAAGAAGAAATTATTGAAGAATTCCATAATATTGCACTTGCGCAAGATTATATTACACAAGGTGGTATTGGTTACGCGAAGACGGTATTAGAGAAAGCATTAGGTATGGAGCAAGCCCAAACAATTATTAATCGTTTGACATCCTCGTTGCAAGTGCGTCCATTCGACTTTGCACGTAGAGCAGATCCTGCCCAAATTTTTAACTTTATTCAAAATGAACATCCACAAACAATTGCCCTTATTCTATCTTATTTAGAAGCTGGGCAAGCGGGTGTGATTTTATCTTCATTACCGCAAGAAGTACAAGCTGATATTGCGAAACGTATCGCAATGATGGAATCAACTTCACCAGAAGTAATTAGTGAAATTGAGTCGGTATTAGAACGTAAACTATCGTCGACTGTTACACAAGATTACACTGAAACTGGTGGTATTGATGCAGTTGTAGAAGTATTAAATGGTGTTGATCGACAAACAGAAAAAACGATTCTCGATGCGCTTGAAATTCAAGATCCAGAGCTTGCAGAAGAAATCAAAAAACGCATGTTTGTATTTGAAGATATCGTGACGCTTGACAATCGTTCAATTCAGCGCGTTATTCGTGATTGCGAGAACGAAGATTTACTTCTTTCAATGAAAGTTTCAAGCGAAGAAGTAAAAGATATTATTTTCCGAAATATGTCACAACGAATGGCAGATACGTTCAAAGAAGAAATGGAAATTATGGGGCCAGTTCGTCTGCGTGACGTGGAAGAAGCACAATCACGAATTGTAGCTGTAATTCGCCGCTTAGAAGATGCTGGTGAGATTATTATTGCACGTGGTGGAGGAGATGACGTCATTGTCTAGAATCATCCGTTCTGTCTATGCACAGTCCAATGGCGATAATGTTAAGAAGATACAAATTCGTGATATGTTTGATATACCCGAAATGGGAACAGATGAAACATCCCAACATCATATGACAATGGAAGAAGTATTTGCAGAGCGTGATCGTTTACTTGCAGAGGCTCGAGCTATGATTCAAGGTGAACGGGAAGCTTTTGAGCAAGAGAAGCAAATGCACTTCCAAGAAATTGAACATATGAAACAAAGCTGGGAAGAAGAACGCCCGAATCGTGTGCAAGAAGCGTATGATGAAGGCTATGGTCAAGGCTATGAAGATGGTACAAACAGAGCAGCTGAAGCGATGGCACAATCCCTTCAAACAGCGAATGACATTATTGCTCAAGCTGGGGAAAATGCAAAGAAATATATCGATGACCAAGAGGCGATTATTTTGGAGCTAGGTTTAACAGCTGCGGAACGTATAATAGGGGCTTCGTTAGCGCACAACGATGAACTGTTTTTATCCATTGTGCAAAGAGGGCTTAAAGAGGCGAGAGAAATGAAAGAAATAAAAATCTACGTTTCTCCTACATACTATGCTTTAATAACATCGAATCGCGATGAATTGGCAGAAATGTTCCCAACAGACGTACCATTTATGATTTTTGTAAATGAAGATTTCGAAAATGACACAGATTGTTATATCGAAACGAATCACGGTCGGATTGTTGTCAGTATTGACGAGCAATTAAATGAATTGAGATTAAAGCTACATGAAATATTAGAAAGTAAGGAATGATCTAGATGAAAACGGCTCAATTAATCGAACAAATTCCTAATATACCTACTTTTAAAAAGTTTGGTAGAGTAACGAGAGTTGTCGGCTTGATGATTGAGTCGCAAGGTCCTGATAGTTCCATAGGTGATGTCTGTAAAATTCATGTTGAAACATCGAAAAATGGACATCAAATCATTTTGGCAGAGGTCGTTGGGTTTAAAGATGAAATTGTCGTCTTGATGCCCTTTACCTCGCTCCGCGAAATATCGATTGGATGCTTAGTGGAAGGTACAGGAGCACCCCTTGAAATCAAAGTAGGACCCGAACTAATCGGTAAAGTGCTAGATTCGATGGGCAATCCAATTGACGGTACATTGTTACCGAAGGGCTTAATGTCAGTACCTACTGAACAAGACCCGCCTAATCCACTAACTCGTCCACCGATAAATGAAAGACTTGAAGTTGGTGTAAAAGCGATTGATGGTATGCTGACTGTCGGCAATGGACAACGTGTAGGTATTTTTGCCGGCTCTGGGGTTGGTAAAAGTACGTTACTTGGTATGATTGCGCGCAATACACAAGCAGATTTAAATGTTATTGCGTTAGTTGGAGAACGTGGTCGTGAGGTACGTGAATTTATTGAAAGAGATTTAGGTCCTGAAGGTTTAAGCCGTTCGATTGTTGTGGCGGCTACTTCTGATCAACCTGCACTAATGCGAATTAAAGGTGCATTTACAGCAACAGCAATTGCAGAATATTTTAGAAATCGTGGCTTAAATGTAATGTTGATGATGGACTCCGTAACGCGGGTAGCAATGGCACAGCGTGAAATCGGACTTGCAACAGGAGAACCACCTGCTCAGAAGGGTTACACACCTTCTGTCTTTGCCATTTTACCGAAGTTATTAGAACGGACTGGGACGAATGAAAAAGGCTCTATCACAGCGTTTTATACGGTATTAGTTGACGGAGACGATATGAATGAACCGATTGCAGATACTGTTCGAGGTATTTTAGATGGTCATATTGTACTTGATCGCAACCTTGCCAATAAAGGACAATATCCAGCTATTAATGTGCTGAAAAGCGTTAGTCGTTTGATGAATCATGTAGCAGAACCGGAGCATAAAAAGGCGGCCGAGCGGTTACGAGAGCTCTATTATACATATGACAAATCAGAGGATTTAATTAATATCGGTGCATATAAACGTGGAACATCTAAAGAGATAGATGAAGCCATTTATTATGAACCGCTCATTACTTCATATTTAAAGCAAGGGTATTTAGATAAGGTGACGCTTGAGGAAAGTAAGAATGAGTTAATTACATTATCGAACGGTGGTGGCAGATAGGGTGGTTAGTTATACATATCGTTTTGAAAAAGTATTAACCATTCGAGAGCAAGAAAAGAATGAAACTGAAATTGCTTATAAAGAATCTGTTCGTTCTTTTGAAGAGGTTGCCACAAAGCTCTATGAATTGCTGAAAAAGAAAGAGGATTTAATAGAATTTCAGCAGGAACGTTTAGCTGTGGGATCATCAATAGAAGAAATTCATCACTATGCTCGTTTTATTGATAGCCTCGAAAAAACGATTGCTGATGTACAACAAAAAGTTATACAAGCACGTTCGAAAATGAATTGGCACGAAGAAAAATTATTAGAAAAAAACTTGGAAGTACGTAAATTTGAAAAAATGCGGGAAAAAGATTATAAATCTTTCCAACAAGAACAAGACCGCATTGAGAGCATATTTTTAGATGAAATTTCTTCACTTACGTATTTCAAGAAAGAAATCAGGTGATTTCATGGCAAAAAAGGACAATCGTATTAAAACTGAATTAGAAGTACAACAGCCAACGCGTAAATCAGGAGGTTTCCAAAAGTTTTTTATCTGGATATTAATACCTGTTATGTTCGTCGTAGCGGTGTTACTTGTTGTGGCAACGTTAATGGATACGAACGTCTTTGATTTAGGGAAAAAGGCAGTAAGCAACTTACCATTTGTGGAATCAGATGAACAACAAGCAAAAGATGCGCTTGTAATGGATGATTCCAAGGTTGTTGGCTTAAAGGCAGAAATACAAGAAAAAGAAGCTGAAATTGTACAATTGCAAAGCAAATTGGATGCAACGACAACTGAAAAAGAAAAGTTATTGATAGAGCAAGAGCGATTACAATTTGAAATAGAAAAATTACAACGAGAGCAAGATGATGTAAAACGAGATTTTAATGATATTTTAACAACTTTTGATAAGATGTCACCTAAAGCAGCAGCACCTGTACTTATTAAAATGAGTGATGCACAGGCACTTCGCATTTTATCGAGCTTAAAACCTGATAAATTAGCAGCCATTCTAGAAAAGATGGAACCGCAAGATGCAGCAAAGTATACAGAAATGATGGCTAAACAATAAGAAATATTTATGAAAAGGAGGTGAAAACATGAATATTGCGATGATGAAAATGCCTGTTCTAAATGCTACGAAGTCAAGTACGGCTACTTCCAAAGCTAGTAGTGCTGAAATGACAACAAATGCTGGGTCAGCAAAAGATAAAATATCAAAATTTGGTTCAGCGTTTGACAAAGCGGTAGCATCCACAAAGCAACAAAATAAAACAACTCAGACCAATTATGCGCAAGACAACGATAAATTAGCTGAACTTGATGCATTATTAAATACACAATCTATTGATGAATTGCTCGATTTACTAGAAATTCCACATGATGAAGGCTTGTTAATGCTTCAAGTTGGGGAAGATGGCAAAGCAGTAGCAATGGATGAAATGATGGATTTAGATAATTTAATGGCTGCACTGAATATTGATGAAGAGCAATTACAAAAATTAGTGCAACAATTATTAGATGAAGATCAACAAGCGAGCGATGTCTGGGAACTACTAGCTTTAGTAGATGCGCAAGCACCACTGTTGCAAACGCAGTTAGTAGCTGCATTGCAAGGTGAAGGACAAGTAACATCAGAAGATACTACGAAGCTACTGCAAGTATTAAAACTTGCGCAATTAGTTGGCCAAAAATCGGATTTAACAATGTCTCAAGAAAATGCGCTATCAAATGTTAATAATTTTTTAACATCGTTGCAAACACAGATTGAAACAATTCAAACTGCACAACAAGTTACGACAAAAACAACTGTCACACTTCCGCTACAAGGCTTCCAGCAAGTTGTCCAGCAGGTGCAAGTGACAAAACAAACAGATACAAGTGCAAATGAAATGGCGACGGCGAATACAGTTCAAACAAAAGCGGACACATTCCAAGTAACGTTACCGGCAGCTAAACCAGCGCAATCGGAAGCATTACTGAAAGAAATGCAGGCCATTATTAATAAGGCTCAAATATCGAATGCACAGGGGATTACCCGTTTAACGTTAAAATTGTATCCTGAAAATTTAGGGACCATTCGAATTGAACTTGTACAAAATGATGGTGTAATTACAGCGCGACTGCTTGCTTCTACTGCACATGGGCGTGACTTACTAGACAGTCAAGCACATCAATTAAAACAAGCGTTTGTTCAGCAAAATATCCAAGTAGATCGACTTGATATTGCACAGTCATTACAAGATGCCGATCGACAGCAACGAGATCAAAACTTCTTTAATAACTTCTTCAGGCAACAACAGCAAGAAGAGCAAGAACAGTCAAAAGAGGATAGCGACGATAGTATGTCCTTTACGGATTATTTAGAAAACGAGGGGGTGTAAGCGATGGCAGATTCAAAAATTTCAAATGACCTTTATTATACAAGCTATAAACCACCTACAAGACAAACAGGGAATAGTGAGCTTGGTAAAGATGCATTCTTACAATTATTGATTACACAATTACAACATCAAGATCCAACAAACCCTATGGATGACCGTGATTTCATTGCACAAATGGCGCAATTCTCATCTTTAGAGCAAATGCAAAATATGACAAAGGCTATGGAGTCATTATTAATGTCTCAACAACAAACACAGCTAATGAACTATACAACATTTGTTGGTAAAGAAGTAAAATGGCATGAAATTACAGACGAAGTAGATAAAGATAATAAGCCAGTTGTAAATGAAGGTACGGGTGTTATCGAATCATTGAAATTTGTTGATGGTGAAGCGGTATTTATATTAGCAGATGGCAAAGAAATTAACCCTGGTAATATTTCAGCGATTTTAGGTAATAAAGAGACGAGCACAGGTGACAGTAATGCAACAACAGAATCACCACTCGTACAAGCGAGTAAGCTTATTGGCAAAAATGTTACATACAAAGATGGCGAACAAGATGTACAAGGCCGAGTTGTCTCTGTATCAAATAAAGATGGCGTTATTTATTACGAATTAGAAAATGGTAAAAAACTAGCAGGAAAAGAATTTACAGTAATTAGCGAATAAAGGTGGTGGAGATTGATGGATAAATTTTCAATTCATCGTGTTCCATTGTATCCAACTATTCGCCAAAAGCAACCTACGTCAATTAATTCACAGCAATCATTTAGTGCACATTTACAAGAGGCAACGAAACAGGAGCTAAAAGTAAGTAAGCATGCACATGAGCGCATTAAAGAGCGTAATATTGCAATTACTGAACAGGAATGGCAAGTTGTATCTGACAAAGTATTTGAGGCGCATTCAAAAGGTGTCAAACAACCATTAGTCTTGATGGATCAAGCAGCTTTAATCGTCAGTGCTAAAAATGCTACTGTCATTACAGCAATGGATCGCACGGAAGCAAAACAACAACTGTTTACAAATATTGATGGCACAATTGTGCTCTAAGGCTGGACCTTCTTAAAGTAAGGAAGCCTATGTGTGCTGACTGATAGAGGCACACCATTCAATTCAAAAATGAAGGGAGAACGACAACTTATGTTACGTTCTATGTATTCAGGTATTTCAGGTCTTAAAAACTTCCAAACAAAATTAGATGTTATTGGTAATAACATTGCAAATGTTAACACGTATGGATTTAAAAAAGGACGCGTAGTGTTTAAAGATTTAGTGTCTCAAATGCAAACGGGTGCATCTGCACCTACGCAAACGCGCGGTGGTGTAAACGCAGTACAGGTTGGATTAGGTGCACAGCTTGCGGCTATTGACACAATACATGGTTCTGGGTCATTACAAACTACTGCGCGAGTATTAGACTTAGCTATCTCAGGTGAAGGTTTCTTCATGGTAGGTGATGCTAATGGCGCACCGGATGATACAGGTGTGATTGGTGAAGACGGATACAGCAATATTATGTACACACGCGCTGGGAATTTCTATATGGACAAAAACGGATATTTAGTGAATGCTGATGGTAAATATCTTGTTGGTCATGCAAGTGATGCTTTATCAATTTCTGCAGATGGCGATACAATTGATGGCACTGAAGCTGAACAACAAAAACAAGATAACGGTCTTTCTGATATCGAAGGCAATATTGCGGAAGATATGGACTTTGCAGCTGATATTAAACCAATCAAAATCCCGACAACTGCACAATCGATGTCGGTTGGACAAGATGGTACAGTGGAGTATGTGGACTACAAAGGTGACCGTCAATATGCAGGTCAGATAATTCTAGTTAAATTCCCGAATGCTGGCGGTCTGCAAAAGCAAGGAGCTAACTATTATCAAGTAACAGCTAACTCTGGTGACCCATATGCTCAAGTAGCAACAGTTGGTGGTATTGGTTCAGTACAATCTGGATTCCTTGAAATGTCTAACGTAGACTTATCTGAAGAGTTTACTGAGATGATCGTTGCACAACGTGGTTTCCAAGCAAATACACGTATTATTACGACTTCAGATGAAGTTCTACAAGAATTAGTAAACTTAAAACGATAGTTTAACAATGCTAGCTTTAAGTGCAGTAATTTGAGCTTTACAACATAATTTTCAATATGAGGGAGGGTCGGGCCGGCTCTCATGCCAGACCGGCCCTAATTCAATGATTGAACTAACGCGACTAAATGGCAAAGCATTTACATTAAATGCTTTATACATAGAAACAGTCGAATCTTTCCCAGATACGACGATTACTTTAACAACAGGAACTAAAATAATTGTGTTACAGAGTGAACATGAGGTGCGACAAAAGGTAACTGCCTTTTATAACAATATACAAGTACTATCAAACCCGCATCTACGAGGTGAAGAAGATGAAGAATAATAAAGTGTTAACGATGATTATCATCGTACTAGTGGCGATTATACTTATTGGCGTTATTGCGTTTGTATTATTTACTCAATTCAATAAGCCTGCAGCATCGCTTGAACCATCAATAGACGAAATTGTAGAAGCCTCTGTTGACGTTCCTGAGATTATGACAAACCTAGCTGATAAACGGATAGTGCGCATGACGCTTAAAATCCAAACTTCAAGCAAGGACGCTGCTGAAGAGTTAAAGAAGCGTGATTTCCAAACGAATAATTTAATTATTCAAGAGCTTTCAGAAATGGAACAAAAAGATTTGGATGGCAAAGCAGGAAAAATAATGTTTGAAAAGGCAATAAAAACACAGTTAAATGAATTGATGCAAGAGGGAGAAATTAAACAAGTATATATTACCTCCTACATCTTTCAATAAAAATTAGAAACTGCTTGAAATGGAGGTGGGCAAATGGCAGGAGATGTGTTATCCCAATCGGAGATAGATGCGTTACTTTCCGCAATCTCTACCGGAGAAATGTCAGCGGATGACATTAAAAAGGAGGATGAGGTACGAAAGGTTAAAGTTTATGACTTTAAGCGAGCGTTACGCTTCTCTAAAGATCAAATCCGAAGTTTGACCCGAATACATGAGAATTTTGCACGATTACTGACTACCTTCTTTTCTGCACAGTTAAGAAGCTATGTACAAATTACTGTAGCATCAGTAGACCAAATACCCTTTGAAGAGTTTGTTCGATCAATTCCGAATATGACGCTCATTAATGTGTTTGAAGTGCCACCACTTGATGGTAATATATTGATGGAAATAAACCCGAACATTGCCTATTCGATGTTGGATCGTTTAATGGGCGGTAGTGGAGCAAGTCATAGTAATGTTGATAACTTAACAGAAATCGAAACAAAAATTATGACAAATCTCTTCGAACGATCATTCGATAATTTACGCGAAGCATGGGAAAATGTTGCGGAAATTGACCCGATTCTAGTAGAGCTTGAGGTCAATCCTCAGTTTTTACAAATGATTTCACCAAATGAAACGGTAGTCGTTATTTCGTTGAATACGATTATTGGTGAGACAAGCGGTATGATTAATATTTGTATTCCGCATGTTGTTTTAGAGCCAATTGTACCGAATCTATCTGTCCGCTATTGGATGCAGACAAATACAAAAGAGATGTCACCAGAGCAGACAAAAATGCTTGAAACACGTGTGAAACAGGCTCAATTACCTCTTTCAGTAGAGTTAGGTATTAGCGATATTACCATTGAAGACTTCCTGATGATGCAAGTCGGGGATGTTATTCAATTAGATCAAAAAATTGATGATCCACTGCTGCTGAAAGTAGGAACATTACCGAAATTCACAGTACAACCTGGTAAACAGGGTAAAAAATTAGCAATCCAGATTATCGACCCTTTGAAAGGAGGAGACGAAGATGAGTGATGAAATGCTCTCCCAAGAAGAAATTGAAGCGTTATTAAGGGGCGAAACGTTGGACGATAGAATGAACGACAGCGAAGCTTCTACAAAAGAGGACATAAATGAAATACGAGTAGAGGATTACCTTGATTCGTTTGCTCAAGATGCACTCGGTGAAGTAGGAAATATATCATTTGGTAGTTCAGCTACAGCTCTTTCAGCGTTATTAGGTCAGAAAGTTGATATTACGACTCCAAGTATTTCAATGATTAACCGCAATAAATTAGAAGAGGAATTTCCTCATCCGTATGTAGCTGTGCAAGTTGAATATACAATTGGGTTAACAGGTATGAATTTACTTGTTATTAAACAATCCGATGCTGCAATCATTGCAGATTTAATGTTAGGTGGGGACGGATTAAACCCTAAACCAGACTTAGGTGAAATTCAGCTCAGCGCAGTCCAAGAAGCGATGAATCAAATGATGGGTTCTGCGGCAACATCGATGTCGACAGTATTCAACAAAAAAGTAGATATTTCGCCACCGACTATCGATTTAATGAATATTTCTCAAGACGAAGGACGAGATAATATTCCGGAAGATGATCTTCTCGTAAAAGTTTCGTTCCGTCTGCGAATTGGTAATTTAATTGATTCAAACTTAATGCAATTATTGCCGCTTAAATTTAGTCAAAATATTGTCAAGTCTTTATTAGGAGAAACAGAGGCGATTGAAGAGCCAGTTGCAGCGACTATTGCACCGGAAGCGCCTATCGCACCGCCGCCTGTTCAACATACACCGCCACCACCAGTACAGCAACCGGTATATCAACAACCAGCTGCGCCAGTGCAACAGCCGATGTATCAAGAACAACAGCCAATGTATCAAGAGCCACAACAAAATCATATGCAGCAAAGACCAGTACAACCTGTAAATGTTCAACAGGCACAGTTTGCTAGCTTTGATCCAAATGTAATCTCTCAATCTGAGGCTAGAAATTTAAATATGCTACTTGATATTCCATTGCAAGTTACTGTAGAGTTAGGACGTACGAAACGTTCTGTTAAAGAGATTTTAGAACTAGCTAGTGGATCGATTATTGAACTAGATAAATTAGCAGGGGAACCGGTTGATATTTTAGTCAATAGTCGTTTAATTGCAAAAGGCGAAGTAGTTGTTATTGATGAAAACTTCGGCGTACGCATTACAGATGTTTTAAGTCAAGCAGAGCGTTTAAATAATTTAAGATAGTTTCAATTGGAGGAGTTAACCATGTCTAAAAGAATTTTGATTGTAGACGATGCTGCATTTATGCGCATGATGATCAAGGATATTTTGTCGAAAAACGGATTTGAAGTTGTAGGGGAAGCAGCCGATGGTCTACAGGCTGTTGAAAAATACAACGAGTTAAAGCCAGATTTAGTAACAATGGATATTACAATGCCTGAAATGGACGGTATTGCAGCGCTTAAAGCCATTAAAGGTACTGATCCAAGTGCTACTGTCATTATGTGTTCAGCAATGGGACAACAAGCAATGGTAATCGATGCAATTCAAGCTGGTGCGAAAGACTTTATTGTGAAGCCTTTCCAAGCTGATCGTGTAATTGAAGCGATTCAAAAAGCATTAGGATAAATCCATGCGAATGTTAAAATCATTTCGTCTTACGATGATTTTCGCATTTCTTGTAACCTTCCTATTTGTGTACCTACCGTCTGGTTCTGCTTATGCAGACTCCGATACAAATGTTGATTATTGCATAAAAAAACCAGAGGCATGTAATGATAAAACAGACCCAGCTGCGAAAGAAGATACAGTTGTTTCTGCAGCTGGAGATGTTTCTGCATGGGAATACATAAAAATGGTTTTGGCGCTTATTTTTGTTGTAGCTTTATTTTATGGGTTAATGAAGTTTCTAAATAAAAGAAATTTAACTTTTCAACGAAATCAAATGGTACAAAATTTAGGCGGTTTATCGTTAGGGGCACAAAAGTCTGTCCAACTTCTGCAAATAGGAAAATCACTGTATTTAGTTGGCGTCGGTGAAGATGTCCAACTTTTACGTGAGATTACTGATCCGCAAGAAGTGGAAGCATTGCTAGCGCTTTATAACGAAAAGCAGGAATTTGCGGCAACATCACCTTATATAGCAGAGATATTTTCTAAGTTTAATAGAAAAAATAAGCAAAATTCATCAAATGCTCAACAGCAAGATTCATTTGGTGAACTTTTTGAAAAAAAGATTTCCGAAATTAAACAGGAGCGTAGTGAAGAAATCGAGAGATGGAAGCAAAAGGAGAATGATGATCAATGAATGATATAGTCAATTATTTTTCCAACAGCGATCCAACAAACGTCTCGACTTCTGTTAAGCTCCTTTTATTGTTAACGGTTTTGTCACTTGCACCGAGTATATTAATTTTAATGACCTCCTTTGCGCGAATTGTTATTGTGCTGTCCTTTGTGCGTACAGCTTTGGCGACACAACAAATGCCGCCGAATCAGGTTATAGTTGGCCTTGCATTGTTTTTAACATTTTTTATTATGGCTCCTACTTTCCAAGAGGTTAATAAAGAGGCATTACAGCCATTATTCGCTGAAGAAATCGGGATAGAAGAAGCATACGAAAAAGCGAGTATGCCTTTTAAAGAGTTTATGAGTAAACAAACAAGGCAAAAAGATTTAGATTTGTTTTTACAGTATAACCAAGCAGAAAAACCAGCATCAGTGGAGGAAATTCCGTTAACGATGCTTGTACCTGCCTTCGCATTAAGCGAAATTAAAACCGCTTTCCAAATAGGTTTTATGATATTTATTCCATTCCTAGTCATCGATATGATTGTTGCAAGTACATTAATGTCGATGGGGATGATGATGTTACCTCCGGTTATGATTTCATTGCCGTTTAAGATTTTATTATTTGTACTCGTCGATGGCTGGTACCTCGTAATGAAATCATTATTACAAAGTTTTTAGGGGATGATACAGTATGACAGGTGAAATGGTTATTTCAATTGCAGAGCGTGCCATTATGATTATCCTTCTAACAAGCGGACCGCTATTATTAGTTGCTTTAATCTCGGGTTTAGCGGTCAGTATTTTTCAAGCAACAACATCGATTCAAGAGCAAACTTTAGCATTTGTTCCAAAAATTATCGCAGTATTAGTGGCCATCGTTTTCTTTGGTCCTTGGATGTTATCGCAAGTAACGAGCTATGCGAGAGATATTTTTGAGAATTTAACGCGTTATATAGGGTGAATACATGAATGAACTAATCCCTCAAATAACGGTTTTCTTATTAGTGCTTGTGCGGGTAACGGCTTTTTTTGTAACGGTACCTTTCTTTTCATATAAAACGATACCACAGCAAGTTCGTATTGCCCTCGCATTCGTTTTAGCTTGGATGATGTATTACACAATAGACGTAGAGCCATTTCTTTTTAATGGTGATTACATACTTTTAGTGATGAAAGAAGCGCTTATTGGATTGCTACTCGGTCTAGTAGGCTATATCATTATGTCGGCTATTCAAATTGCCGGAAGCTTTATCGATTTCCAAATGGGATTTGCCATCGCCAATATTATTGATCCTCAAACGGGTGCGCAAAGCCCGCTAATTGGTCAATTTTTTAATACATTGGCCTTGCTATTTTTGCTAGCGATTAATGGCCATCATATGATTTTAGATGGAATTTACTATAGTTATCAGTTTTTACCTATCGATCAAGGATTCCCTAATTTCGCACAAGATGATTATATCCAGTTTATTATAACAACATTTACTGCCGTCTTTGCCATAGCCTTTCAAATGGCAGCGCCTGTTGTAGCCACGTTATTTTTAGTTGATTTAGCACTTGGTATTACAGCGAAAACGGTTCCGCAATTAAATATCTTTGTTGTCGGTTTTCCTATTAAAATTGGTGTTAGTTTTCTAGTGCTATTCACGATGATGGCTGTCATGATTCAAGTTATTCAAAAGTTGATTTCAATTATGATTTACGGAATGCGCGATTTTATGGCGATATTAGGTGGTGGATAATATGTTGCTACTACTGGACTTAGATTTACAATTTTTTGCGGGCGAAAAAACGGAAAAGGCAACACCGAAAAAACGACAAGATGCCAGGAAAAAAGGGCAAGTCGTTAAAAGTCAGGACATATCAAGTGCGATTGTTATGCTTATGGTGTTTATCTTTTTATTTTTCTTCGCGGGATCACTGCGAGATGAGCTATTATCGTTTTTTAGGCAAACTTTTATCCATAACATACGTGTAGAAACACTTACAATAGATAGTGTCATGCATCTATTTACCGAAACATTAGTAGAAATGGCTTATGTTATCGTACCGATAATGGCGATTGCTTTCGTAGGAGCATTAGCGGGTAATTTTCTACAATTTGGTTTTTTATTCACATTAGAACCGATGAAATTCGATTTAAAAAAAATGGATCCTATTAAAGGATTAAAGAAAATTTTTTCAGTAAAAGCCATTGTGGAGCTTTTAAAATCAATTTTAAAAATCACCTTTATCGGTGGTGTAACAACAATTATTGTTTGGTCAAATTTACATGAAGTATTAGCTCTATCTTTTAAAAGTCCGTGGATGACCCTTATTACTGTAGGTAAACTAGTGGGCATTATGGGTATCGCGGCTTCTCTTGTGTTACTCTGTGTCTCCTTGTTGGACTGGATGTATCAAAAACATGAGTATGAAAAAAATCTTAAAATGTCTAAGCAAGACATTAAAGATGAATATAAAAATAGTGAGGGTGATCCGCTCATTAAATCAAAAATCAAACAACGTCAGCGCGAAATGGCGATGCGTCGAATGATGTCAGAGGTTCCTAATGCGGATGTGGTTATTACCAATCCAACGCACTATGCAATTGCTCTGAAGTATGATGAAGAAAGTATGGATGCCCCACGTGTAGTGGCAAAGGGAACAGACTTTGTTGCTCAAAAAATTAAACTGATTGCGAAAGAACATGATGTCGTGATGGTTGAAAATAGACCATTAGCACGAGCCATGTATGATCAGGTAGAAATAGGCGATCAAGTACCAGAAGAGTTTTTCAAAGCAATAGCAGAAGTACTCGCTTATGTTTATCGTATCAAGCGGAAAATTTAAAGCTTTTATGTAGGAGGGACACAAATGAAGGTTCGCGATATAGGGGTTTTAGGTGCGGTTATTTTAATCGTTGCGATGCTCATCATCCCTCTTCCTCCGTGGATGTTAAGTTTCTTAATCGTCATTAATATTACGTTAGGATTAATAGTACTTTTAACAGCAATGAGTATGAAGGAAGCGTTAGATTTCTCTATTTTCCCTTCCGTTATTTTACTGTTAACCTTGTTTCGACTAGGATTGAGTGTTTCCACAACGCGTGCAATTTTAGCGAATGGAGATGCTGGTTCAGTTGTTGAAACCTTCGGAGATTTCGTAGTTGGCGGGAATGTTCTCGTAGGTTTAGTCGTGTTTTTAATTTTAGTATTAATTCAGTTTATCGTTATTACAAAAGGGGCGGAACGTGTTGCAGAAGTAGCTGCTCGTTTCACACTGGATGCGATGCCTGGTAAACAAATGAGTATTGATGCTGATTTAAACGCTGGTGTTATTTCTGAACGAGAAGCACGTGAACGACGTGATAAAGTTGCGGGTGAAGCGGATTTTTACGGAGCGATGGATGGTGCTACGAAATTCGTAAAAGGGGATGCTATCGCCTCAATGGTGATGGTTATTATTAACTTATTATTTGGTATTATTATCGGCGTAGTACAAATGGGCTTGCCATTTGCGGAAGCAGCAACCCATTTCTCAAAGCTAACCGTTGGTGATGGTATTGTGTCACAGATTCCTGCACTTTTGATTTCAACAGCGACAGGGATTGTTGTAACACGCGCTTCCTCAAAAGGAAGTTTAGGCGAAGATATTACAGGACAATTATTCGCTCAAGCAAAGCTTCTTTATGTTGCTGGGGGTACTATTATTTTACTAGGTTTGTTCACACCAATTCCAAACTGGGTGACGTTACCGATCGGGATTGCACTGGTTGCAGGTGCTTACATGATGGAACGTAAAAAACCAGAGGATGAGGAAGAGTTACTTGAAATTGAGGAAGAAGTGGCAACAGACGGCATGAAGAGCCCTGAAAATGTTGTGAATTTATTAAATGTGGACCCTATCGAATTTGAATTTGGCTATGGTTTAATTCCATTAGTTGATGCGGCACAAGGTGGCGACTTATTGGATCGTGTCATTATGATTCGACGTCAACTAGCATTGGAACTAGGGATTGTTATTCCGGTTGTACGTATTCGAGATAATATTCAATTACAACCTAACGAATACCGCATTAAAATTAAAGGCAATGAAATGGCACGAGGTGAGCTTTTACTCGACCATTATTTAGCAATGAGCCCTGGTGATGATGATTCTATTGAAGGCATTGATACTGTCGAACCATCATTTGGTCTTCCTGCAAAATGGATTACCGAGCAAGTTAAAGAAGACGCTGAAATGTCTGGCTATACGGTTGTGGACCCACCAAGTGTTGTATCAACCCATTTAACCGAAATCATTCGAGCAAATGCGCACGAATTGTTAGGCCGACAAGAAACAAAACAATTAATTGATCATTTACGTGAAACACATCCGATTTTAGTGGAAGAATTAACGCCTGCACCATTGTCTACAGGAGAAATCCAAAAAGTATTGGGCAAGCTTCTTCGAGAAAATGTTTCAGTCCGTAATTTACCAATTATTTTTGAAACATTAGCGGACTATGCAAAATTAACAAGTGATACCGATATATTAACAGAGTATGTTCGCCAATCTTTAGCTCGTCAAATTACCTCACAATATGTCGGGAACAGCCCGTCATTGAAAGTGATTACTGTATCGGGTAAAGTTGAGAAAATGATTGCGGATAGCATTCAGCAAACGGATCATGGTAATTATTTAGCGATGGATCCGCAAGATTCTCAAACGGTTTTAGAGACGATTGCATCTGAGGTAGAACGTGTGTCCTTTATGGAACAATCTGCGATTATTTTATGTTCCCCAGCAGTTCGTATGTATTTACGTCAGCTGACAGAACGCTATTTCCCGCAGATTCCAGTGCTATCTTATAATGAACTAGATGCTTCAATTGAAATTCAAAGTGTTGGGGTGGTGAATGTTGAGTGAAAATGAAAAAATATTATGCATCTTCCATACCAGAAGCAATGAAGCTTGTACGTGCTGACTTAGGCGAGGACGCTGTCATTTTGAATTCAAAGGTTGTCGTAACAAAGAAACTTTTTGGGCTTGTTAAAAAGAAAAGTTTTGAAGTTGTTGCAGGTATTGACGCTATGGAGCAAAGCTTTACAGCTCCATCGCCTGCTAGTATGCCGACAATGTCTGCTAAAAAAGAAAATGCTAGTTTACAAGAGATTACAAATGCTGTACAAGCTCAAATTCAACATGCCCAGCCTAAACAAATAACAACTTTACAAGATGACTCTGGTATGTCTGAAGAACTGAGGAAGGAAATTGCCGATTTAAAATCGTTAATGCAATCTATGCACAAGAAGGCTAGCCAAGCTCAATATCCCGATGAACTCTTACCCTTCATTGAATACTTAAGACAGCAAGAGCTAAATGAGGAGCTCATCACAACGATCGGTGATGAGCTTTTTATGCATTTCAAAGAAGCTTCAGAAATCAATTTTTCTCAATGCAAGCTAATTACAAAAAACTTGTTGCGCAAAAAATTAGAAGGAATGCCGATGGGGGGGCTATCGTATGAACGTAAATACATTAATGTTCTCGGGCCTACTGGTGTCGGCAAGACGACAACAATTGCTAAAATGGCAGCTCGAGCTGTTTTAGAGAAAAAGAAGAAAATAGGCTTTATTACAACCGATACATACAGAATTGCTGCTATTGAGCAGTTAAAAACGTATGCTGGCCTTTTACAAGCGCCTGTCGAAATTGCCTATAACTCGACTGATTTTGAACAAGCTGTGCAACGATTGTCCCATTTAGATTTAGTGTTTATCGATACAGCTGGACGCAATTATAAAGAAGCAAAATATGTAGATGATTTACAGCGCCTTATTAAGTTTGATGATCAAGCTGAATCGTTCCTAGTGCTTGCTATGACGGCAAAAGAAAAGGATATGACCAATATTATTGACCAATTTACAGGCGTCCCTATTGAGAAAATGATTTTTACTAAGATCGATGAAACAAATTCTATTGGCACAATGATTAATTTAATGATTAAATATAATAAAGGACTTGCTTACTATACGAATGGTCAAGAAGTACCAGAGGATATTGAAGAAGCTGATTTAGAAGCAGTGCTTAATTTGTTTTTCCAAGGTGAAGAAAAATGAGGGATCAAGCAGAAACATTGCGCTTGAAAATGCTGAAACGGCAAGGGCAGTTAGGCAAAACAATTGCAGTCGTAAGCGGTAAGGGTGGAGTTGGTAAAAGTAACTTTTCAATGAACTTTGCAATTAGTTTAGCGAGCAAGGACAAAAAAGTAGCCATTGTAGATATGGATATTGGCATGGGCAATATTAATATTTTAATTGGGAAAAATGTTTCTTATAGTTTGAAAGATTACTTGGAAGGTAACAAATTACTAGATGAGGTAATTTTTGAAGGACCACATGGTTTACAATGTATTGCTGGCGGGTCTGGCATGTCGAGCGTGCTGGAATGGTCAGAGGCCATGTTTGAAAGACTCATTCATGCTTTTGATCAGCTTCAAAAAAACTTCGACTATATTTTATTTGATATGGGTGCGGGTGCGACAAGTTGGTCATTAGAGTTACTTACTTCTATTGATGAAATAATCGTAATTTCAACAGCAGAGCCAACTTCTATTACAGATGCCTATTCGATGATGAAGTACATTCATGTAAGAGATATGGATAAGCAATTTTATATACTTTGCAATCGTGCTTTTTCTAAAGAAGAAGGTATTGAAACAATTGACCGTTTAAGGCTTACGATGAAGCGTTTTTTAGACAAAGAGGTCACAGTATTAGGCTCATTACCGGAGGATCCTGTTGTGCGTAAAGCAGTACGTGAACAAGTGCCATTTTCAATCGCTTATCCAGATGCACTGGTTTCTAAAACACTGCAATTGATAGTGGCGCGTTTTATGGAACAACGGACAGAAGAAGTGCATGCACATGAACAATCAGCAAGTAAATTCTTAACTAAACTTAGAAGTATTTTTTCGAAAGGACGTGATTAATTGGACTTTTTACATAAAAGCAAGCTGTTGGTTGTGGATGATTCTGCTTTTATGAGAAAGCTAATTAGTGACTTTTTTGTTGGTAGCTCGAAGGTTGAAGTAGTTGGAACAGCACGAAATGGAAAAGATGCGATCAAGAAAATTCAAACATTAAAACCAACAGTCGTGACAATGGATATTGAAATGCCTGAAATGAATGGACTCGAAGCATTAAATGAAATTATGACAATTTGTCCAGTGCCTGTCGTCATGCTTTCAAGTACAACCCAACGAGGGGCTGAAAATGCACTAACTGCAATCGAGTATGGAGCAGTTGATTTTGTTGCGAAACCTAGCGGAACAATCTCTCTTGATTTACATAAAATCCAATCTGAACTTGTTCATAAAGTAGAACAAGCTTCATTGGTACCAATTTCTAAACTAAAAAAACCTTCTAGTAGTAAAAAGCAACAGGAACCAATTGTATCAGCAACTGCTATAAGAAAAGAACTTTCGAAAGAACGAAAAGTGACACCTCCAGTCAATGTGAATTCGTCGCTAGTGAATAGTACGAAGCCCCATGTTGAATGGAGTAAAGCAAGCAAGAAAATTGTGTTAATTGGTACATCTACGGGTGGACCACGTGCGCTGCAGGAAGTTATTACAAAAATTCCAAAATCAATTCAAGCGCCGATTCTTATTGTTCAACATATGCCGGCTGGTTTTACGAAATCACTGGCTTCTCGCCTTAATCATTTAAGCGAGATTACAGTAAAAGAAGCAGAGCAAGGCGATATTTTACAAAATGGCGTAGCGTATATTGCTCCTGGTGGATACCATTTAAGATTAAGAAAAGTAGGTACCTCCTATGGCATCGTATTAGATAATCAAGAACCACCACGTTCCGGCCATCGCCCGTCTGTAGATGTCATGTTTGAAGATGTAAGTCAATTTAAAGATTTTGATAAGGTAGCAGTGATTATGACTGGTATGGGCTATGATGGTTCAAAAGGACTGAAAGCTTTAAAAAGTACCGGTAATGTGATGGCTATCGCAGAGTCAGCTGAAACTTGCATAGTGTATGGTATGCCGAAAGCTGCGGTGGAAACGCAGCTTGTCGATGAAGTCGCTGATGTAGATGATATTGCACAAACAATTATGAAATATTTGCCTTAAAAGGGGTGTCCTCTTAATGGAAGTCAATCAATATTTAGAGATGTTTATCGAAGAAAGTAAAGAGCATTTACAAGCTTGTAGTGAGCATTTATTAGAACTAGAAAAAAACCCCGATGATTTGGCAATCGTTGGTGAGATTTTCCGTTCAGCGCATACACTAAAAGGTATGTCAGCGACTATGGGCTTTGAAGACTTAGCCGATTTAACACATAAAATGGAAAATGTCCTAGATGCAATTCGAAATGAAAAGATTCATGTATCACCAGAAATTTTAGATATCGTTTTTGAATCTGTCGATCATTTAGAAGAAATGGTTATGGATATAGCAAATGGTGGAGATGGAAAACGTGATGTTTCTTCTACTGTTGCGCAATTAAAGCGCATTGAGTCAGGCGAGGAAGCAATTCCTGAAGTTGTAGCAACTGTAGAAACACCACAAGTATCAAGTGTATTAGAATATGATAGCTTTGAACAAACGGTCATTACACAATCTGCCGAACAAGGATTTAATGCTTTTGAAATATCAGTAAGTCTGCGTGAAGATTGTCTATTAAAAGCTGCACGTGTATTCATGGTGTTCGAGATTCTAGAGAAGGATGGAGATGTTATTAAATCAGCGCCATCTGTTGAGAAGCTTGAAGATGAACAATTCGATCAGCAATTTTATGTTGCATTTGTAACGAAAGAATCAGCAGAAGATATGCAGAAGAAGTTAATGAAGGTTTCTGAAGTTGAGGAAGTTAAAATTGCGACAATTAATCAAGAGCAATTCAGCGAAAAACAACAATACGAGGCAAGCCAAGAAGTAGCGGCTACTGCAACTGCAACGGCGGAAGTAGTAGACACACAAGAGACAACAGCTAAGCCTGCAGCAGCAAAAACGACAACGCCTGCAAAAGCAGATAAAAGTCATGCGCCTGTAGGGAATAAAACGATTCGTGTAAATATCGAACGTTTGGATATTTTAATGAATCTTTTTGAGGAGCTTGTTATTGACCGTGGCCGTCTACAATCCATTTCAACAGAAGTGAATCATGGCGAGCTAAATGAAACAGTAGAACGAATGAGTCGTGTGATGGGTGACTTACAAACAATTATTTTGACAATGCGCATGGTACCTGTTGAAACGGTATTCAACCGCTTCCCTAAAATGATTCGTCAGTTATCTCGAGACTTAAACAAGAAAATTAACCTTGAAATTATCGGAGCAGAAACAGAGCTTGATCGTACTGTAATCGACGAAATCGGAGATCCACTTGTACACTTAATCCGTAACTCTGTCGATCATGGTATTGAAAACCCTACTACGCGCCGTGCAAAAGGTAAGCCGGAAGAAGGTACTGTCGTATTACGTGCTTATCACAGCGGTAACTATGTCTTTATCGAAATTGAAGATGACGGTGCAGGCATTAATCGTGATAAAGTGTTGTCAAAGGCAATTTCTAAAGGCATTGTTACGCAAGAACAAGCACTTACAATGTCAGATAATCAAATCAATGAGCTTATTTTAGCCTCTGGTTTCTCAACAGCAGATGTTATTTCGGATGTATCTGGTCGCGGTGTAGGACTGGACGTTGTTAAAACGACGATTGAATCTTTAGGTGGAAACATTTCAATTGAATCGACACAAGATGTAGGCTCGATCTTCTCTATTCAATTACCGCTAACATTATCGATTATTTCTGTAATGCTTGTGGAAATCGAAAAAGAAATTTATGCGATACCGTTATCATCAATCATTGAAACTTCGATTATCCGTACTTCAGATATTATGAATGCTCATAATCAAAAGGTAATCGACTTCCGTGGCAAAGTGGTTCCACTTGTATTCTTGGAGGAAATCTTTGAAGTTCCTCGTAAAGAGTTACAAGACGATGAATTCCATTCAGTAGTAATTGTTCGTAAAGGCGAGAAACTTGCTGGTTTAGTTGTCGATTCATTCATTGGCCAACAAGAAATTGTACTGAAATCATTAGGCAACTACTTAACGAATATCTTTGCAATTTCAGGTGCAACAATTTTAGGTAATGGTAAAGTAGCCTTGATTGTAGATTGTAATGCACTTATTAAATAAGGTGAATGAATAAGAGAGGTGTTAACCATGACAAATGCAGTTGAACAAGAAAATATTAAAGTAATTGTCTTCCAATTAGCAGATAAGGAATATGCTATTCCTGTATCCCACGTTCAAGGTATCGAGAAACTGATGCATATTACACGTGTGCCTAAAACAGAGAAGTATGTAAAAGGTGTTATTAATTTACGAGGTGTTGTCACGCCGATTATTGATTTACGACAACGCTTTGAATTACCGATTTCTGAACATGAAGAAACGACGCGAATTATCATTATTTCATTAGAGGATATGGAAGTAGGCTTTGTAGTCGATTCAGCAAATGATGTGTTGGATATTCCTGCAAACTCAATTGAACCACAACCAGAAGTAGTAGGTTCTCTTGAAGAAGAGTTTATTTCAGGTGTAGCCAAAATTGGTAAACGATTATTAATTTTATTGCATTTAGAAAAAGTATTAAATCCACTAAAGTAGGGATTCGATTATGACATTTAATCAAAAGATTACATCACTGCATTTAGACGTCTTAAAGGAAATAGGCAATATTGGCGCTGCACATGCTGCAACAGCACTTTCCAATTTGCTTGGTAAAAAAATCGATATGCGTGTACCAAAGGTCGAAATGGTATCGTTTCATGACATGATGGAGCTAGCTGGTGGCTCTGAAAATGTCGTTGTTGGGATTTTTTTACGCATTGAAGGTGATGCAGAAGGGAGCATGTTTTTCATTCTTCCTATCGAACAAGCAAATCGCTTTATTCGTCGTCTAATACAAGATGAATCATTCGACTTTAAAAACCCACCTGTTTCTGAGTTAGGTTTATCGGCCATGCAGGAAATGGGGAATATTTTATCAGGTTCATATTTATCTGCGCTATCAGACTTTACAAATTTAAAAATTTATCCCACAGTGCCTGGGCTAAGTGTGGATATGTTTGGAGCAATTATTAGTATCGGCTTAATTGAATTATCGCATGTTAGTGATAATGTCATCGTAATAAATACATCCATTTTTGAAGACGGTGTGGAGGATCATGAAACAGTAAGAGGACATTTCTTTTTACTACCAGATCCAGATTCTTTTGATGCTATTTTTAAAGCATTGGGAGTTTCATAGGCTATGCTAAACACAAATGGGCAAGTAATAAAAGTTGGAATTGCGCAAATGGATGTAGCGAAAGTTCCGAACACGATTAGAACCTCAGGTCTTGGTTCTTGTGTAGGCGTTATTTTATACGATGAGTCAAAGAAAATAGCTGGTTTAATCCATGTAATGCTACCAGATTCTAGTCTTGGTAGATCCGAATCAATAAATGTCGCAAAATTTGCAGATACGGGCATTTCAGCTATGATTGATTTATTAAAACTAGAAGGTGTCCAAAAATTTAAGCTCAAGGCTAAAATTGCAGGGGGTGCGCAAATGTTTCAATTTACATCTGATAAAGATTCAATGCGCATCGGTCCACGTAATGTAGAGGCTGTTAAGTTTGAATTAAAACGTCATGGAATTCCTTTAGTTGCCGAAAATACGGGCGGTAATAGCGGTCGAACAATTGAATTTAATCCGGCTACGTCGATATTAAATATTCGAACGGTTAACCAAGGAGTGAGTGAAATATAATGTTTGGTTCTATTTTTTATAACCTGTGGGGGGCGTTAATTGCCTTTTCTTGTTACTTCTTTATAACGCTGCAACAACCCTATACACCATTACGTATTATCATAGGTTCATTTATAGCAGCAATTATCGTATTTTTTGTTATGTATATAGTTAGATTTTTAATTGCATATGTGCTATTTACGCCAAATGCTGATCAAGCATTAGCGGATAGTGAGCTTGAAGAAAACAGTTCTACACATCCCGACGAGGGTAGTAATGAAGCATCTTCTACAAGCTCAACGGTTGAGTTTCAAGATGAAAACACAGAAGATATTGCACAAGTTGTACGAACGATGTTAAATCGTGAAGATGAACAACAAGTAAATGCATAAAGCGAGAATGCTTTGAACTGCCTCTAATGTTAGCTGTCGACTAATCATTAGAGGCAGTTTTCTTATGCCTAAAAATACAGTGAATCAATATTAGAATAGTGTAAGAGAATCATATGAAATTATAGTCGAATCTTGTTATAATAAAAGGAAAGAATGGCATGGGTTTGTATTCTACGTCTGTCAGTCATTGTAAGCTAAATACGCAAAGATGCTTATTGATATACATGCAGTTAAGCGTGAAGTGTTAATCGTACTCTGGGTACAATGATGCCTTAGAACATGCAAGCTGCTAACAGGCGCAATATGCTTTTCATAAAGAGAGGTGGATTTTATGACACAACCAATTCTAAACGATGAACAAAAGCTGTGGAATCGGTGGATTCATGATCGTGATCCAGATGCGGGTGATTTACTAATTAAAAAATATACATCTCTTGTGACTTATCATGTACAGCGAATCGGTGCAGGTGTACCTAAAAGTGTATCGCGCGACGATTTAACCAGCTTAGGCATGCTAGGTCTATTTGATGCTTTAAATAAATTTGATATAAACCGAGACTTAAAATTTGATACATATGCTTCCTTTAGAGTGAGAGGCGCCATCATTGATGGTTTACGCAAGGAAGATTGGTTACCACGTTCTGCGCGAGAAAAAGCGAAAAAGTTGGATGCCAAAATTGAACAATTAGAACAACAATATATGCGTCATGTGACACCAGAGGAGCTTGCAGAACATATGGAGGTTTCTGTAGAAGACGTTTACCAAACTGTACAGGAACATTTCTTCTCAAATGTACTTTCCATCAATGAACAACAAGATCAGGAGGAGGCTGAGGGAAAGTCATTTGTCATTCGTGACGATACGACAAAAACGCCTGAGCAGGTCGTCATAAAATCAGAATTACTTGATGATTTAGCAGTAAATATACAAAAGCTTAACGATAAAGAGCAACTTGTACTTAGTTTATTTTATACAGAGGAATTGACCTTAACTGAAATCGGTGAAATGCTCGAATTATCAACATCACGTATTTCACAAATTCACTCAAAGGCTTTATTTAAGCTGCGCAAGTTATTATCGAATGAAATGATCAATGTGTAAGCATTATCACGTTTTGTTGAGGGAGGGAATCTAGTGAGTTTAAAAGGTGTCGAATTACAAATAGCTATTCCAAAAACGTTTGAAGCGGGTAAAATGGCGGATCAGGCACAACAACAAACTTTAGCTCAACAAGCACATGCAAATGAAGCGCTAAAAAAGGAAATAGAACGCAAGCAAAAAGCTGTCAATACATCAGAAGGTATGTCTGAGATTAGTGAAGAGGAAGAAGCGGGTGGCGATTATATAAAAGGGACCCGTAAAAAGAAAAAAAATCTTAACGAAAAACCAGAAAAACAGGCTCAACATCCGTTCAAAGGTAATTTCGTGGACTTTAGTGGATAGGAGTTTATTATGACAACCATACTAATAGCTGTACTCTTTGTTTTACAGCTACTATCATTTTATTTCATAATTATTTTGAATACAAAACTAGCGAAATTCAAAGATTTAGAAAAAAAGCAGGAACGTTTAATGCGTGAAATGGATGACTCCATCAGCCTATATTTAGCTGAAATGAAAGATGAAAACAATCGTCTTATTCAAGCGTTACAAGTCGTACCTAAACCAGAAAAGACAACTACTGTGCAACAAAAGCGTCCTGCCTCACAAAAAAATCAAGGACAGCCGTTGGCACAAATAGAAAGTCAAACGAAGGATGTGGGGCGAGATCACGAGCCGCGTATTTTGATGCCGAAAAATATCGTAGCGAATGCCTACTCACGCCAACAAGTAGGGGTAACTCCAGTACAAGCTACATCGCCGAAGCCGCCTCCAGTACAGAAAGAAGAGCCGCAACCATTAACGTTGGAGCAACAAATTGTGCAAATGGCAAAGCAAGGGAAAACGGCAGAGGAAATTGCCAAAAAGCTGCAAAAAGGCAAGACAGAAATCGAGCTTTTATTGAAATTCCATAGCTAAAACAGTTGCGAATGCTATAAAGCTGTGATATAGTAGCAAATGGTGTTATTACTACACACGCATTTTGATGCAGTAAGTGGTGCTCTAAGATTAGGGTAGCTTGTTGCAGACGATAAATGCGGAGGAAAAAAACCAAACATTCTAGGAGGAAATTCACATGTCAGTAATTTCTATGAAACAATTACTTGAAGCTGGTGTACATTTCGGTCACCAAACTCGTCGTTGGAACCCAAAAATGAAGAAATTTATCTTCGTTGAGCGTAACGGGATCTACATCATCGACTTACAAAAAACTGTTAAAAAATTAGAGGAAGCTTATGACTTCATGCGTCAAGTTGGTCAAGACGGTGGTAAAGTTCTTTTCGTTGGTACGAAAAAACAAGCACAAGAAGCGATCAAAGACGAAGCTGAACGTTCAGGCAACTACTACATCAACCAACGTTGGTTAGGTGGTACTCTTACTAACTTCGGTACAATTCAAAAACGTGTTGCACGTATGAAAGCTATCGAAAAAATGGAAGAAGAAGGAACTTTCGAAGTTCTTCCTAAAAAAGAAGTAATCCAACTTAAAAAAGAACACGAACGTCTAGTTAAATTCTTAGGCGGTATCCGTGATATGCACGATCTTCCAGACGTTATGTTCGTGGTTGACCCACGCAAAGAACGTATCGCTGTTGCAGAAGCTCGTAAACTAAACATCCCTCTAGTAGGTATTGTTGATACAAACTGTGATCCAGATGAAATCGACTATGTTATCCCTGCTAATGACGATGCTATTCGCGCTGTTAAACTATTAACTGCTAAAATGGCTGACGCTTTAATCGAGTCAAAACAAGGTGAAGAAGAAGCTCCAGCTACAGAAGCTGCTGCTGAGTAATTCACGTTTACAAAAAGGTGATAAGTGGCTCAGAACCCTTATCACCTTTTTTAGAACCTATCATTGAAATAAGTTTAACCAATTTGAGGAGGCAACACTAAATGGCAAACATTACTGCACAATTAGTAAAAGAATTACGCGAAAAAACTGGCGCTGGTATGATGGATTGTAAAAAAGCGTTAGTACAAACTGATGGTGACTTAGAAGCGGCAATCGATTTCTTACGTGAAAAAGGTCTTTCTTCAGCTTCTAAAAAAGCTGACCGTATCGCTGCAGAAGGTACAACTTACATTCTAGAAAAAGGTAACGAAGCAATTATTCTTGAAGTTAACGCTGAAACTGACTTCGTTGCGAAAAACGATAAATTCCAAGTATTAGTTTCTGCTTTAGCTGAGCAATTACTTGCTGCTAAACCGGCATCAGTAGAAGCTGCATTAGAACTTGAAAATGCAGAAGGCGTAAAAATCGCTGACCAAATTTCAACAGCAATAGCAACAATCGGTGAAAAAATTACACTTCGTCGTTTCGAAATCAAAACAAAAACTGATGCTGATGCATTCGGTTCTTACCTACACATGGGTGGCCGTATTGGTGTATTAGTATCTTTAGAAGGTTCTACAGATGCAGCAGCTGCTAAAGATATCGCTATGCATATCGCAGCTATTAACCCAACTTACGTTTCTCGTGACGAAGTTTCTGCTGAAGAAGTTGAACGTGAGCGCAAAGTGTTAACTGAACAAGCACTTAACGAAGGTAAACCAGAAAACATCGTAGCGAAAATGGTTGAAGGTCGTCTTGGTAAATACTTCGAAGACGTTTGCTTACTTGACCAATCATTCGTTAAAAACTCAGACCAAAAAGTTCGCGACTTCGTTGCTACAACTGGTGGTTCTGTAACTGGCTTCGTACGTTATGCTGTTGGTGAAGGTATCGAAAAACGTGAAGATAACTTTGCTGAAGAAGTAATGAGCCAAGTTAAAGGTAACTAATTTGTAAACTAGTTCACATGTTGGATTGGCTTACATTTGATCCTAATCAAATAATAACTAGATTTTCTAGACAAAAAATGGGGAACACAACATAACGTGTTCCCTATTTTTCCGAAAAGAGCTAAAAAAAGATAGAATTTTCTATTACCATTATTCCCAACTAGCAATTATTGTTAGATATACTATAATGGAAAAGGAATAGAAATGTTTTAAATAAATGTCTGACGGAGGTTTACAATGAGTGTGCCACAATATAAACGAGTAGTTATTAAACTAAGTGGTGAAGCGTTAGCAGGAGAGGCTGGCTTCGGATTATCACCAAAAATTATCAAGTCTGTTGCAGAAGAAGTAAAAGAAGTAGTAGATCTTGATGTAGAAGTTGCTGTTGTTGTAGGTGGCGGTAATATATGGCGTGGAAAAATCGGTAGTGAAATGGGCATGGATCGTGCAGCGGCTGACTATATGGGCATGCTAGCAACGGTTATGAACTCATTAGCATTACAAGATGCTCTTGAAAAATTAGGTATCGAAACACGCGTGCAATCTTCTATTGTGATGACACAAGTAGCAGAGCCATATATTCGTCGTAAAGCAGTTCGTCATTTAGAGAAAAAACGTGTAGTTATTTTTGCTGCAGGTACAGGTAACCCGTTCTTCTCTACAGATACAACTGCTGCATTACGTGCAGCTGAAATTGACGCTGATGCGATTTTAATGGCGAAAAACAATGTAGACGGTGTCTACTCTGCAGATCCAAAGGTCGATACTACTGCCATCAAATATGATACACTCACATACTTAGACGTTATTCAACAAGGGTTACAAGTAATGGACTCAACTGCTTCAACACTATGTATGGATAACGATATTCCGCTAATTGTATTCTCAATTACGGAGCCAGGTAATATTAAACGTGCCGTACAGGGCGAAAAAATTGGAACAGTTGTTAGGAGGAATGCATAATGGCTAAACAAGTATTAGAACAAGCAAAAGAAAAAATGAATAAATCGATTGCTGCTTTTTCACGTGAACTAGCATCAATCCGAGCAGGTCGTGCAAACGCATCTCTATTAGATCGAATTTCTGTAGATTATTATGGAGCACCAACACCAATCAATCAACTTGCAGGTGTTGCTGTACCAGAAGCGCGTTTACTAGTGATCACACCTTACGATAAAACAATTTTAGGTGAAATCGAAAAAGCGATTATGAAATCGGATATTGGTATTACACCAACTAATGATGGTTCAGTTATTCGTTTAATGATTCCGGCATTAACAGAAGAACGTCGTAAAGACCTTGTAAAACAAGTGAAAAAAGAAGCAGAAGATGCGAAAATCGCAGTACGTAACGTTCGTCGCGATGCAAATGACGATCTTAAAAAACTTGAAAAAGCTGGCGAAATCACAGAAGACGATCTACGTGGATACGGTGATGATATCCAAAAATTAACAGATGATTTCATCGTAAAAGTAGATCAAGTAGCGAAAGAAAAAGAAAAAGAAATTTTAGAAGTGTAAGCAGGCGCTTTACATTTCTACGATGGAACTTTTTGATGAGATGAAGGCGTCCTATACATAACAGGACGTCTTTTCTCTTTTATTGTAAATGTATTCATTTCTTATCGATGCTACAATTCACAGCTGTCATCTATGCGCTGAAACGTTTAACATGTAGATAACTAGTAAACGCTTAAACCGTTTTGTTCAGGCATGCTAGCAGTTGATGAATGTAGAAAGACAAGATTGTTCTTTGCGATGTATGTTGTTCTAAAATAAGGTAGTTCATACATAGTCAATTAGAGGGAAAAAAAAGACAAAAGGCACTTTTGTTTGTTATGATAGGTTAGTATACGTCCGATTAGTTGTAGTGGGGGAGTTAGCATGTTTAAGAAGCTATTAGGTAAACAAGTAAATATGGATACACTATCATTGGAGGAACGTGTTGCCCATTCGAAAAGCGAGCCGATTCCTGCCCATGTAGCGATTATTATGGACGGAAATGGACGTTGGGCTAAAAAACGTGCCATGCCACGTGTTGCAGGGCACCACGAAGGTATGAAGGCAGTACGGAAGGTAACTAGATTTGCATCTGATCTTGGCATAAAAGTATTAACGGTGTATGCGTTCTCTACAGAAAATTGGAAACGACCAAAACCAGAAGTCGATTTTCTCATGCGTCTACCTGTCGAATTTTTAGGTTCCTTTTTACCGGAAATGATGGAGCGCAACGTGCGTGTTGAAATGATTGGTGATCCGACGCTCCTACCAGCACATACACAAAAAGCATTGTATGAGGCAATGGAGGAGACGAAACACAATACAGGGTTAATTTTAAATTTTGCTTTAAATTATGGCAGTCGATCAGAAATGGTTAGTGCCATGAAAGCGATGCTACAAAAAGTACAGGACGGTCAATTAACAATACAAGACATAAATGAGGAATGTATGACAGCTCATTTAATGACAGCTCATCTACCAGAGCCAGACTTACTAATTCGTACAAGTGGTGAAGTAAGATTAAGTAACTTTATGTTATGGCAGCTCGCCTATACGGAATTTTGGTTTACTGATACATTGTGGCCAGATTTTAGTGAGGAAAACTTGCTGGAAGCGGTGGAAAACTATCAAAAACGTAATCGCCGTTACGGTGGGTTGAAGGGAGAAGAAACATCTTGAAACAACGAATCATCACAGCAATCATTGCAGCGGCACTGTTTATTCCGTTTGTTATTTACGGAAAAGTGCCATTTACACTACTCGTACTAGCAATGGCTGTTGTAGGCTTTTATGAAATACTAAAAATGAAAAGTATTTCGATTTTTTCAGTACCTGGGTTTATCGGGTTACTGACACTCATTATGCTTGTTATACCAACAGAATGGGCAAATGAAGTAATACATGCCATTGGCTATTCGTCTCTATTAATGGTTATTTATGGACTTGTCATGCTCTTGCTTATTTATGTAGTCCTAGTAAAAAATAAAATAACATTTGATGAAATTGGTTTTATTTTGCTTGGTGCATTTTATGTAGGATTAGGTTTCCATTATTTAATTGAAACAAGAAGCTACGGTCTTGAGTTTGTTGTCTATTGCTTACTTGTTGTGTGGACAACTGATTCAGGTGCCTATTTTGTTGGTAGAAAATTAGGGAAAAATAAGCTGTGGCCAGAGATTTCACCGAAGAAAACAATTGAAGGCTTTATTGGTGGGATTGTGATTGCGGTTATATTTGCTATCGCAATGCAAGCGATCTATCCATTTGCGAATGGTTATGTGTCACTAATTTTTATCACGATTTTTGCTTCCGTCATTGGACAGATGGGCGATTTAGTGGAGTCAGCCATCAAGCGTCATTTTGATGTAAAAGATTCGGGCAATATTTTACCAGGGCATGGCGGGATTTTAGACCGCTTTGATAGTTTATTATTCGTCGTGCCATTACTTCATTTTTTACATCTTTTCGGTAGCTAAATGGTTGAACCACCTGTAGTATTTCTTTATTTAATTGCGTTATTTTTACAAGATAACGAACAGTTAATGGAGCGGAAGGCGCAACTTCAGCGCGAAAAGCAGCGAAGAGACAGTTTGCTGCTTTCCCATTGAAACAAATGCGTTCGGTAGCATAATGATGCGAATTAGACATTGATTCGCTAAGATAGAAAAAGGGGACGTTTTGTCGTGAAAAAAATTAGTTTATTGGGTGCAACTGGTTCTATCGGTTGGCAAACCTATGATATTTTAAAAGAACAACGTGAAGCATTTCATCTTGTAGCGTTTTCTTCAGGAAAAAACATAGAAAAAACACGTGATATAATCGAAACCTTAAAGCCAGAACTCGTATCTGTTCAGCTTGAGGAAGATGCACGTATGCTCGCAAAAGACTATCCGCAAGTACACTTTACATTCGGTGCCAAAGGACTTGTAGAGGTTGCGACCCATCCTGATTCGACGGTACTTGTCAATGCAGTGCTTGGTAGCGTTGGTCTTGAATCTACATTAGCTGCCATTCGCATGGGGAAAACAATTGCTATTGCAAATAAAGAAACACTTGTCACAGCAGGGCATTTAGTGATGGCGGAAGCGAAAAAATATAATGTGCCAATATTACCGGTAGATAGTGAGCATTCAGCTATATTCCAATCAATGAATGGAGAAAATCCGAAAAATATTGAGCGTTTAATTATTACAGCTTCGGGTGGTAGTTTCCGAGATAAAACACGCGCAGAGTTAAAACATGTTACGGTTGCAGATGCACTTAATCATCCTAATTGGTCGATGGGGGCAAAAATTACGATAGACTCAGCTACTATGATGAACAAGGGGCTTGAAGTGATAGAAGCGCATGTCTTGTTTGATATGCCTTATGATAAAATTGATGTACTTTTACACAGAGAAAGTATTATTCACTCTCTAGTTGAGTATCATGATACTAGCGTTCTTGCACAGCTCGGTACGCCGGACATGCGTGTGCCTATCCAATACGCCTTGAGCTATCCAGATCGTATGCCGCTTCATAATGGGCAACGACTTAATTTAGCACAAATTGGTCAGCTCCATTTTAAAGAAATGGATTTAGAACGTTATCCAGCATTGCGATTAGCTTATGAGGCAGGGCGTACAGGTGGAACTATTTTAACTGCTATGAATGCCGCAAATGAAGCAGCTGTTGCCGCGTTTTTACAAGGCAAAATAACATTCCTAGAGATTGATGAAACAATCGAGCGTGTCATGCAGGCACACAATAATGTGTTCGTGCCAGATTTGCAAACAATTTTACATGTAGACAGAGAAACAAGAAAAATCGTGTTAGACATGGTAAAATAACGACAGAAAACTATCGTTAACTATTCGCTTTTAAAGAGGTGGGGTATTATGCAAACAGCCGTTGCATTTATATTAATATTTGGCTTGCTCGTGTTCTTCCATGAACTTGGTCACTTCCTATTTGCGAAACGTGCAGGAATTATGGTACGTGAATTCGCAATCGGTATGGGCCCGAAAATTTACGGGAAAATGCATGGTGAAACAATTTATACAATCCGTTTATTGCCAATCGGTGGTTATGTCCGTATGGCAGGCGAGGATATGGATGGCATTGAATTACAGCCAGGTTACCGAGTAGGCATTATTGTCGATGACGATAATATCGTAAAAAAAATCATTTTCAATCAAAATAATAGACAATTGCCAGATTTATTATTTTTAGAAGTAGAACGCGCTGATTTAGAACGAGAGTTATTTATTGAAGGCTATGATGACGAAGAGAAATTAGTAAGTTATCAAGTTGCACGCGATTGTGTTGTTGTAGAAAATGGTAAAGAAACGGTCATTGCACCATATGATCGTCAATTTAATGCTAAAACAGTCGGTCAACGTGCAATGACAATTTTTGCTGGTCCATTATTTAACTTTATATTAGCGTTTTTCATTTATATGCTAATTGGTATATTAAACGGTGTACCAACGTACGAGCCAATTATATCGGAAGTCGTAGCAAATGATCCAGCAGCACAGGCAGGTATGCTTGCGGGAGATAAGGTCACTTCGATTGATGGACAAGCAGTTGAAAAATGGCAAGATTTAGCGGCTATTGTGCAGAAGCGTCCAAATCAAAGTGTGAATGTCACAGTTGAGCGTGGTGGACAAATTGAAGACCTTAATATGACAGTAAAGGCAGTTGAGCAGGACGGCAAAACGGTCGGTCAAATTGGTGTAAGGTATGAAAGCCCTCGGGTTTATAATCCATTAAAGGCCGTAGTTTATGGAGCACAAGAAACGTATAATATGACGGTTAGAATCTTTGAACTATTAGGCATGCTTATTACAGGTCAATTTACAATTGATGCACTATCAGGACCTGTAGGCATTTATAAAACGACCGAGGAAGTTGCGACATGGGGAATTTTCGCATTAATGAATTTTGCCGCGATGCTTAGCATCAACCTTGGTATTATGAACCTATTACCACTGCCAGCATTAGATGGTGGACGACTATTGTTCTTTGGTTTTGAAGCTGTACGAGGGAAACCAATCGATCGTCAAAAAGAAGGTATGGTTCATTTTGTAGGTATTGTACTGCTAATGATTTTAATGGTCGTTGTCACGTGGAACGATATTCAACGATTCTTCTTCTAACAAGTTTTACGACAGTTAACTTTCATATGGCCGATGTCTAAAAGCGCGTAGAACGCTTTAGCAGGTTATGTCAAAGTGAAATTACATTGTCAAATAGCTTTGAGCGCAATTGTTTTGAAACATTGCGTTCAAAGCTAAATTTGTTTATGCTAATTAGAGTATTAATTTATTTATTAAAAAAGGTGGAACACTGAATGAAGCAAAGTAAAACATTTATCCCAACGCTACGTGAAGTACCTGCGGATGCAGATGTAAAATCACATAAGCAATTATTACGTGCAGGGTTTATTCGTCAAAATACAAGTGGGGTATATTCGTATTTACCGCTTGCAAAACGTGTGTTAACAAAAATTGAAAATATTATTCGTGAAGAGATGGAAGCAATCAACTCAATCGAATTATTAATGCCTGCATTGCAATCTGCTGAGCTATGGCAAGAATCAGGCCGTTGGGAAAAATACGGTCCAGAATTAATGCGATTACAAGATCGCCATAACCGCGATTTTGCTTTAGGACCAACACATGAAGAAGTCATTACTACTTTAGTACGCGATGAAATTAAATCATATAAAAAATTACCTTTAACACTCTATCAAATTCAAACAAAATTCCGTGATGAAAAACGCCCTCGTTTCGGTTTATTGCGAGGAAGAGAGTTTATTATGAAGGATGCTTATTCTTTCCATGCTTCTCGCGAAAGCTTAGATGAAACTTATGATGATATGTACCGTGCATACTCTAATATTTTCTCACGTTTAGGCTTAAACTATCGTGCAGTTATTGCGGATGCTGGTTCAATCGGTGGTAAAGGTACACATGAATTTATGGTGTTATCTGAAATTGGGGAAGATACAATTGCTTACTCTGATACATCAGATTATGCTGCAAATATTGAGATGGCAGAAGTGACTGTAGAGTATCAACCATCTAACGAAGCATTAAAAGATCTTGAAAAAGTCGCAACGCCAGAGCAAAAAACAATTGAAGAAGTTTCGGCATTTCTACAAGTTCCAGCGTCTAATGTTATCAAGTCATTAGTCTTTAATATTGATGAGGAATTAGTTGTTGTACTTGCACGTGGTGATCACGAAATTAATGATATTAAATTGAAAAATGCGCTAAATGCCGGTTCTGTAGAACTTGCAGATGAAGCGGCTATCCGTCAGTTATTAGGCTGTGGAGTAGGCTCAATCGGTCCTGTTAAACTACCAGTAGACGTAAAAGTTGTAGCAGATCATGCCATTAAATCAATTCGCAACGGTGTAGCTGGTGCAAATGAAGATGGCTTCCATTTAGTAAATGTTAACCCAGAGCGAGATTTCGCAGTAAATGAATACTTAGATATTCGTTTTATCCAAGAAGGAGATCCATCACCAGATGGACAAGGTATCATTAAATTTGCAGAAGGAATTGAAGTGGGCCATATTTTCAAATTAGGCACAACATATTCTGAAAAAATGAATGGTACATTTTTAGATGAGCAAGGTAAAGCACAGCCATTTATTATGGGATGCTATGGTATTGGTGTGTCTCGTATTTTAGCGGCTGTAGCTGAACATTTCCAAGATGACAATGGCTTTACTTGGCCGACACAATTAGCACCATATGATATTCATGTCGTGCCTGTCAATACGAAAGACGAAGCACAAGTAACGTTAGCTAATGAATTATATGGTTTATTAAAATCATATCGTTATGATGTACTTATAGATGATCGTGCTGAACGTGCAGGCGTTAAATTTGCAGATGCAGATTTAATTGGTTTACCTGTTCGTGTAACAGTTGGGAAAAAGGCAACTGAAGGTGTTGTCGAAGTGAAATTCCGTCAAACTGGCGAAACTTTTGAATGGAAAAAAGAAGAGGTCATTGATCGCTTAAATGAATTTTTCCGTAAAAATTAATATCTTTTTGGGCGACTTGAGTCCAAAGTTCAATTAGTAACAAGTAAACGAATTCGCGACACTCCTACGGGAAGTAAAGCAAACCTCACAAAAAGCAATGTGAGGTTTGCGGATTTACCCGTGGAAAGGGAGCGAATTTTTTTGCATCATATTCAAATCATAAAAGAATAGAAGGCTTTTTAGACTGTTTCTTATTAAAGTGAAAGTAGGTGTCATTGATTGGAACAGCAACAAGAAGCAAGACAAAGATTTCAAATGCTCTTGCAGCAACTAGAGTTAACAGATGATGTATATATGTCTTTTTTTGAAGATGGTGAATTATCCCGTTTAACGGTTCATAAAAAAAATAGACTCTGGCATTTTGATATTAAATTACGTGGCATCCTTCCATTTCCGTTATATCAACTATTCCGAACACATCTAGCTGAAAAATTTGCTGCGATTGCACAAATCGAAACAACGTTTGAAACAGTTGAAAAAAATGTGACGGAAGAACTTATCCAAACGTATTGGTTAACCATTATTGAGCAAATTGACGATATGGCACCACCATTAAAAAACTGCCTCGTGTCGCAAGTCCCGATGTGGAATGGGCAAAAAATTACGATATCCTGTATGCAAGACATGGAACTCATGATGCTGAAAACAAAATATGCTGAAAAGTTAGCAGTCAGCTACAGTCAATTTGGTTTTCCGCCGATAGCATTTGATTTTATGCTGCAAGAGCAAACAGATGAAATGCGTGAGGCACAGGAGGCCTTTGTTGAACAAAAACGTTTAGAAGAAGCGGCAATGGCTCAGCAAGCGATGCAAGACTACCAAAAACGCGAGCAAGATAAAAAGGACAATCCCGCATTGGCAGGGCTTGGCGATCGTCCATTCCAGCTTGGCATGCATATTAAAGACGATGAAATTATGGAAATTAAGCGCATAGTGGAAGAAGAACGTCGCGTAATTATTGAAGGCTTTGTTTTTGATACAGAAATTAGAGAGTTAAAAAGTGGACGTTCGCTTCTACAAATTAAAATTACCGACTATACAGATTCCATCGTTGTTAAAATGTTCTCGCGAGATAATGATGATGCAGAACTGATGCAACATTTGAAAAAAGGTATGTGGGTAAAAGTGCGCGGTTCTGTTCAAACGGATACCTTTATTCGTGATTTAATCGTCATGGCAAATGACATTAACGAAATTAAAAAAGAAACGCGACAAGATAAAGCACCTGAAGGCGAAAAACGTGTAGAGCTACATTTGCACACCCCGATGAGTCAAATGGACGCCGTTACACCAGTCGAGAGACTAGTGGCGCAGGCCGCCAAATGGGGCCATCCAGCTATTGCTATAACCGACCATGCAGTGGTGCAGTCGTTCCCAGAAGCTTTTAATGCGGGGAAAAAACATGGCATAAAAGTAATTTACGGTTTAGAAGCAAATTTAGTAGATGATGGTGTACCGATTGCTTATGCTTCTGAACATCGTGCATTAGACGAAGCAACTTATGTGGTCTTTGACGTCGAAACGACAGGTCTTTCTACTGCTTACGATACGATTATTGAGCTTGCAGCAGTAAAAATTAAAGGTGGGCATGTCATCGACAAATACGAAAGCTTTGCCAACCCACATCATGCATTATCCGCTACAACAATCGAACTAACTGGTATTACAGATGATATGGTCCGTAATGCGCCGGAAGTAGAACAAGTTATCCATGAGTTCCATGCATTTATAGAAGATGCTATCGTAGTAGCACATAATGCCTCATTCGATATGGGCTTCTTATATACAGGCTATAAAAAATATGGACTTGAAGAAACTGTACATCCCGTTATTGATACATTAGAACTTGCGCGGTTACTTCATCCAACAATGAAAAATCATCGACTCAATACACTGTGTAAGAAATTCGGCATTGAATTAACACAGCATCACCGTGCTATCTATGATACAGAAGCGACAGGTTATTTATTGTTACATCTGTTAAAAGAAGCAGATGAACTAGGCATTAAATTTCACGATGACTTCAATAAGCATGTTGGTGGTGGAGACGCCTATAAAAAAGCACGACCAATGCATTGTACGATTTTAGCAGTTAATAATGATGGATTGAAAAATTTATTTAAAATCGTCACCCATTCCCACACAAAAACGTTCTATCGTGTCCCTCGGGTAACACGCTCTACATTGGAACAGTATAGAGAGGGGCTATTAATCGGTTCGGGCTGTAGTAACGGTGAAGTCTTTGAGACGATGATGAATAAATCCCCAGAAGAAGCGGAGAAAGTTGCGAGATTTTACGATTATATTGAAGTGCAACCGAAAGCTGTCTATGCACCGTTAATTGAACGCAATGTCGTCCGCGATGAATGGACAATTGAGGATATTATTCGCAAGCTAGTCAAGCTCGGCAAAAAGATGGATAAGCCTGTCGTTGCTACTGGTAATGTACATTATCTCGATCCTAACGATGCAATGTTTAGACAAATATTGATTGGTTCCCAAGGTGGTGCCAATATTTTAAATAAATCGAAGTTACCCGAAGTTCATTTTAGAACGACGGACGAAATGCTGAAGGACTTTGATTTTTTAGGTCCTGATCTTGCAAAAGAAATAGTTGTCACAAATACGCAAAAAGTCGCCGATATGATTGAAGATGTCAAACCGATTAAAGACGATTTATATACGCCGAAAATTGAAGGCTCTGATGATGAAGTAACGAATTTAACGTATGAAATGGCTCATCGTATTTACGGGGAAGAATTACCTGAAATTGTGAAAGCGCGTATTGAAAAAGAGTTAAAGTCGATTTTAGGTCATGGTTTCGGCGTTATTTATTTAATTTCCGCAAAGCTCGTGAAAAAATCACTGGCAGATGGCTACTTAGTAGGTTCTCGTGGTTCTGTTGGGTCTTCGTTGGTTGCAACATTTATGGAGATTACGGAAGTAAACCCATTACCGCCGCATTATATTTGTCCAAATTGTAAGCACTCCGAGTTTTTCAATGATGGTTCGGTTAGCTCCGGCTACGACTTACCAAACAAAGACTGTACCGAGTGTGGCACGCCATATAAAAAAGATGGACAAGATATTCCGTTTGAAACTTTCCTTGGATTTAAAGGAGATAAGGTACCTGATATCGATTTGAACTTCTCAGGTGAGTACCAACCGCAAGCCCACAACTATACGAAAGTACTGTTTGGTGAAGATTATGTTTTCCGTGCTGGTACAATCGGTACTGTTGCGGAGAAAACAGCCTATGGCTACGTCAAAGGTTATGCGAGCGACAATAATCTTCACTTCCGTGGTGCTGAAGTAGACCGTTTAGTACAAGGATGTACAGGTGTTAAACGGACGACAGGACAACACCCAGGTGGGATTATCGTTGTACCGGATTATATGGATATTTACGATTTCTCGCCCGTGCAGTTCCCTGCGGATGCACAAGACTCCGAGTGGAAAACAACACACTTTGATTTCCACTCGATTCACGACAATATTTTAAAGCTCGATATTCTAGGACACGACGATCCGACCGTAATTCGTATGTTACAAGATCTATCAGGTATTGATCCGAAAACAATTCCAACAGATGATCCGGTTGTCATGAAAATTTTTAGTTCGCCTGAATCGCTAGGTGTAACAGAAAAGCAAATAGGTTGTAAGACAGGGACATTGGGTATTCCCGAATTCGGTACACGATTTGTTCGTCAAATGCTCGAAGATACAAAACCATCGACATTCTCAGAGCTTGTTCAAATTTCGGGACTTTCTCACGGAACGGACGTATGGCTCGGAAATGCGCAAGAACTAATTCAAAATGGAACATGCGTATTAAAAGAAGTAATTGGTTGTCGTGACGACATTATGGTGTATTTAATATACCAAGGACTTGAACCATCCTTAGCCTTTAAAATAATGGAGTCCGTACGTAAAGGGAAAGGCCTATCAGAAGAATTTGAAGCAGAGATGCTTGCAAATAAAGTGCCTGGATGGTATATCGAATCATGTAAAAAAATTAAATACATGTTCCCTAAAGCCCATGCGGCTGCTTACGTATTAATGGCTGTTCGTATTGCATGGTTTAAAGTGCATTTCCCAATCTTGTATTATGCTGCTTATTTCACCGTAAGAGCAGACGATTTTGATTTAATTTCAATGACACAAGGTTCACAAATGATTCGAGCGAAAATTGATGAAATTAATATCAAGGGCTTAGATGCTTCAACAAAAGAGAAAAACTTGCTAACCGTAATGGAACTTGCACTAGAAATGTGTGAACGTGGTATGAGCTTCCAAAAGGTTGACTTGTATCGTTCGCAAGCGAGTGAGTTTATTATTGATGGCAATTCTTTAATTCCACCATTCGATGCAATTCCTGGACTCGGAACGAACGTTGCGAAAACGATTGTAGCCGCACGCGAAAATGGCGAGTTTTTATCAAAAGAAGATTTACAACAACGTGGGCGTGTATCCAAAACATTAATTGAATACATGGATCAATTAGGATGTTTGGAAGGCATGCCGGATGCCAATCAATTATCACTTTTCTAGTAAGAGCGAATTATCTAAATTAAGGAAGTTTGCATTGTGATGTGAAATGTGCTATTCTTATGGTAATAATTTGTTGATAGTTTTCCAGCAAAAGAGTGGGGCATTCCCGCTCTTTTCTGTTGTTATACCGAAGCAAAACAAATTTTTTAGACTAACAGCAGGTAAGACCGTCAAATTTCACCAACATCACTGGTGGAATTTCTGTTTTATTACGCCTGAAATTGAAAAACGCAGGAGGAAACAATGAGCAAAGTACCATCTTTAATTGAAGAACTCGCTACACCGATTGTTGAAGAGTTAAATCTTGAGTTGGTGGATGTCGAGTTTGTGAAAGAAGGACGTAACTGGTTTTTACGTGTTTATGTAGATACACCTGAGGGTGGAATTGACATTGGCCAATGTGCTCAAGTTAGTGAACGACTTTGTTTACTGTTGGATGAAAAAGATCCTATTACACAAAATTATTATTTAGAAGTGTCTTCACCAGGTGCAGAACGTCCATTAAAAAAAGATACCGATTTTCAAAAAGCCGTTGGCAAATTTATCTATGTGAAAACCTACGAGCCTATCAAGGACATGAAGGAATTCCAAGGCTACTTAACGTCATACGATGAACATACATTAGTGATGGAAGTACCCATTAAAACCCGCAAAATTACAGTAACAATTGAACAAGAAAAAATCGCTTTGGCACGCCTTGCCATCGATTTTTCAGCATAATGCATATTTAGGAGTGAAAATAAAATGAGTAGTGATTTGTTAGATGCGCTAACGGCGCTGGAAGAACAAAAAGGAATTTCAAGAGATGTGTTAATCGAAGCGATAGAGGCTGCATTAGTGACAGCTTACAAGCGCAACTTTAACCAAGCTCAAAATGTTCGTGTAGACTTAAACTTAGACAAAGGCTCAATTCGTGTGTTTTCACGTAAAGATGTTGTAGAAGAAGTTGAAGACGATCGTTTACAAATTGCACTAGAAGATGCTAAGGCGATCAACCCTGCTTATCAATTAGAAGATATTGTTGAACAAGAAGTAACGCCTCGTAACTTCGGTCGTATTGCTGCACAAACAGCGAAGCAAGTCGTTACACAACGTGTACGTGAAGCGGAACGTGGGTTAATTTATGAGCAATATGTAGATCGAGAAGATGATATTGTAACGGGTGTTGTAGAGCGTTTAGATGCACGTAATATTTACGTAGGGCTTGGGAAAGTAGAAGCTGCATTACCACAAAACGAACAAATCCAAGGTGAAACATATCACCCACATGACCGTATTAAAGTTTATATTACAAAGGTTGAACGTACGACTCGTGGTCCACAAGTAATCGTATCACGCACACATCCAGGCTTATTACGTCGATTATTTGAAATGGAAGTGCCTGAAATTTATGAAGGCATTGTAGAAATCAAATCAATTGCTCGTGAAGCAGGTGATCGTTCTAAAATTTCTGTTCATGCACATAACGAGGAAATTGATCCTGTAGGCTCTTGTGTAGGCGCAAAAGGTGCTCGTGTACAAACAATTGTCAATGAATTAAATGGTGAGAAAATCGATATCGTTGAGTGGTCAGAAGACCCTGTTGTATTTGTTGCGAATGCACTTAGCCCTTCAAAAGTTTTAGATGTGCAAGTAAATGAAGAAGAAAAATCAACAACTGTTGTAGTTCCAGATTACCAATTATCTTTAGCAATTGGTAAACGTGGTCAAAATGCTCGTTTAGCTGCGAAATTAACTGGCTGGAAAATTGATATTAAAAGTGAAACAGATGCACGTGAGTTAGGTATTTATCCATCTGCAACAAGCACTTTCATACCTGCAGAAGATAGTGATTACGAAGAAGCGGCAGTTGACTTATATCAAGACGACGAAGAATAAGTAAGAAAGCCCGTGTGACTTGTCACCTGGCTTTATTCAGTGGGCGCCCTAGGCCGACTGAATAAAGCCAGAAACTGTGGTGAAGGTTATGAATTTTGAGAGGCGTCATTGTACTCCGCAATGGTCAAACCTTAAAACTCCACCTTTGCGTGTTGGTTATGGCTAGTCCACCTCTTACGAAGCTTCAGAGAGGAAAGGTGATTCTTATGGCGATTAATAAAAAAGTACCACTTCGAAAATGCGTAGCTACTGGAGAAATGCTACCGAAAAAAGCAATGATTCGTGTTGTTCGCTCAAAAGAGGGCGAGGTAAGCGTTGATGTATCAGGGAAAAAACCTGGACGTGGCGCCTATGTTTCAAAGTCTGAACAGGCGGTTGACATCGCGCGTAAGAAAAATGTATTAGGGCACCAACTTGAAGCGAAAATTCCTGAAGAAATTTACGAAGAGCTATTATTGCTCATTCGTCGGGAGGCCATTTTATGAAAAATCAAGCAGTGTTCAATTTGCTTGGTATAGCAGCGAGAGCCCGAAAAGTTATTTCAGGTGAAGAGTTAGTAGTAAAGGAAGTGCGCAATGGCAATGCTAAGATTGTATTGCTTGCAAACGATGCTTCTAAAAACTCTAATAAAAAAATTCAAGATAAATGCACTTTTTACAACGTTGAGTATCATGTAATTGGCGATCGTTATGATCTAGGACATGCTACAGGTAAGGAGGCCCGAGTGGCTTTAGCTATTACCGATAAAGGTTTTGCAAGTAAATTGTCTAGTCTACTCAACGAAAAATAATCGGGGGTGAGCAGATGACCAAAATCAGAGTTCATGAATATGCCAAACAAGTGAATAAATCGAGTAAAGAGGTTATTGAAGCGCTAAGTAAATTAAATGTCAGTGTAACGAACCATATGTCTATGTTAGAAAAAGATACTGTGACAAAGTTAGACCAATCATTTAAAACACCAACAGTTAAAAGAGACGCTAAACAGCCTACTCAAAATGTAACGCAACGATCACAAGCGAATGGCCAACAGAGACCACAGCAATCGGTGAAAAAGCAAGATGGACAAAAGCAGCAGTCTGCTACTTCGAAGCCGAAAGCAAATAATTACAGTCAACAAACGCAACAAAACCCAAATTCGTCTAACGAAAAATCTAAGAATACAAAAGGTAATCAAAATAGAAATATGACACAAAATAATAATAACAACAACAACAATAATAATAATCGTAGAGGCGGCGGATACAACCAACGTCCAAAACCAGGAATTCATGGCGGTAAACGCCGTCATCCAAAAACGCATCAACCATCAATTCCAATGAAACAAAAAGAATTACCAGAAAAAATTACTTTTGTTGAATCATTATCAGTAGCTGAATTAGCGAAAAAATTATATCGTGAGCCATCTGAAATTATTAAAAAATTATTTATGCTTGGTGTAATGGCAACAATTAACCAAGAATTAGATAAGGATGCAATCGAGTTAATTTGCGCAGACTACGGAGTAGAAGTTGAAGAAGAAATTCGTGTAGATATTACCGATTTAGAAACACACTTCGAACAAACAGAGGAAGTTAATGAAGCAGAATTATCAGAACGTCCTCCTGTAGTAACAATTATGGGTCACGTTGACCATGGTAAAACGACGTTACTTGACTCAATTCGTCATACGAAAGTAACGGCTGGAGAAGCTGGTGGTATTACACAACATATCGGTGCATACCAAGTAACTGAAGGCGACAAAAAGATTACATTCCTTGATACACCAGGACACGCTGCATTTACAACAATGCGTGCGCGCGGTGCGAAAATAACAGACTTAACAATTTTAGTAGTAGCAGCAGACGATGGTGTAATGCCTCAAACAGTTGAAGCGATTAACCATGCGAAAGCTGCAGAAGTACCAATTATTGTTGCAGTCAACAAAATGGATAAACCTTCAGCAAATCCAGATCGTGTAATGCAAGAATTAACTGAGCATGGTCTTGTACCTGAAGCTTGGGGTGGCGAGACGATTTTCGTGCCTATTTCAGCATTAAAAGGTGAAGGTATTGATACATTATTAGAAATGGTCTTACTTGTTGCCGAAGTGGGAGAGTTAAAAGCAAATCCAGATCGTTTAGCACTTGGTACTGTAATCGAAGCACAACTTGATAAAGGTCGTGGCTCTGTTGCAACACTTTTAGTACAAGATGGTACACTAAAAGTTGGCGATCCAATCGTTGTTGGCCATGCATATGGTCGTGTACGTGCGATGGTTAACGATAAAGGTCGTCGTGTGAAAGAAGCAGGTCCATCAACACCTGTAGAAATTACAGGATTAAACGATGTGCCACAAGCTGGTGACCGCTTCGTAGTATTCGAAGACGAAAAAACAGCTCGTCAAGTAGGGGAAACACGTGCAATGACAGCTATTCAAGCACAACGTTCTGAAAAACAACGTGTAACGCTTGATAACTTATTTGAACAAATGAGTCAAGGCGAAATGAAAGAGTTAAACTTAATCGTTAAAGCTGACGTGCAAGGTACTGTAGAAGCGATGGCTGCTTCATTAATGAAAATTGATGTAGAAGGCGTAAATGTGAAAATTATTCACACAGGCGCTGGTGCTATCACGGAATCAGATATTTCTCTAGCAGCAGCATCTAATGCAATCGTAATCGGGTTCAACGTACGACCAGATACAAATGCAAAACGTGCAGCAGAAGAAGAAGGCGTAGATATTCGTCTACACCGCGTTATTTATAAAGTAATTGAAGAAATCGAGCAAGCGATGAAAGGTATGCTAGACCCAGAATTTGAAGAAAAAATTATCGGTCAAGCGGAAGTTCGTCAAACAATTAAAGTATCAAAAGTTGGTACAATTGCTGGTTCTTACGTTACAGAAGGTAAAGTAACACGCGATTCAGGCGTACGTGTTATCCGTGATAACGTTGTAATCTTCGAAGGCGAATTAGATACATTAAAACGCTTCAAAGATGAAGTAAAAGAAGTTGCAAGAGGATACGAATGTGGTATTACAATTACGAACTTCAATGACATTAAAGAAGGCGACATCATTGAAGCCTACATTATGGAAGAAGTTAAACGTGCATAATGATTGTATACGTTGAGGTAGAGTTTATCATTCAAACTGCCCATTCGTTAAAGGAAAAACGCGCTGTTTTACAGCGTATGATTACTCGCACTAAACAGAAATTTAATGTATCCATTGCCGAAATTGACCATCAAAATGTTTGGCAACGTACGAAAATAGCGCTTGTGGCTGTTTCTTCTTCTAAAGAAGCAGCAGAGCGTGAAATCAATCACGCCCTACATTATTTACAGTCAAATCCGTCCTGGGAACAGCTTAATGTGTGGCGAGACTATTTATAAGTAGAAATGGATAGTTGCGCTAATGACAATGACTGTTGGAAAGATTCCATCATCATTCGCTGTTAGCGCAACTATTTGAACATCGAAATAGAGGTGACTAATTATGTCTCTACGCTCAAACCGTGTTGCTGAGCAAATGAAAAAAGAGCTTGGCGATATTATTGGCCGTAAAATTAAAGATCCGCGTGTCGGATTCGTTACAGTTACTGGTGTAGATGTAACAGGTGACTTACAACAAGCGACCATTTATATTACATCTTTAGGCAATGAACGTGAACGTGAGGAAACGCTAAAGGCTTTAGTTAAAGCTGCTGGCTTTATCCGTTCAGAAATCGGTTCTCGTATCCGATTACGTCGTACACCAGAATTAATCTTTGAATTTGATTCATCGATTGAATATGGCAATCGCATTGATTCATTGCTACGTGGTTTACACAAAGAATAAGCACAACAGTAAAGGTCTGCCACATGCATCTTCATGCAGGCAGACCTTTTTTATGCATTTTTGCTAAAGGGGGATTTATATGAACGGTATTTTACCGCTTTGGAAAGAGCGTGGCATGACGAGTCATGATTGCGTTTTTAAATTACGAAAAATATTACGGACTAAAAAAGTTGGCCATACAGGCACATTAGATCCAGGAGTGGAAGGCGTTTTGCCGATTTGTATCGGACAGGCAACCCGCATAGCAGAATATTTAACGGATGCAGGGAAGACTTATGAGGCAGTCATTTCAATTGGCCGAACAACGACGACTGAAGATGCTGAAGGAGAAACAGTTGAAGCAGATAACACAAATAAGTCGTTTACGCGCGCACAGTTACTCGATGTATTAGCTTCATTAACAGGTGTTATTCAACAGACGCCACCGATGTTTTCAGCAGTAAAAGTCAATGGCAAACGTTTATATGAATATGCACGTAAAGGCGAGACAGTTGAAAGACCAACAAGACAGGTTACAATTCATGCATTAGAGTTACTTGACGATGTGGCAATATACGAAGGGCAAGAGATTACGTTTCCTGTAAGAATTGCTTGTAGCAAAGGCACGTATATTCGTACATTAGCTGTTCAAATTGGCGCAGCACTTGGCTACCCTGCTCATATGCATGAGCTTGTAAGAACAGCGTCAGGTACATTTACGCAAGATAATTGCTTTACACTTGCACAAGTTGCGGAATTAATGGAAAGTGAACAAATCAATACATGTATTCTTCCAGTAGAATACGCATTGTCAGACTATCCATATATTGAAATAACTTCCGCGATGGAAAAAGAAATTTTCAATGGACAAGTGCTGCCAGCAGATGCATTATTAAAGGTGCATGATAAAATTGTGTTTGGAATTAACGGGAAAGCATTTGCGGTTTATCAAGCCCATCCGACAAAGGAAGGGTTTATGAAGCCACATAAAATGTTTCCGACGATAGAGTAGGAGGATTTTTTGTATGCAGGTCATTCATTTAAAATACCCACACCAATTACAACAACGAGAAAGCATGCAGCCATACTCATTGGCAATTGGCTTTTTTGATGGTGTACATATTGGACATCAGGCGGTTATTGAAGCGGCCAAGCAAGAGGGGGACAAACGACAAATCCCAACTGCCGTTATGACATTTGATCCGCATCCATCTTTAGTGCTAGGCGGACGCAATGAAAAAGTATTTTATATTACGTTACTACAGCAGAAATTGCAGCTGTTTGAAGAACAAGGTGTTGATACTGTATTTGTTGTACATTTCACATCGGATTTTGCAAAGCTATCACCAGCTGCTTTTATTGATACTTTTATTCGAGGTCTGAACATTCAACATGTTACAGCAGGCTTTGATTTTTCATTTGGCGCATTCGGCAAAGGCACGATGGAAGATATGCGCACATTGAGCAACGGGGAGTACGGTGTAACCGTTGTTGAAAAGAAAGCGGATGAGCTTGAAAAAATTAGCTCAACACGTATTCGGAAGTTATTACAAGAGGGGGATATGGAAGAGGCAAGAGTGCTTCTAGGACGTCCTTTTGAAATTAAGGGTATGGTCGTACATGGCGATAAACGTGGGCGTACAATCGGTTTTCCTACTGCCAATGTTCAAGCTTTAGAGGGCACGTACATTCCAGCAAGTGGTGTGTACGCTGTTCGTTTGCTTGTACAAAATAATTGGTATGATGGTGTTTGTAATGTTGGCTATAAACCAACATTTAAAGATCCGAACGACAAGCAACTGTCTATCGAAGTACATATTTTAAACTTCGACAAAAACATTTACGGAGAAGAAGTGCATGTTGCTTGGTATAAACGTATTCGAAGTGAGCGCAAATTTGATGGCATCGAAGCGTTAAAAACACAAATAGAAAAAGATAAGCAAGAGGCTATTCACTTTTTTACTGAAATCGAATAAATAACGAGGCTTAGACTGTTAGACCAGTCCTATGTCATTACACTGGTTACTAGTAGCGCGTAAGAGGCAAGGCTACGTTATTACTTGCTTGCCCTTTTGTTTTATGGTAACATTCATAAGTGCATAAAGTGCTTAACCTTAGCTCGGTCTACCGAAGACTCCGACGTTTACTGTGCTAATGGGGATAAACAATTATTTAGGAGGTCAATACAAATGGCTATTACACAAGAACGTAAAAACGAAATCATCGCTGAGTACCGTACTCACGAAAGTGACACTGGTTCTCCAGAAGTACAAGTTGCAGTTTTAACAGCTGAAATCAACGCTTTAAACACTCACTTACGTACACACAAAAAAGATTTCCACTCTGAGCGTGGTCTTCTTAAAATGGTAGGTCGTCGTCGTCACTTACTTAAATATCTTCGTGAAACTGACGTTCAACGTTACCGTGAACTAATCAATCGTTTAGGCTTACGTCGCTAATTGACAATCGAAAAGCGGGATTATTCCCGCTTTTTCTTTATGTTTTTAAAACTTTCTAGTTATTCATACGCAAATAGCAACAAAATATAAGCATAAAAACGAGCGAAAACGCCATTAAAACCAAATTACGAAATAAATCCTAAATAAATTGGCAATAACTGAATTTAAATGTATGATTATTTCATGAAATATTTAGCATAGAACAAGCATTTTTGGTACACTTACTATTAGTACATACAGACGAGTAAGTGTTTTTATAATAGAGAGGGGTTCATTGAATGAACGAAAAGAAAGTCTATTCCTATGAATGGGCTGGCCGTCCACTAGTAATTGAAGTAGGACAGTTAGCAAAACAAGCAAATGGGGCAGCATTAGTACGCTACGGTGATACTTCTGTACTCGCAACAGCAACAATGTCAAAATCACCAAAACCACTTGATTTCTTCCCATTAACAGTAAACTACGAAGAACGTTTATATGCAGCGGGTAAAATTCCTGGCGGCTTTATTAAACGTGAAGGGCGTCCGTCTGAAAAAGCGATTTTAGCAAGCCGCTTAATCGACCGTCCAATTCGTCCAATGTTCCCAGATGGCTTCCGTAATGAAGTACAAGTTATTTCAATGGTAATGTCTAACGATCCTGACTGCACGTCTGAAATGGCAGCAATGGTAGGTTCATCTTTAGCATTAGCAATTTCAGATATTCCATTCGGTGGTCCAATTGCTGGTGTGCAGGTTGGTTATATTGACGGTGAATTCGTCGTGAATCCGACAGTGGAGCAGTCTAAGATTTCAACAGTACATTTATCTGTCGCTGGAAACAAGGATGCGATTAACATGGTTGAAGCGGGTGCTTTAGAAGTACCTGAAGAAGTGATGTTAGAAGCAATTATGTTCGGTCATGAAGAAATTAAAAAAATTATTGCTTTCCAAGAGCAAATTATTGCTGAAGTAGGGAAAGAAAAAATACCTGTCACATTGTTTGAAATTGACGAAGCGATTCAAGCTGATATTAAAGCAGCTTGCGAGACGGACATGCATGATGCTATTCAAACTGCTGAAAAGCATGCACGTGACGAAGCAATCAAAGCGGTAAAAGATCGTATTGTTGCTTCATATGAAGAGCAAGAAGCTGATGAAACAACAATGAAGCAAGTGCATACAATTTTAGATAAAATGGTGAAAGACGAAGTACGCCGCCAAATTACAGAAGATAAAATCCGTCCGGATGGTCGTAAACTAGACGAAATTCGTGCACTTTCTTCTGAAACTGGCTTATTACAACGTACGCACGGTTCAGCATTATTTACACGTGGACAAACGCAAGCCCTATCAATTTGTACATTAGGAGCACTTGGCGATGTTCAAATTATTGACGGTTTAGGTGTAGAGGAATCTAAACGCTTTATGCATCACTATAATTTCCCACAATTCTCTGTAGGGGAAACTGGCCCAATTCGTGGTCCAGGTCGTCGTGAAATCGGTCACGGTGCTTTAGGGGAGCGTGCACTAGAAGCGGTAATTCCGGATGAATCTACATTCCCATACACAATCCGTTGTGTATCAGAAGTACTTGAATCAAACGGTTCAACATCACAAGCTTCAATCTGTGCTTCTACATTAGCGATGATGGATGCGGGTGTGCCATTAAAAGCACCTGTTGCTGGTATTGCAATGGGACTTATTAAAAAAGATGAGCATTACTCAATTTTAACAGATATCCAAGGTATGGAAGATCACCTTGGTGATATGGACTTTAAAGTAGCTGGTACAGCTAAAGGTGTAACAGCACTTCAAATGGATATTAAAATTGACGGTTTATCACGCAACATTCTAGAAGAAGCATTAACACAAGCAAAAATTGGTCGTATGCATATTTTAGAATCAATGCTAGCTACATTGGCACAGCCTCGTGAGAAATTATCTACTTATGCACCGAAAATTGTCATCGTGCGCATTAATCCAGATAAAATCCGCGATGTAATTGGACCAGGTGGTAAACAAATTAATAAAATTATTGAAGAAACAGGCGTAAAAATTGATACAGAGCAAGATGGTACAATTTACATCTCTTCAGCAGACGAAGAAATGAACGCACGTGCAAAACAAATTATTGAAGATATCGTACGTGAAGCAAAAGTAGGCGAGTACTACTTATCAACAGTAAAACGTATCGAAAAATTCGGTGCCTTCTGTGAAATCTTCCCAGGTAAAGATGGCTTATTACACATCTCTGAAATTCAAGAGGAACGTACAAAGCAAGTGGAAGATGTGCTAAAACTAGGCGATCAATTACTTGTAAAAGTAATTGAAATCGACAAACAAGGTCGTGTGAATTTATCTCGTAAAGTAGTTATTCAAGAAGAAAAAGAACGCGCAGAACAAGGTAAATAATTTGATAACAAAAGGCTGCGTATGATGCGCAGCCTTTTTTAAATAAAATATGAGGAGGAAATTATTTGGTACAAGTACATACATGTCAAAACGGCGTGCGTATTGTGTCTGAGCAAATTGATCATGTTCGATCAGTTGCGCTTGGCATCTTTGTCAATGCTGGTTCACGCTTTGAATTACCAGAGGAGAATGGCATTACGCACTTTATCGAACATATGCTTTTTAAAGGCACAACTACAAGAACTGCTCGCCAAATAGCGGAGGAGTTTGACCGCATAGGTGGCGAATTAAATGCTTTTACTTCAAAAGAAAATACATGTTACTATGCGAAAGTGTTGGATCATCATGCGGAGCTTGCTATAACAATTCTAGCAGATATGTTCTTTCATTCGACATTTGCCGAAGAGGATTTAGAGAAGGAACGTCAAGTCGTGCTAGAGGAAATATTAATGAGTGAAGATGCGCCCGATGACGATGTTCATGAAAAGCTATGGGAAGTGATGTATCCACATGATGCATTAGGCCGCCCCATTTTAGGAACGGCTGCAACGTTAAAAACATTTACGGCAGATGTCATTCGACAATATATGGCCAAACATTATGGACCAGAATCGATTGTGATTTCTGTAGCGGGCAATATTTCTTCGGCACTATTACAAACGATCGAAGAATTATTTGGTCATTACGAGGCATCACCGCTTGCAGTCGTGCCGGAACTGACGAATCCACAGTTTTATCCAGGTGAAATTATGAAAACGCGTGATACGGAGCAGGCGCATTTAGCCCTATCCTATCCAGCAATCGGAGTTAAAGATCCGGATATGTATAGTTTTATTGCATTAAATAATATTATTGGTGGCAATATGAGCTCCCGACTGTTTCAAGAGGTACGCGAAGAGCGCGGCTTAGCCTATACTATTTTCTCTTATCAATCATGCTATGCAGATGTTGGGGCATTTACGATTTACGGCAGTACAAGTCGTCAGCAATTATCGCAATTGCAACACACAATTGATGCCACATTGCTTGATATCGTAGCAGGCGGCGTGACGGAAGAAGAGCTAGATAATGCAAAGGAACAGCTAAAAGGAAGCTTTGTACTCGGCCTTGAAGGAACGGGTGCACGAATGAATCGTAATGGTACAAGTGAATTAGTGCACAGACGTCATCGTTCGGTAGATGAAGTATTAGCGTCGATTGATGCTGTCACGATGGAATCAGTTGATCGACTCATTGCCAAAATATTAAAAGCGGAGCCAGCGATTTCGATTATCGGCCCCGAAGCTTAATTAGTGCCCATAATTGGTGCCAGGCACTCAAACAATTCTCACACAATTCTCATGAAAGTACGTAAGAAGCGGGCATTCGCGTGAGAGCGAAGTGAATTTGGTGATTTAGGTGTCAGGAACTCAATCAAATTTATCTTTTTCGACAGTCTCTAGCGAGGTATTTAACGATTTAATCGTTGAATACCTCGCTTTTTTCGTTCATAAACTGCTGGACAGATGGCCTAAAAGGTATGCATATTTTCCAATTGGAAAATATATTATCAATTAGACGTTGCTATTATCAATAAAGTCTGTTAGTATAAGTGACATTGAATATCATTATCATTTAGTAGGGAGATAGAATATATGTTGAAGAAATGGTTTTGGGTTAGTCTTTTAGTTCTAGTATGCGCATTAGCAGGATGTGCGAAGCAAGAAGAAAAAGGAGCAGAAAAAGAGGTAGAAAAGCCACAACAAGAAGTAGCGACAGATGAGAAAGAAGATGTATTTGAAGATGGCGTAGATGAAGAAGCTTTTCAAAAAGCATTAGCAAGTTTCCCAGCGGAAGTACCTGAAAAAATTGTTACTACATCTGTCCCATTAACAGAAATGCTTCACTTATTAGGCATTACACCTGTAGGAGTTCCAACATCGACAAATCCATTACCAGCAGATTTTGATGCCATTACGAAAATTGGCTCACCAATGGCACCGGATTTAGAAGTGATTTCAAGTTTGCAAACGGATTTAATTCTTGGTGCTGCATCTCTTCAAAGCTCGTTGGATCAAGCGCTAACAGGCATGAATATTGCAACAGCTTACTTACCAACAGAGTCTTATGATGATTTAAAATTAAGTTTCAAAGTACTAGGTACATACTTTGGAAAAGAAGATAAAATGAATGAAGTGCTACAAAGCATTGTGGCGAAGGAAGATGAACTAAAAGCAAAAGCGCAAGGCAAAGAGCTTCCATCAGTCATGCTAGTAATTGGCACATCAGATTCTTTCATGGTTATGAGTGACAAATCGTATTTAGGTAGTTTAGTTGAGCGTTTAGGTGCTGACAATATTGCAAAATCAGTATTAAAAGCAGAATCAACCTACTCACCAATGAACTTAGAAGATATTGTAGTAGCTGATCCAGATATGATCTTTGTATTAGCATCAGGCGATCATGGAGCGAATGAAGATAAGTTTAAACAAGAAATTGAAAAAAATAGTGCTTGGACACAATTGTCAGCTTATAAAAATGACAAAATCTACATGCTTGATTACAGTACATTTGGTGTAACATCGATTGCCAATGTAGAAACAGCACTGACAACAATTGCAGATTATTTCTATAAGTAAAAAAGAGGTTTAACTATGATTAGTACAACGAGAAGTCGCATAATCGTAATACTTACCTTTGTGCTGACATTAATAGCAGCAATTGTTGCCATTGGACTTGGAAGTGTCCATATTACAATTCCAGAAATCATCACAACGATATTTAATGGCCGTACAGAAGAAGGGGTTTATACAACGATCATTTGGGATATTCGACTGCCCCGTGTGTTACTAGCATTGATTATCGGTGCCAATATTGCGATTTCAGGTGCACTATTGCAGGCGGTAATGGGCAATCCATTAGCTGACCCTGGATTAACAGGTGTAACGAGTGGTGCTGCTGCCTTTGTGCTACTCATTATGTTGGCGAATCCAGAATTCACAAATTATATCCCGATAGCAGCCTTTGTTGGGGGCTTACTTGCTGCGACAATTGTCTACGCATTAGCGTGGCGCCGTTCAGGTATTTCGCCAATCACCATTATTTTGTCAGGTGTTGCAGTCAATGCTTTAGGTGGCGGCATCATTGGTTTCTTATCAATTATGTATAGCGACCGCCTCCCTTCTGCTGTGCAATGGTTAAACGGTAGTTTAGCTGCAAAGGGCAATGCCTCGCTACAGATGATTTACCCGTACGCCATTGTAGGGTGGATTATTTCCATCTTTGCTATTCGCAAGGCAAATATTATCCGCTTAGGCGATCAAGTTGCAGTCAATCTCGGTGAAAATGTAACACGTATTCGTATTATGTTATCTATTTTAGCAGTATTTTTAGCAGCTATCTCAGTGGCAGCAATTGGGATGATTGGTTTTGTCGGCTTAATCGTTCCGCATATGGCACGCATGCTTGTAGGCTCAGACTATAAATACATGTTACCGATGAGTATGGCGATGGGTGCAATCGTATTATTAATTGCAGATACAGGTGGACGGACATTATTTGCGCCACTAGATATTCCAGCAGGGATTATCATGGCAGTAATTGGTGGACCCTATTTCTTATATTTAATGCGAAAGAAGGCGTTTTAAATGTTAAAAATTGAACAGCTATCTGTCCGTTATGAGCAAAAAGAAGTTGTCCATAATTTTTCATTTGAAGTCAATAAAGGAGAGGTATTATCCATCATCGGGCCGAATGGCTCTGGCAAGTCCACTATATTAAAGGCTATTGCACGTATGCAGCCTTATAGTGGTGGCACAATTACCTTCGATGGCGAAAATATACGTCGACTTTCGTCTAAAGAAATTGCACAGAAAATGTGTATACTTAGCCAACGCAATCAAGCACCAGCAGATATTACCGTTCGAAATTTAGTCGCTTACGGTCGGTATCCGCATAAAAAGTGGTTTGAACGCTTAAATGCAGAAGACGAGAAAATCATTGATTGGGCGTTAGAGAGAACACAACTATCGCATTATCGAGATCAACCGATTGCAGCCTTATCAGGTGGCGAATCTCAACGCGCATGGATTGCGATGGCATTAACACAACGACCACAAATTTTACTATTGGATGAGCCTACGACCTATTTAGATATAGCTCATCAACATGAAGTATTAGAATTAGTACGAGAGCTCAATCGTGAAATGGGAATGACGGTTGTCATGGTGCTGCACGATCTCAATCAAGCATCTAGTTATAGTGATCAAATTGTCGTTGTCAAGGATGGTTATCGAGCACAAATGGGTACACCAGAAGATGTGATGACTGAACAAATGATTCAGCAAATTTATCGAATGGAAGCGGAAATTCAGTATGTATCATGGGATTCCGCTCCACGAATTCAATTAAAAAGTACTGTGAAGGCATAGGAGGAATTACAATGCAAAAAGAACTAAACATGGAGCAAGTTAAACAAGATTACGAAACATTTATTCAAGGTAAAAAAGCTTGTGTGCTAAGCTTTGTAGATGCAGACGGTAAGCCATTCAGCAGTACGACACCTTTTGTGCGACTTAATGGGAAATTTTACGTTTATATTAGTCGCGTTGCTGAGCATTTTAAACTAATGGAGCAAGCTCAATTTGTAGATGTAATATGTGTAGCAGACGAGGCAGTAACTGCCAACCCATTTGCTCCAGAGCGTGCACGTTGGCAATGTACACCAACCTATTTAGGAAATGAAGGCCATGAGGACGTATTTGCATTATTCGATGAAGTGCAAAATGCAAAAATGATGCAATTGTTACGTACACTTGATTTTTCATTATTTGAGCTAACACCTTTAGAAGGCCGCTATGTAGTTGGCTTTGGTAAAGCATTTGATATTGATGTGACAACAGACACACTAAAACATGTTGTCATTGATAAAAAATAGTTTTTAATGACTTTTTGCGGGGTGTAGCTTAAGTGAAGCCATGCCCGCGAAAAGCGTCTACTCGGAGCGGTCAGCCCGTAAAGACAGTAGCCTGCACCTTGTAGGTACATTGCAAGCCCCAGCACGTTCATTGCGTGCTGGGGCTTGTTTATTTGTCGTGATTTTTATCATCCTGCATTGCTCTAGCCAAGCTGTTATCTAGTTCCTAAATATTGCTTATAGCGGCCTGTGCTCAATTTTTCTATGCGCCTCATTGATAACCTTCTAATTTAGATCGAGAATTTCGTTGCTTTATCTCTTTTTGATGTTAGCGGCATCGGAAATGTCATTTCTCGTTTTTTGCATTTCCCTCATTACTGCGTTTGCATCTTTCCAATTTTTCAATCCCTATAGCAGCCTTCCGTTTTTCGTCAAGTTGTCGAATTGCATCGCATTTGGTTTTTTTGCAAATTATGTAAATAACCAAAAACGACATCCGTGTCGGTTTTTATCATTAGCTACTCTTCGACAATATTTTCGTCATCTAGCGATATTTCGCCGCCTTCTTTTTCAGTTGTATTGTGCATGTGCATCCTATTAATAGCCATAAAAAAAGATGCGCTCTATCCGTGTATGCATCGAGTGGCATAGGCTGTGGTGACTCCTAATTATAATAGAGGGTTTAATGTAGCAAGCTTCTAATAATCGACATATGTAAGAATATGTAAGTATCAACTATAGACAGTTCAGCCTAAAGTTGCAACTTTGAAGTACTTTCAGGAGGGGGCACGATTTGCAAAAACTCGGCATATATTGGGTTAACGGCTCAAGGAGGGAGATGAGGCATGCTATTATCTGAAATGGTGGATAAAGAGTTAATTCAAGTTGAAGGTGGTGTACATTTTGGCATACTGGCACACACAGAATGCCTATTAGATGTGCAAACAGGAAAGATACATGGCTTTGAAATAATTAAAGAAAAGTTACCATTCCAAAAGAAGAAAGTAAAAGTTAGTGAAATGATTCCTTGGCATGAAATTATCTTAATTGGTGAAGATCGTATTTTATTTAACAAAACAACGACAGTACAGTCTGAATTTTTACAGTGAGGTGAGCTTTTGGAAAACGAAAAATGGCTGGTAATCGGCGAGGATTCAAGATTAAAGGAATTAGCAACGATGCTACGAAGTCCATCCCGTACAGTATTTTATAAAAGAACTTCTGTTTGGAATGAGGAGTTAAATAAACTTGTGTTAGAGTTCCAGCCGAATAAAATTGTTCTACCGATTTTACCGTTGAAAATAGAAGTGGAACAATTGTATGGCATATCACAAGTGAAGTTTTATACTGGGCGATTGACGATGCATTGGAAGCAATTGCTAGAAAAAAATGAAACGAATAACTATTTACAACAAGAATCCTTTATTTGGCAAAATGCTCGGTTGACGGCGGAGGGATTTATCGCCACGTTTTACGGACTCGAGCAGAAATGTATTTACGGACAAAACTTTACTATCGCAGGCTTTGGACGCATCGCCAAAATGCTCGCTTCTTTACTCGTAAAGATGGGTGCTAATGTGCATATTGTCGCGCGTTCAGTGGTACAAGTGAGTGAAGCGAAAGCATATGGTTATAAAGCCTCTGATTTAGACGATCGAAAATGGTCCATTCATGATGGTATATTCATTAATACAATTCCAGCTAAGTGGATTACAGAATCGTTTCAGGAACACGTGCCAGCGGTGCTATATGATTTAGCTTCAGAGCCAGGCTGTTTAGATATTGATGCTGACCAGTTACAGACGTATGTACTATTGCCATCATTACCTGGGAAATACTTTGCACATGATGCGGCAGAAATTTTGTGCAAGGCAATAGAGGAGGAAGAAAATTGCTGACGGGTAAACGAATTGGTTTAGGTATTACAGCTTCACATTGTACGTATGAGGATGTTATTCCTAAAATTCAAAACTTTATAGATGCAGGGGCTACCGTGGTTCCGATTATTACCCATTCTGTATTACATGCCGCTACACGTTTTGGTACAGGAGAAGAATGGATTGCCAAAATAGAGGAATTGACAGGTGAGAAGGTCATTTCTTCGATTAAAGAAGCAGAACCATTTGGACCTTCCAATCCACTAGATGCGATGGTTATCGCACCGATGACTGGAAATAGTATTAGTAAATTTGCCAATGCTGCGACAGATAGCCCTGTGTTGATGGCTGCAAAAGCAACATTGCGCAATGGTTCGCCTGTTGTGCTAGGCATTTCCACTAATGATGCGCTTGGCCTGAATGGCATTAATATTATGAAACTGCTCAATGCGAAAAACATATACTTTATTCCATTTGGTCAAGATTCTCCACATGGAAAACCGAATTCATTAATTGCTGATTTTAATCAAATGGTCGATACAGTTGATGCAGCAATTACACAAAAAAAGCAATTACAACCACTGTTGATACAATATTTCAAATAAATCAATAATTGCTCACAATTTTCAGTATTTTTATGATACAATATCACACATTATGGAACTTGTATTCAAGGAGAGATGACAGATGACTAAGCAGTTAACAGTTGCGGTAGTAGGAGCAACAGGAGCAGTAGGATCAAAAATGATGGAGCAGTTAATTAAACGAAAATTTCCAATCGGGCATATTAAATTTTTAGCTTCTGCACGTTCTGCAGGAAAACCAATCGAATTTAATGGTAAGACATATACAATTGAAGAAGCGACACCTGAAGCTTTTGAAGGCGTCAATGTCGCTTTATTCTCTGCGGGTGGTTCTGTATCGGCAGTGCTTGCGCCAGAAGCGGCAAAACGCGGTGCAGTAGTCATTGACAATACGAGCCACTTCCGTATGGATCCAGAGGTACCGCTCGTTGTACCTGAAGTGAATCGCGGCGATCTTGCAAAACATAAAGGGATTATTGCTAATCCAAACTGCTCGACTATTCAAATGGTAGCAGCACTGGAACCAATCCGTGCAACATTTGGTTTAACAAAGGTATTAGTTTCAACATACCAAGCAGTTTCGGGTGCAGGTATTTCAGCAATTGAAGAGCTCAAAACACAAAGCGCAAACTGGGATGCAGGTAAGAATGTAGAAGCGAATATTTTACCAAGTGGTGGCGATAAACGTCATTTCCCAATTGCTCGTAATGTCATTCCACAAATTGATAAATTTACAGACAATGGCTTTACATACGAAGAAATGAAAATGATTAATGAAACGAAGAAAATTATGCATGCACCAGATCTAAAAGTAGCTGCTACTTGTGTACGTGTACCAGTCGTTTCAGGACACTCTGAATCTGTTTATATTGAAGTTGAAAAGGAAACTTCAGTTGAGGGGATTTTTGAAGTATTACGCCATGCACCTGGAATTGTATTACAGGATGATATCGCTACTCAAACTTACCCAATGCCGATTTATGCTGAAGGGGAAGATGCTACTTTTGTAGGACGTATCCGTCAAGACTTAGACAATAAAAAGGGATTCCATCTATGGATCGTATCAGATAATTTATTAAAAGGCGCTGCATTGAACTCTATCCAAATTGCAGAAGCAATGCTTGAGGATAACTTACTATAAGAGGGGTGTAAGGATGAATTTAGGTCGAATAGGAACGGCGATGATCACGCCGTTTAAAGAAGATGGCACGATTAATTATCCAGAACTAGAGCGTATCATTAATTATTTAATTGATAATGGTACTGATTGTATTGTTGCATGTGGCACAACCTCTGAAAACCCAACTATGACCACAGAAGAAAAAATAGAAGTTGTTCGATTTACAGTAGAGAAAGTAGCAGGCCGAGTACCAGTGATTGCAGGTACGGGGGATAATGAAACGGCTTATTCTATCGCTATGACGCATAAAGCTGAGGAAAATGGTGCGGATGGCATAATGTTAGTAGCACCTTATTATAATAAGCCGAATCAGCGCGGTATTTACGCGCACTTTGAAACGATTGCGAGAGAAACAAGGTTACCAGTTATGCTTTATAATGTACCGGGACGTACCGGGATCAACGTGGCCTATGAGACGTCTGTTGATTTAAGTAAAATTCCGAATATCTCATGGATTAAAGAGGCGAGTGGAAATTTAGATCAGATGGGCGATATTATAGAGAACGTTGATGCGGCTGATGATTTCTTAGTATATAGTGGGGATGATGGATTAACATTACCGTTGCTTGCAATCGGTGGGGCAGGAGTGATTTCTGTTGCCTCTCATGTTGTCGGAAATGATATGCAGTTAATGATTAAACTGTTTAACGAAGGCAATCACGAGCAAGCTGCGAAAATTCACCGAGCATTATTACCGCTAGTACGTGCATTGTTTGCACAACCGAATCCGTCACCGGTAAAATACGCTATGACGAAATTAGGCTTTGACACATTAAATGTTCGTCTACCAATGGTAGAAATGACAGATGATGAGAAAGCTAACTTTGATTTAGTATGGGAAACCTACCAAGAAAAAGCGCAATATTTTAGAGCAATATTAAAATAAATGAGACTATAGACAAACTCCAAAAAAGAGTTTGTCTATAGTTTTTTCATTTATGGTGCCAGGCACGCAAACAATTTTTTCGCAAAATGCCCGGCAGTACTGCATTGTGGTGTCAGGCACCTAAACAATTCTGAAAATTCCGTTCGCAACGAATGTAACGTTAGACGCAACAAAGTGCGTCCCCGCAAGCATTGGGCTTACGATGTGCTAAATAACAAGTGCCGTCAATTTTTCCGCGATAGGATGTAAAATAATCGCCTTCCTTACATTTTTAATTTGTGCAAAAGCTTTGCAAACCGTATAATGAAAATAAGTGGTTGCTGTTCGGGATATTTTTTAGGAGGAAATAAATTGACAAAAAAGAAAAATGAACTAATTCGTATCATTCCACTAGGTGGTGTGGGCGAAATCGGAAAAGCAATGTGCGTAGTAGAAATTGACGAAGAGCTATTTGTTGTAGATAGCGGCTTAATGTTCCCAGAAGACGAGATGCTGGGCATTGACATCGTAATTCCTGATATTACGTATTTAGAAGAAAACAAAGAGCGTGTAAAAGGGATTTTCTTAACACATGGTCATGAGGATGCTATTGGTTCGATCGCTTATATTTTACAAAAAGTGAAAGCGCCAGTGTACGGCTCAAAATTAACAATTGCGCTTGCAAAAGAACATTTAAAGGAATTACCTGCACCACATCAGGTTAAATTCTTTGAAGTAACAAATCGAAGCCGTATGAATTTCAATTCTACGTATGTGACATTCTTCCATACAACACATAGTATTCCGGATTCATTAGGGGTTGTGTTCCATACTTCTGAAGGTGCGATTGTTCATACAGGTGAGTTTAAATTTGACCAATCTGCAACAGGTAAATTCAAGCCAGATTTAGCAAAAATGGCGCAGTTAGGTGAAGAAGGCGTATTTATTTTACTTTCTGAGTCTTGTGAAGCAGAGCGACCAGGCTATACGACATCAGAGATTGTGATTGAGGAACAACTATCAAAAACATTCCATTCGGCACCAGGTCGTATTTTAGTAGCTGTCTACGCCTCTAACTTCATTCGTATTCAACAAGTATTAACGCAAGCACAAAAATCGTTCCGCAAAGTGGTCATTGTAGGGAAACCTCTAGAAAAAGCTGTCGATTTAGGTGTTCAGTTAGGTTATTTAACAGTTGAAGAAGATACGATTATACCTATCTCTGAAATGCAAAAATATCAAGAAGAAGAAATTATTATTATCACAACGGGTAATAGAGGCGAACCGTTAGATGCGTTGGAAAAAATTGTTCGCAAACATCACCGAGACATTAAAATTAAACAAAATGATACTGTACTCATTACGTTTACGCCGTCTCCTGGTATGGAAGTGCAAATGGCGAACACGATGAACTCCATTGCAAAAGCCGGAGCGGAAATTTTGACATCGAGCAAAAATGTCCATGTTTCTGGTCATGGTAGCCAAGAGGATTTAAAGTTAATGCTGAATTTAATGCAGCCGAAATACTTTATTCCTGTTCAAGGTGAATATCGCATGCTAATTGCGCACTCGAAGTTAGCCCAACAGTTAGGTATGCAAAAATCACAAATTTTTATTGCCGATAAAGGTGATATTGTCGAATATAAAAACGGTAAAATGCGTATGAGTGGTCGTGTACAAGCTGGCAATATTTTAATTGACGGTATCGGTGTTGGCGATGTTGGTAATATTGTATTACGTGATCGCAAATTACTATCACAAGATGGTATTTTCATTGTTGTTGTGACATTAAACCGTGCGCAAAAGAAAATTGCATCAGGTCCTGAAATTTTATCTCGTGGATTCGTCTATGTACGTGAATCTGAACAATTGATGGTGGAAGCATCGGATATTGCGAAAAACGTCATTGAAAAATACGTAGGTAAAGATACATTCGAATGGACAAACATTAAACAAGAAATTCGAGATACATTGAATACTTATTTATTCCAAAAAACAAAGCGCCGCCCAATGATTATCCCAATCATTATGGAATATTAAAACGTTAAACAACGATTTTAAAGGATGTTGTCTTTACGTAGCGTTGTCGATGGAATGTCAAACATGAGAAGTTGACATGGCAAGCTACCTGCAAGTTTTGGACAAGTAGCGAAGGAGAAAGGATTTTCTAACCGATAAAAACGGTGGAAAATCCTTTTTTTGAAATAAACGAGTTCTACATGTTATTATTCGCTACATATATAGAATGGATTGCAAAAGAAGGTGAAAAAGATGGCAACTAGTAAAAGAAGAAAAGTGACGAAAGCAAAACCAAAACCAACATCCGATAAAAAAGAAATGCATCCGCTTATGTACGAAATTTTAGGGCTCATCTTAATCGCGATTGCGGTCATCATGATTTTTGAATATGGTATGATTGGACGTATTTTACAAACCATTGCCATGTTTCTTTTAGGGAATTTACATTTTGCAGTGCCATTTATGCTAATATTTGTGGCATTGTTGCTCATGATAGGGCAGAAAAAAATAAGTCTAAAAGATCGACTCATTGTCGGGATGCTTCTTATTGTGATGAGCTTAACGATTTTTAGTCATGGTATTTTATTTGAACAATTATCGAAATCCGGTGGTTTATTATCGGAGTCTGTGTTGCGCGAGTCGTGGCGCATATTAATTAATACAGATGGTGTGGTTCACCGCAGTAACGCACTTGGCGGTGGAATGGTAGGTGCATTATTATTTAGCGGTCTCCACGTATTATTTGAGTCGACAGGGGCAAAAGTGGTTGCTTGGGTAATTTTCTTTATCGGCTTAATTTTAGTGACGGGTAAAGCGCTTGTGCCGTATTTAGCTGCCAAAATGCCTGTACTTTTTGGTAAATGGCAAAAAAAACAGCAAGAAAAGAAAAAAAATGCGCCAAAGAAAGCGAAAAGTCGTCGTTCACGACCAGAGAGTACGACAGACGAAGTTGCAGCTGTTAATCATGTCCAAGAAGAACATGAGGAAGAGGAAGTTTCACATGAGCCAATTATCTCGGCCTTTACACAAAATGTATCGCATGAGCGAGAACCGGCGCCTTCTATTGAAGAGCATATAGAAATCGAAGATGGGGCGCTTATAGATGACGTCCATATTGAGCATGCAGAAGCTGTTGAAAATGCAGATTATCAGCTTCCATCATTCAATCTTTTGCAAATGCCACCACAGCATGACCAAAGTGGAGAATACTCTGTTATTCAAGCAAATGCGAAAAAGCTAGAGCAAACATTACAAAGCTTTGGTGTTAAAGCAAAAGTGACACAAGTTCATTTGGGTCCAGCTGTCACGAAGTATGAAATTTTGCCGGATATTGGCGTAAAAGTAAGTAAAATTGTGAACTTACAAGATGACCTTGCTTTAGCGCTTGCCGCTAAGGATATTCGGATGGAGGCACCGATTCCTGGGAAATCGGCCATCGGTATTGAGGTGCCGAATAGTGAAGTCGCCATCGTGACATTGCGAGAAGTATTAGAATCAAAAGATAGCGCGAAACCCGAAGCATTATTGCAAGTAGCATTAGGCCGTGATATTACTGGACAAGCGGTATTAGCAGAGCTCAATAAAATGCCACATTTACTTGTCGCTGGATCTACAGGCAGTGGGAAAAGTGTGTGTATAAATGGCATTGTGGTATCCATACTAATGCGTACAAAGCCACATGAAGTCAAGCTTATGATGATTGACCCGAAAATGGTGGAATTAAACGTTTATAATGGCATTCCACATTTGTTAGCACCAGTAGTGACGGATGCTCGCAAGGCATCACAAGCACTTAAAAAAGTCGTATCCGAAATGGAACGACGCTATGATTTATTTTCACATACAGGTACTCGTAATATTGAGGGTTACAATAACCATGTTCAAAAGTTCAATGAACAAACGGAAGAGAAACATCCCAAATTGCCATATATCGTGGTCATTGTCGATGAGTTAGCCGACTTAATGATGGTTGCCTCAAATGATGTCGAAGATTCTATTACGCGTTTGGCGCAAATGGCTCGTGCTGCTGGTATTCATTTAATCTTAGCGACGCAAAGACCGAGTGTCGACGTGTTAACAGGCGTTATTAAGGCGAACATCCCGTCTCGAATCGCGTTTGCAGTATCATCGGCAATTGACTCGAGAACGATTTTAGATATGGGTGGAGCAGAGCGTTTATTAGGTCGTGGCGATATGTTATTTTTACCTGCTGGTGCTTCAAAACCGAAACGCGTACAAGGTGCTTTTTTATCGGATCAGGAAGTTGAAGCGGTCGTCAATTTTGTTATAGAACAACAAAAAGCACAGTACCAAGAAGAGATGATTCCGAGTGAAGAAGAGACCGTTTTAGAAGAAACGGATGAATTATTTGACGAAGCAGTACAATTAGTAGTCAATATGCAGACAGCTTCTGTGTCGATGTTACAACGCCGCTTCCGTATCGGCTATTCTCGTGCGGCGCGCATCGTCGATCAGATGGAACAACGCGGTATTGTCGGGCCTCCAGAGGGTAGTAAGCCTCGACAAGTACTGATTCATCAGTACGATAATTAATTACTAAATAAGGAAAATCGACTAGTTTTTCCTGGAATTATGTCCAAATGTTTGACACGAAAATAAAGAAAGAATGATTTCTATGATTGATTTTGCTTAAAATAGTTTATTTCATTCTGCAAAAATGTTATATTTATGAACGATTAGTAGGAATGTTGTACATCAGATGTCTGATCTCTGATTTTGGTGGTGATTTATGTGACTATTAAAGCAGATCATCGTCATCTCTATCTTCAAGTAATTGATCGTTTAAAGTCTGACATCGAGACGGGTGTTTTCAAAGAAAATGAAAAACTTCCTTCAGAGTTTGAATTATCGAAATCACTAGGGGTAAGTCGAGCAACACTTAGAGAGGCGCTTCGACTGTTGGAAGAGGAAAATGTGATTGTGCGTCGACATGGGGTTGGCACATTTGTGAACCCTAAGCCTTTATTTACATCGGGCATCGAGCATTTATCAAGTATTTCTTCTATGATCGAAACGGCAGGAATGGAACCAGGGTCTAAGTTTTTAAAGGCCACGGAGAATATCCCTTCTGATGAAGATTTAAAACGCTTCCAATGTGATGGCGAAGATAAAATACTCACGATTGAACGTGTCAGAACAGCGGATGGTGAGCCAGTCGTTTATTGTATCGATAAATTACCAGCCAGCTTCCTGCCTACTGACTTTGTTGACAAAAAAGAAGTTTCACTTTTCTCTGCACTTGAGCAATCGGGTAAAATTCACGTAGCCTATGCTGTGACCTTTATTGATCCAGTTGGCTATCATGAACAAGCATCACCGATTTTAAATTGTGGTCGTGAAACAGCTCTTTTAGTATTGAAGCAGCTCCATTACGATGACAATGATCAAGTAGTGTTGTATTCAAAGAATTATTTCCGAGCTGATAAATTCAGCTTCCATGTAGTACGTAAACGGGTGTAGAACATTTCTAAATTATTTTCCTGCTAATTACAATACCTCGGGGGGTTAACAAAATGAAAAAACGTAAATTTGGTTTAGTATTATCTTCAGTTTTAGCGGCAAGTGCAATTTTAGGTGCGTGTGGTGCGAAGGACGAAGAAAAACCTGCAAAAGACAATGCTGCATCAGGTGACAATAACGCTGAGGAAACTTTCTCAGTAGCGATGGTTACTGACGTAGGTGGCGTTGATGACAAATCATTTAACCAATCTGCATGGGAAGGTGTTAAAGCTTACGGCGAAGAGCACAACCTTGAAAAAGGTAAAGGTTTTGATTACTTACAATCAGCATCTGACGCTGACTATGAACCAAACTTAAACAGCTTAATCCGTCGTGACTTTAACTTAGTATTCGGTATTGGTTTCATGATGGCTGATGCAATTGATGCAGTGGCAAATGAAAACCCAGATAATCATTTCGCATTAATCGATGCTGAAGTAAAAGATGATAACGTTGTTTCTGTTCTTTTCAAAGAGCAAGAAGGTGCATTCTTAGCGGGTGTAGCTGCTGCTAAAATGTCTAAATCAGGTAAAATCGGTTTCGTTGGTGGCGTAGATATCCCAGTAATCAACCGTTTCGAAGCTGGTTTCGTTGCTGGTGCTAAAGCTGTTAACCCAGATATCGAAATCCAACGTAAGTACACAGGTGCTTTTGATAAAGCGGACCTTGGTAAAATCACTGCAAACGGCATGTACTCTTCAGGCGTAGATATTATCTTCCACGCTGCTGGTGCAACTGGTAATGGTGTATTCTCTGAAGCTAAAGAACGTAAAGCAAAAGACCCTAATGCAAACGTATGGGTAATCGGTGTTGACGCTGACCAATACGAAGAAGGTAAAGTAGATGACAAAACAAACGTTACTTTAACTTCTATGTTAAAAGGTGTTAATGAAGCAGTTGTAGATATTTCTAACAAAGCGAAAAATGGTGAATTCCCAGGCGGAACAACAGTTGTTTACGGTCTAGCTGAAGACGGCGTTAAACTTGCTGATTCTCGTGGCGCAATTCCAGCAGATGTTCAAACTGTAATTGATGAATATAAAGAAAAAATTGCTAGCGGTGAAATCAAAGTTCCAGAAAAAGTGGAAAAATAATTCATCTCTTAATCATCATAAGGGCTTTACAACTGCCCTTATGGTGATTTTTCAATCTATCGTTATATTTTGACTATTTCTAATACTCTGTTTGGATATATTTTATTTTTATATTATTTTTCCATATTAAAATAAGATTAGTATATTATCATAAGCTTAAGATAATGATGGTACCAAGTTAATAGAAGAAAGGTTTCTAACGATGACCTTTCCTGTATTAATTTAAATTAAAAAGTTGAATACGGGTTTTTTATTTAAAAGCGTAATCCTTTTAAATAGAACGAAACTTTGGCTGTATTGCAATAGAGGCAGGTAGAAATACACTAGAGTACAATTGTTTTAGAGAAAAATGCCTAATAAGGGAGTGACAATATTGGAATACGTGATTGAGATGCTTGGAATCCGCAAAGAATTTGGTGGATTTGTAGCAAATAATAACATCACCCTCCAACTAAAAAAAGGCGAAATCCATGCACTACTAGGGGAAAATGGTGCTGGTAAATCGACTTTAATGAACGTTCTGTTTGGTCTGTATCAGCCAGAAGGTGGAGAAATTCGTGTTCGTGGGAAAGCTGTTAAAATAACAAACCCGAATGTTGCCAATGATTTAGGAATTGGCATGGTGCATCAACACTTTATGTTGGTGGAAAACTTTACAGTAACAGAAAACATTATTTTAGGTTCAGAACCTACGAAAATGGGTGTAGTCAATATAAAAGCTGCTGCGAAAAAAGTGCAAGCGCTTTCGGAAAAGTACGGTTTAGATGTTGACCCTCATGCCAAAATCGAAGACATTACCGTTGGTATGCAACAACGTGTTGAGATTTTAAAAACGCTATATCGCGGTGCGGAAATTTTAATTTTCGACGAACCGACTGCCTCTTTAACACCGCAAGAAATTACAGAGCTTATTCAAATTATGCGTCGATTAATCGCTGAAGGTAAATCGATTATCTTAATTACACATAAGCTGAAAGAAATTATGGATGTTTCTGACCGTGTAACGATTATTCGTAAAGGGGAAGGGATTGGAACAGTTGTGACGACTGAAACAAATCCAGACCATTTAGCGGAATTAATGGTTGGTCGTCAAGTAGAGTTTAAAACAGAAAAAACGGAAGCGAAACCAACTGAAGCCGTTTTAACAGTTGAAAATTTAGTCGTAACAGATTATCGAAATATCGATAAAGTAAAAGGCCTAAACCTTAATGTACGTAAAGGTGAAATTGTTGGTATTGCAGGTATCGATGGCAATGGACAATCTGAATTAATCGAGGCTATTACAGGCTTACGTAAAGTAAAAAGCGGTAAAGTAATGTTTAACGGCAAAGATGTTACGAACATGAAACCTCGTAAAATTACTGAACAAGGTGTTGGGCATATCCCGCAAGACCGTCATAAGCATGGTTTAGTATTAGATTTCCCAATTGGTCACAATATTGCGCTGCAAACATATTACCAAGCACCAATTGCTAAAGGCTTTATTATGGACTATAAAAAAGTATCAGAAAAAGCAAATCAGATTATTAACGAATATGACGTACGTACAGGTAATGGCGAAATGACACCTGCACGAGCACTATCAGGTGGTAACCAACAAAAGGCGATTATTGGTCGTGAAATTGATCGTAATCCAGACCTATTGATTGCTGCACTGCCAACACGTGGACTTGACGTTGGGGCTATTGAATTTATTCACTCTCGATTAATCGAGCAGCGCGATAAAGGCAAAGCTGTATTGTTAATTTCATTTGAATTAGACGAAGTCATGAATGTTTCAGATCGTATCGCTGTTATTTATGATGGGCAAATCGTGGACGAGTTAAATCCAAAAGCAACAACAGAACAAGAGCTTGGCTTATTAATGGCAGGGCAAAGTAAAAAGAGCACAAATATAGCGAAGGAGGGGAACGACTAATGTCAAATCGTGTCATTAATATACTCGTTCCTATCATCTCTATTATTATCGGTTTAATTGTAGGTGCTATCGTGATGGTAGTCAGCGGCTATGATCCAATTCTAGGATATAGTGCACTTTGGACAGGTATTTTTGGAGATTCATATTCAATAGGGAACACAATACGTCAAATTACACCTTATATTTTGGCAGGTCTTGCGGTAGCATTTGCCTTCCGTACAGGTTTATTCAACATCGGTGTTGAAGGACAATTAATTTTAGGTTGGCTAGCGGCTGCATGGGTAGGCTATGCATTTGATTTACCAAAAATTATTCACTTACCATTGGCATTACTAGCCGCAGCAGCAGCTGGTGCATTCTGGGCCTTTATTGCAGGTTTCTTAAAAGCGAAATTTAAAGTGCATGAAGTAATTGCGACAATTATGTTAAACTATACAGCGCTTTATATTGCCAACGCTGTTATTAAAAAATTGTCAGATGGTAGCTTTAAAACAGAACGCATTCATGAATCCGCTTCATTACGTTCTCCGTTTTTAAGAGAGCTTACAGACAACTCAAGTCTTCACTATGGGATCCTCATTGCACTGCTAATGGTTGTTGTTATGTGGTTCATTTTAGAAAAAACGACACGTGGTTATGAGTTAAAAGCTGTTGGCTTTAACCATAATGCGGCACAATACGCTGGTATGAGCGTTAATAAAAATGTAATTTTAGCCATGACAATTTCAGGTATGTTCGCAGGTCTTGGTGGTGCGATGGAGGCGCTTGGTACTTTCCAAAATGCATCGATTAAAGCTGGCTGGACAGGTATTGGTTTTGACGGTATTGCCGTTGCCTTACTTGGTGCGAATACACCACTTGGCGTAGTATTCGGAGCTTCATTATTTGGCTCATTAAAATACGGTGCCCTTAATATGCCGAACGCTGCAGGTATTCCAGAGGAAATTGTATCAATCATTATTGCTTTAATTATCTTCTTTGTAGCGTCTGGTTACGTTATTCGAGTTGGATTACAAAAGTTAAGTAAGAAAAAGGAGGGACAATAACATGAGCTTTTTAGAAATGTTATATTTCATCATCCCTTCTGCGATTCTTTATGCGACACCGTTAATTTTCACTGCAATCGGTGGTGTCTTCTCTGAACGTTCAGGTGTGGTAAACATCGGGCTAGAAGGTTTAATGATAGTCGGCGCGTTTGTTGGTATTGTTGTCAATTTAGAGTTTGCACCACAGTTAGGTTCTGCAACGGTATGGGTAGCTATGCTGGCTGCGGTTATTGTCGGGGGCATTTTCTCCTTGCTACATGCGGTCGCATCAATCTCTTTCCGTGCCGATCAAACGGTATCAGGGGTAGCGATTAACTTACTAGGTTTAGCTGTTTCAGTATTCCTTGTGAAATTGATTTATGATAAAGGTCAAACAGATATGATTGACGAACCGATTCGTCGTTTTGCAATTCCTTATTTAGAGGATATTCCATTCTTTGGACCATTATTATTCCATAATGTCTACAGTACTTCGATTTTAGCCTTTGCTGTAGCCATTGGTGCTTGGTTTATTATTTATAAAACACCTTTTGGATTACGTTTACGTGCAGTAGGGGAACACCCAATGGCTGCTGATACAATGGGTGTAAAAGTTAATAAAATGCGTTATATTGCTGTTGTTATTTCAGGAGCACTTGGTGGTCTTGGTGGTGCGGTATATGCGCAAACAATTACCAATGATTTCTCACATGCAACTATTGCTGGTCAAGGGTTTATGGCACTTGCCGCAATGATCTTTGGTAAATGGCATCCAATCGGTGCACTAGGAGCAGCATTATTCTTTGGTTTAGCGCAAACATTAAGTATTGCAGGGAACCAAATCCCGTATGTGCAAGATATTCCAGCAGTGTATTTGCAAATTTTACCTTATGTCCTAACAATCTTGGCGTTAGCAGGATTTATCGGTAAAGCCAATGCACCAAAAGCAAGTGGTCAACCATACATTAAAGGCAAACGATAAGTTTCAGGCAACATGTTTATTCGTTGCATTACTGGACAAAGTCGGAAGACATGAAGCGAGTAAACAAAAGACTGGGCAAACAAGCCCAGTCTTTTGCCTTATACAGGTAACAATTGACAAGCTCATTTACACTTTTCCCATACATACTTTGGATTCTTTTTGCAATTATAGACAATAGACATGTATAGTATTTGTAGTACATTGTTATATTAAGAAAGATAGGAGGGTTTCATATGTTTAAAACAATACCTTTTGCAAAAGGTGTCAATTTGCATATCCGACAAACGACCCAATTTAAAACAGTAAATTTCTCGATTAAATGGAGAAGAGCTTTAACAGCCAAATGTGCGTCTGAACGTACCGTGTTAACGAATGTATTGCAACACAGCAATGCAAAATATACAACAACTGCTGCTTTTCGTAGTTTTTTAGATGACTTATATGGAACAGTGTTGTATTTTGATACATCGAAGCGTGGTAATGAGCATACGGTATTGATGAATGTTGAAACCGTAAACGATCAATATTTGGCTAATACAAGTGTCTTAAATGACGTGCTAGGTATTATGCATACGGCCATTTTTGAGCCAAATCTAGAAAATGGTGTCTTTAAAGAATCCATTGTAGAACGTGAAAAGAAAATGGTTATCCAACGTATTGAATCTATTTTTGACGATAAATCTCGTTTTGCACAGATGCGTCTACAAGAAATATTACGCCCTAATGAGCCGGCTTCTATTTCAGCAAACGGAACAGTCGAAGACATTGAAAATATTACACCAGCTTCTTTATTCGCTGCGTACGAATCAATGCTGACAAACGACAAAATTGATATTTATGTTGCGGGTGACATCAATGAAGATGAGCTTGTTGCAAAATTAAAACAGACACTACCATTTAAGGATCGTATTGCTGAGGAAATTCCCGCTGTATTGCCGCAAAAACATCCGCAAAATGATTATGTTCGTGAACAACAAGAAATGAAGCAAGGAAAGCTGCATATTGGATTTAGTACGCCAGTGCGATTTGGCGATGCAGATTTTGCTAAAATGCAAATTTTTAACGGTATTTTCGGTGGTTATCCGCATGCCAAATTATTTATGAATGTTCGAGAAAAAGAAAGTTTGGCGTACTACGCTTCTAGTTCTTATGCATCCCATTACGGTTTGTTATTTGTCGTATCTGGTATTGAGGCGAAGAATGAAGAAAAGGCATTCAATCTGATAAAAGAACAATTGGCCGTTATGCAAGCAGGGGAAATTACAGATTTAGAATTAGACCAAACAAAAGCGATGCTGACAAATCAATTAAAAGAATCGCTTGATTCTGCGCGTGGTCAAATTGAAATTTTTGACCAATATAAAGACTTACCAGAGGAATTCTCGGTTGAAGCATGGGCAACGAAATGGCAAGCTGTTACGAAAGCAGATGTGGTCGAAATGGCGAAGCAAGTGCAGTTAGAAGCGGTCTATTTCTTAAGTGGAAAGGAGCAAACCGCACAATGAAAACAATTGAATTCAAACAATTAGACGAAACACTTTACTATGAAAAATTAGAGAACGGCTTAGATGTCTATATTTTACCAAAAAAAGGCTTTTCCAAAACATTTGTTACATTCACAACGAAGTATGGATCGGTTGACCGTACATTTGTACCGCTTGGTGAATCAGAGAGCATCACAGTACCAGATGGCATTGCGCACTTTTTAGAGCATAAAATGTTTGAAAAAGAAGATGGCGATGTGTTCCAAAAGTTTAGCGAATATGGTGCCTCAGCGAATGCATTTACTTCTTTCACTCGCACTGCCTATTTATTTTCTTCGACAGATAATATTTATAAAAGCACAGAAACATTATTAAATTTCGTTCAAGAGCCATACTTTACAGAAGCGACAGTTAATAAGGAAAAAGGTATTATTGGTCAGGAAATTACAATGTATGATGATCAACCAGATTGGCGCCTATACTTTGGCACGATTGAAAATATGTATCATCATCACCCAGTAAAAATTGATATTGCGGGAACAATCGAATCAATTGATGGCATTACAGCAGACCACTTGTATACATGCTATAACACGTTTTATCATCCGTCTAATATGTTGTTATTTGCTATCGGTGCAGTTGATCCAGAAGAGATGATGGCGTTCATTCGCGAAAATCAAGGCAAAAAAGAGTTCCCAGAGCCAACACCGATTGAGCGTTTCTTTGATGAAGAACCAACAGATGTTGCCATTAAAGAACGTACATTAAATATGGATGTGCAAAAACCAAAGGTCTATATTGGTTTAAAAGCAAAAGAAACAAATTTATCTGGTCGTGAAATGTTAAAGCATGAGCTGTCAGTGCAAATTGCGTTAGAGCTTATTTTTGGGCGTACATCTAGCTTTTATGAGCATGTTTATGAAGAGGGCTTAATCGATGAATCGTATGCGTTTGACTTTACTTTAGAAAAAGGTTTTGGCTTTGCTTTGATTGGCTCTGATTCAGCTCAACCAGATGAATTGGAAAAAGCGATAAAAGCGGAGTTACAAAAATACGAAAAAAGTGCACACTTTGAAAGTGCGGATTTAGAACGCATTAAGCGTAAAAAAATTGGCTTCTTCTTACGAGCATTGAATTCTATCGAATTTATTGCCAACCAATTCACTCGTTATTCATTTAATGACATGAATTTGTTTGATGTTGTGCCTGTTTTAGAAGAATTAACAATTGAAGATTTAACAACAGCGTTTACTTCTATTCAAGGTGAATCTCAACAAACCGTATTTAAAGTTTTACCGACAGAGAAGGGCGTCTAGTGAAAAAGTTTGCCCTTATATTAGGTGCATCAGGTGAGATCGGCCGTGCTATTTGCCAAAGTTTGGCGCAAGACGGCTGGTCTCTCTATGTGCATTATTCAAACAATGAGCAAATGGCTCAAACTTTATGTGATACGCTAGCACGCGATTTTCCTGCACAGGAATTTATGCGTGTCCAAGCAGATTTCACAAAAACAACAGCTGCGCAACAATTGGCCACTGAAATTTTTAGTGTTCAGGCCATTGTTTTTGCTAACGGTCAAGCACACTATTCATTGCTGGAAGATACCACACTAGAGGATATGGATGCACTATGGCGTGTACATGTGCAAAACCCTATGCACTTAACTGCTTTGTTATCTTCCAAGCTACGCAGTCATGACGTAAGCTATGTACTATTTATCGGTTCGATTTGGGGTGAAGCTGGCTCGGCAGGAGAAGCGCTGTATGCAACGGTAAAAGGCGCACAACATGCTTTTGTAAAATCCTACGCTAAAGAGGCTGCATTGTCTCGCATTCGCGTCAATGCGATTGCGCCAGGCTTTATTAATACTACGATGAATAGTCATTTAAGTGATGAAGAGCTGCAATATATTTTAGACGATATTCCGTTAGGAGCTGTCGGGCAAACATCGGATGTAGCAGAAATGGTTCGTTTCTACTTATCAGGCAAAGCGGATTATGTCACAGGACAAATCATTCGATTAAATGGTGGCTGGTACATATAAAATTTCTTTTTTGCACATACTACATGTGTAAAGGAGGAGGAAACATATGACCATTTTAGAAAACTGGCAAAAATGGACATCTTTTTTAGGACAAAACGTTATGCAAGCTGAATCAAGCGGTATGCCAAAGAAAATGATTCAACAGGCTGCTGTCCAAATCGGCGAATATTTAGCGAATAATGTCGACCCTAAAAATGAACAAGAGCGAGTGCTGTCGGATTTATGGGGCGTTGCCTCTGATGATGAAAAACATGCATTGGCGAATTGTGTCGTAAAACTTGTGCAAAATAAACATGTACAATAAAAAAAGAGGAGAGCTACTCTCCTCTTTTTTCTATATTAAGAAGCGATAATGGCCTAGAAAAGGGAACGTATGTAAGTCTATTTTCAATAGCAAAAAAAAAATTAGAAAGAATTTAAAAATAACGCGGTAATTCCATGTATTCTAACTTTCCATTACATAAAAAATCAGCTATGATGGAACTTATAAAAGATTTTTTACGTTAACTAATAGGAAGGGAACGAGTGTGTTTGAGCGATTGGTACTTTGAATATGAAATTCAGGTGAATCGCCCTGGATTATTAGGAGATATTGCTTCACTTTTAGGGATGCTTCGTGTCAATATTATATCAATCAACGGTGTCGATGAAGATCGACGTGGTATGTTAGTGCATACAGACAACGATGAAGCAATTGAACGTTTCCGTACAATTGTTTCGACAATGGAACATATCCACGTAACGAAATTTCGACAACCTAAACTTCGCGATCGATTAGCTATCAGGCATGGTCATTATATTCCTCGTGATGCAGATGAAAAAAATACCTTCCGCTTCGTACGAGATGAACTTGGTATTTTAGTGGACTTTATGGCAGAACTTTTTAAAAAGGAAGGTCATAAACTGATTGGAATACGTGGGATGCCTCGTGTTGGTAAAACGGAGTCGATTGTTGCGGCAAGTGTTTGTGCCAACAAAAAGTGGATTTTTTTATCATCTACAATGATTAAGCAAACTATTCGTAATAAGCTCGCAGGCGATGAATTCAGTGACAACAATATTTTTATATTGGACGGTATTGTGACACGTCGATCTTCAGATGAGCGACATTTACAACTAGTGCGTGAAATGATGAATATGCCTTCTATTAAAGTAGTAGAGCATCCTGATATGTTTGTTCAGCATTCTGAATATAAGATTGAGGATTTTGATTATATCATTGAACTACGTCATCACCCAGATGAAGAAATCACTTATGAAATAATGGAAAAAAATCATATGATGTCCGAATCCGATTCATTTGGAGGATTTAATTTTTAATTTGATATTAAAGTAGGTGTTATTAGTGGCGGAATTAGGGACTCGACTGAAAGAGGCGAGACTGTCTAAAGGCTACAGCTTAGACGATTTACAAGAAATAACAAAAATTCAAAAACGTTATTTAGTAGGTATTGAAGAAGGCAATTATTCAATTATGCCAGGTTCGTTTTATGTACGAGCTTTTATTAAACAATATGCAGAGGCTGTTGGGTTAAATCCTGAGGAAATTTTAGAGACCTACAAAGGTGAATTACCAGGTACACCGAACGACCAAGTTAGCCAATCGTTAACTCAAACTTCAACTAGAAGAAAGGTTTCAAAAACCCCTTCGAATAAAATGATGGAGGCTATGCCAAAAGTCATTGTCGCTTTATTTATTATCGTTATTATCGTGGCCATTTGGGTTCTATTTCAATCTAGAAGCAACTCAGGAACGGGTGAAAGTAATGACGCACCACCAGTAATGGAGTACGATAAAAAACCAAAACCAATCGATAGTGAAAAAGATAAAGAGGAAGAAGATAAAAAAGCGCAAGCGAATGCAAATAAAGACCAAAAAGACGAAGTAACACCAGATGAAAGTAAAGATGAAAGTAAAACTGATGAGGTTAAGCAAACGATTTCAGCAGGTACAATCGAAGCAGATGGGGCTACAACATCTTATTCATTAACAGGTACGGATACATTTAAAATTCGTATTGAAGTATCAGGTCCAACATTTATTGGTATTCGAGACCAACAGCAACAAGAATTATTAGCAGAAACACGTGTCTATAACGCTGGTGAAGTAGTAGAGTTTGATGCAACAGCGCAAAGCTATGCACGTATCCGTTTAGGTAATTCAACACAAGCTAAGGTTTATATTAATGACGAACTTTTAACGTACACGCAGCAAATCGTTACGCAAAATATTGTCGTCAATTTCAATAAAGAACAGTAGTCATCCTATGATGACTACTTTCTTTCATCATGAAAGGTGTTAGAAAAATGAATATTCCAAATAAAATTACCATTTCACGTATCTTACTTATTCCGTTCTTTGTCATTGTGATGATGTTTGATTTCGGCTGGGGAACAATGACATTATTTAGTGCAGAAATGCCAGTGCATCATTTTGTAGGAGCTCTTATTTTTATTATTGCCTCGACAACGGATTGGGTAGATGGTTACTATGCGAGAAAGTATAACCTTGTAACGACGTTTGGTAAATTTTTAGATCCTTTAGCGGACAAATTACTTGTCTCTGCAGCATTTATTTTAATGGTAGAGCTTGGTATGGCACCTGCATGGATAATTATTGTCATTATTAGCCGTGAATTTGCGGTAACGGGTTTACGTTTAATTCTTGCAGGCGGTGGAGAAGTCGTAGCGGCGAATCAGCTTGGCAAGATTAAAACATGGGCACAAATTGTTGCTATTGCGGCAGCCCTTCTACACAATACAATTTTTGTGATTTTCGGTATCCCATTTGATACAATTATGCTCTATATTGCATTATTCTTTACATTATGGTCTGGATGGGATTATTTCTATCTAAATCGTCGTGTATTGCTTGAATCTAAATAAGAAAGGTCTTGTGGATCATGAATGCTGAAATCCTTGCAGTCGGCTCAGAGTTATTACTTGGACAGATATCAAATACAAATGCAAAGTTTATTTCCAATCAGCTTTCTGAGTTAGGAATTAATGTGTTTTATCATACCGTTGTTGGCGATAATGCAAAACGGTTAGAAGAGGCCATTAGCATAGCGGAGTCTCGCGCAGATCTTATCATTTTTTCAGGTGGTTTAGGACCTACAAAAGATGACTTGACGAAAGAGACAATTGCTCGTCATCTTGGTCTGGATCTTGTCATCGATCAAGTTGCATTAACCTACATTGAGCAATTTTTTGCAAAAAGAGGCATCGCCATGACGGATAATAACCGTAAACAGGCGCTTGTATTAGCAGGTAGCGAGGTGCTTGCGAATCATCATGGTATGGCACCAGGGATGATTTTGACAAAGGATCAGCATACCTACATATTACTCCCTGGCCCTCCAAAAGAATTGGAGCCGATGTTCCAATTTGAAGCAAAGCCAATGCTTGGAACAATGCTAAATGATGGTGGTGTCATCGTGTCCCACGTCATGCGTTTTTATGGCATTGGAGAAGCCGAGTTAGAAGTGCGTGTGCAAGATATTCTAGATAGACAAACAAATCCAACTGTTGCACCGTTAGCGGCTGATGGAGAAGTAACTTTACGTGTCACTGCAAAGGCACAATCTGAGCAGGAAGCCCAACAGCTTATTGATGCAAAAGTGGAAGAAATTCGCACCATTGTTGGTGATTTTCAATATGGCATAAATGACGATTCACTTGCTTCAAAAACGGTAGAAATGTTGCAAGACAATCACTTAACGATTTCTGCGGCCGAAAGTTTAACAGCAGGCTTATTTCAATCGGAGCTTGCAGAGATTCCAGGCGTAGGCAGCGCCCTTATAGGAGGCGTTGTAACCTATACGGAAGATGCCAAAGTAAAACAGCTTGGTATTTCGCAACAACTATTAGATAAACATGGAATTGTAAGCAGTGAATGTGCTGCTGCAATGGCAAGCGCGGTGCGTGAAAAATTCGGTACATCGATCGGTATTGGCTTAACGGGAGCGGCTGGGCCTACAGCGCATGACCATCAACCTGTTGGTACAGTATGGATAGGCATGGCGATAGGTGACGAAGAACCAATAACGTATTTATTGCATTTATCTGGTATGCGCAATACCAATCGCTTACGTGCCGTTAAATTTACGTTGCATTATTTAATGCAGCAATTAGCAGAACGAGGTTATAAGAAGCGCTTTTAATATACTTGCTACGTAAGTGCAATTAGGTTCCATCTGTATAAATGCACTGTGCATGTTAGTAGATAGTGAAGGCTTACCCTCGTGGCGTTATAGATAATAGTTGAAAATGGGAATTTGGGTAGGAAAAACTTATCCAAATTTTTATTTTGCAGTAAAACAGAATAAATGTTCGCTTTTTTCTTGCGTCTTCTCAAAAAAACAAGTATAGTAGAGATAGACAAAAACAGTGAACAGTTTCGAAGGAGGAAAAATAATGAGTGATCGTAAAGCAGCCTTAGAACAGGCGTTAAAACAAATTGAAAAGAATTTCGGTAAAGGCTCTATTATGAAGCTAGGCGAAAAAACAGATTTAGAAATTGCTACGTCTTCAAGTGGTTCGTTAGCGCTTGATGCAGCATTAGGTGTTGGTGGCTATCCTCGTGGACGTATTATTGAAGTATATGGTCCAGAATCATCAGGTAAAACAACAGTTGCCTTACATGCCATTGCTGAAGTACAAGCAAAGGGTGGACAAGCTGCATTTATCGATGCTGAGCATGCGTTAGACCCAATTTATGCTCAAAAATTAGGCGTAAATATTGATGAACTGTTATTATCACAACCAGATACGGGTGAGCAGGCACTTGAAATTGCAGAAGCATTAGTGCGTAGTGGTGCGATTGATATTATCGTTATTGACTCTGTTGCAGCACTAGTACCAAAAGCTGAAATCGAAGGCGATATGGGTGACTCTCACGTTGGTTTACAAGCTCGTTTAATGTCTCAAGCATTACGTAAGCTTTCAGGTGCTATTAATAAATCCAAAACAATCGCTATTTTCATTAACCAAATTCGTGAAAAAATTGGTGTTATGTTCGGTAACCCGGAAACAACGCCTGGTGGTCGTGCGTTAAAATTCTATAGTTCGGTACGTTTAGAAGTACGCCGTGCAGAAGCGATCAAACAAGGTAATGACATTATGGGTAACCGTACGAAAATTAAAATTGTGAAAAATAAAGTGGCACCTCCTTTCCGTACAGCTGAAGTTGATATTATGTATGGTGAAGGGATCTCAAAAGAGGGCGAAACGGTCGATTTAGGTGTAGAATTAGACATCGTGCAAAAAAGTGGATCTTGGTATGCTTACGGTGATGAGCGTCTAGGCCAAGGACGTGAAAACGCAAAACAATATTTAAAAGAAAATCCTGCTGTTTTAGAGGAAATTGCAAATAAAATTCGCTCTTCTTACGGCATCGCCGCACAATCGTATACAATTGCTGCACATGATGACGAGGAAATGGATGAAGAGTTAATGCTTCTTCTTGAAGATGAAAAATAATCTTCCAACGTTTTTACGCTAAAGAGGTGAAAACGATAAAGACTGGAGACCACCTTGAAGTTTTTCAAGTGGGTCTCCAGTCTTTTTACTTTAGTGCGAACGCTTACTAAAGTATATTGTGAGGGAAAGACTAGTTGTTGGTAGCAAGGGCGGTAACTCCTGCTCATAACGCACAGTAAGCCGCAGCGCACATTAACGGCGAAGCAAAAAAGTGTTAGAATGATGGCAGTCAATCTAACATTATTTTACTCTTCATTAGTAGTTGCATAGAATGAATCGGGTTTGATAGTCTGCTAAAGTTTAGCTAATAGGATGCGTCAAAATTTTAAAGTAGTATTGTTTGGCTTTTTACAAATAGAGCGAATGTTCATTTGTCAAAGAAAGTACAAATAATGGTGTTAAGATGACGCTAATTGTGGTAATAATTGTATTGTACCCTTTGTACTGAATAGACAGAAATTTAAAGTGAGAAGGTCTTTTATCTAGCTCAAAAGTAACAGTTAATAAATACATCATATGGATATGACTTACTTTTTTTCTTGGCGATAGGCGAACAGATGCCCGTCTATCCTTGACAGAGCCTGAGGCTAGCTATACAATTAAATATGTATAATTTCTGAATTATGACTTTAAAATAGGCAGTACATTTTTTTGTATGCGCCGACTGAAACTGTATTACCCAAATAGCAAGAGGAGGTGTTCATATGGATGGAATTACTATCATCTCCGCTTTGCTTGGACTCATCGTTGGTGCCGCTGTTAGCTATATCTACATGAAAAAAGTGAATGACTCAAAAATCACTGGTGCTAAACATGTCGCTGAAACAATCGTTGAAGAAGGAAAACGAGAAGCGGAGGCA
>Ga0213821_1000014_pt1 | contig 173724 bp, 159 predicted proteins | sample MC6MC0909MG_FD_179894 | JGI IMG/M metagenome (GOLD analysis project Ga0213821, IMG submission 179894) | Enriched soil aggregate microbial communities from Iowa State University, Ames, United States - MC6-MC0909-MG | ecosystem: Environmental > Terrestrial > Soil > Unclassified | place: USA...
GATTGTAATGAAATTGAAAGCCAATACGATAGAGTGTAATACATTATTTTGCGAGAATGTGTATAGAAGCAAGAACAAGAAGCGGAGGAATACACAATGAATGAAAAATTAGAAGGCGTATATGAGGAATATAATCGTTATATATATCACTTATGTTTGAAACTTACTCGTAATAATGTAGAAGCAGAAGACCTAATGCAAGAAGTATGGGTAAAAGTCGTACGCTATGAAGACAGCGTTGCCGAGGTGGAACATATTAAAGCTTGGCTAACAACTATTACAATGAATACATTTAGAGATCGCTATCGAAAAAAAGTACGACGTAGTAAGTATATGATGAACCAACCTGAAACATTAGACGTACCTATTCTAGATTTGGTTCCCAATAATGAGATTTCAACAGAAGAAAAAATTGAAAAAGAGATTGTGACAAAGTTAGTACAGGACAAAATGGGTCAGTTAGATACAATCTATAGAAAAACTTTATGGTATTTCTACATAGACCAATATTCACTTGCTGAAATTTCTACTATTATGAAAGTATCAATCGGTACAGTGAAATCGCGTTTATTCCGTGCAAAAGCACGTTTAAAAGAAATGCTAATGGCTGACGTGTCGATCGTGGAGGCAGTGCTGCCAGCGTAATTAAAACATTGGTCGCCACAACATAACTACTTAGACGGAAGTATTCGTTCGGCCAATCTCAAAAAAGGGATGCATTGCAAACAATCATTTGCGATGCATCCTTTTTCGTGTTTCAACATAAAGTTGAACATTTAATCTTGCCGATTGTCTACAGATAGTAAACACTTGGCAAAGATATCACGCAGTGTTTGCAGTTCTTCAGCCGAGAGCATGCCAAACATATTGTTGATAATTTCACTCACTTGTTGACGTGACTCCTCAAGTATATGTTCACCTTCGGTAGTAATAACTAATTGTGACGCTCTACGATCTGTAGCATGCTGTGTTTTTTCAATAAACCCAGCATTAATCAGTTTCGTTGTTAATACTGTGACGCCACCTGTTGTTACTTTTAAGCGCTCTGCTATTGCAGAAGGGCGCTTTGGTCCCTCCTGCGATAAGTAGTCTAAAATTAAAATATGGGATTTTGAAAAGCCGAGTGCATTATGATTATTCCACTCGTTTGCCCATTTACGCTCAATGGAAGAGACAACTTCAAACAATGAGGTAATGGCTTGTTGTTTTTCTTGATCCATATAAGGTCATCTCCAAAACTGTTTTAACTTTCTTGTGCCAATCTTGTCATCGCATTTAATTCGTAAGCACGTACTTTACGTGGAATGAAACGACGGATGTCCATCTCATTGTACCCAACTTGAATACGTTTTTCATCTATCAGGATAGGACTGCGTAACATTCTTGGATGTGCTTGAATAATTGCGTACAGCTCTTGAATAGAAAGCTGGTCAATATCAATATTAAGATTTTTAAAATCATTTGAGTTAGTTGCAATAATTTCATCAGTGCCATCTTCGGTCATGCTTAAAATTTCTTTAAATTCAGCAAGTGTAAGAGGATGAGACGTAATACGTTTCTCTTTATATTCAATGTTGTGATCTTTTAACCATTTTAGTGCTTTTCTGGATGAAGAACAGCTCGCTTGTGAGTAAATTGTAACTGTCATTCTTCATTCCCCGCTTTCTTTGTTAGAGTTATATTTTATGGATATCTTATTAGTAAGTTAAATAGGTTATACATATATCTTACTAGTAAGCTATTTATAAATCAATAGATATTTAAAAAAACATTTAATAGAATATGATATTTTTTAATCTATACTAAATATACGCTTGGAAGAGTGAAAAGTTTCATTAAATTAGCTTACAATCATGTAAGTTTAGAATATTTCGAATAAAGGGAATCGGAGTGCCAGGCACCCAAACAATTCTGAAAATTATGAGTGCCAGTCACTCGAGCAATTCTGCAAAAAAGTGACCGATGAAAATCCCCCTAAATTGCCCCAATAGCATTGCTAGAAGGATCAATTATTCACTCATAAGTAAAAATCCGCTTAGACTCCTGCGGGAACAGCACAAAGTGTAAGACAACAAACGACGCGACAGCGACGGTTGCGGCTTACATTGTGCCCGCGGAAAGCAAAGCGGATTTTTACGATTTAGAATGACATATTATGATAAGAGACTAGCCCCTTAGCTTTGTTGACCAGAAGTGAACCAATCTTGAACATTCCATACTTTTGTTACTAAACCTTCATAGAAATCAGGTTCATGGCTAACAAGTACGATTGTGCCTTTAAATTCTTTCATAGCACGTTTTAATTCTTCTTTTGCATCGACATCTAAGTGGTTTGTCGGTTCGTCGAATAGTAACCAGTTGGCTTCTTCCATCATGAGCTTACATAAGCGAACTTTTGCTTGCTCGCCACCAGATAAAGAATTAAGTGGGCGCGTAATGTGATCTGTTTTTAATCCAGCACGTGCTAGTGCAGCGCGCACTTGAGCTTGCTCCATAGAAGGGAAGGCGTTCCAGACATCATCAATTGGTGTAATTTTATCTGCTTTTACTTCTTGTTCAAAGTAAGAAGGTGCTAAATAATCACCACGAATGACCGTACCACCTAACGGATTAATTTTACCAAGCATCGTTTTCAATAATGTAGATTTACCAACACCATTCATGCCGACTAGGGCAATTTTTTCACCGCGTTCAATCATAAATGAAAGAGGAGGTAGGAGTGGTTTATCTTTATCGTAACCAATCACTAAATTTTCGGCTTCCACAACATAACGGCTTGGTGTACGTGCCTCTTTAAAACCAAATTCAGGTTTCACAGCTGTTTCAGGGCGATCAATACGCTCTAAACGATCAAGCTGTTTGGCACGAGATTTTGCACGACCAGTTGTAGAGTAGCGCGCTTTATTTTTCGCAATGAAGTCTTCTTGTTTTTTTATAAATTCTTGTTGTTTTTCATATGCATCAATATGTTGACGTTTATTGATTTCAGCTAGCTCTAAAAACTTCTCGTACGTCGCTGTATAACGCGTTAGTTTAGAAAACTCTAATTGGAAAATAACATCGACTGTCTCATTCATAAATTCCGTATCGTGGGAAATTAATAGGAATGCATGTGGATAGTTTTTTAAATAGTTTTTTAACCACGTAATATGCTCTTCATCCAGATAGTTCGTTGGCTCATCAAGTAATAAAACTTTTGGCTTTTCTAATAAAAGTTTTGCCAGTAAAACTTTCGTGCGTTGACCACCAGAAAGGGCAGCTACATCGCGCTCAAGTCCAATAGCATCCAAACCTAAACCACGTGCAACTTCCTCGATTGTCATATCGAGTGTATAGAAATCTCCAGCATCAAGAGCATCTTGAACATCTGCCATTTGCTCTAGTAAATCTTCTAATTCTTCAGGCGTCGCTTCAGCCATTTTACCTGTAATTTCGTTTAGCTCTTCTTCTTTTTTATAAAGAGGGAGGAAGGCGTCACGCAATACATCGCGCATCGTTCGTCCAGCTGTTAGCACAGTATGTTGGTCTAAATAGCCATAATGTGTGCCAGGTAACCATTCAACTTTTCCAGCGTCGTGAATGGTTTGTCCTGTAATAATTCCCATAAGTGTAGATTTTCCTACACCGTTTGCGCCGACAAGACCAATGTGATCGCCTTCAACTAAACGGAAAGAAACATCTTTAAAAAGTGTGCGGTCACCGAAAGAATGACCTAAATTTTCAACTGTTAATATTGCCATAAATGTGGTTCCTCCAAAATATTTCAATTAGGTCTTGTATATAACTGCTACTCACTTATAATGCAGCAAGTTGTTTATTTAATTCTGCTAGCTTTGCTTCCATATTGGCAAGACGTTGTTCTGCTTTTGCGACTTGGTCGTTATGGCCTGTAGATTCAAGCTTTTCAATGTCACCTTGCAAATTCATATAATCCATTTTTAATTCTTTAATTTGATATTCAATATCGCTTTTGGATGGCATGATTTTTAGCTCCTTTGTTAATGTATTTGTATAACGAATGCGTGTAAAAGCGATGGAGGTTTTGTTATCCCCCACCGCTTAATTGTTAAAATTAATCAGATGCCGATGCTGAGATCCCTTGAAAATTCATGCCTACTTTGTAAAACAAGTAGGGTAAATGAAAGTGAAAAATTCTAGTATATTGTATCATATCCACCTTAAAAGAATCACTAAGTTGAAGCGATATTATGTCGATCATAAGCGAAATCAAGTAATAAAGATTCTAGCGTGTTGTTATTGCTCGCGAGACTTAACTGACGCTGTTTTTTCACTGCACGTTCACTGCGAGCCTCATGCAATAAAAACTCCATCACTGCGTTTTGTATTTGCGATTGTTTCATCTTTCGACCGAGACCGAGATGGATAAAGCCATTATGCTCACGAGGGAATGCGTGCAATAACTCATTCTCTGTTTGGGCGAGTGTAATACAAGGTACACCATAAGAAGCAATTTTATATGGTGTGTAGTTCGCATTGCAAATAATGACATCAGCTTTGGGTAATAATTTAAGGAGTGCGTCTTTATCACGCAAAATAGCAGTATTGCGACGGCTTAGTACCATCATTTGTAAGTCATCCGTCGCATGTCGATAGCTTTCATCTATCATGACTGTAATTTGTAGTGGGATTTGTAGCTGGGTTAAGTGTCGAAGTGTTCGGTATGTTAAGTTATGCTCGTCCCCATCCTCGAAAGCAACAACAATATGAGGGGGATTTTCAGGCGTTTTAAGGTCAGGTAATGGTTCTGCATGCTGAAAAGCTTCTGGTAATGCAAAGGCGAAACTTCCTCCGATATAATGAGGTGGGAAAAAATCTTTCACTTCTTGATAGAGTGCTAGTAATACACAGTCACAGGCTTGGCCACCATCACCAAAATCATCAAAATGAATAATCGTTTTACAAAATGGTCGTAAATTTTCCACTTGCCAACTTTCCGAGTTACGACCGTCCCTCACAATTAAATCGGGTTGTATTGCTTTTATTTGCTTAGGTAATTCATCAAAATGATCGAATAGTATTGATGAAAGATTATGATTCATTAAAATTTGAATCCCATCATTTGAAGGGGTTTTTACAAATATGAAAACTTCCTCTTGTCCAAGCAACTTAGCCATTGTTGCTACCCGCTCAAAAGGATACAGCCCTTTATCAATGCAGCTTTCAATTATGAAAACAATCGATTTTTTCGGTTTAATTGTTTGTGTTTCGTTTTGCAAATGTATCCCATCCTTTCGTCTGTCTATTTAAATTATGGTCAAAAATGGGCAAGTATGTGTAAAAATTAACATTAGATAAATTATGTAGATGATAAAACTTCAAAAATGGCGTTCGCTATGCCGATGAATAATAGAGAGGATAAGCAAATATTCTTATTCCTGATAATACATAGCTAGTAAGCGTCTATATTAAGGCAGATAGGAGGAGGTTGGATTTGGGCATGCGTTCGGCGATTGTTGTAGGTGCTACTGGATTGACAGGCACCTCTCTAATAGAACAATTATGTGAAAATGATGACTATGTTTCGGTCATCGTTATAGCACGACGGGAACTACAGTATAAGCATCCAAAGCTAGAAGTGAAAATTCGTAACTTCGATACTTTAGAAGAGAAAGATATTGAATTTGCACATGAGCTCTATTGTTGTTTAGGCACAACAATAAAAAAGGCAGGCTCACGGGAAGCGTTTGAAAAAGTTGATTTTGAATATCCGTTAGCTATTGCTTCATTGGCTAAAAAACGAGGCATTCCCCATATGCTTGTCATAACTGCGATGGGAGCGAATGAGCAATCGAGCATTTACTATAATCGTGTGAAAGGGAAGCTTGAGCAAGCGTTAATGGAGCTTGGCTTACAGCGTCTATCTATAATTCGTCCTTCACTTTTGGTTGGGCAACGCGAAGAATTTCGTTTTGGTGAAAAGCTGGGCGAAACGGTATTAAAACTTACTAAACCTTTATTAATAGGGCCATTAAAGCGTGTACGTTCCATTGATGTATCACAGGTTGCGAAAGCGATGATCGTCATTGCATTGCATGGCAAAAAACAGCCGGTGACAATTTACGCTTCTCAGGACTTAGCTAATATGGATTTTCCGAAAGTGGCACAGGAAGAGTTACCGCGTGAAGAGCTATTTAACTGGCACAAGCATAAAGGGTTAGGTTCGAATGAAGAGGACAATGTCAATCAACAGGTTATTATTGATCGAGCTAAATTTAAAGTGGAAGAAACGGTTGTTGACGAAGACGTGACGTTTAATCGACAAAATGAAAAATAGCAGAATTTCCGTTAAAATTCACATTCCGCCTAAAGACTGAATTTATTGTTTTACTTGCTACTATTCTTCCCGAGTCACTATTCATTTGTTACAATATTATTGTAGAAGATGAATGTGGAGGCAAAAAGTATATGAAAATTTTACTCGTTGATGGCACGATGTTTGGGCGAAAAACTGGTGCTATTTTAGAGCAAGTAGAGCAATATATTAAAGAATTCGATGCTAGTTTCGATTTAGAAATTATGCATTTTAGTGAATATAAGCATCAAATTGTCGATGGTTCACCGTTAAATGACGATATGAAAAAAATGATTCAAAAATTTGAAGAGGCGGATGCGTATATTATTGCAACGCCGATTTTCCAAGCTTCGATTCCAGGCGTATTAAAAAATGCATTCGATTTCTTACATCCGAAAACAATGCGTTATAAGCCGGTATCGATCGTAGCGAATGGTGGCACATATCAGCACCATTTAGTCGTTGAAAATCAACTAAAACCAATTTTAGACTACTTCCGCGCACTTGTAACGCCGAACTATGTCTACACACATACATCACATTTTGATGCAAATAATAAAATTGTAGACGAGGATGTTCATAATCGTTTACGTGAAATGGCACGTGTTTTCGTTCAGTATTGTGAAATGAGCAAAACTTTACCGAAAGAAACAATAGACCAACATTAAATGACAGTCTCTAACTATAGATCCCTTGTACAGTGGAAGGAAATCACTGTGCAGGGGATTTTTCTTTGCAAGATTCCATTTACGATATGATAAAATAATACTTTAGTGAATTCGGAAAGGAGGGCAGCTCATGCAGAACATCGCTTTACTAGAGAAACAACGCTGTAATTTAATTTTGACGAATAAGGCGAAGGAAGCGGTAGAGGAATGCTCGGCAAATGAGCATGCCTTTTTTGCGTTACAAAAAACATTAACAGTCTATATTGAAAAAAGAAAAGCAAAAACAATTGGCGAAACGTTTTTATCCGTTTATTTTAATGCAGAGCACAATGAAAAATTAGAAAGTGTACTGGCCGGAAAAACAGCGATTATGGATTGTGTGCTAAAGGTAGAAGGATTATTAGCAACCAATATTCGTTTTGTACATATGCGTGGTCCAGTAAGTACGAATCGTCGTTTACCGGCTGCCTTGCAATTTGTCACAAAGCCTAATAATGGCGCTGGCATTCCGCTTGATCTTCATACGAAAATAAGAGAGCTACCGATTGCTGAGGAACGCACTGAGTATGTGAAAAAGCGCATTGCCAGCTGGGAAGGCTATTTAAAAATTCAAGAACGCGATGCAACAATTGATGATATTCATTCGGAATTTAAACAAAGCTATTTTAATGAAGATTTTTCACGTCTAACGCTTGTCTGTCCATTTGTGAAGGCAAAGGAATGGAAGCAACTTGAAGGGTTAAGTGTAAGCATCCAAGGTGTACGGGGCGAAATCGGACAAGTGTTAAAAGCGAATGCTGGCAAACAAACAGTAGAAATTGACTTAAAACCATTTGCACAAGACCAGGCTCGTAAAGATCAGCTTAACTTGCGCTCAAAGCAGGCGAGCTTTAGCAATTTCGCAACACTAAGCCAAATTCGACGCTTACGCAATGGTTTTACAAAGCTCGAAAAAGGTGAAGCAGTGAATGCTAGCCTAGAGACAATATTATTTGAAAAACGACCTACTGTACGCATGGCAAAACTGCGAGATGATATTGAGTTTCATAATAATTTAAATGAATATCAACGCAAAGCTGTTATCGGAGCATTATCTGTTGAAGATTTGTATGTGGTTCAAGGGCCACCGGGGACTGGGAAAACAACCGTTATTTCGGAAATTTGCCAGCAAAACGTCAAGGCAGGATTGAAAACGCTCGTTGCATCACAGTCAAATTTAGCTGTTGATAATGCATTAGGAAGACTCCTCTCCAATCAAGAAATACGAATTTTACGTTATGGTCGAACGGAAAGTATTGAAGTAGAGGGAAAAAAATTCATCGAGGAAAATGTCGCTCTCCATTGGCGTGAACAAACATTAGCAGCCGTTGAAGAGGAAATTATCGCTTTTGCCGAACGTGAGCAACAATTACAGGCGAATATTTCTAAAACAACAGATGAGCTAGCGAAATTGCAAGCGTGGCTTGAGGAGCTAACAAAGGAAATTGCTGCTAAAGAGCAAGCGGCAATTGACGAACCGATTTTGCAACAAGACATTCAAGCGCTAAAAAAGGAACTGAAAACGGCGAAAGCGGATAAAGACGCACATGAAGCACAAAAAGAGCATTATGAGAAACAATTGGCACAACTGGAGTCCGCTATTCAAACGCAAGAGCAGGTTTTAAGTGAGTATGATTCGCAGGAGCAGCTACAGCAATACATTCAAGAGAGCACGAACAAAATAGAACAATGGCAAGCTGTGATGCAATATAAAGAATTACTTGACGAAAAGCATGCGTTAACAACGCAGTTTCAAGATATTCAAGTAAAGTATGAACAAGAAAATCAGCGTTTGCAATTATTGAAGGACAGCCAACAATATATTGAGACATTAACGTCCTTTGAGCGTATTCAACGTTTTTTACAGCATTATCAAGTCCGTCCTTCTCATGTATTAGCTCAACAAATAGCTAGATTAGAGCATTTAGAGGATGCGAAAGATTTAGAAGCTTGGGCAACCATTAATACGCGTCTACAAAAAGCAATTGCCAAGCTTGAGGCATTGGTTTCGTCAGAGGAGCAAGAGCGAGCGCTTGCTAAAAGTAGACAACAGCCCGTCCAGTCGTTCTCATTACAAAATTTAACGGGTGTCTTTGCGCAGTTAAATGAGTCGTTTCAAGAGGGGCAAACACCACCTGTTGAACAGTTAGAGAGCTATTTACTTGGTCTGTATATGCGTCGCGATTTTGTTTGGCAAAAAGGGATGGCACTGCGACAACAACAGGATCATAAAGATCGTGAATTTGAATCGCTACGTAAAAATATTGCGAGTTTAATACATCAAGAATGTGCTATCACAAGTTTCGATGTACAAAGTTTGCAACGACAATTACAGCCGTATTTAGCACATAGCGAGCGCCTACAGCAACTCGCTGATTCATTCCAAGTAGATGCTATACTAGAGGAATCGGTAGAGCAGTTGAAAATGTTAATAGCTAGTACCCAATCTTCTTTACAAACTGCTCGTCAACAACTGCAGGCTGTTGAGCAAGCTAATACGCAGCTTTTACCAAAAAGAGCGGCACATCAAACTGCTAAGGCCAGCTTACAAGAGATTGAGGAAGAACTAGCACAATTAGAAGACAAAATTAAAGCAATCAATATAGAAGGTCTGAAAAAGGAAAAACAACTAACAGCGCTAACAGCTTTGCTACAAGCCACGCCAGAGCGCACATTAGAAGAAGTAAAGGAAGCTATTCAAACAGCAAACGAAAGCCTAGCAGAGCTACATCGTAAAGAACAGCAGTTACCACTGCGTAAAAAATTACAAGAGCAATGGCGTGATAAGCTACAAAACGCAACAGAATATGATTTAGATGAAATTCGTAAATTATATGTGCGTCATGCCAATGTTATCGGCACTACTTGCGTTGCTTCAGCAAGTAAGGAGTTTATGGAAAACTATCCAACCTTCGATGTCGTTATTATTGATGAAGTATCTAAGGCAACCCCTCCAGAGTTATTATTACCGATGTTAAAAGGTAAAAAAATTATTTTAGTAGGGGACCATCATCAGCTACCGCCACTTCTTGGTGATGATACGCTAGAGGAAACATTAAAAGGCATGCTAGAAGAAAATCCAAACTTCGATGGGGCGCAAGAGCTTAAAAATTTACTGCGTGAGTCGTTATTTGAGCGATTATTTAATAACTTACCGCCAACACATAAGCAAATGCTTGCCTTGCAATACCGTATGCATGAAAAAATTATGCACAGTATTACACCATTTTACGCCAAGGAAGAAAACGGCTTGCAATGCGGATTACCGGATTCGGATGCAGCGCGTGACCATGGCTTAGAAGGGCAATTTGTCGATCGAGACGATCATTTGCTATGGATTGATATGCCAACTGAAAAACCGTTTTTAGAGGAACAGGTTAAAGGTGGAACGAGTCGCTATAATGAAGGAGAACTACAAACAATCCGCAGTATTTTAACAGACTTAAATAGTGCTGTAATGGAAGCGAAAAAGGCGGGACGTATTGCACAAGACGTACAGAAAAGTGTCGGTGTCATTAGCTTCTATGGTGAGCAAGTGAAGAAAATAAATCGCCTTCTTCAGCAAGAATTACAGTTACCACATCTCCAATTTAGAACGGGAACAGTCGATAAGTTTCAGGGGATGGAGATGGATGTCATATTAGTAAGTATGGTTCGTAATACGCCAAAGGGTGGGGATATTGGCTTTGCGAGAGATTATCGCAGGTTAAATGTCGCACTTTCTCGTGCTCGTGAACTGTTAATGCTAGTCGGCAGTGCTGATATGTTTGCCAAACGGGCGAAACATCAAGATACACGAGATATGTACAGCAATCTTTTAACGACGGTGAAATCTTACAATGGCTTACGTAATCATAATGGGCAGGTGATGTAAGGTGATGAAATTACAACAGCGTTTAATGAGAGAATTACAACAAAATCGGCATGTGAAAATAATGAAATCAACGGATTGGTGTATTCCGATTCGCACAATCGAAGTAACGTATGAGCCGATTCGTCGCTCAACGATGGATGTCTTAATGCAAATGCTATTAATTAGCATGCAGGAAGCAAATTTTCAAAATGTAGAGGAATTAAGTGAGTTATTATTAGTAGATCCACTGTTTATTGAGGATTTAGTATCGTTAATGTCTCGCGTACGCCTTATTGAACAAACAGATGGCTTCTATAGATTAACCCCTAAAGGAGAACAACAATTGGCGCGTGGCATTTTCGAGGAGGAGCTTGAGGTTGAAACGGCTACGTTATTATTTAGTCCATGCCACCAAGCCATTCTTCCTGCCGGAGAAGGAGATATAGAGGAGTTTGATGAGTTGCCTGAACCTTATCGCTATGTCGATAAAGAGGCTGAGCAACAAGAACAATTTGATGAGGCCATGTTGCTTGAAGCGTTGCAGCAGGAAGAAGAACCATCTAGCGCTCAAAAAATAGTGGAAACCATCGTCTCGGCACAAGCGCAACAGATCAATGATATCCCGTGTTTACAATTCATACTTTATGATAAGGAAAAAAATATTGTCTACGTCCGTGTATGGAATACATTGTTAAACCAATGGGATGAAAAGTTGGAACAGCAACTAACAGAAAAAGAGCAGCTACAATGGCGCGAACAATATTTATAAATAAAAGAACGAACGGTATCGCAATATACCGTTCGTTTTTTTGCATTTAAACAACAGCGTGCAAACTTTATAGCGTGCATATATTACATACATAAAGGAGGGACCCGATGATTACAATTAGTCTATGTATGATTGTGAAAAATGAAGAAAGCGTGCTCGAACGATGCTTAGATTGTGTTCAGCATTTAGTCGATGAAATTAATATTATTGATACAGGCTCAAGCGATCGTACAAAGGACATTGCCAAGCAGTACACTTCTCGAATTTTTGATTTTCCATGGTGTGACCATTTTGCACAGGCGCGAAATTTTTCATTTCAACAAGCAACAAAGGATTATATTTTATGGCTGGATGCAGACGATGTACTCACAACAGAACATCAGCACAAACTGATGGAACTGAAGCAATACCTATATCCTAATATTGATGCGGTTTCAATGGATTACTATGTCATGTTAGAGACGGATGGCAGTGTAGCATTAAGTGAAAGAAGATGTCGTTTAGTAAAGCGGTCACGTAATTTTCAGTGGCAAGGAGCGGTTCATGAGTGCTTGGATATAACGGGTCACATGTGCCATAGTGATATAGCCGTTGTCCACTTACCAATTAAGCAAGATAAAGCGCGTAATATTCGTATTTATGAGCGTTTAAAAGCAGAGGGGCATGCTTTTGCTGCTAGGGATTTATTTCACTATGCAAATGAATTAAAAGACCACCAACGTTTTGTAGAAGCCATTAACAATTACCATGCTTTTTTAGATACAGCATTAGGTACTGCCGATGATTCTATTGAAGCTTGCCTCCATTTAGCCGATTGTTATGAGCAATTGCAGGATGCCAAGCAGGCGACGCAAGCTGTATTTCAATCGCTAATGTATGATCAACCTAAACCAGAAACATGCTGTCGAATCGGACAATACTTTATGGAGCAATCGAAAAATAAGGAGGCGATTTATTGGTATTCCCAAGCATTACAAGTATCTCCTTGCACGTTGGGCGTTTATAAGCGAGCATACTCGACGTGGATTCCCCATGTTCAATTAAGTATGCTTTATGATCGCTTACGGCTTTACGAAAATGCCTATGAGCACAATGCAAAAGCATTGCACTATAAACCAAATGATGCGTGCATTCGAGACCATCAACAATATCTTAAGAAGCAGTTGAATAAATAATGGGCATGGACTACGTGAGCGGGAAGGGGTTTCCGAAGTAGCGCCATAATTCCGCGAAACGGAGCGACAATTCCGCGAAATGAGGAGAGAATTCCGCGAAGCAGCACAACAATTCCGCGAAATGAGGGAGGAATTCCGCGGAGTGAGGAGAGAATTCCGCGAAGCAAAGCAACAATCCCGCGAAGCAGTGCAATAATTCCGCGAAAGCAACATGAACCCTACCTTTTATTACTCAATAGAAAAAAGAATCCGCTGTAGTCCGCATGATAAAGGGCGGGAGCAGATTCTTCTTTTTTAATTCGAGTTATTCTATGAGATAGCCTTGACGGCAGTAATTCCTTTTACATAATATTGACGATTGCCACAAGCTGCACTTCATGTACTTTCATTGGTTTCACTAGGTATTGCCGTCACTAATAAAACCACTAAATTCCTGTGCATTTGAAGAAACCTCAATATAATCTACATAGATCGCATGACCAATGATTAGCGATAGCACAACAATAATTGTAATAATAATCACATTACGTGGTCTAAAGTCTTGAGATTGCACTTTCTTCTCCTCCTTTGTAATTTAGTGAATATTGCGACAATTCAATATATGTTAAAGGAATTAGAGTATGCAATTTTAGAAATACTTTTTATGTAAATGTTTGAATTGAGGGATCTGTAAAGCGCTACTTCTATATATATTTTAATAGACGAAAAAGATAAATTTCAAGGTTTAAGCAGGCAAAAAATATCGGGGACAATAGAGAAAAGTGTTAGATTGACTGCCATCAATCTAACACTTTTTGCTATGCCGTTGTTGTCCGCTAAGGCTGTGCTTTTCGTATTAGTCACTACCTGTGCCATCAACCTCTCAGCATATTTAATCGAGTTTTAATCCTTTTAATGCTTCAGCCAAGGCGTTATTTACGGGTTCCTCGTTATTTTGTTGCTTTAAATATTTTTGCACGGAGCGTTTATCGACTTTACCGCCGCCTTCTTTTTTACGGCGTGCTTCAAATGCAGATAATTTCTCGCGATGACCACATTTACATACAAAAATTTGTCCGTCACCTTCACCGCGAAGCTCTAGTTTTTTCTTACATTGAGGACAGCGGGCGTTTGTCACACGTGCTACGTTTTTGCGGTGACCACATTCACGGTCCTGACAAACGAGCATTTTGCCTTTTTTGCCGTTCACTTCAAGCATCGGTTTTCCACAGTCAGGGCAAGATTTAGTAGAAATATTGTCATGTTTATATTTTTTATTGCTTGCTTTAATTTCTGAAACGATTTCTTTTGTGTAATTTTTCATTTCACTAATAAAGACATCTTTTTTCAGCTTACCGTTTGCAATGGCTTCGAGCTTTTGCTCCCACTCAGCAGTAAGGGTAGGGGATTTTAACTCTTCCGGCACTAAATCAAGCAATTGTCGACCTTTTGATGTGATGTAAATATCTTTCGCACCACGTTTTTCAATTAAAAATGAGTTAAAGAGTTTGTCAATAATATCAGCGCGCGTGGCAACTGTACCTAAACCGCCTGTCGATTTTAACGTATCGGCTAATTTTTTATCGTTTGTCGCCATATATTTCGTTGGATTTTCCATAGCTGATAATAAGGTAGCTTCGTTAAAGCGAGCTGGTGGCTTCGTTTGACCAGATGTTTGCGCAATCAGTTTAATCTGAAGTGTATCACCTTTATCAATACGAGGGAGGATTTGCTCTTGTAAATCATCTGCTGTATCCTCATCGTCAAAGCGATGTTCATATACTTCCTTCCAGCCAGCTGATAAAATCGTTTTTCCGCGTGCGACAAAACTTTCATCCATAATTTTTGCACGTAATGTCAGTTGTTCATATTCAAAAGCAGGGAAAAGAACTGCTAAAAATCTTTTCACAACAAGGTCGTAAATTTTCCGTTCTTTATCAGAGAACGCAGAGAAATTTACATAGCCTTCCGTTGGGATAATGGCATGGTGATCAGAAACTTTACTATCATCGACAAATGCCTTCGACGTTTTAATCGGTTTATTTAAAAGCTTATTGGCAAGTGGTCGATATTCGCCAATACCACAAGCTTTTAAACGTTCCGGTATCGTTGCAACAATGTCCTGTGAAATATAGCGTGAGTCTGTACGTGGATACGTTAATACTTTGTGCTGTTCATAGAGTTTTTGCATAATATTTAGCGTTTCTTTTGCAGAATAACCGAAAATTTTATTGGCATCCCGTTGTAACTCTGTTAAATCATATAAGCCAGGAGCGAAAGTTTTCTTCGGTTTCTTTTCAATATCAGTGACAGTTGCGTTGTTTCTACCTAGCTTTTTAACGATAGCGTCAACTTTATCTTTATCAAAATTACGGCTATTGCCTTTTGCATCTTGCCATGTCAGTTTTAAATGATCAGCAGTCTGTGCTTTAATACCGTAATAAGTTTGTGCTTTAAAATGTTTTATTTCATCTTCGCGTGCTGCAATAATTGCTACAGTCGGTGTTTGCACACGACCGCAGTTAAGCTGTGCATTAAAGCGTGTCGTTAAAGCACGCGTAGCATTTAGTCCGATATACCAGTCCGCCTCAGAACGCGCAACAGCAGAAGCATATAAATTATCATAAGCTTTACCTGGTTTTAAGTTGGCAAAGCCATCTTTTATCGCTTTATCGGTTACAGAAGAAATCCATAATCGTTTAATCGGCTTATTAATTTTCACTTTATCAATTATCCAGCGTGCTACAAGTTCACCTTCGCGCCCAGCATCAGTAGCTACAATGATTTCGCCTACATCACCACGCATTAGCTGGCTTTTTACGGCGTTAAATTGTTTGCCTGTTTGTTTAATCACAGTCAGCTTTAAACGTTCAGGTAACATTGGTAAATCTTCTAAATTCCACGTTTTATATTTAACGTCATAACTTTCTGGGTCTGCTAACGTTACAAGATGACCTAATGCCCATGTAACGATGTATTTATCTCCTTCAAGATAACCGTTTCCTTTTTTATTACAATTCAATACACGCGCAATATCGCGAGCTACTGATGGTTTTTCAGCGATTACTACACTTTTAGCCATTCATAACATCCTTTCGTAAATCCTTGTGTTTACTATATCATAGAGCTTTATTGTTATGGTAAAGAAGAAGTTTAGAGATAGTAAGCTATTGTTCAACTAGCAGCTAATCATCTTCGCTTGTAGTTTATGACGCGACGTAATAGTTAAAAGTGACAAAAGTATTAGTGAAATACAGGGGCAACTAGTTGATGATAGCGAGGGTATGACATCTGAGTTGATAAGAGGGGGAGTTGACTATGCTGAGCGGAACGTAACCGCTATAGTGACCAACAACGACAAAGCAAAAAAGTGCTAGAATGACGATGGTCAATCTAACACTTCTTCTTTAGTAGCTGTTACTTATTCAATAAATGCATTCGAAGATTTTCTAACGATTAGCGTTGGTTGAAGATTAATTTTTCGATATTCACTAGGGCCGTTTTCTTCCACTCTTTCGATGACTAATTGCGTTCCCATATAGCCAAAGTCATAGGCGGGCTGTGAAGCTACAGTGAAGAAAGGATCGAAATTAGAATACGGCTCTAAATCGTCAAAGCAAACAACGGCAATATCTTCTGGCACTCGAATATTTTTGTTACGCAGTGTTGTAATAGCATTAATCGCGATAAAGTTATTAGCGGCAAAAATAGCAGTAGGTCGTTCTTGCTCAGGTAATAACAGTAAACCATTAATCGTATCCCATTCTTCTTCTTGCTTATAATGTGCTTGGATAACTAAGTTCTCATTAAAAGATAAATCATTTACTTTCAACGTTTCTACATATGTTTGATATCTTTCTTTCGATGTAGAAATGTCTAAAGGAGCGTGGATAATGGCTATCTTTTTATGCCCACGGTCAATTAAATGTTGCACTAACTCTCTCGTTCCCTCATGATTATTCCCTAAAACCATATCGCAAGGTAAATCGTCTATCATCCTGTCAATTAATGTGAATGGGATTTTGTTTTTCACAAGCTTTTTCAAGTTTTTTTTAGATTGATTACCAGTAGGCGCAATAATAACACCGTCTACCATTTTTGAAATAAGAGCATCTATGTAGCCACTTTCTTTTTCTGGATCCTCATCCGTATTGCACAACATCAGCTGATAACCAAGTTGATTGGCTTTATCTGCTGCTCCTCTGGCAACCTTTGTGAAGAAAGGGTTTGTAATATCAGGAATAACCAATGACAAGATTTTAGTTTTCTTAATATTTAAACTTCTAGCAGCGTAGTTAGGGATATAGTTTAATTCTTGAATGACAGCTTCTACTTTTTTTCTCGTTTTCTCGCTTATATTTCCTTTATTGTTAATGACTCTTGAAACAGTCATAGGAGAAACATTCGCTTTTTTGGCAATATCATAAATTGTTGTCACCTATCGTACCTACCTTACATTGTAAATTTTTTTGTATTTTACCTATTGCTGGTACAACGTTTCTGCGCAAAACATCTGTTGGACGAAGATACATTTTATTTCAAAATAAAGTCATCGTGATTAGTCTTGTTGTTGGATTATTTTTACATAATTAGTTCTAATATAATTGTACTTCTTTTAACACTACACTTTCCAATATTTAAATCCAAGAGGGAAAGCGCTTTAAGTGAGCCAAAAATAAAATAATTAACACAATCTCCGTTTATTGCTCCCGATGTACATACCATTTTTCACAAGTCATTATAGCATGAGTGTCCAAAAATCGACATTACCACTAATTTTTATTGATACTGAATAATCAATAATGTCAAATGTGTATTTTATGGCAAGGAAATGAGCGTTACTTCAACAATCTAAAAACAGCTATTTCCCCAGTGTTTTTCACTATTCTACTCTACTAAGCATGAAAAATCCTTCTCAATACCACCTATTTAACTCGGTTTTGAATTTTGATTATTTTCAGAAATTAGTATTGACATGTATTTTTTTGTTTGTTATTTTTACGTTACCGGTAACATAAAAGTTAACAAAGGTGGTGTTGAATATGATTATTGATTCACATCAACATTTTTGGAAGTTATCAAGAAATGATTATAAATGGTTAACAGAAGATTTACTAGAACTTTATCGTGATTTTATGCCAAATGATCTTTATCCCATTTTAAACGAACATCAAATTGATAAAACAATTGTCGTGCAAGCGGCACCCACGATAGAGGAAACGTTATTTTTATTAACTTTATTTGATAAATATGACTGGATTGCAGGCGTAGTTGGCTGGTTAGATTTAAGCGCAGTGAACTTCCAGCAACATTTTGTGACACTGCTACGACATCCTGGATTTGTCGGTGTACGACCTATGTTACAAGATTTACATGAAGATGATTGGATTTTACGACCAGAAGTTTTAAAAAACTTGGAATTACTTGTCCAACATGATATTCCGCTAGATCTGTTAATAAAGCCAAGACATTTTCCTTACATACTAGAATTATTAAAATTGTGTCCTAAGTTGAGAGTCGTAGTAAACCACATTGCTAAGCCGAATATTGCAGAACAACAGTTAGATGGCTGGAAAGACGCAATGGAAAAAATAGCGATGTATCCAAATGCGATGTGCAAACTCTCAGGATTAGTGACAGAAGCTGCACATCAAAACTGGACGCTAGCGGAGTTCCAACCTTTTATCACCCATGTACTAAATGTTTTTGGTACGGAACGGGTGATGTTTGGAAGTGACTGGCCTGTTTGTAATTTATCAGGTACATACAATGACGTACTGATGATACTTATGGAAAATTTACCAGCAAACTTACTTGGCAAAGATTTAGAAATGATATTTGGAGAAAATGCAAAACGTTTTTATAAATTGTAAGAAGGAGGGCAAAGGCATGGCAGAAATGGCATTTCAACAAGGGGTAACTTGCATCGTAATGGATGAAAAAGATAATGTTACGACGTTATTAGCAGATATGAAAAAAGGCGAAAGCGTGATTTATACAAAGGGAAATCAAACGTGCGAATTAACTTTGCAAGAAGATGTTAATTTTGGACATAAAGTAGCGATTGCGCTTATTAATCCGGGTGAGGAAGTTAAGAAGTACGGAGAAGTAATTGGTGCAGCAACAACTACTATTCATCCAGGTGAACATGTACATGTTCACAATATCGAAGGGATACGCGGGCGTGGAGATAAAAAGTCGGGGGTGTAAATAGATGACATATATTAAAGGCTATCGAAGAGATAATGGAAAAATGGGTATTCGTAATCATCTCTTAATTTTACCAACAGTCGTGTGTGCAAATCAGGTTACGTCAAGAATTCAGCAACAAGTACCAGGTTCTGTAGCGATACCTCACCAACATGGATGTAGTCAAGTAGGTGCGGATAAAGAAAGAACACATCAAGTATTAGTTGGCATGGGGAAAAACCCGAATGTAGGGGCGGTTTTAATTGTCAGTCTTGGTTGTGAAGTAATCAATGCGCAAGACATTAAGCAAGAAATTGAAGAAACAGGTAAGCCCGTTGTTTGGATTGATATTCAAAATGAGGGTGGCTCCGTAAAAACGATAGAAAAAGGCGTGGAACTTGCAAAGGAACTTCTGAAAAAAATAGAAGATACTCCGTTAATCGATATTCCACTGTCCGAGCTTATTGTAGGTGTCAAATGTGGCGGTTCCGACGCTACATCAGGATTATGTAGTAACCCTGCACTTGGTAGAGCAGCAGATGCCATTTTAAACGCAGGTGGCACGATTGTGATGGGAGAGACAACTGAAATTATTGGTGCTGAGCATCTTGTTGCTGCAAAGGCCATTAATCAAGATGTACAACAAAAATTGTATAAATGTGTTGAACAATTTGAACTTGAAGTAGAACGCATGGGTGTCGATATGCGTGGAGGAAATCCAAGCCCAGGTAATATTGCAGGTGGCTTATCGACGATTGAGGAAAAATCTTTAGGTTGTATTAGTAAAGCTGGAACAGCCATGCTGCAAGGCGTTGTAGACTTCGCCGAAGAAATTCCGGGCACAGGCTATTACTTCATGGATTCACCAGGCAATGATATTGAATGTGTTACAGGTATGGCAGCAGCAGGTGTTCATGTTGTTTGCTTTACAACAGGTAGAGGAACGCCAACAGGCAATCCGATAATACCGGTTATTAAAATAACAGGTAACGAAATGACTGGAAAAAGAATGGCAGACAATATCGATGTAGATGTTAGCCCTGTATTACAAGGCAAGGAGTCGCTGGACGAATCTGGTGAACGCATTTTAGAGTCGATTGTTAATGTCGCGAAAGGTCAGCAAACGAAAGCTGAGATTTTAGGTCATCAAGAATTCAGTATTAGTCGCATCGGCATTAGTTTATAAAAAGCAAAGTAGGGAGAATGCACATGAAAAAACTTGAAAACCGCGTTGCTCTAGTAACAGGAGCAAGCAGGGGGATAGGGGCTGCTATCGTCGAAAGATTAGCAGAAGAAGGAGCCCATGTTGCCATTAACTATACATCGCCAAGCTCACTAATAAAGGCAGAAGCATTAAAGCAACAAATCGAGGAACGTTTCCATGTTCGAGCGATGGTTGTCAAAGCGAATGTTGGCATTAAACAAGAAGTTGATCAAATGATTGATGAAGTTGAAAAAACACTAGGCGATGTAGATATTTTAGTGAATAACGCAGGTATCGCGCCATTTGAATCATTTATGAAATTAACAGAAGAGACATGGGATACAACGTATCAAACAAATGTTAAATCGATTTTCTTAACGACACAGCGAGTAGCGAAAAAAATGATTGCCAATCGTTATGGAAAAATTATTAATATCACATCTACGGCTAGCTTACTTGTCACAAGCCCGGTTATCCCACATTATATTTCATCAAAAGCAGCGGCTAGTCATTTAACAAAAGCGCTGGCGATTGAATTAGGCAAATACAATATTAATGTCAATGCCGTGGGGCCAAGTACAGTGGCGACAGATATGTGCCAAGAATATCTTCAAGATCCAAGCATTTTAGAAAAAGAAATACAAGCGAATCCAATGAAAAGATTGGGAACGGAAAAGCAAATTGGGGATGCTGTCGTATTTTTAGTTTCTGATGACGCCATGCAAATTAATGGCCATTTACTAATGGTAGATGGGGGACTTACTGTGAAAGCTGCACAACCCGAAGATCATTTAGAACAAGAAAGGGAAATGTTGCTATGAGATTACAAGGCAAGGTAGCGCTTATTACTGGTGGTGGTAGTGGTATTGGTCGCTCGACAGCTCTGCTCTTTGCAGCGGAAGGCGCCCACGTAATCATCAACGATGTGCACAAAGAAAACGGTGAAGGTACAGTAAAGGACATTCAACTTAATGGAGGAAACGCAACATTTTATCATGCAGATGTGACGATTCCTCAAGCAGTGAAAGACATGGTTGACCACATTACAAAGCAATTCGAAAAAATTGATATCCTTTTTAACAATGTGGGCATCAGTAATGTTGGACGAATTGATGAAGTAGAGCCTGACGTATGGGATAAAGTGATGAGTGTCAATGTGAAGGGCGTTTACTTACCTAGCAAATATATTGTCCCTTACATGATGGAACAGAAGAGTGGATGCATCATTAATATGTCGTCATGTGCTGCAGAAATGGGCTTAAAGCAACGCGCATTATACTCGGCAACAAAAGGCGCTATTTTATCGTTAACGAAGGCGATGCAAGTAGATTATGCACCGTACAATATTCGTGTTAATGCATTATTACCAGGAACTATTTTCACACCATTTGTTGAAAATTATTTAGCGAATGCATATGACAATCCACAAGAGGCCATCGAAAGTATTAAAACAAGACAGTTAAGTGGAGAATTAGGAAAACCTGAGGATGTAGCAAAAGCAGCTTTATTTTTAGCCTCTGATGACTCGAGTTTTATGATGGGTTCTCCACTTTATATAGATGGTGGCGTGGTCTTTGGAAAGAATGCTTAATATGACGAAATGATATGAGGATTGACTATGAAACTATTAACATTTGATAAGCAAGGCGTCTATCAATTAGGCGTGCAAACGGAGCAAGGCATTATTGATATTGCGGCATCTATTGAAAAAAATGCCAATCTTAATAATTTACCAGATTTAACGTCTCTTATTACTTGCAATAAAGAAGAGACAGCAAAGCTTCAACATTTTATTGAAACGATAGTAGCACAAGAAAGCGCTGTGTTTGTAGAGGAAGAGCAAATCACTTGGGGACCATGTGTGACAAAGCCACATAAAATTATTTGTGTTGGTTTAAATTATCGCAAACATGCGGATGAAACGAATGCACCGTATCCAGAAGTGCCTATTTTATTTAATAAATTTGATAATACATTAACAGGACATAACAGTGAAATTGCTATTCCAAATGTTACAAAGGAACTTGATTATGAAGTAGAACTAGGGATTGTAATCGGCAAAAAGACAAAAAATGTCACTGAACAAGATGCGTTAGATCATGTTTTCGGATATTGCACGGTGAATGATTTATCAGCACGTGATTTACAAATGAGAACGCATCAATGGTTATTAGGAAAAACTTGCGATAAGTTCAGTCCGATTGGTCCGTACTTAGTGACGGCAGATGAGATTACAGACCCTAATAATTTAGCATTAAAAACATATGTCAATGGCGAAGTAAGACAAAACTCCAATACTGCCGATATGATTTTCAATTGTGCTGAAATTATTAGTTATATTTCTCAACATATGACACTGGAGCCTGGCGATATTATTTTGACAGGTACACCTGAAGGCGTAGTATTCGGATACCCTCAAGAACAGCAAGTGTATATTCAACCAGGAGATGAAGTAACTGTAGAAATCGAGAAATTAGGATCTCTAACAAATTACTTTGTAGCAGAAGAATAAAGAAATGAGTGTGAATAACGATGCTAAAAGGGATTCCTCCAATTATTTCACCGGATTTAATGAAGGTACTAATGGAGATGGGTCATGGAGATGAGATTGTGTTGGCAGACGGCAATTTTCCGGCTGCCAGCCATGCCCAACAGCTTATTCGTTGTGATGGACATACAATACCGGCATTACTGGAAGCGATATTGGCATTTTTCCCAATCGATACGTATGTCGAACATCCTATTCAATTAATGGCTGTTGTCCCAGGAGATCCAGTGGAACCAACGATTTGGAAAGACTACGAACAAATTGTTCAACGTCACACCGAATGTTCTGGCCCATTTGAATTGATAGAGCGTTTTGCGTTTTATGAACGTACAAAAAAGGCTTTTGTTGTAGTAGCAACAAGTGAAAAAGCGCAATACGCTAATATTATTTTAAAAAAAGGTGTTATTAAATAAACGGTATTTTAGCGTATCGGCAAATGGTCATTCTTAAATATGGGGGAAAGCGAATTATGAATTCTAAAGTTTTAGTAGAAGAAACACGGGCGAACTTACTGGAAAATGTTCATTCTGGTGTTGTTTGTGGTGTCAATGACAGCAAAGAGGCTATTTATCAAGTTGGTAATATCCAACATAATACATATTACCGTTCTGCTGCAAAACCAATTCAAGCACTACCTGCTTTTTTATCTAAAATTGATTTGAAGTATGGCTTAACTGATAGAGAGGCTGCTTTATTTACTGCTTCACATCGTGGAGAAACGTATCATATTGAAGCGCTTGAAACAATGAAAGAGAAGTTTGCAATTGATGAAAATGAATTATTTTGTCCGTATTCCTATCCTTTAAATGCTGAGCCAAAAGAGGCGATGTTAAGAAAAAATATGGAGAAAAGAAAGCTTTATCATAATTGCTCAGGCAAACATATGGGCTTTATTGCAACATGTCGTGAACTAGGTTTTCCAACAGAGGGCTATTGGAATGTCGATCATCCTCTACAACAACTTATTTTGAAAACGCTATCTTATTTATCGGAAACACCGCTCTCTGACATTCATGTAGGAGTAGACGGCTGTGGTGTGCCAGTTTTCGCTATACCGTTACACAATATGGCGATTACAAGTTTGAAATTAGCTTGTCCAGATTTAATTGACGATTTGGAGCTTAGAGAAGCGGTAGAGCGCATGACTACAATTATGAACAATGAATTCAATATGGTAGCGTCTGAAAACTTTATTTGCTCTACATTATTACAAGATCGAAATATCGTCGCAAAGGGCGGGGCAAAAGGTGTTTATTGCTTCGGCTTGAAAAAAGAACGTTTAGGCTTTGCTTTGAAAGTTTTAGATGGTTCTGAAGATGTTTGGCCAAATGTCATTGCGTCTATTTTAGAGCAAATAGATTATGAAAATAAAGAAACAATTGCTAACATTCGCTCCCTTCGACCAAGCATCATTAAAAGTGATGGCGGCATTGAAGTAGGAGCAATCCAAGAGGTATTTGCATTAACACCAAATACAAAATAAAAATAACTTGTTACAAAGGGGATGAAATTTATGAAGAAAAAGATGCTCGTAGTTTTGATGGTTGTATTAGCTACTATTCTGACAGCTTGTGGTGGTTCGAATGATGCGAATGGTAATGAAGATGGCAAGGTAAAAATCAGAATGCTAACAAGAATGGCTGGGACAAGCACACAAGCACAAATTTACAAAGATATTATTAAAGAATTTGAAGCGAAGCATTCAGACGTAGTCGTTGTGGATGAATCTCAAGGTGATGAATCAGCTTTTAACAACAAGCTGAAAACAGATCTTGCATCTGATACTTTACCGAATATTTTTAGAGTTCAAGGTGTCGCAAATTTAAATGAGTACATTGAAAGTGGCTTACTAATGGATATGGACCCAATTTTAAAAGAAGATCCAGAGTGGGGCGAACATTTTACAGAGGGTGCATTAAAGTATTATCAAGTACCAGGTCATGAAGGTACTTATGGTATTCCGATGGAGTCTGGCTTAATTGGTGTTTACTATAATGACGAATTACTTAAAAAGGCTGGTGTAAGTGAATTCCCAGAAACTTGGAGTGAACTAACAGCTGCAATTAAAAAGATAAATAAAATTGATGTAACACCAATTGCACTTGGTGCAAAAGCAACGTATATGGCAGGACATTTACACAACCAAATTTTCTACAAATGGATGGGTACAGAAGCTGCTAAGAAATTAGGTACAAGAGAATTAAAATGGACAGATCCTGATGTTGTAAAAACGCTTGAGTATGTAGATGAATTAAATAAATTAGATGCATTCGGTCAAAGTGCTGCTGGTATAAGCGATGAAATCGCTGTGGCAGATTTCCTTGAAGGTAAAGCGGCAATGATTATTACAGGACCTTGGAACATTGGTAAATTTACAAATACTAGTGAGACAGAATACGCGGATTCTATTAAGCTTGCTAAATTCCCATATTTTGATGAAAAACCAGAGTTTAAAGATGAAGATATGCAAATCATCAGTCCATATATGGTTAATGGCAAACTTGAAGGAAAAGAAAAAGAATATACAATTGAGCTTCTTAAGATGCTAACTTCAGCTGATGCTGCTAAACGTTTTGCAGAGGAAGCACAGTTTTTAATTCCACGATCTGATATCGATATTGATGAATCAAAAGTATCTGATTTATTCTTACACAATATTGAATTAGGTTCTACGTCAACAGGTATTGCAGTAGATGTGTTCGACTTTGATCCACTACCATCTATGCAAGATAGAACAAGAAATTCGATTGTTAGTATTTTAATTGGTGGTAAAGCAAAAGATGCAGCAAAAGAAATTCAAAGTGAAATTGATAAATCGAAGTAAGTAGACGGATAACGAACATTTAGGTTAGCAACAGGTGGCGGCTCCAGCAGGATAGCAAGTCCAAGCCATGGACAAGTATAGCAAGGAAGTAGCTTGATTCTTCCGGCGAAGAGCCGTTTGCCTGTAGCAAAACCTTATTCGTTTAGCTTTGAAATGAACGTATTTATTGGGCATATGGTAAAAAAATTTAGAAATGGAGGGGAATAGATGAATGTAAAAACTAATAAGGATAAGGCGAAAATTTTTCTATTTTCTTTACCGGCTTTAGTAATCTATATTCTATTCCTTATTGTACCTATGATAGGTGCCCTATACTTTTCCGTAGTCAACTGGAATGGCATTAAAGGGGCACCTTTACAATTTGTTGGTTTAGAAAACTATCTAAATGTATTTAAGGATAAAGATTTTCTTATTTCGTTAAAGAATATGTTTGCAATGGTGTTTTTTAGTGTTTTATTCCATACACCAATCGCTTTATTATTAGCAGTTGCCATTAACACAAAATTTAGAGGACATCGTTTCTTTAAAGTAATTTATTTTGTACCAACTATTTTCCCTTTAACTGCAATCGGTTTACTTTGGTACTTTATCTTTATGCCGAATGGCTCGTTAAATAGTTTATTAGAATTTATTGGGCTAGCGGATTTAGCTAAAGGTTGGTTAATTGATTCATCTACTGCGATGGGTGCCATTATCTTTGTAAACATTTGGGCAGGCGTTGGATACTACATGGTCATCCTATTAGCGGGATTAACAACGATACCAGAAGAAGTATATGAAGCGGCAGAGATGGATGGAGCTTCGGCTGTACAAAAGTTCTTCCATATAACAGTACCTATGCTCAAGCCAATTATTACTTTATGTATTTTAATGGATATTATTGGAACAGTGAAAGTATTCGATTTAATTTTCGTTATGACGGAGGGCGGACCGAATGGCTTAACCAATTTGCCGACAACGTTAATGTATTATGAGGCTTTCCGATACAATAATTATGGCGTTGGTAGTGCATTAGGGGTCATTATTTTTGTTATTGCGCTCGTTTTAACTATCGGTAGTGAATCGATCATGAATAGGAAGGAGAAGAACCAATGAAAAAGAAAATAATATTATACGTTTTTGTCATAGCGATGGCTTTAATGTTTATTGAACCGATGCTATTTACATTAGTTTCTTCTCTTAAAGGAAATAAGGAAATTTTCAGTTCACCCTTTAGTTTGCCTGAGGTTTTTCGATTTGAAAACTATGTAATTGCTTGGCGTGAAGCGAATATGAGTAGATATTTCTTAAATAGTATACTTATTTCGATGGCAACCGTTATTATCCTAGCGATTGTCTCTTCGATGGCGTCCTTTACATTATCAAGATTTAACTTTAAAGTGAATAAATTTTTAGCCTTGTTTTTCCTGCTAGGTATGATGATACCGATGCATACAGTTCTTGTGCCAGTTTCTTATATTATTGGGGCACTAGAATTAAAAAATAACCTTGTCGCATTAGTGCTGCTGTATGTGGCGTTTTCTTTATCGTTTAGTATTTTAGTGTTAACACGCTTTATGAAAGGCATTAACGCCTCTTTGGAAGAAGCGGCATTAATGGATGGAGCGAGTTATTTCCAAATCTATTTCAGAGTAATCTTGCCAATGTCTGTGCCAGCCATATCAACCGTTTCGATTTTTAATTTTTTAGGCGCATGGAATAACATTCTTTTCCCACTATTATTTATTAATGATGATCGATTAAAACCAATCGCATTAGGTCTATTAAACTTTAGCGGTGAAAGAGGATCTGAATACGGACCATTAATGGCAGCAATCGTCATCACGATATTAGTTCCTTTGGTTGTCTATCTTCTATTCCAAGAGAAAATTGAGAGTGGTTTAGCGGCAGGTTCAGTCAAAGAATAGTAACGAAAAAAATATAGTGAATATTAATGGGGGTTATGAATTTGAGCGAATTACGTTATAGACAGGTACATTTGGATTTTCATACAAGTGAAGATATCCCTAACGTCGGAAGGGATTTTGTAGCGGAGGAGTTTGTTGAAACATTAAAAGAAGCGAATGTAAACTCGATTACGTGCTTTGCTAGATGTCATCACGGTTGGTTATATTACCCTTCGAAACATCGTCCAGATTTAATTCATCCGCATCTTGAAAATAAAAATCTTTTATTAGAGCAAATTGATGTGTGCCATAAAAATGATATTAAAGTGCCTATTTATACAACTGTTCAATGGGATGGTTATATAAGTAAGCATCACCCAGAGTGGTTATCGATTGATGAGAATGGAGATTTTATTAATAGCCAGGGCGTTCCAGAGCCGCATTTCTACTATACAATTTGTTTAAATAGTGGCTATAGACAATATTTTAAAGACCATTTACAAGATATTATCGATACAGTGAAAAGCGAAAATATTGATGGTTTCTTTTTAGATATTTTATTTAAAGTGGATTGTAATTGTAAAAATTGCTTTGAGCAAATGGAGCGTAAAGGATTAAACACAAAAAATCGAGTAGATCGAATCTATTATTCTACGCTGATGCTTGAAGAATTTAAAGAAGAGATTACCGAATTCCTTAGCACGAGAGTGCCACATGCAGGTATTTTCTATAATAGCTCTCACATTGGCCCAGGAAATAAAAGTAGCTTAAATAATTATACACATTTGGAGCTAGAGTCTTTACCAAGTGGCGGATGGGGCTATGATCATTTCCCTGCAACAATGCGATATTCTCGCACTTTAGGTAAGGATATCATTGGTATGACAGGTAAGTTCCATACGTATTGGGGCGATTTCCACTCGTTAAAAAATAAAGCTGCATTAGAGTTTGAGTGCTTCAATATGCTTGCTTTAGGTGCAGGTTGTTCAATTGGAGACCAGCTGCATCCAAATGGCAAATTATCGAAGGCTGCTTATGAATTAATCGGCAGTGTTTATGGCAGAGTGAAAGAAGTAGAAAAGTATTGTATGAATACAAAACCGGTTGCCGAAATTGGGGTATTAACGCCGGAAGAATTTTATACACCAGGGGATCACAATTTAGGAATTCATCCAGCATTAATTGGTGCTGTACGAATGCTACAAGAGTTGTCGTATCAGTTTAATATTATCGACAGTCAAGTTGATTTAAACGACTATAAATGTATTATTTTGCCAGATGTTATTAACTACTCTCCTGAACTACAACAAAAGCTTCAAACTTATGCTAACAATGGCGGGAAAATTATCGGTACATATGAATCCCTCATTAATAGAAATAGTAATGAAGTAGATTTATACGGAAATGTTTACGTTGGTGAATCAAAATATGACCGAGATTTCGTCTTACCGAATGATGTAATCGGCAAAAAGTTGCATAAAGAAGAGTATGTTATGTATTTAAAAGGTCTGGAAATAAAACCGGTACAGTCAGAAGTACTGATGCACACCGTACAACCTTATTTCAATAGAGAAGGTACTACGTTTTGCTCGCATCAACATGCCCCATCATCTCAAATCGTTGGGCAAGCTGCAGTGACAAAACACCAAAATATTATTTATTTCTCACATCCTATTTTTAAACTATACCGAAAAAATGCTCCAGCTTGGTGTAAATGGATGATGAAAGATGCAATTGACAATCTTCTTGAAAGTAAGCTTGTTGCTCATAATGGGCCATCGACATTATTAACTTCCTTGAACGAAGATAATACAACAGGTGCAAAGATTTTACATGCACTTCATTATATTACGGAGAAGCGTTCAGAGGATATTTATACAATTGAAGACATTATCCCGCTTTATCACACGGAGTTTAAAATGTTTGTTGGTGATACAAAGGTGAAGTCTGTAAAATTACTTCCGCAATTAACGGAGGTAAGCTATAGTGCCGATGGGCAATATATTAACTTTACTGTCGATAAAATTGAAGGACATTTAATGCTACAAATCGATTAACTTTATGAAAATGCTAGTGAGAGGGAAATATCCTAAGAAAATTAAACTTAGATATTTCCCCTTTCACTATTGTTAGAAAGTTCAAAATTTGGTTGAATAAACATAATGGCCTGCGCGAATGAGAGGGTTTCGGAAAAGAGCCGGGTGTAATAGATAAATGAAAGATGGGATGATAGATGGAATTTCATTTTGGACAACAGAATAAGGATATCGTTGTAATCTATCCTGTATGGCAATCTTGTGCTCAACTCTCCATCCAAATTCCAAAATGGATGAATGACAAACATAAATGTCACTGGTTTAGACAGGAAACAGCCAATGGCGGACAGGATTATTTAATTGTTGGATTGGGACAGAGTGAAACGGTTACGTATGAAAGTTTACGAGAAGCTGCAGGAGAAGTAGCAAGAGTTGCTAGAGGCTGTGAACAAACTGACATCCAAGTTTCTTTTGATTTTTTAGAAGCGGTCAATCTAAAGCGAGAAGACGCTGTCTCTGCCTTTGTAGAGGGCTGGGTATTGGGGGCTTACCAGTTCCAAAAATACCGTAAAGATAAAATAGAAGTAACACCTTATCATATCTATTTCTTATTAGAAGAAACAAATGCTTTCAAAGAAGCTATTAATCTAGGCATGATTCGTGCAACAAGTACGAATACTACGAGAGATTTATGTAATACAGACCCGATTGATCTGAATCCAGATACTTTTGCTGAAACGATTCGTCAGCATTTCGGTGAAAAAGATTTGACTGTGAATATTTATAATACAGACGAGCTACGCAAGCTAGAATTAAATGGACTTGTTGCTGTTGGGCGTGGTAGTCAATATTCATCGTATTTAGCTGAGATTACGTACTGTACAGATGCGAGTAAGCCTCATATTGTGTTGATTGGCAAAGGCATGACATATGATTGCGGTGGCGTTAGCATTAAAACAGGCCGTAATATTAGTGATATGCGCATGGATATGGGCGGTGCAGGTGCTGTATTTGGTGCTATGGATTTAGTCACATCAAAGAAATTAGCTGTCAATGTAACAGCTTTGTTGCCGATTTCGGAAAACGTGGTAAATGATAAAGCATTTTTACCAGGTGAAGTAATTCGTTTTGGCAATGGTGTGCATGTCCAAGTTGGCAATACAGATGCAGAAGGAAGGCTTATTTTAGCGGATGCACTGTATTATTCTGAACGTTTAAAGCCGGATGTTATTGTTGATATTGCCACATTAACAGGTTCTATAGGTGCGGCGCTAGGCTTAAAATATGCTGGTGTCTTCGGTGATGATTCCATTACAGCCTTAATGAAAAAACTTGGCAGTGAAAACGGCGATTTTATATGGCCGATGCCATTGATTGATGAATATGAAGCGTCTTTAACAAGTGATTATGCCGATATTTGCAATATTAGTTCGGACGATTTAGCTGGCTCTATTACAGCTGCACTATTTTTAAGAAAATTTGTTCCGAAAGGGATTAAATGGGGACATATCGATATGGCGGCACCTGTTCAATCACCAAAAACGACAGGCTACCATGTGCGCGGTGCATCAGGGTATGGCGTTCGATTATTGGCAGACTTTATAGAAAGCTATAGTAAATTAGAAAAAGGGAATGAATAAAGATGGTTATTGAAGTGATTGCAATTTCTTTAACAGATGCCAAAGCGGCTCAACAAGCTGGAGCAGACAGAATTGAATTGGTCGCAGGAATTGTTGAGGGTGGATTAACACCAAGCTATGCGATGATAGAAAGTGTTTGTGGTGAGCTAACAATCCCTGTAAATGTCATGATTCGCCCTCATAGCCGTTCATTCTTTTATGATGAAAATGATATTCAAATCATGTTAAAAGATATTCAAATTTGCAAACAGTTAGGTGCTAGTGGCATCGTGATTGGTACGCTTACTGAAGAACACGATATAGATGAACCTACTTTAAAACGATTAATAGCAGCGGCTGATGGGTTGGACATTACATTTCATCGAGCATTTGATGATGTAAAGGACCAATCAAAGGCGCTAGAAACGTTGATGTCTTATAAAGAAATATCTCGAGTGTTAACATCAGGTGGAAAAAATAAAGTAATTGATGCGGTAAGTGAAATTCAAGCACTAGTGCAACAAGCAAGCCACTCTCATATACAAATAATGCCTGGCTCTGGTTTGACACCTACTACGCTTCCATCCTTTATTACACAGATTAATGTGTCTGAATGCCATTTTGGTTCTGGTGTTCGCCATCAGGCAAGCTTTGACCATTTTATAGACGAAAATAAGATTAGAGATATCAGAGACATTATGTTATTCCGTGCATAGACATAGTAACTACTGGAGGGAATAAAATGCAACACAAAGAGTACCTAGTCGGTGTAGATATGGGTGGTACAAAAATTGCTATTGGTTTATTAAGTGTAGATGGGAAAATCATTAAGGAAACGCGTATGGACACAAGAGGGCACGAAGGTCCAGAAATCGTAGTTAATAGAGTAGTAGAAGCGGTTAATGCTCTGACAGAAGGCTACGACATACGAAGCATAGGCGTCGGTGTGCCAGGAATTGTTGATACAGCAAAAGGTATTATTGAATATTGGTCTACGTTTAATTGGCAAAATATCCACTTAGAAAAGATGTTACATGCACAGCTAAAGAAAAAAGTAACAGTTGTCAATGATGCAAGTGCAGCTACATGGGGCGAATTTAACTTTGGAGCTGGTCGACATGCAGACAATATGGCTTTTATGACGATTAGTACAGGTATCGGTGGAGGTATTATTTTAGAGCGCAAGCTGTATAACGGCAGTAATATGTTAGCTGGCGAAATAGGACATGTTACGGTAAATCCAAATGGGCCACTATGCAATTGTGGGAAATATGGTTGTTTAGAAGCATATGCGTCAGGCTTATCTATTCAACGACATGCTATTGAAGCGATTAAAAACCGCCCATCGATTTTAAGCGACATGGAGCAGCAAGAGAAAAGACCGATTGATACAAAAATGGTGTTTGCTGCATATGCCTCAGGTGATGATGTTGCACAAGAAATTATAGATCAAGCGGCTACATATGTTGGCATTGTGTTGGCGAATTTTATACAGACATTTAACCCGGACTGCATTGTACTTGGTGGTGGTGTTATGAAAACAAACGCTCGATTTATGGAAAAAATTCAGGAAGTTACGCAGCAGTATGTGCTACCTTCCTATCGCCACACATATGAAATTAAACGCTCGGAATTATTTGAAAATGCAGCATTAATCGGAGCGGCAAATTTAATTATATAAGCAAATTGTTTGAGTGCCTGGCACTTTTTATGGGTACTTCAAGCGAAAAAAACCACTAAAACTCTTGCGCGGTCTCCCTAGTAAGCCGCAGAGTATTAGTGGTTTTTTATTTTTTTAATGCTGCGAATAAATTTGTTTGAATATTAAGAATTGTTTTGGTGCCAGGCACTTTTCTGTTTAGGGTTATGTAAATTCTCGTTAATGCATAAAATCTTATTGTGTGGAACTAGACACCAATTTTTGAGAATGCTATATTAAAAGTGTCATAGTATTTTTATAATTAGTTTAATTCAGTAAATTCTAATTATAGAGAACAAAGGGGTAAGTGTGATAAAGAAGGATGATAGATGCTTATGGTAAAAAAAACGTTAAAACAAAGAATTGTAGATGCTTCTGTAGTACTGTTTCAGCAAGACGGCTATCATAATGTAACGGTTGATCGCATTGTGGAATATATTGGTGCATCAAAAGGTGGATTTTATCATAATTTTAAATCGAAAGATGAATTGTTATATGAAGTGCATGATGTCTTTATTTCCTATGTGATTAAACAGTCACAGGAAGCTTATGACAAATACGATACGCCAATTACACGATTATGTGCAATGCTCCAAACGCTAACACAAGTGTTTGACGTGTATCAAGCCCATATTACGGTATTTTATGAAGAAAGCCGTTCGCTGTCAGAAGAATATAGCGCAATCATTCATAAAAAACGAGATCAATATCGAGAAATTTTACAAAAAGTAATTGAAGAAGGACAGCACACCAAGGATTTTCGTGCTGAATTGCCTTGTACCATTGTCACAATGGCCATTGTGGGGATGATTAACTGGACATATATGTGGTTTAAACAAACGGGTCCGTTGACAATGGAGGAAATTACAGAAGTATTTACAGATATGATTTTACGTGCAATTGTCACAGAACAAGCTATGGAAGAAGCAACTCAATTTATGGTACAGGAGAAGCCAGCAGTCGATACTGGTTTTATTAATCTTTAATACCGACCGACTAGTCGGTACGAATTTTGTGTAACTGTCGTCTGAACGAAATCCGCTATGGCAAATTGGATATTAGGGGGAAATGGGAATGAACTTTGAACTGACGAAAGAGCAAGCGATGATTCGAGACATGGTACGTGATTTTGCTGAGAAAGAAATTAAACCTTACGCTCGTGAAGTCGACGAGACATCAACAATGAGAATAGAAAGCTTTAAAAAAATGGCTGAGCTAGGCTTATTGGGTATCCCGTTTCCTGAGGAATATGGCGGCTCTGGCGGAGATACGGTTTCTTATGCGATTGCTGTTGAAGAAATAGGGCGTGCATGTGGAGGAACTGGTTTAAGCTATGCAGCAGCCGTAAGCCTAGGGGCGGCACCAATTTATAATTTTGGTACTGAAGAGCAAAAACGTGAATGGCTTGTTCCGTTGGCAAAAGGGGAAACATTAGGTGCCTTCGGATTAACGGAGCCTAATGCAGGGTCAGACGCTGGTGGAACACGTACAACAGCGGTTGTCGACGGTGATGATTACGTTATTAACGGAGAAAAATGCTGGATTACAAATGCAGGTCATGCACGCCAAATTATTGTTACAGCGGTAACGGGCAAACGTGAAGATGGCAAAAAAATCATCTCCTCCATCATCGTGCCAACGAATACACCTGGTGTCACAATCAATTGTAATTACGACAAAATGGGTGTGCGTGGTTCCAACACATGTGAAATTATTTTACAAAACGTGCGCGTACCGAAATCGAATTTACTAGGGGACGAAAAACGAGGATTCAGCCAATTTTTAAATACGTTAGATGGTGGACGTATTTCCATAGCGGCATTATCAGTCGGCATTGCACAATCGGCTTATGAAAAAGCATTAAAGTATGCAAAAGAACGTGAACAATTTGGGGCACCAATCGCTAAGCTACAAGCAATCCAGTTTAAATTAGCGGATATGGCAATGGAAATAGAACTAGCTCGAACGCTAGTACATAAAGCGGCATGGCTTAAAGATCAGAAAAAACCATTCGCTAAGGAAGCAGCGATGGCGAAATTATTTGCTTCTGAAATGGGCTTCCGTACTTGTAATCAAGCAATTCAAATTCATGGTGGTTCAGGCTATATGAAGGAATACGATGTAGAGCGTCATTTACGTGACATCAAATTAATGGAAATCGGTGAAGGAACATCGGAAATTCAACGTCTTGTTATTTCTCGTCTAATTGGCTGTTAAAAACATTAAATAGCATCTTTAAGGGGGATTTTCATGGCACAACTTGTATATCAAACAATTGGTCAATTGCTCGATGAACAGGCTAAAAAATATCCTAAAAATGAAGCACTAGTGTATGCAGATAGAGACTTACGGTTGACTTACGAGGCACTGAATGAGCAAAGTCGTTTAGTTGCGAGAGGGTTACTGGCTCTTGGTATAGAAAAGGGCGACCATATCGCCGTCTGGACAACAAATATTCCTGAATGGGTACAGCTGCAATTTGGCTCTGGGAAAATGGGGGCTCCCATTGTTACGGTTAACACCAATTACCGTGCACATGAGCTTGAATATTTATTAAGACAATCGGATGCCAAAACAATTTTTTTAATCGAAAATTTTCGGGACCACTCTTTTATTAATACACTGCAAGAAATATGTCCTGAGCTTGAACATTGTGAACCAGGTAATTTGCAATCGAAGCGACTACCTCTTCTGAAGAATGTAATTTTAATCGGCGAAACAAAGTACCCAGGTGTACTGAATTGGTCAGATGTATTAGCAGCTGCAAAGCAAGTGACGGCGCAACAATTAGAGCAAATACAGGCTTCTCTCCATTATGACGATGTCATTAATATTCAATACACTTCAGGGACAACAGGCTTTCCAAAAGGGGTTATGTTAACACATTACAACTTAGTGAATAATGCGGTAAATATCGCCGAATGTATGCGCTTAACTTCTGAAGATCGCTTATGTATTCCCGTGCCATTTTTCCATTGTTTCGGTTGCGTTATCGGTACTTTGGCCATTACAACGAGCGGGGGAACAATGGTGCCGGTGCAAGAATTTTCACCTGCAGAAGTGTTACGAACAGTTGAAAAAGAGAAGTGTACAGCGCTACACGGTGTACCAACAATGTTTATTAGTGAGTTGAATTTGCCTAACTTTGCGTCATACGATCTTTCGACATTGCGTACTGGCGTCATGGCAGGCTCTAACTGTCCAATTGAAGTCATGAAAGCAGTCATCGAAAAAATGGGGATGACGGACATAACCATTTGTTATGGTCAAACCGAATCTTCGCCTGTTATTACCCAAACGAGAGTCGATGATCCATTCCATTTAAAAGTGGAGACGGTAGGTAGAGCATTACCGAACTTAGAAGTGAAAATTGTCGTTCCGGGTACAGATGAAGAAGCGGCAATAAATGAGCAAGGTGAGCTATGCACGAGAGGCTACCATGTGATGAAAGGCTACTATAACAATCTTGAGGAAACGCAACTGGCAATCGATCAGGATGGCTGGCTTCATACCGGTGATTTGGCAACGATGGATGAGAAAGGGTATGTAAGAGTAACAGGTCGTTTGAAGGATATGATTATTCGTGGTGGGGAAAATTTATATCCCCGTGAAATTGAAGAATTTTTATATACATTCCCTAAAATTGCGGATGTGCAGGTTGCTGGTGTCCCTGATCCTAAGTACGGTGAAGAAGCCGCAGCGTGGATTATTTTGCGCGAAGGGGAGCAGGCGACAGAAGAAGAAATTCGCGCTTACTGTCGAGATAAAATTTCAAAACATAAAATTCCACGACATATTTTCTTTATTGAAAGTTATCCAATGACTGCTTCAGGAAAAGTGCAGAAATTTAAACTTCGTGAGGAATTTGTTGCAGGGCTAAAGGTGACATAGGGAGGGGGCAAGGCCATGTTCAAGAAAGTTTTAATTGCAAATCGTGGTGAAATAGCGAGGCGTGTTATTCGTACATGCAAGCGATTAAATATTGTAACAGTTGCAATCTATTCAGAGGCGGATGCAGAAAGTTTACACGTCAAAGATGCTGACGAAGCATATTGCGTAGGTAAACCGCCTGTTGTACAAAGCTATTTAAATATTGAGCGCATTCTTGAAATCGCAAAGGAAAGCGGGGCTGACGCTGTACATCCGGGGTATGGTTTACTTTCGGAAAACGCTGATTTTGCTAAACGTTGTACGGAGGCAGGTTTAGTCTTTATTGGGCCGAGTGCTTCTGTTATCGCATCCATGGGCAGTAAACTGGAAGCTCGCAAGACGATGAAAGCTGCCGGCGTACCGATTGTAGAAGGGGTAGAAGCACCTGTCAAAGATGTGGCAGAAGCAGTTGAAATCGCTTCGCGCTTAGGCTATCCCATTATGCTAAAAGCCTCTGCAGGAGGAGGTGGCATCGGTATGCAACTAGTAGCCGATGCTGAAACGTTAGAGAAGGCCTTCGAAGGTAATCAAAAACGTGCACAGTCATTTTTTGGTGACGGCACGATGTATATGGAACGTTTCATTGCGAATCCACATCATGTCGAAGTGCAAATTATTGCAGATTACGAGGGCAATATCGTTCCGTTATTTGAACGGGAATGTTCTATACAAAGACGCAATCAAAAAGTTGTGGAAGAAGCGCCATCACCGTTTATTTCGGAGGAAACGCGAGCAAAAATGCTAGAAGCTTCTGTGCAAGCAGTAAAGCATATCGGTTATGTTAATGCAGGAACGATTGAGTATTTAGTAGATGCAGAGCAAAACTTTTATTTCTTAGAAATGAATACGCGCCTGCAAGTTGAGCATCCAGTAACAGAGGAAATAACGAATTTGGATCTTGTAGAACAACAATTAAGAGTGGCAGCGAAACAGCCGTTAAGCTTTACACGAGATAGCATAGACAAACAAGGGCATGCCATTGAAGTCCGTATTTATGCAGAAAACCCTACAACGTTTTTCCCGTCTCCAGGCACTATTACAGAACTTGTATTGCCGATAGGTGAGGGCATTCGACATGAATGTGGTGTAGAAACAGGCACAACAGTGACACCTTTTTATGATCCAATGATTAGTAAATTAGTCGTTTGGGGTGAAACACGAGCAGTTGCTTGTGAGCGACTTATTCAAGCACTAAAAGAATACAAAATTGAAGGCATTCAAACGAATATACCGATGCTTTTGAAAACGGTTACCCATGAACAATTTATTAAAGGGCATACAACAACAAAATTTGTCGAGGAATTTTATTTACCTCAATTAACAGAATCAAAATAGACATAGGCGTTCGTTGCAAAGTGCTTCCAAGCAAAGAGAACAAGACTACGAGAAGATGTTTTCATACTGAGGAGCTTATGCAAAGCATGTGTTACAAAAAAATATGTGTATTGAACAATTTGGAGGGATTTTATATGGCAACAGTAAAAGCGAGCATGGCAGGTACAGTATGGAAAATCGTTGTGGCACAAGGCGATAAAGTAACAGCGGGGCAAGATGTGGCAATTTTAGAGTCCATGAAAATGGAGATTCCAATTGCAGCTGAAGAGGATGGCGTTGTAACAAAAATAATTGCGAACGAGGGCGACTTTATTAACGTTGATGATGATATTTTAGAAATTGAATAGGGAGGCATTTCTATGCAATTACCAAAGCATGTTACGTTAAAGGAAGTTGGTCCCCGTGATGGTTTGCAAAATGAAAAAGTTCATATCGCTACTGCAGATAAAGTACAGCTAGTTAATTTACTTAGTCGGACGGGATTAAATTATATAGAAGTAACGTCTTTCGTCCACCCGCAATGGATTCCTCAATTGGCAGATGCAGTCGAAGTGTTGCAAGCGATTAAGCGGGAAAAGGACATTACGTATGCGGCACTTGTACCGAACATGCGAGGACTTGAACGTGCATTGCTAGCGGGCATTGATGAGGCAAGCGTTTTTATGTCTGCCAGTGAAAGTCATAATCAAAAAAATATTAATAAAGCGATTCATGATACGTTTCCAATATTGAAGGAAGTAGTTGACGGGGCAAAGGCTGCCAATAAGCATGTGCGAGGTTATATTTCAACGGTCATTGGTTGTCCTTATGAGGGGTACATACACCCAGATAAAGTTTTACATGTAACTGATAAATTATTGGCAATGGGCGTTGATGAAATATCGCTAGGAGATACAATCGGCGTTGGCGTGCCGACGCAAGTTGAGCATCTTTTAGAAGAGCTGTTAAAAAGATATCCAGGTGATAAATTCGCCATGCATTTTCATGATACGCGTGGTACAGCACTTGCCAATATTACAAAATCATTAGAAATGGGTATTACAAAATTTGATAGTGCGCTCGGAGGTCTCGGCGGTTGCCCATATGCAAAAGGAGCAACAGGCAATGTCGCAACAGAAGATTTGTTATACCTATTAGACGAAATGGGCATCGAAACAGGCGTTAACATGGAAAAATTGCTAGATGCAGTACGATTTATAGAACAGAAGCTAGGGAAGGACGTTGCATCGAAGCAAATGGCCATTGTTCGTAATGAAGGGAGCGCGAATATCACATGACACATCAACTCGTTCACTTTGATTTATTGCCAGGTAATATCGGGCTTATTACACTTGCTCGACCAGAAGCTGCAAATGCTATGTCAGTGCAATTACTAAACGACCTCAGTGCGACGCTAGATAAAATCAATGCTGATCCAGCAGTGCGTGTTGTATTACTAACAGGTGCAGGGGAGAAGGCATTTTGTGCAGGAGCAGATTTAAAAGAGCGTAAAGGAATGTCTGATCGACAGGTAAAGCAAGTAGTGCAATTAATCGGAACAACAATTGCCAAAGTGGAAGCGTTGGCGCAACCTGTGATTGCCGTATTAAATGGTGTGGCATTTGGGGGCGGACTAGAGCTAGCTTTAGCTTGCGATTTACGCATAGCGGCTACACATATCAAAGTAGGTCTTACGGAAACTTCACTTGGTATTATTCCAGGTGCAGGGGGCACGCAACGTTTACCGCGACTAATTGGCATTGGCAAGGCGAAGGAACTTATTTATACTGCTCGTCGTATCGATGCTGAGGAAGCGCAACACCTCGGTATTGTGGAATATGTATATGACGGGCAGGAAGTGCAGGAAAGAGCACAACAGCTTGCACTCGAAATGGCGAAAAATGCGCCGCTATCATTAATTCAGGCGAAAAACGCCATTAATAATGGTATAGAAGTAGATTTAGCTACAGGCTTGAAAATTGAATCGCTCGCCTATAGTGCACTTATTCCAACTGAAGATCGCTTGGAGGGCTTACAAGCTTTTCAAGAAAAGAGAGCACCACAATACTTAGGGAAGTAATGGACTGCAAAGGGGGAATTGGACATGAGTAATACATCCACAGAAAACACATCAAATGCGATGAAGGAACAAATTTTAGCAGGTGGTCTGCCAAAATATCATGATAAAAATGCACAACAAGGCAAGCTCTTTGTCCGAGAGCGACTTGAATTATTATTAGATGATGGGCTTCAATCTGAAGATGGACTGTATGCAAACTGTTTAGCAGGTGATTTACCAGCAGATGGTGTGATTACAGGTATCGGTAAAATCCACGGTCGTACAGTATGTGTGTTAGCCAATGATTCAACGATTAAAGCAGGGTCTTGGGGAAAACGTACAGTGGAAAAAATGATTCGTATTCAAGAAACGGCTGAAAAGCTCAATTGTCCATTATTTTATTTAGTCGATTCGGCAGGGGCACGGATAACAGATCAGCTGGAGATGTTCCCAGGACGTCGTGGGGCAGGACGCATTTTCTACAACCAAGTGAAGCTCTCTGGTAAAGTACCACAAATTTGCTTGTTGTTTGGCCCTTCTGCAGCAGGAGGCGCTTATATTCCTGCTTTCTCTGATATCGTAGTAATGGTGGAAGGCAATGCATCGATGTATTTAGGATCACCACGTATGGCGGAAATGGTTATCGGTGAAAAAGTAGATTTAGAGACAATGGGCGGTGCGAAAATGCATTGTTCAGTATCTGGCTGTGGGGACGTGCTGGTCAAAACAGAGCAAGAAGCGATTGCCTATGCTCGTAAATACTTAAGCTATTTCCCGAATAACTATGCTGAGCGAAGCAAAGTAGAAGCTCCGCAGCCACCAGCATCTTTTGAAAAATCAATTGAAGAATTAATCCCAAAAAATCAAAACTCACCTTTTGATATGTATCAATTAATCGATCGATTAATTGATGAAGATTCTTTCTGTGAAATAAAAAAATTGTTTGCAGCAGAATTAATAACTGGGCTTGGACGCATTAATGGACAATCGGTTGGTATTATAGCTAACCAACCACGAGTAAAGGGCGGCGTGTTGTTCCATGATTCAGCCGATAAAGCGGCGAAATTTATTTCGTTATGTGATGCCTTTAATATTCCGCTTATTTTCCTTGTAGACGTACCAGGATTTATGATTGGTACACAAGTTGAGAAGGCGGGCATTATTCGCCATGGTGCGAAGATGATTTTTGCGATGAGTGAGGCAACGGTTCCTAAGCTAACTGTTATTGTTCGTAAGGCATATGGTGCAGGGTTATACGCAATGGCGGGTCCAGCTTTTGAGCCTGATTGCTGTATCGCACTATCGAACGCACAAATAGCAGTTATGGGGCCAGAAGCTGCTGTAAATGCAGTCTATGCCAATAAAATTGCCGAACTGCCAAAAGAAGAACAGGCAAACTTTATCGCGGAAAAGCGCAAAGAGTATCAAGAGGAAATTGACATTTATCGCTTAGCATCTGAGCTAATTGTTGATGATGTCATTGAGCCAAATGATTTACGGAAAGCGCTTGAAACACGTTTGGAATTATATATGTCTAAATACTTGTTATTTTCACAACGAAAGCATGGCGTCAATCCTGTATAGGAAGATTGATTAATATGCATAATGCACCCAGTTTAGCTGGGTGCATTTTTGTGTGTAGACGGTTTTACATAAGAAATACTGTTCCTAGTGTTGGGGTGCGCGACTCCTTTAAGACCTCGCCTGCAAGTGGGCAACAAGCGCATGAAATAAGGGGAAGGCTCACCTTTGATATTACCACTTTAAGCACGATGCATTTTTTGATATTTTTCACCCCTTGCATGGTCACGGTCCGACATATTAAAATATGGGATGGATAAGAGGAAGTGGGTGAAAGCATGGCAAAAAATAATATATCCAGTATCCAAGGTGATGCCAAGCTACCATTACCATTTCGAGAGTGGATTGATACGTATTACATACAGCTTAAAGTAATAGGCTGGGTGTTTTTTAGTTTTTACACTTTCATTGCCTTTTACAAATTAGTGATTAATCGTTTAGTTGATGTCAGTATTACTTTGTTTAGAGGCGATAATTCATTAAGTGAAATTGGTTTGTTTGATTATAGTAGCTGGCGCATAACGACTAATTTTATTCCGTTTGAAACGATATTACGTTATATCAACTACTCCCAATATTTTAATTTTGATTTGATTGTCGTAAACTTGTTAGGCAATTTGTTAATATTTACACCGATGGGCTTTTTGCTACCATTACTTTCAAAGCGGTTTCGAAAGGCATGGGTTATTATTTGTTTAGGCTTTGTATCTAGCCTTGCAGTAGAAACTGTACAGTTTATATTTACGGTTGGATCTGCAGATGTGGATGATTTAATTTTAAATACGCTAGGTGCTTGGTTTGGGTACATAGCTTATAAATGTTTACTTCTTTTGCCAACAAAACAATCGTAAGTAAGTTAAAGAGGAAACAGTCCATTGTTAAGTGGGCTGTTTTTTTTATTGTGAAATTAACACTATTTAACCGCTGTTTATTGTAATAATTTTTATTGAAAATACATGTAAAAGTAATAAACAAATGTAATATGCAGAGAGAACAAATTTGTTAATATAGTTATTTATACCTAATTTTAAAATAAGCTTTTATTTCTTTAGGAGGTTAGTAGTCATTTTTACTTGAATTTATGAAAGAAAATTCCGATAATAAGAGTACAGAAACAGTTAGTTCGATTGAAAAATAGTAAATAGAGATTGTTCATATTGACTGTACATCTTGCATATTAAAAGAGAAAGTCGAGGTGATAATATGAAACTATTAAATGTAATGGAGCAAGAAAGACAATCAGCTTATTATAATCGAAAGAAAATTCTCCAGCGCAAAGAGGCTGGTGACGCTTATCGCAAAAATGCACAGTATTTCCAACCTAAAAAAAATCCAATACTACTTGAGCTCGAAAATCTCTTATTAGGACGCAAAGATCAAGATTTATATGAGCAGCATAAAGAAGATGCAAAAGACGTTACGCCGCAACAACAAGCGATGATGCAAGACTTACAGCAAACAGGAAAAAATGTAAGGGCGCATGAGCAAGCATTTAAAACAGTTGGTAGTGATCAAGGTGAATCCTTTTCTTCCTCACGTTTAATAGAAACAGCACATGAGGGGGATGAACCCTTACAAGTATTACCGCAAGTTCGCAATGATGTGCTAACTTCACAGGATTTCCGTTTGGCAGTAAGGGCAAATGATCAAATGCCACAACTTGAGGCGGAAATCGATAGTACCCAGCTCGATGACGTAGCGCCCTATGAGCTTGAACCGCCCTATGGTACGGAAAATACGGAAGTAAAGATACCAGAACGATTTTTAAAGGAATTGAATTTGGACCCATTTGCAGATACAATTTTCGGTAAGAGTTATGAAGAGGCATTGAAAGCACGAACTTTTAAAATGGCATCTGCAAAATATGCAGCACATATTCAAATGGCAAAAAGCGGCTATCAATTTGGAGAAGGTTCAACATTTTCAATGTCTGCTTAATGATGTAGATAGGGGAAGTTAATTGTGGCAAAGGCGAAGCATACGAAAACAAATGCAATTAGACTATTAGAACAGCAAAAAATTCAATTTGATATTTTAGAATACGACACAGTTGATGGTCAAGTAGACGGGGTTTCAGTAGCCGGGAAAATCGGGCATCCTGTAGCCCATGTCTTTAAAACTTTAGTCGCAAAGGCGAGTGCCCAAAAGCTATTTGTCTTTGTTATTCCAGTAGCAGAGGAACTCGATTTAAAAGCTGCGGCGAAAGTCGTTGGTGAGAAAAAGATTGAGATGCTGGCAGTCAAGGAACTGCTTAGTTATACAGGTTATATTCGTGGTGGATGCTCCCCTGTCGGCATGAAAAAATTGTATCCGACAGTTGTGGATGTATCTGCACAGGAACAAGGAAGTATTATTGTTAGTGCAGGGAAAATTGGCATGCAAATGCATGTGCAACTAGCTGATTTACTTGCAGTGACAAAGGGACAACTTGCACCAATTACAACTATCCAAGAATGATTTTTGGGTAGTTTTTTTATTTAGCAAAATGTAAGGTTTTGCAGTATTGGTAGAGCAATATCATACATAGAGAGAAGGATTGTGGCATGCGAAAAGTGACGGGATGGCGCTGGACGTTTTTTGTAGTAGGGATGATGATTATGTCATTAGGCATTACGATGTCAATTAAGGGGAAAGTCGTAGGAACAAGCCCATGGGATGTGTTACATGTAGGTTTATTTCAAAATTTCGGTTTATCAATAGGAACGTGGTCCATTTTAACAGGACTATCAATCGTTGTTTCAACCTCAATTATTTTAAGGCAGTGGCCTAAAATAGGAACGTGGATAAATATGGTCCTTATCGGATCATTTATTGATGTATTTAATTGGCTATTGCCTTCAACAGATGTTTATAGCTTACAAATTACATATTTTGTAGTCGGTCTATTTGTTTTAAGCTTCGGCTGTGGCATGTATATTGCGCCAAATATGGGAGAAGGCCCCCGAGACACGTTAATGATGATTCTTGTTGAAAAGTTTGGTGGGACGATTAAAACAGCTCGTATGAGCATTGAAGTTCTCGTTACAATCCTTGGTTGGCTCCTCGGAGGACCAGTGGGAATTGGGACTGTCGTCATTGCCTTAACATCAGGCTACATTGTGCAATACTCCTTACCATATTGTCGAAAAGTTTTAATAAAATGTATCGGTAATACAGAAGGCATCCAACCTTTTTAATTTAGTGCCTTTAAATTAGTGCCAGGCACACAAACAATTCTGAATTCAAGAAAAAAATCCACGAAGACTCCTGGGGAACAGCATGAGTTGTAAGACGCAACAAGCCACGCGCTAGCGAGGGTTGCGGCTTACACTGCGCCCGCGGAAAGCACGGTGGATTTTTTTTGCATAGTAGGAGTGCCAGGCACACAAACAATTCTGAATTCAAGAAAAAAATCCACGAAGACTCCTGGGGAACAGCATGAGTTGTAAGACGCAACAAGCCACGCGCTAGCGAGGGTTGCGGCTTACACTGCGCCCGCGGAAAGCGCGGTGGATTTTTTTCGTAATAGGAGTGACAGGCACGCACACAATTTAGAACCTTTTTCATCTTTTTCTGTGATAGTTCATATAATGTCATGGCATAAAAAAAGGGGGAGCGACATTGAACGGAAATGTGACCTACTACTTTGGACACGCACTGACAGGGCAAGGAATTAAACATTTATATAAAGAAATGATGGACGAAGCGGAATTAGTATACGTTTTGCAAGGTCCATCAACTTATAAAGGATCAGAGCTTCTGAAGGAGCTTGGCTATTTTTATGTGAAGCAAGGCTTTGCTATAGAGTGGTTTCAACACGCTTTACTTGAGAATGTAATAGAGGGCGTATTCGTTCGAGGCTGTAATCGACTGTTTATTTGGACTTCAGAATGGGGCATTGAACCGACTTTACTTGGTACGAAGCATCGTGTGCTATCCTTTTATGATTGCTTAGAAGATAATCAACTTGAAGAAATTGGTGAGAAGTTGGCTGTTGCAATAAAAGAGCGCAATTTATGGCGTGAAAAGTGTATAACAATGCTTGAAATCGCAAAAAAAATTCATGATGACTGGGAGGTTGTCACGCAAAGTTGCATGGACTGGCAAGCGTTAGATGAACAGGTTACAAACTTAAAATCGGATATTTTCCAATCAATGGTCTTAAACAAAACTGGCAGACGCACACATCGATTATTAGGAACACTTACACCTCGTGGCGCGGAAAATACAGTAGAAAGCATGACAAAAAATTTAGCGACAAGATTAATGATTAAAGGTAAACCAGGCACGGGGAAATCCTCGTTAATGAAAGGTTTGGCGGACGAAGCCAATGCAAGAGGGCTAGATGCACAAATTGTTTGGTGTGGCTTAGATGCTGGTTCAGTGGATATGGTCATTATCCCAGAATTAAATTTTTGTATTTTTGATAGTACAGAACCACATGTATTTGATCCACAAGATGGAAGATTAGGGGATGCAATTTTTGATATGGGGCAACATTGTGAATTATCCGAGCAAGCCGAAGCCCAAATTGAAGATATCCGTGTGAAATATAAAAGCGCAATGCAAGATGCAATCGGCTATACGACGCGTTATGCAGAAGCAGAGAAAACAATCCGCCAGCTAATGGATCATTGTTTATCGACTGCCCTTTGGCGTGAAAAAACAGCGCCTTTATTTGAAAGAATTGCAAAGTAATTTATTCTAATTGGGCGCTTATGCTACACTAGGGGTAGACTAGTTAATCTTTATTCAGTTAGCTTTAGCTCAAGTGACGTCGTGGCAAATGACCCCTTATTTGTATCGATGTCCAGAGGGCTGCAGAATGAAGAAAATGCCTCTGGTAGATGTCTTGGATTTTGTATTGTAGGAAACATCCATACATTAAAATCCGAATATTGTGACGCCGAGACAAAACTAATCTTAGAAAGGATGATACTCTTGTCAAAAGTACTAAATGCATTTTTAGATGAAAACTTACAAGCCTTACGTGATCAAGGCTTATACAATGAAATCGACGCAGTAGAAGGCGCAAATGGACCCGTTATTCAGGTTCGAGGACAGCAACTTATCAATCTTTCCTCTAATAACTATCTCGGCTTAGCAACAAATGAGCAATTAAAGCAAATTGCTAAAGAAGCAACAGAAAAATATGGTGTAGGAGCAGGGGCTGTTCGTACAATTAACGGTACACTGGATCTGCACGTCAAATTAGAAGAAAAGCTTGCTGAATTTAAAGGGACAGAAGCAGCGATTTCTTATCAATCAGGCTTTAACTGTAATATGGCGGCAATTTCAGCTGTTATGGATAAAAACGATGCGATTTTATCAGACCAATTAAACCATGCATCGATTATTGATGGATGCCGCTTATCTCGCGCAAAAATCATTGCGTACAATCACTCGGATATGGAGGATTTACGCGCAAAGGCAAAAGAAGCGACAGAATCAGGTTTGTATAATAAAGTGATGGTCATTACAGATGGTGTATTCTCAATGGATGGCGATATCGCTAAACTGCCAGAAATTGTCGAAATTGCCAAGGAATTTGATTTAATTACTTATGTCGATGATGCACATGGATCAGGTGTTACAGGTAAAGGGAAAGGTACTGTAAAACATTTCGGTCTAGAAAAAGAAATCGACTTCCAAATCGGAACACTTTCAAAGGCAATTGGGGTAGTCGGTGGCTATGTTGCGGGTAAGAAAAATCTAATTGACTGGTTGAAAGTACGTTCTCGTCCATTTTTATTCTCAACAGCATTACCACCAGGTGATGTTGCTGCTATTACTGCAGCAGTACAAATGCTTATTGACTCAACAGAGTTGCATGATAAGCTATGGGAAAATGGCGATTACTTAAAAGCGGGATTAGCGAAATTAGGCTTCAATATTGGTGAATCAGAAACGCCGATTACACCATGTATTATTGGGGATGAAAAGCTAACACAAGCGTTCTCACGTCGCTTATTTGAGGAAGGCGTTTATGCAAAATCTATCGTTTTCCCAACCGTTCCAAAAGGCACTGGCCGCGTTCGTAATATGCCGACAGCTGCTCATACAAAGGAAATGCTAGACGATGCATTAGCGATTTACGAAAAAGTAGGGCGTGAATTAGGCGTAATTCAATAATCAGGTAAAGGCACTTTTTGTTCAAATTGAACAGGAAGTGCCTTCTTTTACTTTTATATGGCGTACAGTTTTACTGCGAAAATTTGAGATATTGCTAAATATTTAACCATTTAATCGGAAATTAAATAATCAGTGATATGATAGATTGTCGAAAGAGATTGACAAATAACATAATTCGAACTATTCTATAAAGCATATCAAAATAGTAGGTTATAATTTTCATTGAATAATTGAATAATTGAATAAGGAGAACAAAATGCTCGAATTTCGTAATGTATCAAAAGTTTATAGCTCAAAGAAAAAAGAGGTTGTCGGTGTTGATGATGTATCCTTAACAATTAATCGTGGCGATATTTTCGGAATTGTAGGTTATTCGGGAGCTGGCAAAAGCTCACTATTGCGTTGTATAAATTTATTAGAACGACCTACTAGCGGTGAAATATTAATTAATGGTAAGGATTTGACAAAACTATCACGAAATGAGCTACGGTTAGCTCGCTTGAAAATAGGTATGATATTTCAACACTTCTATTTAATAAGCCAAAAAACAGTAGGAGAAAATATCGCCTTTGCCCTAAAAGCAGCAAATATGCCAGTAGCTAATATTCCTGCACGAGTGGACGAATTGCTTAAAATGGTCGATTTAGCAGAAAAAAGGGATGTTTACCCTGCACAGCTTAGTGGTGGGCAAAAGCAGAGAGTGGGAATTGCAAGAGCTTTAGCAAACAACCCAGCGATGCTCCTCTGTGATGAAGCTACGTCTGCACTCGATCCTAAAACAACAGTGTCAATTTTACGATTATTAAAGGAAATTAATAATAAGTTGGGGATTACGATTGTCCTTATTACACATGAAATGGATGTTGTGAAGGAAATTTGCAATCGCATGGCTGTTATGCAGGATGGCAAAGTCATAGAAGAAGGCGAAGTATATGATATTTTTGCTAGCCCTCAAAAAGTATTAACACAGGAATTTATTAGTAGCGTTGTATCTTTTGACATTCCTGAAACGATTTTAAAAGATGTACATGGTCAGATCGTCAAAATTTTATTTAAAGGAAATGTAGCAGGTGAAGGTGTTATTGCAGACACAATGCAACGTTTTTACGTTAAAGGGAATTTCCTGCATGGCACAATTGAATACATACAAGAACGACCACTTGGTATTTTTTTAATGGAACTACAAGGTGAGCACAGTGAGTTGGCAAAAGCTGTTGCCTATATGACAGATCGTGGTGCAATTGTGGAGGTGGTTCAGCATGTTTGATGTAACGCATTTGATGGAGATGATTCCGGATATTTCGAAAGCCTTTCAGGAAACGATTATTATGATTGGCATCTCGCTATCTGTGTCGATCGTGGTAGGCTTACCACTTGGTATATTATTATTTGTCACGGATAAGGGGTTATTTTGGGAAAATCGCTTAATTAAAATCGTGTTCGGCTTTGCTGTGAACTTTATTCGGTCGATTCCATACATCATTTTATTGGTCGCGTTATTCCCTTTGACTAAATTACTTGTTGGACAAACTATTGGGCCGATTGCAGCGAGTGTTTCCTTATCGGTTGCAGCCATTCCTTTTTTTGCACGATTAGTGGAAACGTCATTACGAGAAATTGATAAAGGCGTAATAGAAGCGTCCATTGCAGTAGGAGCAACGCCATGGATGATAATTAAGGATGTCTTAATTCCTGAAGCAAAATCAAGCATCATCCAAGCAGTGACAGTTACGGTAATTAGTTTAGTTGCTTTCTCTGCAATGGCAGGTGTAGTAGGGGGCGGCGGTATTGGTGATTTAGCCATCCGGTTCGGCTACTATCGTTATGATAATACAATTATGATTGCTACCGTTGCGATACTCATTTTGCTCGTGCAAGCGATACAAATTGCTGGCGACTGGTTTGCAAAATCAATTGATAAAAGATAATAAGAGGAGAGAAAGAAAAGATGAGAAAATCGTTACTAACATTTTTGACAATTATTCTTGCTGTCGTTTTAGCAGCATGTGGTTCTAGCGACAAAGGAGCCGATTCAAAAAAGGGCTCAGATGCAGCAGGAGATAGCAAATCTATTAAACTAGGTGCAACAGCAGGTCCATATAGTGATATGCTGAAAAAAGCAATTATTCCACAGCTTGAAGAAAAAGGTTACAAAGTTGATCTAGTAGAATTCAGTGATTATGTGCAACCAAACAAAGCTTTAGATAATGGCGATATTGATGCGAACTTATTTCAGCATACAAAGTACTTAGAAAATTTCGAAGAGCAGAACAACATGGATTTAGAAGCTTTAATTATTGTGCCAACAGCGCCAATGGGCTTTTTCTCAAACAAATATAAATCAATCGATGAAATTCCAGATGGTGCAACAGTGGCAATTGCCAATGATCCTTCAAATGCAGCACGCACATTATTATCATTACAAGAACAAGGCTTAATCGAAATTGATCCTAAAATCGAAGAATTAAAAGCTTCAGAAAAAGATGTTGTGAAAAATGACAAAAATCTAGTTTTCCAACCGATTGAAGCTGCAGCACTTCCACGTACAGTAGAAAGTGTTGATTTAGCTGGCGTACCTGGCAACTTCGCTTTAGCAGCAGGGCTAGATTTACTAAATGCAGTATTTTTAGAAAACATGCCTGACCAATTCCGTAACGTTATTGCGGTGAAAGCGGATAACAAAGATTCACAATTATCAAAGGACCTAGTTGAAATTGTAGAATCGGCTAAATTTGAAGAAATAATTGACGCAGACTTCAAAGGCTTTGGTAAACCAGAGTGGATGAAAAATCGTTAATAATAAAGAAATAAGAAGCACTCGTCATATGGCGAGTGCTTCTTATTTTATATTAGTAAATTATAGTTTAAATAGGTTAAGCTTTTCAATACGGCCCATAGCTTCACGTAAGCGTTCCTCACTAACGAGTAAACCGACACGTACATAGCCTTCACCGAATTGCCCAAAGCCATTACCCGCAGCTACGGCAATATCCGCTTGGTCGAGCAATAAGTCGGCAAATTGTTCACTTGTGTAGCCTAATGGAACAGGGAGCCATGCAAAAAACGATCCTTTTGGAGCAGTTACGTGCCAGCCAATGCGCTGCGCTTCTTCAATGAGCACATTGCGACGTCGCTCATATGTGGCGTTAAGTTCCTGCGCACAATGTTGGGAAGAAGTTAAGGCGACAGCTGCTGCCTGCTGAACAGCAGGGAATTGGCTACAAAATAAATGATCTTGAATCAAATTAATCGCTCCGATAATTTCAGCATTACCGACCGCAAAACCGATGCGCCAGCCAGCCATATTATACGTTTTTGATAATGTATACATTTCAATACCGACGTCTTTTGCACCGTCTGCCTGCAAGAAGCTCACTGGTTTATGGCCATCAAAGCCAATCGCACCGTATGCGAAATCGTGTGAGACGATTATCTGATGCGCTTTAGCAAATCGCACAGTTTCCTCAAAAAATTCAAGTGTCGCTGTTCCGCCAGTAGGATTGTTCGGGTAATTCAAATAAAGAAGCTTAGCTCGTTCCTTTATTTCATCGGACAATGCACCATAGTCCGGCAAGAAATCATTTTCCGCGAAAAGGGGCATGACATCGTATTGAACATCACCTAATACAACACCAGATAAATAATCAGGATAGCCTGGATCAGGTAATAGCATTGTGTCACCAGGATTTAAAACGGCCATTGGTAGTTCTACCAGTCCAATCTTCGTACCACCTAACACAGCTACTTCTGTATCGGGATTAATGTCAACATTGTATTCACGTTTGTAAAATTGCGCTGCAGCTTGACGTAATTCAGCAATACCCCGGAATGGAGAGTATTTATGATACTGTGGATTTTCCGCAGCCTCTTGAAGTGCTTTCACAATATGTGGGGGAGTCGGCTGATCGGGATTGCCCTGCCCAAGATTAATAACATCGCGCCCTTCTGCTAGGGCCGCATTGACTTTCTGCACAAGTGCTGCAAAAAATTGCGTTGGGAGTTGCTGTAGTTTTTTAGATAATTCCATGTATGGTCACCTTTTTTCAGAATTTAATAATAACTAAGGATATGTTGCAAATACTATTACTTTTTTTATAGATTGTCTATAGACTTTGTTTATCAAGGGGAAAAACGTAAGAAAATCAAAAGAGAAAGGAAGATAAAATATGATAGATATTGATGCTATGAAAGAACGAAAAAAATTGAGATTAGAAATCTTAGAACAACTTTATAACCTTCTTTATTTCGCTCCAACACGAAATAATATTTTAAGTGGTAAAACGGTTGAATTGTTTGGGGGAAAGAAATAGTGAGAAGCACTTAGCGTATCATTATCTTGTATTGGCAGGATATATTGAAATAGATAGTTATGAAGATACTTCGGCAGTATCAATTACAGCAAAAGGAATTGACTATGTGGAAGCTATTTATGAAAGTAAATAATAAAACCAGGTACTCAATTAATTTTGAGCCTGGTCTTTTTTGTACATATGAGGATGGAATTGTCTATGTAATGTACGAGTACCAAGGAAAATAAAAGATGCACCAACTATTCTTAGTATAGTATTTTTAATCAGAATATCATCAATCGTTATAGCAATGAGCATACTTCCAAACAGCATCATTAAGATTCCTAAAAACCCTTTTATATATTTCATTTTGACCTCCTATAAATGCCAATTGAATGAATGATTTGAACGAGCTCAATACCGGCAGCACTATTCATAAATCTTGAAGCTCATTAACAGTAACAAATGTATAACCCTCATTCGAAAGTTCTTGTAAAATACCCTCAATCGTTTGCAACATTTTATCGGTTTCATCGTACATTGGATGGATTAAAATAATCGAACCTGATTCAATATTGTCTGTCACGTAATTGACCTTATCGCTAGGTAAGTTGTAATAACTATCGGGTTCGAGATTCCAAGTGATGGTGTCTCTTTTATGTTTGTTTAGGTAATAAGGAAATCCAACAAGCTTTTTTCCATTAGGGGGACGAACATCAATTTGCCCTTTAAACCCAGCTTTGCGAATTAATAAATCTGTTTTTTCAATTTCTTCCTTATAGTAGGAAAGGGATTTAAAAACCATGCGATGATGGGAATACGTGTGATTGCCAATTTGATGGCCTGCTTTTACTATTTTTTCCGCTTCAGCTGGATGTTTTTCAATTTCTTCTCCGATTAGAAAAAAGGTCGCTTTGGCCTGGTATTTTTCTAATAATGGCAATATTGTATTAACATTATCGGATGGTCCGTCGTCAAACGTTAATGCGACCACTTTTTGAGTTGTCTCGACTTGATTTGTTATATTTCCAAATAACTGAACCGTTCTAGCATTCATTAATTTATATGTGCCTAATAATAGAAGGAGGACGAACAAAAATCCTGTCCCCATTATGACTGCTTTCTTTTTCATAACAAACCTTCTTTCGGTATGGGCGTTTTATACAGTTTAATATTCTATTTGAAAGTCATTTTCCCTCTAGGATGACGAGAATTAGTCGGCATTTTCCGCTTAGCACTTTGTGTACTAGTTGCCCGCGCCTTACGCTATATGCATTCTGTGTAAGATTAATTGCCTTTGTTTAACTGCCTCTGCTACCATTACAAAGTGTGCACTGCTATTAATGGATTTCATGGACGATTAACCTTATATACGACAAGCATAGATCACTCAGTGCTATAATGGTCTTTAGAATGTATAGCGTTAAGTTAAACGCTTTTGGAGTTACTTATATCTTGAACTATAAAACTATTTTTTCTAATGGGGGAATGGCAATGAAAATAGGTTGTATTCAACTAAATGTAAGATTCGGCAAGGTGGAAGAAAATTTTGCGAGAGCTGAGGAGAAAATACGTGAAGCGGCACGTTTAGGCGCAGAAATAATTGTACTTCCGGAAATGTGGAATACTGGCTATGCGCTTGAAATGTTACCGGAAATTGCCGATGTGGATGGTCAGCGAGCAAAGGCCTTTTTACAAGGTTTAGCAATTGAACTTGGCGTACATATTGTAGGGGGCTCTGTTGCAACGAAGAAGGGCGATAAATTTTTCAATACGATGTATACGTTTGATAAGGAAGGACAACAGGTTGGCGAATATAGTAAGGCGCATTTATTCCGTTTGATGGATGAGCATCTATATTTAGAAGCGGGGGATGAAATGAACCGCTTTGCACTAGGAGATATCGAAGCTGCGGGTGTTATTTGCTACGATATTCGCTTCCCAGAATGGTTACGCGCACATGCATTAGCAGGTGCAAAGGTGTTATTCGTGCCAGCACAATGGCCAACAGCTCGAATCGACCACTGGAAAACGTTATTGCAAGCACGAGCAATTGAAAACCAATGCTTCGTTGTTGCCGTGAATCGTATTGCGAACAAAGTAGAAAACTTCAATGGACAATCAATGGTTATTCAACCTTGGGGAGAAGTAGTATGGGTTGGTGCAGAAGATGAAGAAGTAGCGGTTATAGATATTGATTTATCCATTGTCGATGAAGTGCGAGGAAGAATTCCAGTATATGAAGACCGCAGACCAGAATTGTATAGTGAGTGCCAGGTACCCAAACAATTCTGAAAATTTACTGCTCACCATAGCGCAAAATATAAGCCGTAACCCGTATGTTCGTGAGGGTTACGGCTTGTTTAGTGCCAGGCACTCAAACGATTTTGAAATTTCAGATTTTTATATTTTGTCTTCAATTAACGAATTGGCTAGTAGCATAAATTCAAGTGTAATGCGGTTGTGACCTTTCATAAAATTTTCCCCTAGCAGATTTTCAAGCTTCTTTAAGCGATGATAAAGTGTTTGTCTTACAATAAATAATTGTTTGGCCGTCTGTTGTTTGGAGCCATTCGTTTGTAAATAAACTTGTAGTGTTTCTAACAGTTTGCTGTTGTACTTTTTGTCATAGTCAATAACTGGCTGTAAATAATCTTGAATAACTTCTTGTAAATTCACTTGCATTTGTAACTTATAGATTAAGTGATATAAGTGTAAATCGTCATAAAAAAACGATGTCGTTTGCACTTTGCGGCAAATATATAATGTTTCCAAAGCAGTATGATAGCTTTTGGGGATTTCCTCTACATCTGAAACGACTTTACCAATCGCGAGTTGATAGCCTTGTGATAGTTGTTTTTTATAAAAATCCGTTTGCTGGAGCGTGGCAAATAGCGAGTTTAACAATTCGCGGCTCGCTTTACTATCCTTTGTATGGAGTAAGATAAACACAACATAGCTTTTACGTTCAAATAAAAAGGGGGTAAAGCCATTTTGTTCAAAGAGATTGCGATAATAGAGCTTGCTATACACAATGTCTTCTTGCGCTCTCATAATTGTATAAGGAGACGATAAAATAAAAACGGCGCTACTATAATACGTATAGCTAGAATGGTGGGCCACGATAAATTTATAGATTTCCTCTTTCGTCAGTTTTTGATCAATCCAATCTGCTAAAATAGTGGCATCCTCGATATCTCTTTTTTCTTCTATATAAAAATCCCGCATTAAAAGTTGTGCTAGTGCCGTTGCGGTGCGATCCAAAATGAGTAAATCAAATTCTGAAAATAACCCATCTGCTCTATAAAGGGTTAAATCTGCATAATGCTGATCGACAATAAAAATAGGCTCATGTTTAAATTGCGGTGCAGTTTTGGACATCGTTAATAATTGCTGTCGTTTAGCTAGCGGCATATTTGGGAAAAAGACAGGGTCTCGGCCTTTAATAGAAAAAATGATTTGTGTACGTAATGTATGATAGATTGTTTGCAAAATATCATCTGTGTTTTGTCCTAGAAGAGCATTTTTGTTTAAAGTTTGTGAGTACGTTTCTAAAGACGAAATCATTAAATATTGCTGATTCATAATTTGGCTATGCAAATCTTGTGTAATCCGAACAAAAGGGACTGTCTCATGAAAGACAATGATAGGGAAGTCATGCCGGTTAGCAAGTGACAGAATGACCTCCGGAATTGATTGTAAATAAGTTCCATATTCGATGCAGAGTGCGGCACAGTTTTTATGGATTAGCGATTCTACGAAAAAGAGAAAGTCTTCAAGATGATGCTGTAAACTAATCCCTGTCGTTAAAACTAATTCATCTCCTGCTAAGAAATTATCCACTTGCACAATTTCGATGACATGTGCCCACTTTACAATACGTAATAACCCACCTTGACCTGCAACGACCTCTGCACTTCGAAAATATTCGTTTTCTAATACGTCCTTTACTTGGAGTTTATATTGACTCATCGTAGCCCTCCCATCAAAGTATTGCATTATACATAAAAAACTTATATTGTGATTAAAATGTGAAGATTTAGCTAGTAATATACTAAAAATCGTCTTTAATGATTGTTTATTCTATTTTACATTATGTACAAAACAAAATCATAGAATTTTACAGTTTGTCTATTACTTCGTTTCTTTGGAAGATGTAAGATTTTTTATAAGAAACAATCCAATCTTGAATAAGGGGTGACAGATTTGGAACAACAAACGCATTTACAGAAAGGTTTAAAGAAACGTCATATGACCATGATTGCTATCGCAGGGGTAATAGGTGCTGGCCTCTTCATGGGGAGCGGTTCGGTTATTAACTTGGCTGGACCAGGGGCCATACTTTCTTATGTTTTTGCTGGCATCATCGTCGTACTTGTTATGCGAATGCTTGGTGAAATGGCAGCTGTGAATCCAACTAGTGGTTCATTTGCGCATTATGCACACGAAGCGATTGGTCCATGGGCAGGCTTTATGATCGGCTGGTTATATTGGTTTTTCTGGGTTGTCGCCATTGCCCTTGAAGCAACGGCTGCCGCCGCAATTATCCAATACTGGTATGATGGCATTCCGTTATGGTTGCTTAGTTTAATATTAACGGTCGCATTAACTTTAACAAATGTGCTGTCAGTAAAGGCATTTGGTGAGTTTGAATACTGGTTCTCTCTTATCAAGGTTGTAAGTATTATTGCTTTCCTAGCGCTTGGGGCATTTATTATTTTTGGCATTGCACCGAATTTCAATGCGATTGGCACTGCCAATTTAATCGGTGAAGGTGGATTTTTACCTAATGGCTTTGGCGCTGTGCTTATGGGGGTCGTCATTGTGATTTTCTCCTTTATGGGGACGGAAATTGTGGCCATTGCAGCTGGAGAATCGGATGAACCGTTAGCTGCTGTAACAAAAGCTACAAATTCTATCACATGGCGTATATTAATTTTCTATGTTGGGTCGATAGCGGTAGTCGTTACATTATTACCGTGGCATTCCTCTGATATTTTAACAAGCCCTTATGTAGCAGTGCTCGATTATATCGGCATTCCAGCTGCAGCACAGATTATGAATTTTGTCGTATTAACAGCGGTTTTATCCTGTTTGAATTCAGCTCTCTATGCAACATCAAGAATGGTTTTCTCTTTAGCAGAAAAAGGAGAGGCACCAAAATCCTTTTTAAAACTAAATAAAAAGGGCTCTCCTGTAAATGCAATTCTAGCAGCCACTTTTTTCTCATATATTGCTGTAATAATGAATTATGTTTCGCCAGATAAAGTGTTTATGTTTTTATTAAGCTCCTGTAGTGCAATTACTTTAATTCTTTACTTAATTATTGCATTTTCCCAATTGAGAATGCGCAGAAAGATTGAAAAAGAAAACCCAGCATTATTAAAAGTGAAAATGTGGTTTTTTCCATATTTAACATACTTTACGATACTGGCTACAACTGCATTATTAATATCGATGTTCTTTATCGACTCAATGCGTTCTCAAATATTATTTACATGTGTTGTCGTTGCCATTGTAATGATTCTCTATGTCGTAACACAACGGAAAAAGGTTATTAACCCAATAGAAGAGGCAAGTTCATCCTTCCAAAAGGACAATTTGATTTTAAATAATGAGACGGAATAAGGAGTGGTGAGAAGATGACAATTCAACAGCAAACGAAAACACTATCACATTTTATAAACGGGAATAAGACAAAGGGCACAAGCGGTAGTTACTCAGATGTCTACAATCCATCGACAGGAGAGATTATTGCACAAGTGCCATTAGCTTCAAGGGAAGAAGTGAAGCAAGCTATTCAAATTGCCAAAACAGCTTTCCCTGCTTGGAAAAAAACATCAATAGGTAAACGTGTAGAGGTATTACATCGTTTCCGCCAGCTATTAATTGATCGGCAGGATGAATTGATTCAAGTAATTTGTGAGGAAAGTGGCAAAACGAAAGAAGATGCTAAAGGGGAGATTATTCGAGGCATTGAATCTGTAGATATGGCTATAAGTGCACCGCAGTTATTGAAAGGTGAATATTCGGTAAATGTTGGCGGTGATATTAATGCCTTTTCTGCCAAAGCGCCACTTGGCGTAGTTGCAACGATTGCGCCTTTTAATTTTCCTGTGATGGTGCCACTTGCCATAACAAGTATGGCTGTAGCAGTAGGGAATGCTGTTATTTTAAAGCCGTCAGAACGCGTACCACACTCCGCATTATTGCTCAGCGAATTATGGAAAGAGGCAGGCTTACCTGATGGCATTTGGACAGTCGTTAATGGAGATAAAGAAGCTGTTAATGAACTGCTTGAAAACGAAGATATTCAAGCCATTTCATTTGTTGGCTCGACACCTGTGGCTGAATATATTTATCACACAGGTACAAAGCATAACAAGCGTGTAGCGGCATTTGGTGGAGGGAAAAACTTTATGATTGTCATGCCGGATGCCAATCTAGAGCAAACGGCCAATGCCTTTTTAGGTGCAGCATATGGAGCTGCTTCACAGCGTTGTATGGCCATTTCAGGAGCGATAGTAGTTGGCCAAGATACAGAAACACGCTTGACGGAAATATTAAAACAGAAAGTCTTGAATCTAAAAATAGGATCGTTCCGAGAGGCAAATATTGATTTTGGACCTGTCATTACGCAACAAGCGAAAGATACAATTATCCAATATATTGACGGTGCGGTTGCAGAGGGGGCTAACTTAGTAACAGACGGCAGAAATCCAAGTATTTGCGAAACTTCGAAAGGTTTTTATTTAGGACCTACCTTACTGAATCAAGTTACGCCAGATATGAAGATTTTTAAAGAAGAAGTGTTTGGACCTGCACGCATTATAGTAGGGGTCGAGACGTTGCAGGAAGCCATTGATCTCATTAATCATCACGAGTTAGGAAATGGTGTAACGATGTTTACGAGTAGTGGACGTGCCGCACGTAAATTCCAAGAAGAAATTGAAGTTGGAATGGTAGGGATAAACGTTCCTATTCCAATTCCGGTTGGCTATCACAACTTCGGTGGGTGGAAGCGTTCGAAATTTGGTGAGGGGCATATGTTTGGACCAGATCAAGCACGATTCTTTACTAAGGCGAAAACGATTTCTGAACGTTGGCCAGATGAAGAAGAAGATACAACAAGCTCATTTGCTTTCCCAAGTAATAGCGATACGAAAGGGCAGTAGAAGAATTTTTGCAACGCAACACAATATCAATTAAAGGGGTGCGTGTAAATGGTTCACACTAATCTGAAGAGTGATGTATTAAAAAAAGATGAACAGTATGTCTGGCATTCAATGAAACCCTATAATCCACAAGCAACATATGTAGTAGAAAAATCCGAAGGTGCAAAAATCGTTGATACGGATGGGAATGAATATATAGATGCAATGGCAGGCTTATGGTGTGTAAACGTCGGCTACGGGCGGAAGGAATTAGCAGATGTAGCGCATGAACAAATGATGAAAAATGCTTATGCACCTTTATCACAAGGACATTTGCCTGCTGTTGAATTAGCAGAAAAAATTAATGAAATGCTCGGTGGCGACTATGTTATTTTCTTCTCTAATAGTGGGTCAGAGGCAAATGAAACAGCGTTTAAAATAGCACGACAATATCACCAGCAAAAAGGCCAAAGTTCTCGCTATAAAGTGGTCTCTCGTTACCGTGCATATCATGGTAATTCCTTTGGGGCATTAGCGGCGACAGGGCAGGCAGAGCGAAAATATAAATATGAACCGCTATCACCAGGTTTTATTCATGTAGCACCACCAGATCAATATCGTGAACATGAAAATGAATCGTGCGCGCCATTAGATTTAGCAAGTGTCAAAGCTGTCGATAAGTTGATGACTTGGGAATTGAGTGATACGATTGCCGCGATGATTTTAGAGCCTATTATTACGGGTGGTGGTGTGATTATGCCTCCTGAGAACTATTTAAAAGGTATTGAGGAAGTATGTAAAAAACATGGGGCTTTAATGATTGTCGATGAGGTGATTTGTGGTTTTGGTCGAACAGGTAAGCCTTTTGGATTTATGAATTATGGCGTCAAGCCGGATATTATTACAATGGCTAAAGGTATTACAAGTGCCTATTTACCACTGTCTGCAACAGCAGTGAAACGTGAAATTTATGAGGCGTTTACAGGTTCAGATGCCTATGGTTATTTCCGCCATGTTAATACATTTGGTGGTTCACCAGTGGCATGTGCGGTGGCATTAAAAAATATTGAAATTCTTGAACGAGAAGCATTATTTAATCGCTCCATGGAAATGGGTGCTGCTACACTAAAAACATTACAACAACAATTACAGCATCATCCGAATGTAGGTGATGTGCGAGGAAAAGGCTTATTAATTGGCATAGAATTAGTTGTCGATAAAGTTTCAAAAGAACCTTTACCAGTGGAAAAAGTGAATGCTGTGATTGCAGCATGTAAAGGGCAAGGGGTTATCATTGGGAAAAATGGCGCTACCGTAGCTGGGTATAATAACGTTTTAACGTTATCACCGCCACTAAGTATTACGCAAGAAGATCTTGACCGCATACTAAGCGTAGTTGTGAATAGTATGAATGCGCTAAAGTAACGATTCATCAAAGTTCTAAAAGCCGTGCAATAAAGGTTTTTAGAACTTTTATTGTGGCTATTTGCAATTGTAATGGTCTTAAAATTCTGAAATTTTTAAAAAAATACTGGAAAAAATGTTTTTCATAGTTTATAGTTGTTAAAAAATAATTAATTTTCTGACAATAAAGCGTTGTATCCTGAAAGGGAATATTTTTTTAACCACTTATTTTCATCAGTGGAATAAATACACTTTGTAAGTTGAACTATACTTTCTGATTTAAAAGCAATTGTGATCGTTGAGGAAGCAATGACTTTCCTGAATTGAATTGTCTAATGAAGAAAATATAGTTCATTTTTTGTCTACTTATTTTCAGCAGTGGAGAAAATAAATGTATTTTAGTAATTATATTTCTTAATTTAAGTTATAAGAAATATTTTTATATATTTTTACAAAGGGGGAAGACGGAATGAATTATGTTAAAAAATTGGTTTTTGTAATTCTATGTACGTTGCTTTTAGCGGCGTGCGCAGAGAAAGATAATTCTAACGCATCAAATACTGGGGACAAATCTACTACAGCGGGCACAGCTAGTTCAAAAAACGAACTTGTCATTGCTGTAAATGAAAACTTTATTTCAATGGATCCGCATAACACAGGGGATACCAATTCGGGTTCTGTCCAGGAGACGATGCTAGAAGGCTTGGTAGGCTTCGATGCAGATGGCCAAATTATTAAAGTTTTAGCGGAGGATTATTCAATAAGTGAGGATGCTCTTGTCTATACGTTTAAACTTAAACAAGGGGTTACGTTCCATGACGGGGAGCAGTTTAATGCGGAGGCTGTAAAGGTTAACATTGAACGCATCATGAACGATAAAAGTCTACGTTTAAATTCTCGTGGGTTCAGCTTAATTAGCAATGTTGAAATTCTAGGAGATTATGAAATTAAAGTTACTTTAAAAGAACCATACGGACCAATGATTACGCGCTTCGGGGTTGCCAAAATGATTAGTCCAAAAATGATTAAAGAAAACTCAGCAGATATTCCTAAAAATCCTGTCGGTACAGGGCCTTATAAATTTGTTGAATGGGTACAAGGTGATCATTTAACAATTGAAAAATTTGATGGTTATTGGGATGGCGGAGAACGTGTTGCTAAAATCACCTATAAACCAGTATCGGAGAACGGATCGCGCGTGGCGATGCTAAAAGCGGGTGATGCACAAGTGATTTATCCAGTGCCAGCTCAAAATATTGAAGAACTTTCTAAAAGTAAAGATGTAGAAGTGAATAAGGTTCCTTCTACCATTGCACATTACGTTTCATTAAATACTTATAAAAAACCTTTGAATGATATTAAAGTTCGCCAAGCCTTTAACTATGCGGTGGACAAAGATGCTTATTTAAAAGTGGTGAATGCGGGACTAGGTGTACCATTAGACTCCATTATTCCTTCTAAAACAGTTTATTATAAGCAACAAAAAATGTACGAACACAATATTAAAAAGGCAAAAGAATTATTGGCTGAAGCTGGATATCCTGATGGCTTTGATATTGAAATCTGGGGCAATACAAACTCAGATACGATGAAAGGCATGCAGTTTATTCAACAACAATTAGGTCAAATCGGTGTAAAAGTAGAAATTAAATCAATGGAAGAAGGCACTTTATCAGATGAAATCTATGGTGCACAAACACCAGATGATGCGAAATTGCAAATGTGGTATGTAAGTTGGTCCGCTTATGCTTCGGATATAACGAATGCAACAAAGCCACTTTTCCATAGCGTATCATTCCCACCAAATGGTGCCAATACGGCTTACTATAATAACCCGGAGACAGATCAATTAATGGATGAAGCGAACTCCATTTCAGATGTAGATCGCCAAGCTGAACTATATGGAAAATTACAGGATATCGTCTATCAAGATACGCCTTGGATTTTCTTAGGGGTGGATGAAGTTGTATATGGTGTACGTTCAAATGTCAGCGGTGTGTTAGTGAACCCTACAGGTGGACTTGATGTGAAGAATGCCAAAGTAGAGTAATGCGTAGTAAAAGGAATTGATGCTTATCAATTCCTTTTCTATAAAAATAGAAAGGAGGAAGGCGACATGTGGAGATATATAGCGAGAAGAATTGTTGAAATGATACCGATTTTAATTGTTATTTCAATATTAACGTTCTTATTTATTCATTTCATACCAGGTGACCCTGCACGGCTAGTAGCTGGTAAGGATGCCACGCTAGAAGATGTTGAAAATGTCCGTCATGAAATGGGTTTAGATAAACCTATTGTTACACAATACGTGGATTATATGAAAAATCTCGTAACGGGTGAGCTTGGAACATCGTTAACAACAGGGCTACCTGTCATAGATATGTTTAAAACAAGGTTTATGCCTTCTCTTCAACTAACTTTTCTGTCCATGTTTTGGGCTACATTAATGGGTTTAGCGATAGGTGTTTTTTCGGCCATCAATAAAAATAAATGGCCTGATTATTTTGGCATGGTAACAGCGGTTTCCGGCATTTCGATTCCAGGATTTTGGCTAGGCCTATTATTAATTCAATTATTCTCCGTGCAATTAGGGTTATTACCGACAGGTGGATTAGATGGCTTTTCTAGTTATATTTTACCTTCTATAACTTTAGGAGCTGGCATTATGTCCATGATTGCTCGATTTACTCGCTCTTCCATGCTGGAAACGTTACAAGCAGATTATATAAGAACAGGAAGAGCAAAGGGATTAAAAGAACGCTCAGTTATTGTGACACATGCTTTAAGAAATTCCTTGATTTCTGTCGTAACGGTAGCTGGCTTACAATTTGGTTTTCTATTAGGAGGATCGGTAGTCGTGGAAACCGTGTTTAGTTTCCCTGGAATGGGGCGACTTCTTATCGATTCGATCGCCTTTCGAGATTATCCCGTTATTCAGTCAGCACTGCTGTTATTTGCATTTGAATTTATTTTAGTGAATTTAGTGGTCGATGTGCTGTATACAGTGTTAAATCCAAAAATTCAATTAGATTCTTAAAGGAGGGAACAAAATGACTTCACCAACTACTGTGCAAAATAGCCAAGTGCAACATACACAAAGAAAATACTCTCCTTTTAAAGAATTTTGGAAGTCTTTTAAAAAACAAAAGGCTGCATTGTTAGCAAGTATCTTTATAGGATTGTTGATTGTAGTTGCCTTTATTGGTCCTTATATCGCGCCGTATGATCCATTTGAACCGAATTATGATGCTTTATTAGAGGGACCAAGTGCAAGTCATTTGGCAGGAACGGACGAGTATGGTCGAGATATTTTTAGCCGTTTAATCGTCGGAGCAAAAATATCTTTGATGGTCAGTTTTAGTGCCGTATTTTTAGGCTTAATACTAGGAACGATTTTAGGTTTAATTAGCGGTTACTTTGGTGGGTGGATTGACAAAATCATCATGCGGAGCTGTGATGTATTATTCTCCTTCCCTGATTTATTGTTAGCTATTGCGATTGTAGCCTTATTAGGGCCTGGCATTAATAATGTCATTATTGCTGTGATGATCTTTAGTGTACCTTCTTTTGCCCGTTTAGTAAGAGGCGCAACATTGAATGCAAAAGAGAATGTCTACGTAGAGGCGGCACAATCAATGGGGGCTTCGCATGTTAGAGTGCTGTGGAAACATATTTTCCCCGAAACGATGAGTGAATTAATTATTTTTGTCACAATGCGTATAGGCACAGCCATTTTAGCAGCTTCTGGTCTAAGTTTTTTAGGCTTAGGTGCCAGCCCTGAAATGCCTGAATGGGGGGTAATGCTAAGTAGCGGACGTGACTATTTAGGAACATCTTCGCACGTAGTCATCATGCCGGGCATAGCGATATTTTTAACCGTACTAGCATTTAACTTAATCGGTGATGGATTACGAGATGTATTAGATCCAAAAATAAAAAATAATTAAGGAGAATGCCTATGTCAGAACATGTATTGCGAGTAACTGACTTAGAAACGTCCTTTACGCGAGATAAAAAGGAAATCAAGATTTTAAGGGGTGTCAATTTTGCCATCCGTAAAGGAGAAATCTTAGGTTTAGTAGGAGAATCGGGTAGTGGGAAAAGCTTAACATCGTTATCCATTATGCAATTATTCCATGGTACAACAGGCAAAATCGTCAATGGCTCTATCCATTTTAATGGGGAAGATTTGACGAAAATGTCTGAATCGGCTATTCGGAAGATTCGTGGTAAGCAAATGGCGATGATTTTCCAAGAGCCAATGACTTCATTAAATCCGGTCTTAAAGATTGGCAAGCAGTTAATGGAAGCAATTGAGATGCATTTGAAGCTGCAGAAGAATGAAAGCAGGCATCATGCCATCCAAATGTTAAAAAATGTAGGTATCGGAAGAGCCGAGGAAATCATTTATGAATATCCACATCAACTCTCAGGAGGAATGCGCCAGCGTGTCATGATTGCCATGGCGATGGCCTGCCATCCTAATTTACTTATTGCCGACGAACCAACGACTGCACTTGATGTCACAATACAAGCGCAAATTTTAGAATTAATGAAAAAGCTAAAAGAAGAAAATGAAACAGCTATTTTATTAATTACACATGATTTAGGTGTTGTTGCTGAAATGTGCGATAGGGTCGTTGTTATGTATGCCGGGCAAGTTGTAGAGGAAGCTGATGTCTTTGAATTATTTGCTAGCCCAAAGCACCCTTATACACAAGGTTTAATTGCATCTGTTCCGAAAATTGGTGATAACAAAGAAATATTGGATTCAATCAATGGGCAAGTACCATCACCGCAAAATATGCCAAATGGCTGTAAATTTGCTCCAAGATGTAATCAAGCGATGTCTGTATGCCATGAGGAGAGTCCGCCGACGGTGAACATTTCGACTACACGGCAATGTAGCTGCTGGCTATATGCGACAAAGGATGTGAAAGTAAATGCCTAACAGTATTTTAAAAGTGGAGAATTTAAAGAAAAGCTTTCAAATAGCAGGTGGGTTATTTCAACAAAAGCAATATGTAAATGCAGTCATAGATGTTTCCTTTGAAATAGAAGAAGGTACGACGTTTAGTTTAGTTGGGGAAAGTGGCTGTGGAAAATCTACGACAGGCAGATTAATTACTCGATTAATAGCGCCGACAAATGGAAGTATTATGGTGGATGGACAAGAAGTAGCTACTGCAAAGCCTTCCGAATTAAAGCATTTAAGGCAAACAGTTCAAATGATTTTTCAAGATCCATATGCTTCTTTGAATCCAAGAATGAAAGTAAAGGAGCTTGTTGGTGAGCCTTTAGAAATTCATACAAAACTGTCAAAAGCCGAGCGTGAAAAACTCGTTCTTGAAATGCTGGAAGTCGTTGGATTAAATGCCGAACATGCCGATCGCTATGCCCATGAGTTCAGTGGTGGACAAAGACAGCGTTTAGGTATTGCACGCGCATTAATCACAAAACCGAAATTAATTATTGCCGATGAGCCTGTGTCTGCGTTGGATGTATCTATTCAATCACAAATTTTGAATCTATTAAAGCAATTGCAGCAAGATTATAAAATATCTTATCTTTTTATTTCTCACGATTTAAGTGTTGTCGAACATATTAGCCATTATATAGGTGTTATGTATTTAGGGTCCATTGTAGAAATCGGACGTAAAGAAACAATATTTAATAATCCTAAGCATCCTTATACGCAAGCGCTCATTGCTTCCGTACCGATAGCAGACCCTACATTACGAAAAAAGAAAATTGTTTTAACTGGTGATATTCCGAATCCTAAAAACCCGCCGAGTGGTTGTACCTTCCACACAAGGTGTCCCTTGGCATCAGATATATGTAAGCAAGCTATTCCGGAAATGAAAAAAATTAACGAAGAGCAAAGTGTTGCATGTCACTTTGTCCACTAATAGAGAGGGTGTTCAGAAATGAAAGTCGGATTAAGCACATACAGTATGGTCAAAAAAATGAGACAGGGAGAAATGAATGTTCTAGATGTTTTGCAATGGGTAGCAGACAACGGAGGACAGCATGTTGAATTAGTACCCTATGAATTTACGGTTGTAGATAACTATGAACTTGCTACACAAATTAAAGAAAAAGCAGCAGCGCTAGGATTAGAGCTATCGGGCTATTCATTACCAGCGAACTTTATTCACGATACAGAAGAAGCTTTTCTAGAAGAAGTGGAACGTTTAAAAAAGCATGTTGATGTCGTGCATCATATGGGCATTAACATTATGCGCCATGACGTTACACTCTTTACGTTACCGAAGGAGCAGACAACCATTCATTATTATAATGAACACTTTGAAGAAATGGTTAGAGGTTGTCAGTTGATTGCCGATTACGCCAAACAATTTAATATTACGACAACAATTGAGAATCATGGCTTTAATGTTCAAACAAGTGATCGTGTGCAACAATTAATTCATGCGGTAAACAGAGAGAACTTTAAAACAACTTTAGATATCGGAAATTTTTTATGCATTGATGAACAACCTTTAATTGGTGTGATGAAAAACCTTCCTTATGCGGCTACAGTACATTTTAAAGATTTTTATATTCGTCCTTATTATGAAAATCCAGGTGATGGTGAATGGTTCCGTACAGTGCATAACAATTACATTAGAGGGGCGATTGTCGGTCATGGCGATCTGAATATTCGAGAAATTATTAAGCTCGTAAAAGGCAGTGGCTACGATGGCTATATTGTGGTGGAGTTTGAAGGTATGGAAGATTGTCAAGTTGGTTCAAAAATAGGGATGGATAATGTACGTCGTTTATGGGACGAATGCAAGCTCTAAAGGGGGAAAGAACATGAATAAATTAAAAGTTTGTGTAATCGGTACAGGGTCTATTTCCGATTATCATTTAGGTTCCTATATGAAAAATCCAGCGGTCGAGTTATATGGCGTGTATGATGCCTCCATTGAACGCGGAAAAGCAAAGGCAGCTCAATTTGGCGCAACACATGTTTTTTCATCGAAAGAAGAGCTATTTGCAGACAAAAATATAGATGCTGTCAGTATTTGTACATGGAATAATACACATGCCGAATTGGCCATTCTTGCATTGGAAAATGACTTGCATGTGCTGATTGAAAAGCCTTTATCGATGACTTATGCAGAAGCTTTAAACATTCAAAAGGTTGCCCAAAAGCATCAGAAAATATTTCAAGTGGGCTATGTAAGACGGTTTGCAACAAATACGAAAGTTCTGAAAAGCTTCATCGATGATAATAAACTAGGCGATATTTATTATGCGAAAGCGTCCTGTCTAAGAAGATTAGGAAATCCAGGAGGCTGGTTTGCAGAAATCGATAAGTCTGGTGGTGGGCCTTTAATTGATCTAGGTGTACATGTCATTGATATCTGCTGGTATTTGATGGGGAAACCAAAAGTAAAACGGATAACAGGTCATACTTACAATCAATTAGGAAATAGAAGCCATGTTGAAAATTTATCTTTTTATAAGGCTGCTGACTATGATGCGACAAAAAATACAGTAGAAGACTTAGCAAATGCTCTTATTACATTTGACAATGGGGCGTCGCTAATGGTGGACGTTTCTTATACACTACATGCCATGAAAGATGAAATCAGTATTAAACTATATGGCACGAACGGTGGAGCAGAGCTAGAGCCGGAATTAAAAATTGCCAGTGAAGAACATAATACGATTTTAAATATTCACCCTCAAATTAACGATTTAACTTTTGATTTTGCAAAAGCCTTTCAAAATGAAATCAATGCGTTTGTTGATTGTTGTCTTCATCAATATGATTCCGTTGCACCGGTAGAGGATGGGGTAGAAATTATGAAAATCTTAGAAGGTATTTATATTTCTGCAACTGAAGGAAAGGAAGTGGTTTATTAAGATGGTGAAATTGGACAATAAAATTGGTGTCATCGTAGACAGCTTTCAAATGCCTATTCGTGAAGGGTTAGTAAAGGCCAAAGAAGTCGGGGCACAAGGTGTTCAAATGTATGCAGTTTCAGGTGAGTTGGACCCAGATAATTTAAATGCTGCACAAAGAGCAGAATTGAAGGAATACATTTTAGCTTTAGGTTTAGAAATCTCTGCATTATGTGGAGATTTAGGCGGGCATGGCTTTCAAGATAATGCAGAAAATGCTTGGAAAATAAAAAAATCGAAAGCTATTATGCAATTAGCCAAGGATTTAGGAACATCCATCGTGACAACCCATATTGGAATTATTCCGGAAGATGAAAATGATCCAATTTATCAAACGATGCTGGAAGCCTGCGAAGAATTAGGTCAATATGCTACATCGTTAGATGCTTATTTTGCGATTGAAACAGGGCCAGAAACGAGTAGAACGTTAAAAGGATTTTTAGATAAACTATCAACAAATGGTGTATCGGTTAATTTTGATCCTGCCAATATGGTGATGGTAACGAAGGATGATCCTGTAGCAGGCGTTAAGCTTTTAAAGAATTATATCGTACATACACATGTGAAGGATGGTATTCAACTGCAGCCTACGAACCCAAAAGATGTGTATGGGTACTTAGGATACGATTCGGGAACATCTCATGATAAAATAGGAGAAATGGTGGAAAATGGAGAGTTTTTCAGAGAACTTCCATTAGGTCAAGGGGATGTCAATTTCGAGCTTTATTTTTCAGCTTTACATGAAATCGGATACAATGGCTATTTAACTATTGAACGTGAAGTGAGATCAAATCCCGAAAAAGACATCGAAGAAGCTGTACAATTCATAGAAAAGTTTAAATAGGGGTTGATTCAACTTTGAAAAAACAAGATCAAGTACAGATGCGAAAGCAGAATAAATATATTGTGCTTGACGCCATAAGACAGATGGCGCCTATTTCAAGAATTCAATTATCGAAATATACAAAAATGAGCCCTACGACGATTACACGTATCGTGCAGGAACTAGAAGCGGAAGGCTTTGTTCTGGAAGGGATAGCGGAAGAAACAGCCATCGGTAGACGCCCTACATTGATTCATATGCGCGATGATGCTTTATATACAATTGGCATAGAACTGGATTGTTTTGCTATCCGGATAGGTATATTAGATTTTTTAGGAAAACTGATTGCCTTTCAGGAAGTCAAATGTAGCATCAGGCATCGATATGATGAAGCGCTACATCTATTGAAACAGTCTATCGATAATATGATGACAGAATATCACATTGCACAGGAAAAATTATTAGGCATAGGGATAGGCATTCCAGGTGTCATCAATAACGAAGAAGGCATAATTGTTTCCTCAGAGCAATTAAAGTGGGAAAACTGCCACATAAGAGGAGATTTAAATGGTGTTTTTGGCTGTGAAGTCATCGTAGATAATGAATTAAAAATGCAAATCTATGCAGAAATTGGTGATATTTATACGCCACAGTATTCAAATTGTATTTTAGTCGGAATTGGTACGGGCATAGGAGCATCTATTTTATTAAATGGAGAAGTCTATCGCGGTATTGAAAATAAAGCTGGGGAAATAAGTCATATTACGATTAATCCCTTTGGAGCCATGTGTCACTGTGGTAAAAGAGGATGCTTATCCATGTATGTTTCTGAAGTGTCATTGTTAAAACGGACACCTGAAAATCTTAATATTCAATCAATAGAAGAGCTTTTGCATTGTGTGAATCAAGGCGAGCAATGGGCCATCGATATTCAACAAGATGTCGCTACTTTTCTAGCGATTGCTATCAATAATTTAGTTTGTTTATATGAACCGGAAGCCGTCATTGTGAGTGGAGAAATGATTGAGCACAATAGTACATTTCAACAACTACTTCGTGAAAAGTGTAAACAGTATATATGGAAAGAACTACAACCGTTCGATTTGCAATTTTCAAATCAATTAAAAGAAGGCGTTGTGAAAGGGGCGGCATTACAAGCACAAAAGCAGTTGCTATCTGTTTAAAGAAAGGTTGGTTGCTTCATGGCTTACTCACAATTTTTAAAGGAATATCGTGCAGGAATAATGGAAAATGTGCATTATGGACAAATGAGTGCTGTGAATTTATCGAAAGAAGAGTTCATCTCTGTAGGCCAAGATTATGAACCTGTCTATTTTCGTTCTGCAGCAAAACCATTTCAAGCCATTCCCATTTTTATGACCGATTTTATAGAAAAGTACGGAATTACTGCAAATGAAAGTGCATTATTTCTAGCTTCTCAAAGAGGCGAAATTTATCATCAAGAGGCCTTACTGTCGTTACTGGGAAAACTACCTGTTAATGAAAATGACTTAATTTGTGCAGCGTCCTATCCATTAAATGAGGAACCTAAAACACAGTATATTCAACAAGGCTTTGAAAAGAGGAAACTATTTCATAATTGTGCGGGCAAGCATTTAGGGTTATTAGCTGCCTGCCTAGCGAATGGCTATGATGTCGAGCACTATTGCCAGCCGGATCATCCATTGCAGCAGATGATTAAAAAATACATTGCTTATTTAAGTGAATATGATGTGGACAAAATTCGTACAGGAATGGATGGCTGTGGTGCGCCGGTCTTTGCGATTCCGCTAAAAAATATGGCTATCGCCTATTTAAAGCTAGCGCGACCAGAATTAATTGAAGATCAACAGATTCGTCAAGCAGTTATAAAGCTTACTAGCGTAATGAATCAAGAGAATCGTATTATTGCATCTGAAAACTTTATTTGTACGGCATTATTAAAGGACCCTAACATTGTGGCAAAGGGTGGGGCCCAAGGCGTATACTGTTTTGCTTTAAGGAAAGAAGGGCTAAGTTTTGCCTTGAAAATTATGAATGGCGCGGAAAGTCCGTGGCCGAATGTCATTGCGTCTATATTGGAACAAATTCAGTATACAAATCAAGAAACGATTGAACGTATTAAAGCATTGTCTCCTGCAGTAGTGCGTAATGATGCAGGGGTGGAAGTAGGAGAAATTGTACCGACCATTAAAATTGTATAGAGGTGAAGGCACTTGTATGTTTTAGCGATAGACGGTGGTGGAACAAAAACAATTGCAACAATCTCAACAGCACGTGGCGACATTATTGCGCTAGCAGAAACAGGTAAGAGTAACCCGACATCAATGAGCTTAACGCAATTTACCGAGACCATCACAGCGCTCATAAATGACTTGAAAAGACAACGACTTCACGAATTTCAATCCATTACAAAGTGCCATGCGGGACTTTCTGGTGTAACGGAAAATAATAATGAGAACATTACGCATGCATTATTAACCTCACTTTTACCTAAAGACTGTCAACTTTCACTATCAAATGATGGCTTGAACGCGCTATATGCAGGAACGTTTGGTCAGCCTGGCATTGTACAAATTGCAGGAACAGGTGCGATTACACTTAGTATTGATTCATCTGGAAGAATGGAGCGTACAGCAGGATGGGGTTATATTTTTGATGATGAGGGCAGTGGCTATGATATTGGCATTCGTACATTAAAAGCGGTATTTAAAGCATTTGATAAAAGAGGTCCAAAAACGCGCCTAACAGCAGCCGTATTAGACTATTTTCAATTACAAGCTGTTCCGCAAATAGTTGAAGTGGTATATGGTGAAGGACATCCGCGTGATACAATAGCTCCTCTAAGTAAGATAGCTATCGCATGTGCTAAACGTGGTGATGAACAAGCCAATGCAATTATTGAGCAAGTTTGCCATGTTTTTTATCAAAGTATTGACGCTTGCTATACAAAAAATCCATTTGCAGATAAGCGAGTCAACGTCGTGCTAGCTGGAGGCGTCTTTACGGAGTTGGAACTATTTATTGAAAAATTAGCCGCTATTGATAAAAACAATCGCAATCACTATGACTTTATGGCTGCATATAGTTTACCAGTGGCTGGAGCTGCTTTAGCTGCATTAAAATTACCTCCTGATGAAGCAAAGCTATTTATCAATCAATATAATACAAGTATAAAAGCATTTTTAACGAATTAATTCCCCTTTACCCTAGCAAGTAGAGAATGACCTGTACGAATCTCTACTTGCATTATGTTAGTCCCCTACTTTAAACATATAGCCCTTATATGATTGATGAACAATCATGACAATTCCCATTAACATAAAATTGGATAGCAGTGAACTTCCGCCATAGCTTAAAAACGGTAACGTGACACCTGTTACCGGTAAAAGTCCAAGTGTCATACCGATATTTTGTGTAATTTGGAAGGCTAATAAACTGGAGATACCTGCCCCCATCAGGGTCATAAATGGATCCTTTGCTTCTACTGTAATGAGAACTATACGGTAAATAACAAAAAACAATAGTGAAATGACAAAAGCTCCTCCAATGAAACCAACTTCTTCCGCAATGGCAGAAAAAATAAAATCGGTATGCTTTTCGGGGACATAAACATTATTTTGCAGATAGCCTTTGCCGATGAATTCCCCGCTACCAATGGCCATAAAGCCTTGTCTCGTTTGAAAGGATGAATCCGTATATTCATAAGGTTGTAACCATCCGTAAATACGAGAAACTTGATGCCCTGACAGTCTACTTAATAGCGTTTCAGTAAAAAAATCATTGAATTTTACATAAAGAATAACAACTACACTGACAATGGAAGCAGGAATGGCTGTAAAGATGACGAGCAATTTTGTTTGAATGCCCGAAAAGAAAATCATCGGCAAAATCATTGCCAAATAGAGCATAACCATACCGGTATCGGGTTGCTTATAAACAGCGAGTGTCGGTGGGATAATGATGAGAGCAATCGTCAATAGCAGTCGCATATCTGAAAAAAAGGATGGGCGTTCATATTTGGCTTGATGGGCAACAATCACTTTACTAACAACAATTAAAAAGGCAAATTTCAAAAACTCTGAAGGCTGAAATGATCCTAAAAGTGGCACTTGATACCATGATTTTGCTTCATTAATTGTGCGCGCAATGCTTTCAGGAGCAATAAATAAGCCAAATGTGAGAGCTACCATGAACCAATAAAATGGCCAGCCAATCTTTTTTAGTTGTTCAATATCAAGCGTAGCTACGCCGAACATGATAATAAAGCCAAGACTGTAATAAATAAATTGCTTTACAATAAACAAGCTAGAATACTGTGCAAACGCTACACTGCTAGAATGTACGAAAAGGCAGCTAATAATGCCTAGCAACAATAAGCTAATCGCTAAACTGCTATCGGCTTTTTTTAATAGCACCAGTTACACCTCCCTTTTTATAATTTGGTAAAACTAACTATTAATAGGGGACGATGGGAAAAGAGGGAGGTTCCTAGAAAGTTGCATTAAATTTTGCTCGATTTTAGCAAATTTTACAAAAATATAACACTAGCTTTATATCTCCATACTATGATTAATGGGAAGAGTTGGAGAAGGAGCCGAAGATGATGCATTTTTTTCGTTATATTAAGGTAAAAGATAAGCTGCTTGTACTGATGATTGTCTGTATACTATCAAATGTTTTGATAGGACTATTTAGTGTGGATTATTTACGGAAAATGTCGTGGCATGCTAGTGAGAGTTATGCTGAGGGGCTTGTGCCTATTGGTTTGCTAAATCAGATAGAAGAAGGGCAACGACAGTTGGATTTGTTAGTTGATTCAAGCGGCGATGATCAAGAGATGACAGCTATTCTAAAAAATATTGAACAACCTTTAGGTCAATTAGAAAAATTAGCAATCGATAAAAAGATGAATCATCAGGTAAAGAAATATAATGCATTATTGGCACAGCACAAAGATTTAGTAGAAACTTATCGGCAGTTAAATACGCAAAATCGTCAGCGTTTTTATGAGCAGTCCTATTTGCCTGTAAGCCAACAAAGTCATGCCATATTAGAAGAGACACAGAGCTACTTAGTTCAAAGAGCTGAAGAACAGCAGCAAGCTTACCAAAAAGATGTGCAATTCGGCTATTGGTTATTAGGAAGTGTGAGTACATTCGTTGTGTTATTAGTTATTTTCATCGGTTTTATAGCAACGAAGGCTGTCAATGTCCCAACTCGTCAACTAAAATCATTATTAAAACGAGCGGAGCAAGGAGATTTTACAGCAAACGCGAGCTACGTGGCGCATGATGAACTCGGAGAAGTTGTGCTGTCATATAATCAGATGGCAACTGAAGTGAAACAATTACTACATACGGTTACAAATAGTGCACAAGAGGTAGAAGGCATGACAGAAAAGTTACAACAAACGTCGGAGCAAACATCGACAACGACTGTTAAAATTGCCAAGGACGTCAAAAATATTGCGGAGTTGACTGTGACCTCTTCTGCAAAATTAGCATCTAACTCAGCCTCGTTAGAAGAAGTGCTCAATGGTGTACAAATTATTTTAGAAAAGGTGCAGCTTGTAGAGAGCTTTGCGCATGACACAGCGAGTGAGGCGGAAAGTGGTACTGACATTGTGCAAGCGAATTTAACGCAAATGCAAGCCATCAAGCGTGCAGTTGAAAAATCGAATACGGCAATTGCCAATTTAGTTGAGCGAGCAGCAACGATTGACCAGATGGTTGAAGTCATCGAAAAAATAACGGCACAAACCAATTTACTTGCGTTAAATGCATCCATTGAAGCGGCTAGAGCAGGTGTGCATGGGCAAGGATTTGCAGTCGTTGCTAATGAGGTGCGGAAGCTAGCTGAGCAAACAGTGCATTCCACACAAACAATTACGTCTATTGTACAAAATATCCATACTGATTCGCATTATGCTGTACAGATGATGGAAGGCGTTTTAAGTGCGACACAAAAAGGTGTTAATGTAACAACAGACACAGCAACAAGTTTCAATCGAATAGTAGAAAAAGTATCGACAATGCAACCTTATATTGTGGAGGTTTCGATGACGGTGCAAGAAATTGCAGAGCATACGAAGAAAGTAAACGAAGATGCCATGATGTTAACATCACTGTCTGATACAAATGCTGCCTCAACGAAGCATGTAGAAAAGTTAACAACAGATCAACTAAATGCACAGCAACAATTTCATAATTATATTAAAGATTTGCGAAAAGTTTCAAAAGTATTACAAATTGCAGTCAAACGGTTTTCGATTTAATGGAAAGAGTCTCTTTACCGTACAAGTGAAGAGGCTCTTTTATTTGTAAAAAAATAGATATTTGTATTTTTGGAAAACACAAATGTATTTTTTTATTTTTGTCACAGAACATTAATGCAACAAAACATAAACTAATTACAAGGGATTGTACGTTCTTTTTTCGGAAGTTACACATATTGTTGTTGTATTTTGAATATGAACACTTTATAATGAAATTCATCGGAAGTGTTATTAAATCAGTGTTTTAGTATAAAATATTGTACTTCTCAGGAGTACAATTGTTCATATGTGGAGGTTTGGGGAAATGGAAAAGATTATGGTTACAGGTGCTCTTGGTCAAATCGGCTCTGAGCTAGTAGAAAAACTTCGTAGTATTTATGGAGAGGACAACGTATTAGCTACGGATATACGAAAGCTTGAACATACAAAGGGGCCATTCGAAGTACTGGACGTGACGGATGGACAAAGAATGCATGATTTAGCAAAAGATTTTGGTGCGGATACAATGATGCATTTAGCGGCATTATTATCAGCAACAGCAGAAAGAAACCCGTTACTTGCTTGGAATTTAAATATGGGTGGTCTTATGAATGCGTTAGAAGTATCGCGTGAGCTGAAGTTACAGTTCTTCACGCCAAGTTCAATCGGTGCATTCGGTCCTTCAACGCCTAAAGATAATACACCACAAGATACACTACAGCGCCCAACAACGATGTATGGGGTGAACAAAGTAGCGGGTGAATTATTATGTGACTATTATTTCAATCGTTTTGGTGTCGATACACGTGGCGTTCGCTTCCCAGGTTTAATTTCTTATGTAACGCCTCCTGGTGGTGGTACAACCGACTATGCGGTTGAAATCTTTTATGAAGCGATTCAACAAGGGAAGTATACATCATATATTCAAGAAGGAACGTACATGGATATGATGTATATGCCAGATGCATTACAAGCGATTGTAGATTTAATGGAAGCAGATAGTAGCAAGTTAATTCACCGCAATGCATTTAATATTACAGCGATGAGTTTTGAGCCATCTCAAATTGCCGCTGAAATTACAAAGCATTTGCCGCATTTCCGTATGGATTATAAAGTAGATCCTGTACGCCAGGCGATTGCTGATAGTTGGCCAAATTCTATTAATGTCGATGCAGCTAAAAATGAGTGGGGCTTTAAAGCTGAATATGATTTAGCGAAAATGACCATTGATATGTTGGAAAAATTAAAAATTAAATTGCAAAAAAAGGCAATTTCATAATAAGGTACAAAGATAAGGACAGGTTAGCTGTGATGCAATAAAGAAATGGAAAAGCAAAGGTAGTGAAGGCGAGTACTTCGCGCGAAGAACAGCAACAGCATATGGATAAAGGTGTTAGATTGATTGCAGTCAATCTAACACTTTTTTTGTTTTTTTATGAAGCACAATGGTTAAAGCGTAGAAAATATTAGTATGAAAAAGAAAATTTTTGGAATATATAGCAAAGAGATTAATTTTTTAATATAATCATATTCAGAATATTAATAGTATTCTGTTAAAAGTAATAATTAATATTCTACAAGTGTTTGGGGGAAATCACTAGAAAAAGGGGATGGATGTTGTATGATGCAAGCACCGTTAGTTTTAACAAACTTTTTTAAGCGAGCAGAAAGTTATTTTGCAAGAAAGACCATTGTGTCGCGTACAAGCCCACATAAAATTCACCGTTTAACGTATGGGGAATGGGCGAAGAGAACGCGTCGTTTAGCAGATGCGCTTACAAAGCTGGGGATGGTAAAAGGCAAGAAGATTGGTTCTTTCGCTTGGAATCAGCATCGCCACTTAGAGGCGTATTTTGCAGTACCGTGCGCTGGTGCTGTACTGCATATGGTCAATATTCGCTTATCTGAAGAACATTTAATTTATATTATTAACCATGCCGAAGATGAGATGTTAATGATCGATGTAGATCTTGTCCCTATTATTGAAAATATTGCTTCCGAGTTAAAGACAGTGAAACATTATATTATTATGACAGATGAAGAGACATTGCCGGAGACGACATTACCAAATGCCTTATCTTATGAAGAATTATTAGCTGCCGCAGATGAAAACTTTGAATTTCCAGATGATTTGGAAGAGGAAGCACCTGCAGGTATGTGTTATACAAGTGCTACGACAGGGAATCCAAAAGGGGTTGTTTATTCACATCGTGGCTTAGTGTTACACAGTATGATGCTGAGCATGTCTGATTCCATGGGTATTGCGGAGCGAGATGTTGTGATGCCGATTGTGCCGATGTTTCATGCAAATGCTTGGGGTTTACCATTTGCCAGTGTCAATGTCGGTGCAACACAAGTACTGCCAGGGCCTCAATTTACTTCTGATTTAATTTTAGATTTAGTGGAGCAAGAACAGGTGACGTTGACGGCGGGAGTACCAACAATTTGGCTTGGGGCATTACAGGAACAGGAGAAACGTGAGCGAAATATAAGTTCGCTACGTGCGATATGTTGTGGTGGCTCAGCTTCACCGACAAGCTTAATTCGTACTTTTGAAGAAAAATACGGTATTCCTTATATCGTTGTTTATGGGATGACAGAGACGACACCAATCGTTGCCTTATCTAATTATATGTCGTGGATGGATGAATGGCCGATTGACAAACGAATTGAAGCGCGTGCGATGCAAGGTATGACGATGGCTGGCATTGAGTCTAGTATTATTAATGATAATGGCGAAGTACCGTGGGACGGTGAGACGATGGGGGAATTGCGTCTGCGTGGTCCATGGATTTCACATGAATATTATCGTGATGAGCGAACGAAAGATGCTTATCGAGATGGTTGGCTATTTACCGGAGATATTGCAGTGCGGACAGCAGATGGTTTTATTAAAATTACCGATCGTACAAAAGATTTAATTAAATCGGGTGGGGAGTGGATTTCTTCTGTTGATTTAGAAAATGCATTAATGACACATGATGCCATTTTTGAAGCGGCAGTCATTGCAATACCACATGCCAAATGGCAGGAGCGCCCGCTAGCTTGTGTTGTATTAAAGGAAGGAAAGTCTGCAACTGCTGAGGAATTACTAGCATTTTTAGAAAGTCAATTTGCCAAATGGTGGGTGCCAGATGATATTGTCTTTTTAGATGAAATCCCCAAAACGTCTGTTGGCAAGTTTTTAAAAGCTAAACTACGCGAGAATGTGGCGGAAATTTACCCGAAATTAAATACACTTGTGTGATGTGATAAAAGGCATCGAGAATTGATTTTCTCGATGCCTTTAGTATGCAAAGTTGATTTCCACGTTAGGTGCTTAGAAACTCTACCGCGTTTGAGCTTTATTTATTTAACATATGGAAAACTTGTTCAACATCTTTATCGCCACGACCAGAAATATTAATAATAATGCTTTCGTCAGGCGAAAGTGTTGGTGCTAATTTTAATGCGTGTGCAACGGCATGAGAGCTCTCAAGTGCTGGGATAATTCCTTCAACCTTCGAAAGCACTTGGAATGCTTCGAGTACTTCTTCGTTGGATACTGTTACATATTCTGCACGACCAATCGTTTTTAAATAACTATGTTCAGGACCAGCGCCAGGGTAGTCAAGACCAGCAGCGATAGAATACGTTGGTAATGGATTGCCTTGTGCGTCTTGTAATAATAAGCATTTGAAACCGTGTAATTCGCCTGGCGTACCTTCGTTTAATGTTGCAGCTTTATCAGGTTCGATACCGATTAAACGAACTTCCTCATCAGCAATATATTCGGCAAAGGCCCCGATTGCATTACTGCCACCACCGACACAAGCTAGCACAGCAGTTGGAAGCACCCCTTCTTTTTCTAAAATTTGTGCCCGACTTTCACGGCTAATAACCGATTGAAAATGCTTCACCATTGAAGGGAATGGGTGTGGTCCTACAGCAGAGCCTAATAAATAGAAAGTGGATTCATAGTTTTCTACTAAATCTGCGAATGCTTCATCTACTGCATCTTTTAAACGACCTTGCCCTTTATCGACCGCAACAACTTTAGCACCAAGTAACTCCATGCGGAAGACGTTTAATGCTTGACGCTTTGTATCTTCAAGTCCCATATAAATTGTGCAGTCCATACCAAACATCGCGCAAGCAGTTGCTGTGGCTACACCATGTTGACCTGCGCCTGTTTCAGCAATAACGCGATTTGCGCCCATGCGTTTGGCAAGTAATATTTGACCTAATACATTATTGATTTTATGTGAGCCAGTATGATTAAGATCTTCACGTTTTAAATAAATTTTAGCTCCACCTAATTGCTGCGTTAAGTTTTCAGCAAAATACAGCGGTGATTGACGGCCGATATATTCACGGAAATAATAATCTAATTCATTTTTAAAATCTTCATCGTCTTTATATTTTTGGAAATTCTCATCTAAAATAGTTAATACATTTTGCAACTCTTCGGGAACGAAGCTCCCTCCAAATTCACCAAAATATCCTTTTTGCTCGACTGTTGTACTCATCTTCTCTCGACTCCTCTATTCTAATTTTCCATAAAAAAAAGCCACTTCAATCCCTCTATAAAAAGGACGAGTAACCGTGGTGCCACCTTTATTCGCAAAATTGCGCGCTCATACTCCTATAACGGGGAGTGAGTCCGACCTTATTTTCGTAAGGCTGCTCCGAAGTCCATTCACAAGTACATACTACTGATTTTCACCATCCATCAGCTCTCTTAAAGTACAATGGCTTGCTACTATTCTTCTTCTACACATTTATTAATGCAAAATTTTAAATTACTTTCAGAATAGTGTCAAGAAAAAGAAAAAATAATTTTAAAAAAGACGAATCTAAAAAGACTCGTCTATTACATCATGTTTTTAAAGTTTAAACGTTTATTCAGCATATTCATAATTGGCGCACCTACTGCCATGACAACAAATTCACCTGCTGCGCATGTTAGCCATGTCCATAAGAATGGCAACTCAAGTGCTAAGTTCAATTCGAAAGCAATGATAAACATCGTGAATGTAAATAAAAATGTGTTAATGATTAAACGAGCCCAAATATTTTTCACAAATTTACAAATAAGAATCAAAAGGCCAAGTGTAATCATCGTCTGCCCAACACCGAAAACTAAATCGTAAGGGCCGAGTGGTGAATTGAGATTAGCGATAAATACGCCAATAATAATCCCGACAGCAAAGCGGGGGTTAAAAGCGACTAAATGGTTTAACATTTCCGAAACGCGGAACTGTACTTCCGTAAAGCCGAATGGTGTGATGAGCATTGTAACAGCGATGTACAGCGCGGCAATAATACCACTTGCTGCTAAAAACTTTACTTTCATATTCATTTCTCCTTAGTTTTTTTTCGTGGGATGGTTACGAACCACGTAAAGCAAATGCAATCATAGCAGTATTGGTGCGGGTTTGTAAATAGCTCTATGAAAAATAGCTATAGCAAGAATATTCTCAGTATTTCATCTTTTGTGCGGAGCGTAAAGATTTCCTGTTTTTTAAGTATAAAGTACTGGTGTACCGACAGAAAAAATGTCGGTTGAAATGTCGGTATTGGATTCGATAAGCTTAATATGGAGTAGCGCAAACAATTATTTCAGATGACGTATCATTAACTTGCTGGAGGTGTAATAGTGAGGAAAATATCCCTTCTTTTCATTGCAGTATGGATTCTCTTAGTTGGTTGTAGTAATAAAGATATGAACATTTATAAAGGCAGAGATTTAAAGATTGCTGTGATTGGTGCAATTCCTGAAGTTAGAGAAGAAAATATAACTTTTGAAAAAACTACTTTGGAGGATTTACAACATAATACTGATAATCTTTCTAAAGAAGTAGATGCCATTATGATTATGAAAGAATTTTTACATGAAGCAGATGATGACCAATATGTAGCTGCTTATAGGTCGTTAACAATTCCTACATTTTTTATGCAATCCACTAAAGTACACGTACCATTTGTCAATGAAGGTGTTCAATATGATGATATTATCGTAGTTGACCCTGCTAATTTCGCTACAGGCTTTCTCGATTTAGGAACAGATGAGAAAATTAAAGAACATACATGGAGATATACGTTGGGAAAGAAACCAAATATTCAAGATGTGTACTCGCAAATTTTTGCTACTATTGAATCTGTAAGTAATTAATTGAAATGGTGCAGTGAAGGCAAGACTCCTGCACTTAATGCAAGATACGGACACCTCGCATGCTTGCGGCTTCCTGTGCTGAGCGGAAAGCATCAGCCTTAGTAAACATCAATGATATAGTAAAAAAGCGTAAGATTGACCGAAGTCAATTTTACGCTTTTTCTCTTTTGTCCTAAACTTTTTTAGGTGCTTATAGACTTTTGGATTAGGAAACGCCTTTAAATTTCGAAAAATTGCCATACAATTTTTTATTATATTACAAAAGAATTATAACATCAGAAATGCAGTAGTTTAGCGGTTTAAAGCGGCGAATTGTACAAAAAGGTAAAATATTTTGTCAGATTGAGAAGTCAGAACATTCATAATGTTGTTGACGAATATCAATAATAACGATAATATAGCGATACATTCACACTTTGCTTGAGTGAAGTGTGATAGATAATAGAGTGATAGTCGGGGGGATTATTTGTGAAGCGCAATATGAAAAAGCTTTCGTTCCTATTATTTGGGTTATTATTATTGCTTGCTGCTTGTGGTGGCGGTGGTTCTAGTTCATCGGACTCAAAGGGCGACGAAAAAAATAATGCAAGTGAGAGCGGTAGTGTAGATCAAAAAACATATAAAATTGGAATTTCTCAAATTGTTGAGCATCCATCTTTAAATGCTGCAACAGAAGGCTTTAAAAAAGCGATTGAGGACTCTGGATTAAAAGTGGAGTTTAATCCACAAATCGCACAAGGTGATAACAGTTTAAATACGACAATTGCCAATAACCTAGTAAGTGATGGCGTAGATTTAATATTTGCTAACTCTACTCCTTCTGCACAAGCAGCAGCGACTGCTACTAGCGATATTCCAATTATCTTTACTTCTGTCACTGATGCAGTTGGCGCGCAGTTAATCGAGTCGATGGATAAACCGGGGAAAAATGTAACAGGAACAATTGATTTACATCCTGATACGATTTCTAAAACGGTAGCATTATTGAAAGATCTAGGCGCAAAAAACGTCGGTATGGTTTACAACGCGGGTGAGCAAAATTCAGTAGCGCAAGTAACAGAAGTGAAAAAAGTGATGGCTGAACAAGGTCTTGCAGTAAAAGAGGCATCTGCTGCAACTTCTGCGGATGTGAAACTAGCAGCTGAATCATTAATTGGTAAAGTGGATGCGTTTTATATTATTACGGATAATACAGTTGTTTCTGCATTAGAATCTGTTATTGATGTAGCGAATGCCAATAAATTACCACTTATTGTTGGTGAGCTTGATTCTGTGGAACGTGGTGGCTTAGCTGCCTATGGCTTTGAGTATTACGATATCGGCTATGAGGCTGGACAAATGGCTGTCAAAATTTTAAAAGGCGAGGCAACAGCTGCTGAGACACCAGCTCAATATCCACAAAAATTAAAATTAGTCGTGAACAAAAAAGTTGCTGATAATTTAGGAATTGAAATTAAAGATTCTTGGGGCGCAGAGCTTTTAGAAAAATAATGGCTAAGTGACGTTATATTTTAAGATGAAGCGGGGGAGAATTATCCCCGCTTTCTCTTCATTTTAACTAACTTGAGTAGAAGTCTTTCACTTAAGTGGGGGCAGGCTCGGCGGATATTAAGATAGCTTTCGACTTGGACACAGGGATGCCGAGGCGAAATGATAAGAAAATTTAGGAGATGATTCAACGATGTTTACAGCAATATTTGGCTCAGTGGAGCAAGGAATCATCTATGCAATTATGGCACTTGGTGTGTACTTAACATTCCGTGTGTTAGATTTTCCGGATTTAACGGTTGATGGAAGCTTTGTAACAGGGGCGGCAACGGCAGCGACGATGATTTTGCTTGGTTACCACCCAATCTTAGCGACTTTAGTGGCAATTGTTGCTGGATTTATTGCAGGATGTATGACAGGAATTCTTCACACAAAAGGGAAAATCAATCCGCTTTTATCGGGGATTTTAATGATGATTGCCTTGTATTCTATTAACCTGCGCATTATGGGGTTAACTGCAGAAAATACGATAGGTCGTCCGAATATTCCATTGTTAAACTCTGAAACATTGTTTTCAAAGTTTCAAACATTTTGGAGTAATTTAGGTATCGATGATGCATTAAATAACGTATTAAAAAGCATCGGCATTCAGCAAGTACCGACAACATGGGGTACGTTGATTGTAGTTTTACTCATCACGATTTTAATTAAATTTATTGCGGACTGGTTCTTAAAAACTGAAGTCGGGCTAGCTATCCGAGCAACAGGAGATAACAAACGCATGATTCGTAGCTTCTCTGCGAATACAGATACGCTTATTATTCTTGGGCTAGGTCTTTCAAATGCACTTGTCGCATTTTCTGGAGCTTTAATCGCACAATATTCGAAGTTCTCGGATGTTAGTATGGGGATTGGTATGATTGTAATCGGTCTTGCTTCTGTCATTATAGGGGAAGCGATTTTTGGCACAAAAACAATTATGCGCACAACGTTGGCTGTTATCGCAGGAGCTATTATTTACCGTATTATTTTAGCGTTAGCTTTGCGCGTTGATTTCCTTGATTCAGGAGATATGAAATTAATTACGGCTATTATTGTTATTTTAGCCCTTGTTGTACCGCAGTTTGTCGAGAAAAGCAAAGAACGAAAGCGTAAAGCAAAGCGCGCAACAGAACGTACACAAGCAAAACCGGTAGAGCAGGGGGGAAAAGGCCTTGCTTAAATTAGATGGCATTAACAAAATTTTTAATGAAGGTACACCTGATGAAAAAATCGCACTTGCTGAAATTAACTTGCATTTAAAACCAGGGGACTTCGTAACAATTATCGGAAGTAATGGTGCCGGGAAATCAACGATGATGAATATGATTTCAGGCGCCTTAACACCTGACTTCGGTTCCGTTATAATCGATAGTAATAATGTGACGACTTTGCCGGAATATAAACGCTCACACTTCATTGGTCGAGTGTTCCAGGACCCGATGGCGGGAACAGCCCCGACTATGACGATTGAAGAAAATGTAGCACTTGCTTATTCAAGAAATAAAAGTAGGGGCTTACGAATTGGTGTCGATAAAAAACGCCGCCAATTTTTTAAGGAATCATTAGAAATGCTTGGCTTAAACTTGGAAAATCGTCTCTCTGCAAAAGTAGGTCTCCTTTCTGGCGGTGAGCGTCAGGCGTTATCTCTTTTAATGGCTACGTTTACGAAGCCGTCAATCTTATTGCTAGATGAGCATACAGCGGCACTTGACCCTTCACGTGCGGAGTTGATTACACGCATTACTAAGCATTTAGTTGAAAAGGATAACCTTACAACATTGATGGTAACGCACAATATGCAACAAGCATTAGATTTAGGTAATCGTCTTATTATGATGGACAAAGGCCAAATCATCTTGGAAGTCGGCGAAGATCGTAAACACGAACTGACAATTCCTGATTTAATGGCTGAATTCGAGCGCATCCGCGGCGAGAAAATGAACTCTGACCGTGCGCTGCTAGGATAAAAATGAAACGCCCATACATTGATATGGGCGTTTTTATTGTCTTTAAGAAGATGAATCGATACAATTCAAAATTTTCAGAATTGTTTGGGTGCCTGGCACTACTGTGCGTTCTGAGGAGGAGTCGCTGTCTTCAGCTTAATGCCAGAGCACTGATTTAATAATCATTGGAACTGGAAGGGCTTGAATTAATAAAAAAACCAATGCCACCATGTTCCAAACTTTAAGTGTTTTTTGCTATATTTAATGTATTTTAAATGTATTATGAAAGTTATGAAATATATTCAATAAGGAATGATTTTATGAAAACAATTTATTTTATTCTCTTGGCTGCAGTTGCTATGGTGCTTGTCTTTGTTTTAAACAATAAAGAAGATAAACAGAATCAAGCTATTTACGTTGCGACAAATGGAAATGATCATAATGTTGGTACAAAATCAAAGCCATTTCGCACTCTTAAAAAAGCGGCGGTAGAAGCAAATGCTGGTACTACGGTACTCATACGAAAGGGAAATTATCATGAAAAACTTGTCGTAAAACATAGTGGCACCAATTCAAAACCAATTACCTTTAAAGCTTATAACAAGGAGAAGGTGGTTCTTAGTGGAAAGGACCTGAAGGATGTTGAAGGGGATACAGCTTTAGTGTCGATAAATAATAAAAATTACGTGACCATTAGTGGACTAACTATCCAAGGTTTAACTACTGATTTAGCAGACGAAACAGTAATGGGGATTTATGTGAAAGGGTCTAGCAGCCATATTACACTAGAAAATAATAATGTGAATCATATTGAAACCCATGCAGATGATGGGAATGCCCATGGAATTGCTATATACGGAACTGGCACAATGAAAGATATAAATATTTCAAATAATACGTTGGAAGACCTGAAACTTGGGGCAAGTGAATCTCTTGTTCTAAATGGAAATATTGATGGGTTTAAAATAGAGAATAATATAGTGCGCCGCAGTGATAATATTGGGATTGATCTAATTGGTTATGAAAGTACTTCCAAAAATAAGACAGTGGACTTTGTGCGGAATGGCATTGTGAAAAATAATATAGTTTATGAAATATCTTCTTATGGCAATCCAGCTTATGGAGAGGATTATGCTGCAGGCGGAATTTATGTAGATGGTGGAAAGAATATAATCATTGAAAAGAATACCGTTTATGCAAGTGATATTGGAATTGAAGCAACCTCTGAACATGCTAAAAAATATGCTGATAACATTACGATAATAAACAATATTATTTACGAAAACTTTTTCACTGGGATATCGATTGGAGGATATGATGAAGATCGGGGAGGTACGACCAATTCTACTATTTCTCAAAATATTCTTTATCGAAATGACACGAAGGGGCTAGATGGGGGACAGCTATTATTACAATATGATACAAAAAACAATGTGGTAGAAAAAAATATATTAACTGCTGGACCATCACGGATTTTTATATCAAACTATTTTAAAACTAATCAAAAAAATAAACTACAAAAGAATGTATTCCATAAAGAAAAAGGAGAATTGGGTATTTGGATATGGAAAGAGGAAGAATATACTTCTTTTCATAAATTCCAAAAAGCATCAAACAGTGATGAGAAATCTAGTTATATAGATCCGAAATATCAAAATGAAAACAACTATGATTTTAGGCTGAAAAAGGATTCGCCTGCAAAAAAAGTTGTATTTTAATGTAGACCTTTTCTTATATGTCGCTAACATGGAAGATTTATGAAGGAGAGTCTTCGTGGTTTTATACTGGTAAATTAAACCAATCTTACTAGCGAAATTCAGAATTGTTTGGGTGCCTGGCACTTAAAAAATAGCGTACTAGATGTATTTCTAGTACGCTATTTTTCTTAGTACAGCCCAGAAAGAGCTTATACAAGTAATCCAAATAATTGAATATCGTTATTAACTTCTTTGTAGTTAAAGCCAAATTCTTTCATCCGTTTTAGTAAGCCTTCGTAATCATCCCGATTACCAAGCTCAATGCCAACTAAGGCAGGTCCACTTTCCTTATTGTTCTTCTTCGTATATTCAAAAGTAGTAATATCATCATTTGGCCCTACAACGCTCGTTAGAAATTGGCGAAGAGCACCTGCGCGTTGAGGGAAACTTACGATGAAGTAGTACAGTAAGCCTTCGTGAATTAAAGATTTTTCTTTAATTTCTTGCATACGACCGATGTCATTATTACCACCGCTAATAATTACCACGACAGATTTACCTTTAATTTCTTCTTTATAGCTATCGAGAGCGGCGACTGCTAATGCACCAGCAGGCTCTGCTATAATCGCATGCTTATTGTACAAATCTAATATTGTTGTACAAACTTTTCCTTCAGGAACGAGAACGATATCATCTAAGTAACGGCGACAAACATCATAAGTGTGGTGACCGACGCATTTTACAGCAGCGCCATCAACAAATTTGTCAATCCAATCAAGTGCCACTGCACCGCCCTCTGCAAAAGCAGCCTTCATACTGCCTGCACCAGCAGGTTCGACACCGATAATTTTACTGTTGGGGGATAGGTTTTTCACATAAGCTGAAACACCGGACATTAAGCCGCCACCGCCGATACTACCGAATACATAGTCAATAGGTTCTTCCATGTCATTCATTATTTCAACAGCGACCGTTCCTTGTCCAGCGATGACGTCAAAGTCGTCAAAAGGATGGATAAAGATTTTTTCTTGTTCTTCGCAGTAGGCCATTGCACTTTCAGCAGCATCATCAAACGTATCTCCTGCTAGAACAATGTCAGCATAATCACGACCAAACATACGCACTTGGTCAATTTTTTGTTTTGGGGTAGTTTGAGGCATGAAAATGCTTGCTTGAATTTTCAATTGTGCACAGGCGTAAGCAACACCTTGGGCATGATTCCCAGCACTTGCACAGACGACTCCAGCAATACGAGCCTCTTCCTCAATTTTTTTTATTTTATAATATGCACCGCGAAGCTTAAACGAGCGAACATGCTGCAAATCTTCACGTTTGAAATAAATATGAGCTCCATATTTCTCCGATAAATAATCGTTTTTCTGTAGTGGCGTATGCACAACTACATCTTTTAAAAAATGGTGTGCAATTAAGATATTTTCTACTTGCACTGTTTTAGTGTCAGTAACTTCCATAGTATTCATCCTCCGTTTTACGTATAAAACATTCATCTATGATAGCATATTTTTTTCGATTTTTGTTATAAATTTTTAGTAAATTCTAAATTTTCGGTGTCTATTTTTTATAAAGTTTTTATGGAGGTAGTGTAATTTGCCGATTTCGAGAAAAAACACTCCTTGTTCCAGCTTTATAAGCTTGGATTATGACAACTTTTTTGTAGGTGATAGTGAAGTGAACGCTTCATAACGCTGCTTGGCAAGCATATATTAGATTAGTTTAGGACAAGTAGGAGGCTAATCAAATGGACATTATTCATGGGATACTATCTACATATATGCAATTTTTCGATTGGGACATGTGGAAAAAAGTATTAGCAGATCCGGTATCTTGGGGACTAATATCATCACTCATTGTGATTGAAGGATTACTGTCAGCAGATAATGCGCTCGTGCTAGCGGTACTTGTTAAACATTTACCGGATAAGCAACGCAAACGGGCATTAATGTACGGTATGCTTGGTGCTTATTTCTTCCGTTTTTTATTTATTGGAATAGGCGTGTATTTAGTAGAATTCTGGTTTATTAAAGTGTTGGGGGCTTTATATTTAGGGTGGATTAGTATCGCGCATTTTTTACAGTTAGGACAAGAGGACAGTGTCAAAGAAGTAAAAAAGTCTGGATTAATGGTCCGACTGTTTGGGGTGTTTTGGGCAACTGTTATTTCTGTAGAATTGATGGATATCGCCTTTTCGATTGATTCTATATTCGCCGCCTTTGCGATATCGGATCAAGTTTGGGTACTGTTAATAGGTGGGATGATAGGTATATTAATGATGCGAACAATAGCAGGTATATTTTTAGTCATCATCGAAAAAATACCAGAGCTGGAGGCAACAGCTTTTATCATTATTGGCGTAATTGCGTTAAAGATGTTAGCGACCGTCTTTGGCATTTACGTACCACATTATTTGTTTTTTGTTATTTTAGTAGTGGCCTTTGTTTTTACAATGATCGTCCATGTCATTAATAAGTTGAAAGTAGCTAAATAACAGGCGGTAGAAAGATTTATACAATTTTCGCTAGCATTCCTGTGAAGTAGGGGGAATGCGGATAGAAGTCGCTGATTCGCTCGTAGGCTCTCGAAAAGCGAACGCTGTAGCGGAAAACGGCACAGAAAAAAGTGTTAGATTGATGGCAGTCAATCTAACACTTTTTGTATTATTTTACATAATGGTCAGGGTTGATGATATAGAACTTTTCAACATTAAGCCAGCTTTCGCTCATCGGCTCACCGTCGTCGATGCGTTTTTCTGTTTCTTGCATCATCCAACCAGTTTGAGAAGCGTGGGCTTGTAAGGCCTTTACTTTATCCATCTTCATATCACGGATATCGATTTGGATTTGTGGCTCACCATTTTTTTCGAGTGTATCATTAGCGAAGGCACAGCCGTAAATTTCAGGGCGCGCTGCTTTCGGCATGCGGCGAACAGCTTCCACGACAGCGCGTGCTGTTGCTTCATGGTCAGGATGCACCGCAAAACCAGGAAGGAACGTAAATATTAGTGATGGCTTTAATTCTTCGATTAAACCTTCCACGAGCTTGACCATTTTTTCGTCGTCTTCAAACTCAACAGTTTTATCACGGAAGCCTAACATACGTAAATCTTGAATGCCCATTGCTTCAGCTGCTGCAACTAGTTCTTTGCGGCGGATTTCTGGCAACGATTCACGTGTAGCAAAAGGTGGATTTCCTAAATTACGACCCATTTCACCCAATGTTAAACAGGCATATGTAACAGGTGTATTCATCTTTTTAGTATAATAAGCAATCGTTCCGGCAACTGAAAAAGCCTCATCATCTGGGTGAGGGTAAACAATTAAAATATGACGTTGTGGTTGTAAATTCAAATAGTTGTCCCCCTTAATAAGTAAATGGCGTTTCGCTAATTTCAAGTGCTATCGCCAATTTACCTGAATAGTCTAGTCCAGCCATTAACAAACGGCCTAAATCATCTAATTCATAATGTGTAATGCCTTGAGCATAAACCCAACCATGTGTCATTTTTAGACCGACACGATGTGGAGAGTCATCCACTACTTTCGCCAGTTCGTAATTAATTTTTGCATTACGAATAAAAGCACCGGCATTAAAAAATTTCTCATCATAGTGTGCTGCGTAAGAACCGTTTGTCGTCTCAAGATGGATATAAACGTCTTTGTTGGCGAAAGAATTCAATAATTCTTGCAACGTCTCTACTTGTACTTCTTGCATCTTAACACTCCTCTCGATTATTTCTTTCTTAAGTATAGTCAAAAAAGGTCACAAAGGGAAATTGAATGCCCTTTTTATGACAAATTTATGTGGCGTCCGTTTTTGGGAGGTTAAACATGAGAGAAAAAGTGAAATGGCAAATGACTAGAATTTCCTTGCATTTTTTTAAGCAAAATTCTTGAAAAAGTTATTGTAATGTATCAATATATAAAATGTGAAAGCAAATTTGTACAAAAAGTGACGTTTTTTTTGTATGCGGTTTCACATAACGAAAAGATGTTGCAAATTTGACTTCTATCACGTAAAGTGACAGCTCGCCATGCAGAAGGTGATTTAAGCTAGACACAAACGATTTCTATCTTGGTACAATAGATGACGTCCTTCTGCATTTTTGGTTAATAGCTGTAGCGTGTGAAGAAGACATGAAAGCTCATTATCATAGGATAGCAAAAAAGCCACAAATCTCTTTATGACGGAGAATTGTGGTTTTTTTGCATGTTGTCATTCACTTAAAGTTTCTTCATAGCTAGCACAATGAGTAGAAATAGGGTATGTATCGTTTAAAAGCGATTGAGCTTCCTTTCAATAGAATCTAAGCGATTATTAACATTTTGTAGTTGTTTGCACATTTGTTTAAATTGGTCGTTTTGATCTTGAGAATTGGAAGCAAGTAATTGCGCATCTTCCTCTTCTTCTTGTAACGCTAATATCGTAGCGAGGGTGGATAGTGAATACCCGAGAGTTAATATAATTGAAGAAATTACTTCCACTTTTGAAGAGGTTATTTCTCCAGACAACAAGCGTGATTCTTCAGTTGATTCCTCATTTTTTTGTTTTTTCATACGTCTCCCTCCCATATACAGCTAATATATGGCGTAAATCGAGACGCGGTATCTTGTCCTAGTTTTTTATGTGTTTGTAAATATTTTTAATTTTCTAAAAATTTTATTGCTATTTTTAGAAAAATATTGCATCATAATAGGAATAAAAAATAAGAAATTGGGGGAATTGCTGGCATGAAAGATTATAAGTTTTGCAAAGAATCAAGAGTTATGCGGACAAGTCGTGTATTTCCTAATGATGTAAACAATCATAATACTCTTTTTGGTGGTCGCCTTATGAGTGATATCGATCAGGTCGCATCCATTTCCGCTGCCAAGCATAGTCGTAGAGATTGTGTCACTGCTTCAACAGATTCAGTCGATTTCTTACACCCGATTCGACCGACGGACTCGGTCTATTTTGAGTCCTATGTGACATGGACTGGCACGTCCTCAATGGAGGTGTTTGTTAAAGTGATCTCCGAAAATTTAAAAACAGGGGAACGCAAAGTTGCTGCGACGGCCTTATTAACGTTTGTTGCTTTAGATGAACACAATCGACCTGCGGCAGTGCCGCGTGTTGTGCCTGAAACAATAGAGGAAACTAAGTTACATGAGACTGCATCTGAACGAGCGATGGCACGTTCGGTGCGTAAAAAAGAAAGTAAGGCATTAGCGAGTTTTATTTCGATGAATGATCCATGGGATTATCGGCTCGAACTGATGAGTAATTATATGTAAAAAGGCATTTAATTAGAAAAAGTTGACCTATACGCGAGTGGTATAGGTCAGCCTCTAATTAGATGCCTTGTTCTGTTTTATCGGTGATTGCCGTACTTTTAATTTTAAATTTCAGTGACAGTCACTGATGGTGCGCCAAAGCGAGATTTTGCCCCATGCATTACTGGTCCAACATAATCGTTTAATGCCCAACCATGCGCGATAGCAGCCGAAACAAATTCCTTTGCTTCAACGACAGCTTCTTTTACAGATAGACCATTTGCTAAATTCGCTGTAACCGATGCAGCAAATGTACAGCCAGCACCGTGGTTATAAGTAGATGCTACTTTTTCGGATTCTAATAAGTAGAAAGTTTCACCATCGAAAAATAGGTCTGTCGCTTTTTCTGTTGCTAAAGCTTTGCCACCTTTAATGACAACCGCTTTGGCACCTAGTTCATGAATTTTGCGAGCTGTTGTTTTCATCTCTTCGATGGACTTTGGTGTACCTGTGCCAGCTAATTGACCTGCTTCAAAAAGGTTAGGTGTTGTCACGGCAGCTAGTGGTAGCAGATGTTGAATCATAGCGTCAGTGTTGCCAGGATTTAAAACCTCATCATCACCTTTACATACCATAACTGGGTCAATAACTACATTGGAAGTACCGGATTTAGCGATGGCTTCACCAGCCATACGAATAATTTCTTCTGTAGAAAGCATACCTGTTTTTACTGCATCAATACCCGTTGATAATGCTGTATCGATTTGTTTTTGAAGAAGTTCTGTTGGTAGTGGTGTTACATTATGTGTCCAACCATTTGGATCCATCGTCACAACTACTGTTAATGCCACCATACCGTATGTGCCATGTTCTTGGAATGTTTTAAGGTCGGCTTGCATACCTGCGCCGCCAGATGTATCTGAACCTGCGATTGTTAAAGTCTTTTTAAGAGCCATGTGAAAGATCTCCTTCGTAATGAATAGTTTAATCTACCGTTTAGTATAGTCCTATTCTGATTCTGTAAAAATAGTCAGAAATTAATATTTTTATAAGGTCAGTATCATTTGAAACTTGAATAACACAGTAATTTTTTGTACCGTTGTAAGAAAAGAAAGGGGCTTGTCATTTCGATGAAAAAAGTATTCCCAAATGATTGGCAGACAATACTAGCAGATGAATTAGAAAAAACATACTATCAACAGTTACGTCAATTTTTGGCACATGAATTTGCAACACAGACCATTTATCCACCAAAAGAAGATGTGATGAATGCATTTTTTTGCACCGCTTATCGTGATGTAAAGGTTGTCATCTTAGGGCAAGATCCATATCATGGCCCGAATCAAGCTCATGGCTTAAGTTTTTCTGTTAAGCCAGATATTCCACATCCCCCAAGCTTACGCAATATGCTACAGGAATTACAGGATGATATCGGTTGTCCAATTCCACAGCATGGTACATTAACGAAATGGGCACAGCAGGGTGTCATGCTATTAAATACTGTACTGACAGTGAGAGCGGGACAGGCCCATTCCCATAAAGACCAGGGATGGGAACAGTTTACGGATGCAGTTATCGCTAAACTTGCAGCTCGGCCAAAACCGATTATCTTTGTGCTATGGGGTAAGCCTGCGCAGCGCAAAAAGCAAATAATTAATCAGTACCCAACCTCGCATGTTATTTTAGAAGCGCCGCACCCAAGTCCACTAAGTGCGTATAGAGGCTTTTTTGGAAGTAAACCGTATTCAAAAATCAATACGCAGTTACTAGAGTGGGGAGAGCAACCAATCGACTGGTGTTTAGGATAAGTGGCACAAATCGTTTGCTTTATACACTATAAAAATCATGGTACAGTTACTATAGAAGAAAGAGAGGCACAGCGATGCAGGTAAATTGTTTTAAATGTCAATATTTCAAAGTAACGTGGGACCCGCAAACACCTCGTGCATGTGTGGCATATGGCTTTAAAACAAAGCAAATACCATCAGTTATTGTCAAACAATCGTCTGGCACGGACTGCCTAAAATTTGTGCCAAAAGCAGAAGGTGAGAGAGCGCAATGATTTCATATGAAGCTGTCATACAGCAAGTTGAAAAACAATTAGCTAGTGCAAAAAATGCAAACAATGAACAGCAAATACGTGAAGCACTAACAGCTATTCGTGCATTATGTGATGTCGTACTGGATTTACCGACAGCGACTTCACACGTTCAGGTAAATCATTTACCGCAAATGTTAAGTACAGAGCAAATGCCATCTACAATAAACACAACCAAAATACAACATAATGATGGCGCAAATGGTGATTCAATTTTTGATTTCTAAATTGAACATTCAACGTTCCTAAAGACTAGAAAGAGAGCATTAAGAAAAAGGTAGGGGTAATTGAACATGAAAAAATTTATTGTCACAGGTGCACTTCATGGTTTTTTAGCCGTGGCACTCGGTGCATTTGGTGCACATGCTTTAAAAGATATAGTCGATGATTACGGTCTTAGCATTTGGGAAACTGCTGTGCAATACCAAATGTTCCATGCAACAGGTTTGCTTATCATCGGTTTATTAATGAGTTCGAAATTGCTAGGTGAGGTTAAACAATTAAAGTTAGCCGGTATTTTCTTTAATCTAGGCATTGTGTTCTTTGCCGGAAGTTTATATGTGTTAGCAGTAAGTGGCATTAAAGTATTAGGGGCAATTACTCCAATCGGTGGCGTATTATTTTTAGCTGGTTGGGTGTTAATTATCGTAAGTGCCTTAAAACATGCAAAATAACCGTTTTTGAGATAAAGTTGTTCATGCATTTTTGGAAATGAAGGCGGTGATTTCTTTGTGCTTGCAGAAAACACCGCTGTAGTGGACAACAACAGCACAGCGAAAAAGTGTTAGATTGATTGCAGTCAATCTAACACTTTTTCTCGTTTGTCCTAACCTCATTTTTTAGTTATGGATTTTGATTGAAGTAATTCATTTCCTCATCGTATTCTGCAAAATCAAAGTAAATCATTGGGAATAAAAAGCGATGATTTGATTTTATTTCACGTAAAATAACGTGATCCCGACCAGCAGCTTCTACCACACCGCGTACTGTCTTTGTGTTTTTTCCTTGTTCAACGGCATGTTCGAAGGAGAAGTGGAAAGTACCAGGCTTTCCTCGATTCAAACGTAAGATGTTTTCAATATACGATTCCTCACGTCCAGGTGGCCGTCCACTTGGGAGCGTCACTGGAGGAGGCGTCATTTGTTGCTGAGTTGTCGGTGTCCAATAGTAAGGCATCATAAGTATCAACCTTCTTTCATTTAAATTTGAGGACAATCCTCTTCAGTAGGTGAGAAGAAGCAATGCGATTTGAAGCGTCCCGAATTCCACTGACCATACCATTGTGCAGGGCAGTCACCCTCAGGTCTGAAAAACCATAGCGAGCGAGTAGCCGGATGAAACCTTTCACCTTCAATAACCCTTTTTGCTAAGCGAATGTCTTGTTCACGTGCACGTTGATAAAAATAACTTTTTGTTGTTGCTTCAAACCCCCCTGGTCGTTGATAAACCATTTGCTCGAGAGTTCGAATATCACCAAAATCTAGACAATCTGCTCGTACACGATTGACGCCAACATTGCCGACCATCAGCATGCCCAATTCACCTTCGCCTTCAGCTTCCGAGCGCATAAGCCTTGCAAGCAAAGCTGTTTGTGCATCATTCGTCTTTATAACAGCGATTTTCAAACCTCCTCGCAACCAGTATATGCATGAAGGTATTGGAGACATGTTTAATTTCAGATAAGAAAGAAATTCACGTTTTAATTTAATGAAGCATATATTAGTAATAACGAGTAGTCCGTAGAAATATAGGAGTTTATAGATAGACTCCTTTTATATAGGGTAAAGAGAAAAAAGAAAAAAGTTAACTTGTTTTAGCAGAAGTTTGCACTTCTATAAAGAATCAAGTTTGAGGGGCCAGCGGATGTTACAGGTGATTTCGGTATGCTCAGGTAAAATCTGTCGCCAGGGCTCTTTAATAAGGGGGATGTAGATAGAAAATTGCATGTGTATTACTACATGTGAGGTGGAAGGTAATGGAGATTGGTGTTTGGGTTGGGATTTTATTGAGTGCTGTGCTAGCATTTTTGCTCGGGAATATCTATGGTCAACCTCTCCATTGGTATCTTTTTATTGTAATAATCGTAGTTGGCTTTTTCATTAATACGATTATTATTATTTTAAAAGTGAAAGATGAAAGTTCTTGAAGTAGAAAAGTACAATAGCAAAAGATAGGGTGTTTCTTGTTCGAATTCGAGCAGGCAGCACCCTATTAACTTTGGTAAGTGAATTCCAATTGTATTAAGGGGTGTTTTAATAGTTATTTGTGATATTTGATGAAAAAACTTATGATTTGCAAGTATATTGAAAATACATTGTGACATACTAAGATGAAATGATTATTGCTTTCATAAAGGAGTAGTACAATGCGTATTTTCAGTATGTTTGTTGCCATAATTGCCAGTGCATTCATGGCGGTTGGGATTGCTGAGTATTATGAGCAGCCTTATGATTGGTATTTAGTGTTTCTGATGATTCTATTTGCTTTTTTTATTCATGCCATTATTTTAATAGTAGAGTCGGAATATAGTGAGGAAAACGAAATATAAAAAAGCGAGCCCATTTCATATGGACTCGTTTTTTTTATTTAACAGACAGGAAATTCACTAATTTATCGTTATCAAGTAGGTTACCAACGAAGAATGCACCGAACTCACCATAACGAGCAGATACTTCATCGAAGCGCATTTCGTATACTAATTTTTTGAACTGTAATACATCGTCTGCGAATAATGTAACGCCCCATTCGTGATCATCGAAACCAACAGAGCCAGTAATAATTTGTTTTACTTTACCAGCATAGCCACGACCAATCATACCGTGAGAACGCATTAAAGACTTACGCTCATCCATTGATAGCATATACCAGTTATCATTACCTTGACGACGCTTGTCCATTGGGTAGAAGCATACATGCTTAGCACGAGGAAGTTCTGGATATAGTCGTGCACGAACATGTGGATTTTGGTAAGGATCTTCGTTAGATTCTCCAGCTAGGTAGTTTGAAAGCTCGACAACAGATACATAAGAGTATGTAGGAATTGTAAAATCAGCGATTGCTAATTTGTTAAACTCCGCTTCAAGCTCTTGTAATTCTTCCATTGTTTCGCGTAATGTCATAATCATAAAGTCGGCTTTTTGACCAACGATCGCGTAAAAAGCATGAGCCCCTGTTTTAGCAACATCTGCTTCATTTAACTTTTCTAAATACGCAATAAATTCTTCTACTGCTGCTTGACGTTCTTCAGCGGAAACAAGTTTCCAAGAAGCCCAGTCAATTGAGCGGAAATCATGTAAAGCGTACCAACCATCTAATGTAATTGCTGCTTCATTCATTATTCAAAGCACTCCTTTATAAGTGAAAATAATTCTTATTTCAGTTTATCATAGTTTGTACAAAATCCCTAAATTCATGAGTGAATTTCACGAATTTGACACCTTCAATGGATGCTGTATGCTAAAGAGAAGAGATGTAAATAGAGGAGCATTAAAATAAATGAACAGTAATTTACACCAGCCCATTTGGCGTTTTTATGATCAATCAATTAGCTTGAAAAACAGCACACCACTTGAATCATTTGCTACAGATGATACGTTATGTCATTTAGTAGGACAACTCGAATCATCACCGACAATACGAACTTGGGTCCATGATGCATCGGTTGTGCTCGGCATTCAAGATCATCGCTTACCTTATGTCCAGCAAGGTATGGAGTTGTTAGAGGAACGAGGTTATCATCCCATCGTTCGCAACTCTGGTGGTCTAGCAGTTGTACTGGATGAAGGCATTCTTAATATTTCTATTGTGTTATCTGAACAAACAAAGACTTTGGGCATTAATGATGGCTATGAAGTAATGGTAGCGCTTGTCAAAGCATTATTTCCGGAAGCTGCTGATAAAATTGAAGCCTATGAAATTGTAGGCTCATATTGCCCAGGGTCCTATGATTTAAGTATTGAAGGGAAGAAGTTTGCGGGTATTTCACAAAGACGCTTGCGACAAGGTGTCGCGGTGCAAATTTATTTATGTATTGAAGGAAGCGGTGCAGCACGTGCGGCGCTAATACGTGATTTTTACAGTGAAAGTTTACGAGGCGAGGAAACGAAATTTACGTATCCCCAAATTATACCGGAAGTTATGGCTTCATTAAGTGAATTACTAAACGTAACATTCACTGTAAAAGATGTTGTTATTCGGTTACAGCAAATTCTCATGACATTAGCGGGTGAAGTACGTTTAGAGCCTTTTCATGATGAAGAACTACAACTATATGCATTTTATTTACAACGAGTGTTCGAGCGAAATGCCAAAATGCTTGCATTAAAATAATCATAGCCTATCTTCTAGCAAAAAAAAGGCGAGGTGCTAACTAAGCACATCGCCATTTTCTGATTGATAGTTTGGCCCGCTAACAACTAGATTGCCGTTTTTCTCCATTTTGAAAACAGGAGCAATACGTTCTTCCTCTTCATCTAGCGTTACGAGGCGTCTAGCACGGTTCATAATTTGCACAAATTGTTCGTAATCTTTGCGGATAGCTCGATTTTCTTCTTCAAGCTGTGCAATTGTTTTCTCTAGTTTTTTATTTTTCTCAGATGTTACGTGCACAAGCTGTCTCCATTTTGAAGACTCATTACCTATTTCACCAGAATGTTGTAAACGTAGTAAATATGCTATGACAATATCAAGAGATAGGGCAGATAGTGGAATTGACTTGCTATCTGTATCACTATTATTTATTGTAAACATATTTGAGGAACGGCGTCTTGCTGGTGCACCCAACACTCGCATTCTCTCTTTTCTTTCCTTTTTTGCTTCAGCTAGTTGCTCCTCATACGTTTTACGAACAACGGCATTCCAGCGGAAACCACATGCAGCAGCTGTACGATTTAACGCATCACCGGCTTCTTCAAAAGCATTTAATTGTGTACTACCTTCCGTAACGTGACGAATGACTGCCTCTGCTAGCAATTCGTCGTTTTCATCTAACCAAGCATCTTGTCTAACTTTACTCATATTAAATTCCTCCCACCTTTATTTGGAACTTCCTTATTTATCTCTAGCATGACCAATCTTTTAACCTTTTATTCATCCATGTGAAAGGAATTATGCTTGAATACAAGGGGAAAAGTACGATACAATACCGGATGTAGGTTTGTGCGTATACTGCATACTTAAATATGTGAAGGTTATGCGGACATTAAAAAATATGATTAAACAAAATACTAAATAGAAAGGGTTGTTGACAAAATGGCAAACGAATTTAAAGTTTGCGATGAATGTCAGGCCGTTAACTTAAAAACGTTAATTCCAAAATTAAAGGAAATCGATCCTGATGCAACCATCGAAATAGGGTGTCATTCTTACTGTGGCCCAGGTCGTAAAAAAACATTTACATTTGTAAATAGTCGCCCTGTTGCTGCATTAACAGAAGAAGAACTAATGGAAAAAGTTTTAGCGAAATTAAAAAATAAGTAATAAAAAACTATCTTCACATGGTTGAAGGTAGTTTTTGTTTTAGTGAGCGTAACCTAAATAGAGTAAAGAACTACGTTTGATTCGATTGATAGTCTTGATAATTACAGTGCAATCTCTATGCTAGTTCTATATTGTTTGCATATAATAGAAGAAAGATGAAATGGAGGTGCTGTACAAATGACACATTATGCAAAGGCAAAATTACAAGAGGAAAAAGTATTTAAAGATCCAGTCCATCGTTATGTACACGTAAGAGATCAAGTTATTTGGGATTTAGTAGGGACAAAAGAATTTCAACGTTTACGTAGAATTCGCCAGCTTGGCACAACGTTTTTAGTATTCCACGGAGCAGAGCATAGCCGATTTAGTCACTCACTTGGTGTATATGAAATTGTGCGTCGTATTGTCGATGATATTTTTGTAGGTCGCCCAGATTGGGACGAGGACGAGCGGCTACTAGTGCTTTGTGCAGCCCTATTACATGATTTAGGGCATGGCCCGTTTTCACATGCGTTTGAAAATGTATTTGAGTTAGATCATGAATATTATACGAGACAAATTTTACTTGGGGATACAGAAGTACATGCAGTGCTCAAAAAAGTAGCACCTGATTTTCCAGAGAAAGTATCACAAGTAATTGAAAAAACATATCCGAATAAACAGGTCGTAAGCTTAATATCAAGTCAAATAGATGCCGATCGAATGGATTACTTACAGCGAGATGCTTATTTTACAGGTGTCAGCTACGGTCATTTTGATATGGAGCGCATTTTACGCGTCATGCGCCCACGTGAAAACCAAGTAGTCATTAAAGCTACGGGCATGCATGCGGTAGAAGATTATATTATGAGTCGCTATCAAATGTATTTACAAATCTATTTCCACCCTGTATCTCGTAGCGCAGAAGTTATTTTAAATAATATTTTAAAACGTGCGAAGCAATTAAGCAAAGCGGGCTACAAGTTTAAGCATGAGCCAACACACTTTTTAGCATTTTTCCAAGACTCCATTACATTAGAAGATTATCTTGCACTCGATGAAAGTATTCTTTTTACATATTTTCAATTATGGATGCAAGAAGAAGACGTGATTTTACGTGATTTAAGTCGCCGTTTTGTGAATCGTAAGCTATTCCAGTACATCGATTTAGATCCAGGTGTAGAACTAGAGAAATATCAAAAGTTACAAGCGCTATTTACACAAGCAGGTATCGATCCAGAATACTACCTAGTCCATGATACAACGGCGGATCTTCCTTACGATTTTTATCGACCAGGTGAGGAAGAAGTACGTGTTCCTATCTTTTTAGAAATGAAAAATGGAGAATTACGTGAATTATCACGCGAATCTATTATCGTTGATTCCATTTCAGGTCGTATGAAACGGGATCATAAAGTATATTTCCCACTCGATATATTACAAGATACTAGTACACAAGAATCAGTAAAAAAACAAATTTTAAAATTATTACAAGTAAAATGAAAAAATACTAAGAAAATATATCTAAATCAGGGATATACAAACTCTTGATTATGTATATATAATATAAAAGCACTAAACTCACTTGATTATAGTGATAGTTTAGTGCTTTTTATTATGCGTAATTTCTTATGGAGTTGAAACATTCGCATTGTACCTAGGAAATCATAATGAAATAAATGGTAATGTTTAGAATTTGTTTAGAAAAGCTTCTTATAATGAAAGAAAACCTAAAAGGGGGTGAGGCCATTCTATTAACAGAGGCGTCACATCAGCTTAGGATACATATAACTGCTAATAAACACAATGAGTAGACAACATGATAATAGACACCGTGTCAGACGGTTTTATATGTATTCGCAACGACGACGAGTTATTTAAGGGGAAGAGGGGCAAACCGAATGTTTGAGCAAAGTTTTCAAAGGTAGAAAGCTTGCGATGTCGTCAACAAACGCCTATAGGAATCTCTCTAAACTTAGAAAAGGAGAGAAACATGAAAAAATTAAATTTAGCAATCATTACATTATTGCTTGTGTTCCAAACCGTACTTTCACCGATTTCTGTGTTTGCGGATGATTTGGGTTCTACTTTACCCCCATCAACTGAACAGGGAACGAATGAAGTAACAGCAGACGGAACTACTGATGTACCAGAATCGGGCGATTTGACTGGTGAAATAGAGGGCGAAGATGCGACAGGTGAAACTGGGGATGAAGTTGCTGGAGAAGAAGAACCGGCCGAAGAAACTGATGGAAATACACCTGAAGGCACACTTTTGAACGAGCCACTATCCGCTGGTGATATGCAGGGGGATGTAGTTGGGGTATCTGCAGGAATTCGACTTACAGGTCCAACGGGTGATATCATTAGTAATTCATCGCAAATTCCAACGGATGCTGCACCTCAAAAAGGTGACACAGTTTATTTAAATTATGTGTTTGAAGTGAATCCTAAGCAAGACTATGGTGTAGGCTCAACATTTGCATTTGATTTACCACAATATATGATTGAGCAAGTCGAAAATTCTTTTTCAGGTTCTAAATCAACTGATTATGTAACTTACTCTTATAGCTACTCTGCTGGTAAAATACTTGTAACGTTAGATAGTGACTTAAAAATAGAAGAAGAAGGAAATATTTACTTTGACTTCAAGGCGCAGTTTGGTAATTTCCAAGACGAATCTAAACTTGATCAAGAATTAGTGATGCCTGTGTTAGGTGGTAATACGGCTATTACATTACCTTTCAAATTTAAACCGAAAGGCAGTGGTGAGCCAATCGAAAAGACTTCAGGCGATATTACACGTGCAGCGGATGGAGCTGAAATAGGTTGGACAGTGTGGGTCAATACAGAAGGTAAATCGATTGTTTCAGAGGCCACGGTAGGCGATTCGACAGATGCAAATCATGCATTTAAAGTAGACAGCCTGGTAGTGGAAAAATATCCAATTGGATTAAATGGTATTGATAAAAGTAATCCAGGTGTTCCTGTAAACTATAATAGTGGTTCAACAGCATTTCCTGTTACTTTAGATGAGGGATATTTTGCATACAAGCTGACGTATAAAACGAAAGTAACAACAAATCCAACAAACTCCAATATGACGTATACAAATACAGCAGAGTTTACGAATAATGGTGTTAAGAAGACGAGTCCAGGACAAGCAACAATTACTTATGGACCAGCCTTAGTAAAAACAATTACGAAAAATAATAAATACGAAGCATCCTGGGAGATTAAGTATAACTGGTTAGGAGAAGATTTAAGCAAAAAAACTTCCCAATCATTAACTGATTCAATACCGGCAAATAGTAAAGGTGCACAGCACAATATACAGTATGATGCTAACTTCTTAGTATACCGTGTAACATTAAATGCAGATGGTAAAACAGCAGCATCAGAAACACTGCTAACAAAAGGTAGTGACTATACTTTAAGTAATGATAATGCCCAAGGATTTACAATTGATTTTTCTAAAGATGTTGCTACGAATCCGAGAGCAGCTTATTTAATTAAGTATCATACGAAGTTTGATCAAGAATTCATCACGGATGCTAACGCAGGGGATATAACAAACACTGTAACGCGTTTAGATGATAATAGCTCAAAATCAGCAACTCTCAATATTGAATCAAATATCTTTGAAAAAGAGCGTGGAGCAATTGACTATGTGAGCAAAACGATTACATGGAAATTGACAATTAATGCTGAAAAACCTTTAACAAACTTTGTGATTGCGGATACTATTTCGACGAGAAACACGAGTGGCAAAACGTTAAAGCATAAGTTGATGGCATGGAATGCTGATGGTGACGTATTCCATGTGACAAATAGTCAAGCACCTACAATTAACAGTGGAGGGCAAGTGGGCGACGAAGCATTTAAAATGACATTCGCATCAATCCCTTCAGGCACTGTTACAATTGAATATAAAACAAAGTTTGAGATTGAATCAAACGGTGGCGTTGCACAAAGTTATGATAATGTAGCGAATGCTACATGGGATGGTCAAACGAGTACGAATAATGAAGCACAAAAGAGTGCTACTTACCAACCATCCACAACATCACCTACTGGTAAAAATGGTTATAAAGATAATGCAACTGTCGATAACAGCAAGCAAGAATTTTCTTGGAAAATTGGTGTAAACGTCAATAAACAAAATATTGAAGGTGCATCAGTTACAGATACTTTAGGTGAAGGACATCATATTGTAATTCCAGAAAACGGAACGCTAAAACAAGTGATTACAGTGAGTCACTTAAAATTAGGTGTCGATGATGAGCATGGGACAAAGAGCGAGCTGTTAGATCCTGACAAATGGGATGTTCAATCGTTAGCAACAGATAGTAAAAATAATGTTACTAGCTTTAAGCTAACATTTAAAGGGCTATTAGATACAGAGAATAACGAAGCATATTTAATCGAGTACAAATCAAAAGATGCAGATGATGTTTATGGAAATGGTAGTGCTACGCCTCAAGAATATAAAAATAGCGCAATCTTAGATACACCTGATAATGGAAGCTATTCATATAGTTCAACAGCCACGATTACAAATAAAGCAAATAAGTTAATTGTTAAAACTGCTAGTCCACAACCAGCTTTGGATACGATTGAATGGACTGTATCGATTAATGAATCGAACTCAAAGTTAGGAAATATTACGTTAACTGATAATCCATCTAGTAACCAAAAGTTATTAACGAACACATTTACAAAGCAAGAAATAAAATTAAATGCACAGGGTAACATAGAGAACGTTGGTTCACCTGTTGCAATTAGTCCTAACGACATTCAAGTACAGCCCGATGGCTCTTTTACGTTAGATTTAGGCAATCTTGATAACAAAGGTTATATAATTAAGTACAAAACGTACTTTATGGGTGACCCTAACGCAGGCGAAAATGTTTCAAATAATGCTTCTATTAACTATGCAGGGGCTTCTTCCGCAGGTACATCGTCAACAGGTGGAGATAACAAGTTATTTAAATACAGTACATCGGATACAAATGCTTCTGCAAAAAAAGGTACGCTAAAAATTAAGAAGCAAGGTGTAAATCCGAATACAGGTGTGACAACAACACTAAATGACGTAGAATTTAAGCTCTATAACCGTGATGGATCCATTCTTTTAGCAGAGGGTACGACAGTTAATGGAGAACTTTCATTCGAGAATTTACGTTATGGTGTGTATAAACTGGCAGAAAAAACGCCTAAAGGCTATAAGACAGTTTCAATAGTTGATATAAGATTCAATGATGAGAACAACTTCGAAGTCACAAAGAAACCACATACAATTGTTAACGTTGAAGATGTAGCACCACCAGCAAATGCTTGTAGTGAATTTGAATTAACAATTAAAGATATTGACGGTGCCCCTATTGCAGACCAAAATGTAACATTTAAAGATGCGAATGGTACTGTTAAACATACAGGTCCAACTATTGGTGGTGTTGTAAAAGTTCCGAACACGGTATTAGCTGGACAATACGATGTTTACGATTCAACTAATGCTAAGCTAGGAAATGTGACTGTGAAATTTACAGACGGTTGTAAAGGTGAAATTGCACCAATACCGGCATGTCCAGTGTTTACAATTACACTGAATGAAAACAAAGAGGGTGTTGACGTACCACGTCCAGGTGTAACAGTCACACTAAAAGATTCAGCTGGTAACGAAATTACAACAGTAACGACAGATAAAGATGGGAAGTTTACTGTCCCGTCAATACAAGTAGCAAATGGTGTTAAAGCAGGAGATTATTATTTATATGAAGGTACTCAGTTCTTAAGTAAGGTTGAAATTTCGTATAAAGGTAATTGCGAAACTTCACTTACACAAGCACCAAAATGCGAATCATTCAAACTAACTGTAAAAGACGTAGACGGCAAATTAGTTGCTGATGGCACGTCTGTAACAGTGAAAGACGCAGATAAAAACACTGTTGAGACTAAAACTACAACTAACGGTGTGATTAAATTAACAAATTTAGAACCGGGCGTTTATACAGTTGAAGTAGATGGTAAAGAAATTGGCAGTTTCCAATCGAATATTGATTGTGAAGCGACAGTGCAACCAGCACCTTCTTGTCCACAATTTACGTTAACGGTGAAAGATGAGGATGGAAATATTCGTCCTAATGTCAGCAATATCATAATTAAAGATAAAAATGGAGCGATTATTGCTACAGACAAAACGAATGAGTTTGGACAAATTATGATTCCGTCTCAAGATATTCCATCAGGTGACTATGATGTTTATCAAGGGGATCTATATATTGGCCAAATAACAGTGCAATATTCTATTGATTGCGAAGCGGAAATTTCGGCAGCACCTGCATGTCCGTCATTTACATTAACTGTGCAAACGGCATTTGGTACACCATTAGCTAATGCAAAAGTGACGGTAAAGGATGCTAAAGGTAATGTTGTGAAAGATGCTGACGGTAATGACATTCTAACAACAAGTGTTGCTGGTACAATTGTTTTACCAAATAAAGCAATTCAACAAGGTACGTACTATGTATATGAAGGAAGCCGTTTAATTGGCTCATTCACAGTAAAAGATACATGTTCGGCACTAGTAAAACCTGCATTACCAGGCGGAGGCGGCGGTGGTTCGACACCAGATCCAGGTAATCCGGAAAATCCGAACAAGCCAACACCAGATCCAGGTAACCCAGAAGAACCGAACAAACCAAATCCGGATCCAGGTAACCCGGAAAATCCGAACAAGCCAACACCGGATCCAGGAAACCCGGAAAATCCGAACAAGCCAACACCGGATCCAGGTAACCCGGAAGAACCAAACAAGCCGACACCAGATCCAGGTAACCCAGAAGATCCGAACAAACCAAATCCGGATCCTGGCAAGCCAGTTGACCCAGAGAATCCATCTACAAATCCAGGTAATCCGTCAACAGATTCAAAAGATCCAACGACTCCTGGAAAACCAGGAACATCGAAGCCATCTGTTCAAGATGTGATTGAGCAAGGGAAAAACTTACCGCCATATAATCCTTCTACTGCAACGAAAGACAAGCTAGATGCGTATAAGGACTTCCTCAATAAATATAGTCAATTATCACAAGAGGAACAGGCGAATGTAGCAAAAACACTTGATATTAACAAAATCAAGGAAGATGCTAAACGTTTGGAAGCCCAACTGAAGGCACAAGGTAAATTGCCACAAACAGATGAAGCAACTCAAACAGGTCTTTCACTTATTGGTGTAGTTCTTGTTTTAGGTGCATTGTTCTTCTTGCGTCGTCGTAATGTAGAAATGTAATAAAGAACAAAAAGAAACCCCCATGACAAAAAAGTCTTGGGGGTTTTCCTATACTAAAAGGCTTCTGATAGCTTTGCAGGCGCATGATCAAGCGGATATTGCTCCACAAAATCTGCACGGATTGCTAGGCGTTTTGTACCGTTATCGGCGCATGTAATAAGGGTTAAAATGGTTTCATTCGGGATATCATCAATGACATACACATCTGTAGCAGCAATAATTTTTTTTGAAGCTAATTTGTATTCATAAATATTCGTTAAATCGGTCATGTAAATGGCATCCCCAATGTTGGCTTTATATAAGGGGCTAAATAATATATCTTTTTCTTCAAAATAATGACCTGCTAAGGCGTAGTTACCTTGGCCGAATTTTTGGTTAGCTTTCATCGTGCCGGCTCCGACTGCGAGTGAGGCATTGCCAACGCCTTTGATGATTGGAAGGTTCATGTCCACATTCGGAATGGCAATACTACCGATGACAGGTAAATGGTCAATTTGGGTTTGTGCTTTTAACACTTCTGCTATGGAAAGGGATTGAACATCTTCAAACTCAAAATCTGCTTTTGCTTGATTATTCTTCTGTAAATCTTCTGCACTAGTATCGGTCGTATTTAGTTGTTTACTTAAATGAGCAATCACTGCATGCTGAATGGGATTAATAAAAATTAGTAATAAACCAATGACCAGCATACAAATAAGTAGGATTTTTTTGAGTTTCTTCATAGAGTGTAGAGTCACCTCCCTTTGCGTAAGTGAAAATCGCCGATAAAACGCTGTGAATCGCTGGTAGAACCCGGAAAATCGCCGATAGACTTCGAGCAATCGCCGGTAAACCGCCATGAATCGCCGATAGATCAACACCAATCGCTGATAAACCTAGTAAAGACTAAAAAAGGGTAGAGCAGTATGTTGCTCTACCCAGATGCTTATTATTTATCGCTGAAGCGAACACCTGCGACACCGTAATGGTTTTTAGACATTTCTTCAATGAAAACTGTTACGTTTTCAACGGGTGCGTTTACTGTGCGTGAAACGGCTTCTGTTACTTCTTTTACTAGTGCGCGTTTTTGTTCTTCTGTACGGCCTTCAATCATTTTTACTGTTACGTATGGCATAATAGTGCCTCCTTTTAGAATTATGTTGTATAGTAAGTTTATAAGAAATAATAAACTTCTTACTTATGCACAAAAGCGCAAGAATATGCTTTACTTTATAATAGCAGAATGGAGGGAATTAAAGTATGGCAAATGAAGAGAAACCAAAACAAAAAATGGGCTTTACGATTATAAAAAATGACCCTACAGATGGCCATAAAGGATTTGGTATCGGTTCGCTTTCATTAGAAAACGTATCACCTGTCATTATTGATATAGAAGAGGGTAGCGCTTCAGTAGAAATTGGTGCGATGCATGCGCGCAGTGATATTGAACGAGGTATTAAATTTACGACAGATCGTGCTGATTCAGAGGGTGGAAAACCTTACTGGTTAGTATGGGTAACGATAGACCATAAAGCGGATGGACCTTACTATGCAGGTGTAACAGCTTGTGAAATGGTCGTAAATCGTGAAAAACGTCGAGGTTATAAAATATTAGCTGATCACGTTAACAAAATGGATAAGTCAATGAAACGACAAATACTTGTTGATCATATGGACGAAGCGTCTAAAAAAGTGCTAGCTTCTTTCCTAGAAGAGTTGAATCCAGATCTTTGGGGGCGTAGTGAAGAACAATTACGTCAAGACTTATTTGTATAAAAGAACTAAAATGATTGAACAATCTGTGACATTTTGCAATCGCTTTCGATATTAGGTTGAAAGTAGATATGAAAAAAAGTACACTTGATTCAGAGCTTACATTTTAGTAAGCTAGGACACTTGGTCCCAAGAATGTGATGAGTGCTATGCGGCATTTGAACAACCCAAGCCGAATGCCCCATGATTCTCATCCTTTCGTGGGCCAAAAATAAGAAAAGCTTTCTGTTCCCACGGACAAGTCTCCGGGGAAGAGAAAGCTTTTCTTTTTCGCTTTATATCTATACTTTGTCGAGAGTTTTATATTACATTAAACGACCATTATGAGGAAAAGGTTGCACATCATTATTGTTTGTTTTTGAAGAACGGCAGCATATTCCAAAATTCTCCCCATGTATTGCTATCTAAAATATCAAAGTTCGTACATTTTTCAGTTGGTACATCTTTGGCTTCTAAATAAACGAGACGTTGTTTAGGGCAGGCATCTGTTGCAAGTTTACCTGTTTCGATATCAACGACAACACCTTTAATGCCTTTAGGTTTTGTGAAGTCTTCGTTTTTAGTTCCTTTATTGACGTTTTCCATAAAGTCAATCCAGATTTGTTTTGTCGCCGCTGTATCTTCTTTCGCAGAGAGGTTTTTCCCTTGATCGTAGCCGTTCCAAACGCCAGCAGTTAAGCTCGGTGTAAATCCGATAAGCCACTGATCACTATTAGTGGAGCCAGATTTTGCGGCATACGTATGGGTCATACGTGAACGTATGCTAATCCCTGTAGCAGGCGAGTAATCACTAAAGACAGGATCGAAAATGCCCGTCATCATCTCTGTTAGAATAAAAGTATTTTCTTTTGAAAGTACTGTTTCATCCTGTTTTTCAATATTTTTATTATCGTATATAACGTCTCCATTGGCATTTTTAATAGAGATAATCGTTGTTGGCTCTGTTTTTTGCCCTTGTGAAGCTAAAATATTATACGCATTTGTCATGTCGTACAGTGTTGTTTCCATTGTTCCGAGGGCAAGCGATAAATTGTCCTTCGTACCAATATTTACGCCGAAGCGGTCTGCTGCATTATGGAACGCTTTAAAACCGATATCTTCTAATGTTTTCACGGCATAAATATTGTCAGAAATCGCAATCGCTTGTGCCATCGTCATGTCGTGGTCTGCGAATTGACCATTGACGTTTTTAGGCGAGTAAGTGCTACGTCCATTATCAATCGTAAACGTTGTTTGTCCTACATCTAAAAATGTTAAAGGTGTATAGCCATTTTCTAATGCTGCGGCATATAACACCGGCTTAATCGTTGACCCTGGTTGACGCTTTGCTTGTGTTACGCGATTAAATGTACTAGTGGCATAATCTCTTCCGCCAACAAGTGCTGTAACTGCACCTGTTTTTGATTGCATACTAACGAAACCTGTTTGCAAGTCATTTGCGGGCATATTTTTAGCTACTGCTTCTTCCGCTGCTTGCTGATGGCCAAGGTTAAGCGTTGTTTGAATTGTCCAACCGCCTTCGCTAATATCAAGGTTTTTTGCTTTTAAAATTTCACTTGCTTCTTGCCATGCAACATCTAGGAAATACGGTGCAACCGATTTAGAAGCAACCCACGTATCGTTCTTTAAGACAAGTTTTTCTTCCTCTGCCCGTGTTTTCTCGTCTTGCGTAATCGCGCCTTGATCAGCCATCAGTTTTAAAATAACGTGCTGGCGATTTGTCGCTTTTTCAAAATTGGCAATGGGCGAATAGATACTCGGCCCTTTTGGCACACCGGCAAGCATTGCTGCCTCTGCTAACGTTAAGTCTTTTGCAGATTTTCCGTAATAATAGCGACTAGCTGCCTCTACACCATACATGCCATGTCCATAGTAGACTGTGTTTAAATAACCTTCTAAAATTTCGTCTTTGTTATAAAAAACTTCTAATCTATAAGCATACAATGCCTCGTTTGCTTTTCGAGTCCAAGATTTTTCATGAGATAAATATAAATTTCGAGCATATTGTTGGGTGATTGTACTTGCACCTTGCACTTTACTTCCGGCTTTAATATCAATTAATATCGCACCAGCAATACGAGAAAAGTCAAATCCGCCATGCTTGTAAAAATCTTTATCTTCTACGGCCACTGCTGCTTGTACTAAATAGGGTGATATTTCATCAAGATCAACCCAATAGCGACGTTCATTTGTAAAATGATCTCCTATTTGGTTCTCGTTTTCATCTAGGAAAATAGAGGCTTTCGGCACAGTTAATGGCGGTGCACCAGCCACTTGAACATAGACACGTAGGGCAATAAATGCGACTACTATTGCAGATGCAAAGGCGACAAAAAGTGTAAGCGCTTTGCGTGAACGCTTCACACGCTTTTGCTTACGTTGATAGATTTTTCTTTTCATCCGACTTCACCTCGTTTTCTAACAACTTGCGTTTAGTATGTGTCTGAATAATCTTCTTTAATCGGAATTGTAAGCAAAAACTATTGCACTTTATTCAAAAACATCTATACTTTTTTTGTACTGATATAAAACGCTAGCTTTCGACTAAAACATTGCACTTTGTAGATTTTAAACGAATTATGCTAGACGTTCCAATAATGTATACGAGGATTTTAGGAGTGAGGTTTCATTACAATCCTGTAAGTCCTCACCGTGTAATAACTATAAAAACTGAATTTCATAGGAAGTTCAGAAATTAATGGAGGCTAGGTATGAGATTTGATGAAGCTTATTCAGGAAATGTTTTTATAAAAAGTCATCCTACATATGAGGATGCACAGGCAGTTATTTATGGTATGCCAATGGACTGGACAGTTAGTTACCGTCCAGGTTCACGTTTTGGCCCACAACGTATTCGTGAAGTATCGATTGGTCTAGAAGAGTATAGCCCATATTTAGATCGCGAATTAGAAGAAGTGAAGTATTTTGATGCAGGAGATATTCCGTTACCATTTGGTAATGCACAACGTTCTTTAGATGAAATTGAAAAGTTTATCGAAAAGCTACTGGCTGATGGCAAAATTCCTGTCGGTATGGGTGGCGAGCATTTAGTGTCTTGGCCTGTAATGAAGGCAGTTTCGGCAAAATACGATGACTTAGCGATTATTCACTTTGATGCGCATACAGATTTACGCGTAGAATATGAAGGGGAACCACTTTCTCATTCAACACCAATTCGAAAAATTGCCGAGCATATCGGTCCAAAAAATGTCTATTCATTTGGTATTCGTTCAGGAATGAAGGAAGAGTTTGAGTGGGCGAAAGAAAACGGCATGCATATTTCAAAATTTGAAGTACTAGAGCCGTTAAAAGAAGTGTTACCAACATTAGCAGGGCGCAATGTCTACGTAACAATTGATATCGATGTACTAGATCCAGCGCATGCACCTGGTACAGGTACAGTAGATTGTGGCGGTATTACAGCTAAAGAATTACTAGCATCTATCCACGCAATTGCAGCAAGTGGAGTGAACGTTGTTGGCTTTGACTTAGTTGAAGTAGCACCAATCTATGACACATCAGAAATGACAGCTAATACTGCAAGCAAATTATTAAGAGAAATGATTTTAGGCTGGGTAAAATAATAGAGGCTTTGTAAATATTGTTTATAAAGCGATTTTAAGTGGGGTTAGCGATGAGCTAGCCCCATTTTTTTTATTGGAGCTAGCTTGATTCTTGTCATCTAGTGCATGTGCTCGTAATGCGTTTTCTTAGGGTAGAAATCAGCCGTTAGAGGTATATCCTTTTGGGCAAAAAAAATTAGAGATAATCAATTTTTGTCTACTCTACTATTTATATTTGTGTTAACTTAATTATTATTAAGGTTAACAAAAAAGCGATAAAAATGGAGGATAGGATGATGCGAAGGTTTTCTACATATGATCTTGCTCAAATATCATTATTGGCTTGTCTTATTATCATTACAGGTATGTTTAAGATTCCAACAGGTATCCCTGGGTCTGAATTTCAATTATCAGCACCGATTGCCGTTGCAATTGCAGCAGTATTTGGATTTAAGCGATATTTTCTTGCGGGGATTATTGCAAGTTTCATCTTATTTGTACTAGGCGTCCACTCGATTTTAAATGTGGAGATCTCCTTAATTTTTCGATTAACTGTTGGTCTAATCATCGCTTTATTGGGCACTTCAATTCCGGTACTCGTTGTGGCGGGACCAATTGGCACAATGGTGGCTAGATATGGTTTGGCTTTTACGTTAGGGACTCCGTTTTTGCCGTTATTAGTTTTGGCGATTCCAGGTATGGTCATTACGGCTGTATGTGTTTATCCCATAACAAAAATATTACATGCAATTAATAGGAAAGTAGCAGGTGAACATCATGTCAAAAGCATTTTATAGCATTCGAATGCGTGCGGCTCAAAGAAGTCTGGAAGTAGGCGAAAAGCATGTATCTGGTGGTGAGCGGATAGGGAGTAAAGTTCAGATAGAGCCAATCGTAAATCAGTTATTACACAAAGCAAGTAATCATTCTCGTGGAGATGCTGATTTTATTCAAATTAACGTTGAAAAAATTACGCGCCATCAAATACGGTATTTGCCACCGTTAAAAATGACGACAGTTGATGTGGATTCAATTGAAAAGGCCCATAGTGAGGCTAGAGCCATCTTAACCTCCGTAGGTGTTTCACAACAGGCACAAAATGTTGCTTTCTATCTATTGAATAGTAGTCAAAATCTTCGTGGGGCCATCCTTCTCCATAGTAAAACTGGCTTGCGGCTTGACGACCGTGGGATTAAAGGCGTTCGAGTTTCGCGAATGGATTGGCATGACGCTCATGTAAATCTTAATGAGCGTGTCCGTGAAGCGCTAGCTTTGGCAACGAAAGTAGCAAATTCTCCGTGTACGATTGCTGAATTATGTTGGTCAGATGATCCCGACTACGTTACTGGATATGTAAGCAATCATGAGATTGGTTATGTCCGAATTTCACCTTTAAAAAGGGAAGGTTGTGAGAGTGGCGGTCGTATTTTTTTTGTGTCAGACGAAGTGGATTTAGAATCGTATATACACTATTTAGAAAGAGAACCTATTTTGATTAGGGGGCATTAAAATATGGATGATTGGTTGCGAAAGGAACTACAATTAATCGAAGAGCAAGGTTTGACAAGGAAGTTACGGTCTTTTTCAACTGGAAATGAAAACGAGGTAGTGATGAATGAGAAGAAATTTTTGTTGTTTTCATCTAATAACTATTTAGGGCTTGCAACAGATAGCCGTTTGAAAAAGAAAGCGACTGAAGGCATTTTGAAATACGGTACAGGGGCTAGCGGTTCTCGACTTACAACTGGAAACTTCGACATTCATGAACAACTTGAATGTGAAATTGCGGATTTTAAAAAGACTGAAGCGGCCATTGTATTCAGCAGTGGGTATTTAGCGAACATGGGTGTAATTTCGAGTGTGATGAAGACAGGAGATGTTATATTTTCTGATGCCTGGAATCATGCGAGCATTATAGATGGTTGTCGATTAAGTCATGCTAAAACAATTGTTTATGAACATGCGGATATGGTGGATTTAGAGCGTAAATTAAGGCAATCACATGGGGATGGAAAGAAGTTGATTGTAACGGATGGCGTTTTTAGTATGGATGGTGATATTGCGCCACTTCCAGAAATAGTAGCGCTAGCCAAGGAATACAAAGCTTACATAATGGTTGATGATGCGCATGCAACAGGGGTTTTAGGCAATGCTGGTCGGGGTACGGCTGATTATTATGGATTGAAGGATGAGATTGATTTTACAGTAGGTACGTTGAGTAAAGCGCTTGGTGCAGAAGGTGGATTTGTGGCGACAACATCTATTACAAAGAACTATTTGCTAAGCAACGCCAGATCATTTATTTTCCAAACAGCTTTATCTCCAAGCGCGATTGAAGCAGCGCGAGAAGGCATTTCCATTGTTCAAAATGAGCCAGAGCGAAGGGCTCTATTGTTGAAAAATGCGCAGTACTTACGTTTGCAATTAACGCAATGTGGATTTGTAGTTAGAGAAGGGGAAACACCCATTATCTCTCTTATTATTGGGGGTTCTCATGAAGCTATGCAATTTTCTGAGAAACTTATGGATGAAGGTATCTTTATTCCAGCAATTCGACCACCTACTGTGCCGAAAGGTTCAAGTCGGTTGCGTATTACGGTGATGGCTACACATACAATAGGGCAGCTTAATACGGTCATAAGTAAAATGAAGAAAATAGGAGAAGAGATGCGGATTGTATGAGTGCCTGGCACTTAAACAACGTAAGGCGCAACTCTCGCTAACTAGCGGCTTGTTGCGTCTTACGTTGTATGCCTTATCTAGCTAGTAATCAAATTTTCAAAATTGTTTGAGTGCCTGGCACAGGTCATGATATTTTTCAGCCATGCCATTTAACGTATATGTTCGTGTATCTTGTTGTCTTAACGTCAAGTATTGTTGTGCACTGAACAAGACTGCTTGAAGAAAGTCGTGTTCTATGCAAATGCCTTTAGTCATTGCCCCCATACCACGCTTTGAAGAAAAAATGACTAAATGATTTGGCTTTGTCCTAATTTTTTCTAAAGTCCATTGAATATCATTCAAAGAGATTGATGTTTCACCAAATCCATCACGTAAGTAATCGATAACCATCGTTAAAAACCCGGGCCATAATAAGTCACAATCATCCCAATCAAACAACGACGTAATGGGCACACCGTCTATTTCTACAACAATAGCCCCATGTAAAAAATGACCTTTACTTTTCGATAAATTTTTTGCCAGGATTTGTAGCGCATCGTCGCTTTGAATACTAATAAATTCCTGTTGAAGCTGTTCCATCGTATGGGAATAAAGACTTTTTGTTTCAATGGCAATGAATGTATCAATTTGTATCATATTTATCTCCTACAAGCTGTTTAGATAGGGTGTAAGATATTTTATAAACTTGGCTTTAATAACTATTGATTTATAATCATTCTCTAGGATAGTCATAATACTTTAAAGCTCCTCAATTGCCTCCAATTCAATCAAGCGCCGTGGCTTAATTCTTTAATGGGGATAATGGAGCACGCATGTTTATGAGAGCCAAAAAACTACGCATAGGCATCATTTACTTCTGCCCATAAATCAGAGGAAGTAATATAAACTCGGCACATCACAACAGCCTCTTTTGAAATACCGCTTGCATGCAGTACACACTCCATTTTTTGCAGCGCCATTAACGTTTCAGCGTGGATACCACCTTCTGCTGGTTTGCCAGTAGTCGGATTTACTGAAGTTTGCCCCGAAATATACAAATTCCCGTTACTAATGATTCTGAGTAGATAATATAAATATATCTATTAATCCTCGCTTCATAGCAATAACCTCCTTATAAACTCTGTATTTGATTTAATCCTACATTGCCACCTGAAATAAGGAAGCAAACGTGATCGCTTTTAGAAACAGGTAATATCCCTTGAAGAGCGGCCCCTATACCGATAGCAGAAGAGGGTTCAGCCATTATTTTGCCTTTCATTAGTAAAGTTTTCATGCCACTGACTATAGAAGCCTCGTCTACACGAACAATGGCATCGACCAGTTTCTCGACAATCGGGAAGTTACGCTCACCAGGTTGTAAAGGTAAGAGTGCATCTGCTAAAGATTTTTGCCCTTTTACAAGCAATCGTTCACCAGCCTGTAAACTTTCTGAATAGCGTGGGACAACAGTTGGTTCAACCCCGATAATTTTGACATGGGGAGCCATAGCTTTTACTGCTGTGGCGACACCACTTATTAGTCCGCCGCCACCAATCGGCACAACGATTGCATCGACATGAGGAAGCTGTTGTAATATTTCTAAACCTACTGTTCCTTGACCAGCCATAATATCGTAATCATCATAAGGGTGAATAATGTCATAACCGTGTTCTAGGCTAAGTTTTTCTGTTACCCCTTGTCTTTCGGCAAGCTTGCATTGTATAACGTTTGCACCAAGTGCTCGTATGCCTTCAATTTTAATAGGGGGTGCTGTATCGGGTAAGACGATTGTTGCAGGAATGTTTAATAGCTTAGCAGCGAAGGAGACACCTATGCCATGATTGCCTGAAGAAGCTGCTACAACGCCCTGTTGTAATTGTTCAAGTGGCATCGAGAGCATTTTTGTAAGAGCACCACGCAATTTAAAGGAGTTTGTTTTTTGCATATTTTCAGCTTTTAACGATACATTGCAATGTAACAACTCGTCGAGACCTTGTAAGCGAATAATAGGTGTTTCATAAATATAAGATGCAATTTTCATCTTGGCAGCTTGGATATTATCAAGTTTTAACATAGAGCAATCCTCATTTCTGTATAATAGATAGAAAATTCTGTAAACGTAATATAAATGTAGTGTTCGAGGGGATATCTGTCAATGCTTATAAAGGAAAATAAAAAAGCGAAACATTTGCATTTGCTGCAAATGTTTCGCCGATTTTTATGTCGAGATTTCATTAATCTTTTCAATATTATTTGCATGCACTACGCGGTTACCGCCCAACTCTTTAATATTGGTTGTCACTTGTACGGCGATAATCGCAAGTTCATTAAACTCCAATGCATTATCAGGACTTGAGCTAATGCCGATAGAAACCGTTAATGAAGTAGTTTGTGTATGATCGATTTTAAATGGATGATTAGCAATTTGATGTCGGAGTTTTTCAGCGTGATAGAGAGCGATAGCGGGTGGGGCATCTTTTAATATAATATAAAATTCTTCCCCTGCCACACGTGCGGCAATGCCGTTTATTGCTTCAACATAATTATTAATAATAGTGGCAAGTTGCTTAATAATTTCATCACCAGCTAAATGCCCATACTTAATATTAATTTCCTTCATATCATCGACATCAAAATGGAGCACTGAAAAATTATCTGTTTCTAGAGCCATCCCTTGTGCAAAGGAGCGAATCGCTAAATTATTTGGCAACTGGGTTAAATAATCTTTTTCCTTAAGCCGATTGATAAGCTGTATTTTTTCGCTTGTCGCCTGTATACGTTTAATAACAATATAGATTGTAAAAAATGTGATTAAGACATAGGCAATAAAGCCGAAAATAACTTCCATTTTTAGCATAGCAGGTAAAGAAACAACCATTGTTAACATCACAGTGATTTCCAGTGTTAAGCTATAAAAATAAGCAACTAATGTGCGAAGCGTCACTGGCTTTTTTAATGCAAAAAGCGCAAGACCGATGGAAATGATCAATAAATTAATGTTCGATAAACTAGTGATAGACAGGATGGATTGCGTGGGGATGATAATCAAGCTTGCTACAGCCATAATAATGCCACTAATTAACATCGACCACGGGCCACCAATCAGGCCACTAAAAAGAAGCGGTACAATATGTATGTTGATAAGCGTCCCTTCTAAATAGCCTAACGAAATGCCGCTTAGTATAAGACCTGTTAGGCCAAAAGAAATACCGACGATAATTGGTTTAAAATCTTTTATTAATGAATCTTTTGGCGCCGGATGAGCAAATGGCCAATACGTTAAAATAATTAATGTAAAAGTAATGCAGAAGCTGATAAAAATATGTAATAGCATCTATTGTAGTATCCTTTCATGATGATCTATAAGTAATAGTAAATCTTTTTGCCTATAATGCCAATCCTTGAAAACATTCATCACTTCTATCTTGAAAAAAAGTAGACATTTAACCTATAATAAAAAGGTTATAGTAAAAAGATAAAAAGGGAGTAATCCATGATGGTGAACGAAGTAAAATCGCAAGTGAACATTAAGCTCATTTCGACGATTCGTCCGATTGATGGGGAGTCCGAAACCATTGAAATGTGGTTAGATGGGCAGCTTATAAATAAAGCAGATTCCCTATATTTAAAATATGAAGAGATGCAGGATGACAAAACAATCCGCACGACGATGAAGTTAGACAAAGAACGGGCACTTATTATGCGCGCAGGAGCTGTAAAGATGCGCTTACCACTCAATATTTTTGAACAACAAATGGGCCATTATGAAAGTGAATTTGGTTCAATGCCACTTACTACGCAAACGAAAAACATGCAATTTTCTAGACAAGGGATGCGTGGAGATTTCTATGTGCAGTACGACTTACTAATGGGTGGACAAAACGTTGGCAATTATACATTAGACATAACATTTACGGAGGTACAATGATGAACGCAGTAGAACAAGTACAACAAGCCATTAAGACGGCAATTGCACAAGCTGTTGAAAAAGCAGGCTTAGTCGAAGCTGGCACAGAGTTAACGATTCACCTTGAAACACCAAAGGACAAAGCAAATGGTGATTATGCAACAAATATTGCTATGCAATTAACGAAATTAGCGAAAAAGCCACCACGTGCAATCGCAGAGGCAATTTTAGCAAACCTTGAAACTGAAGGAACAGATATCGAAAAAATCGACATCGCAGGTCCTGGTTTTATGAATATTACGGTTCGTAAAGATTTCTTAACAGGTGTTGTAACAGCTGTCCTTGAACAAGGTGCTGATTATGGTCGATCAAACGCTGGAGCTGGTAAAAAAGTGCAAGTTGAATTTGTTTCAGCAAATCCAACTGGTGACCTTCACTTAGGTCATGCACGTGGAGCATCTGTAGGCGATTCATTGTGTAATGTTTTAGATATGGCGGGGTATGCCGTATCTCGTGAGTACTATATTAACGATGCAGGTAATCAAATTAATAACTTAGCTTATTCACTTGAAGCGCGCTATAAGCAAGCATTAGGTCTTGCTGCTGATATGCCAGAAGATGGCTATCATGGTCAAGATATTATTGACATTGCAGGTAAATTAGCGAGCGAGCATGGTGATTCAATTTTATCGAAATCGGATGAAGAACGTTTTGCATTTTTCCGTCAACATGGTCTTGCATTAGAATTAGATAAATTGAAAACAGATTTAGCGAACTTCCGCGTGAATTTTAATGTATGGTATTCTGAAACGTCATTATATGAAAACGGCAAAATTGAAGTGGCATTAGATAAATTAAAAGCGAATGGTCATGTTTTTGAAGAAGATGGCGCTACATGGTTCCGTTCAACAACATTCGGTGACGATAAAGACCGTGTTTTAATTAAAAATGATGGCTCTTTCACATATCTTACACCTGATATTGCATACCATGAGGACAAAATTGTTCGTGGCTTCGATAAATTAATTAACATTTGGGGAGCTGACCACCACGGCTATATTCCACGTATGAAAGCGGCTATTCAAGCACTTGGCTATGACCGTGACACACTTGAAGTGGAAGTTATCCAAATGGTGCAATTATATAAAAACGGCGAGAAATTTAAAATGTCGAAACGTACAGGTAATGCCGTAACGATGCGTGAGCTTGTTGAAGAAGTTGGCCTAGATGCAGTACGTTATTTCTTCGTGAAAACAGCGGGTGATTCACATATGGACTTTGACCTTGACCTTGCTGTATCGCAATCAAACGAAAACCCAGTGTACTATGCACAATATGCACATGCTCGTATTTCTTCAATTTTACGTTCAGCAACTGAGCAAGGCTTTGCTGCTTCAACAGTGAACTTAAGCCTGTTAAGTGCTGAAAAAGAGATTGATTTATTGAAAAAAATTGGTGATTTCCCGAAAGTAGTGGCGGATGCAGCGAAATTCCGTACACCGCACCGTATCGCCAATTACATTCAAGAAACAGCGGCTGCATTCCACAGCTTCTATAATGCTGAAAAAGTGTTAGATGCATCAAATAAAGAGCTAACAGAAGCACGTTTAGCCCTTATTACGGCTGTTCGTACGACGATTGCCAATGCACTACGTCTAATCGGCGTATCTGCACCGGAAAAAATGTAATAGCAACTTTAGTGCCCCGACACAAATACGTGTCGGGGATTTTTATGCTAGAGGATACTACATAATTGTTTGAGTGACAGGCACTCAAACAATTCTCAAACAATTTACAATGCGATACTGGTTGATTGGAGCGGAGGGCGGGCGACTCCTGCGGGAACAGCACAGAACGTAAGACAAAACAGACCGCGCGCTATCGAGGGTTGCGGCTTACGATGTGCCCGCGGAAAGCTCCCGCACGCAGCGGAAATCAACGATTATAAAAAAGAGGCGCTAACATAGCGTCTCTTTTTTATCGTTATCTGTTTCTATTTTCATGTATAATAAAATCAACTGAATAGTATAAAGGTTCTTTACGACAGTAAAGTGAAAAGGGAAATCGGTGTAATTCCGATGCGGTCCCGCCACTGTAAGTGTGAGTTTTTTCAATTTGTGCCACTGAAATTTTTTTGGGAAGGTATGAAAAAGCATTTGGAGCACGAGCCAGGAGACCTGCCTTTATAGAACAATACATTGCAGCCTACGAGGATAGGATGGTGGTTTTTTTGTGCAATTACCGCCTCTCGTTAAGCTGACGAGGGTTTTTTTTATGCTTTGGATGGCTATTGTCATTAAACTGTGTACATAGGTAAGCTATCGGATAGTGAGTAACTTCATCAAGATTCTCGAGCAAAAAAAGTGTACGTACAAATAAAGGAGGTTTCACAATGAAAAAGTATTGGAAAATAGGTTTATCAGCATTTTTGGCACTTGGCTTACTTGCAGCATGTGGAGAACAGTCGAAAAATGATAAAGAGGCTGCTTCACAATCGCAAGAACAACAAGTAACAAAACAACAAGAAGCAACGTTCCCAGTAACAATAACAGATGCTACTGGCAAAGATATTGTACTAGAAGCACCACCTGAGCGAATGATTTCCCTTATTCCAAGTAACACAGAAATTTTATTTGGCCTTGGCTTAAATGATAAAATTGTCGGCGTGAATGATTATGATGATTATCCTCCAGAGGTAGCAGACAAAGAAAAGGTCGGCAGTATGGAATTTAATATTGAACAAATTATTGCCTTACAACCTGATATCGTTTTTGCGCATGAATCAGGTATTGCTTCTTTAGGTGGGGCAATGGATCAGCTGGAAGCGGCTGGCGTTAAAGTATTCGTCGTAACAAATGCGAGTGATTTTAATGAAACTTATACGACGATTGAGCAATTAGGACGCGCCACTGGTAAGTTACCAGAAGCTCAAAAAATGATTGCGAATATGAAGGCGAAAGTTGAAGAAGTACAAGCCAAATTGCAAGACGTAAAGCCGAAAAAAGTTTTTGTAGAAACATCAGATGAACCTGAAATTTATACTCCTGGCAAAAACACGTTTATGCAGGAGATGCTTGATATGATTCACGCTGAAAATATCGCAGCAGATACAGATGGTTGGTTTAAAATAGATGCAGAACAAATCATTACAAAAAATCCAGATGTCATCGTGGTTACATATAATTATGTACCTGATATATTAACGAAAATTCCACAACGTGCAGGCTTTGAGACGATTACGGCTGTCAAAAATAAGGCTGTTGTACAAGTAGATGAAAATACGACAAGTCGTCAAGGTCCACGTTTAGCAGATGGTCTTGAAGAGTTAGCAAAAGCCATCTATCCTGAGGCTTTTGAGTGAGTAAAACAGTTTTAGCTTATATGACAGCCATTGCGCTACTAATTATTAGCATCTGGTGTGGCGTATCAATAGGCTCTGTTCACATTCCGTTAGAAGTAATCTGGAATAAGGCGGCAGACGAAACAGCTGCCAATATTTTATGGAAAATTCGTTTGCCTCGCGTATTGTTAGCAGGACTTGTCGGGGCTTCGCTGGCAATTGCAGGTGCAGCGTTCCAAGGCTTGTTAAAGAACCCATTAGCAGATCCGTATACGTTAGGTGTTTCATCAGGCGCATCTGTTGGCGCTGTCGTGACATTGTTTTTCGGCATTTCGCTACCGGTTGTCGGTTTGTACGCATTGCCAACGCTTAGTATGGTGGGGGCGGTGCTAACAATGATAGCTGTGATGAGCTTTGCCCGCATAGTAGATCGCTCATTGAAAATGGAAACACTTATTTTAACAGGGGTTATTTTTAGTTCATTTTTAGGGTCGCTTATTTCATTAATGATTGCGTTATCAGGTGAAGAGCTTCGCCAAGTGATTGGCTGGTTATTAGGTTCAGTGTCGATGCGTGGCTGGCCGTATGTGCAAATGATTACCCCCTTTGTTGTCATTGGCTCCATTCTTCTTTGGACACAAAGACGTGAACTCAATGTGCTGCTATATGGAGAAGAACGCGCGAAGCATTTAGGTGTTAATGTAAAGCGTAGCAAATATTTAATTTTAATAGGGGGCTCCATGCTAACTGGGGCGGCGGTTGCTGTGTCCGGTACAATCGGCTTTGTCGGTTTAGTAGTGCCCCATATGACACGCATGATTTGGGGTTCTGATCATCGTCATCTATTGCCATTATCGTTTTTAAATGGCGCAACATTGCTTATTATTTGCGATTTAGTGGCGCGTACGATTATTGTGCCACGTGAGCTACCGATTGGCGTTATTACTGCATTTATTGGTGCACCTGTCTTTTCATATATTTTCTATAAGCAACGTAGAAGCAAGGGGGTACGTGTATGATTACCGTTGAACACCTATCTGGTGGCTATGAGGGCGTACCTATTGTTAAGGATGTTAGTTTTACGGTTGAAAAGGGGAAAATTCTTGGTATTTTAGGGCCGAATGGTAGTGGCAAATCAACACTATTGAAAGTAATAAGCGGCATATTACCAGCAACGGCAGGCACTGTTTTAGTAGATGGCAAAAATATTAAATCGTATAGTCCGCGCTCTTTAGCGCAAAAAATGGCGGTATTGCCACAACTACATGCCAACGCCTTTTCAAATACTGTACGAGAGGCCATATCACTTGGACGTTACCCACATCAAACTGGCTTCTTTTCACATTGGTCAGAGCGAGATGAGCAAGCCGTTCAATATGCGATGGAGCAAACGGGTGTCACACGTTATGAGCATACTTCAATGGAGTTTCTATCGGGCGGTGAGCAACAACGGGTTTTTGTCGCACAAGCGTTGGCGCAAACAGCGGAAGTTTTATTGCTTGATGAGCCGACAAATCACTTAGATATTGCGCATCAACGTCAAATTTTAGATATGGTGCGTAAGGAAGCGATGGAATGTGGTTTAACGGTTATTATGGTGCTCCATGACATGAATTTAGCCTCGCTTTATTGCGATGAATTGTTATTAATGGATAATGGCAGTGTGCGGGCTTTAGGTGCACCGCATAAAGTATTAATAGCATCTCAAATTGAGGAAGTATATCAGGCGAGAGTAACGACCTATGCCCACCCGGAAATACCTAAACCGCAAATTACAATGATGCCATCATCAAGTGAATACCAGCAACGTGCTGTAGTTGAAAAAAGTGATTTTCACATAACGACAGATTATATTCAGCTGAAAACGAATGTTCCTTTAAAAACAGTCTCTTCAGCTGTTCATAATCCCGGAATTGGGTGGTATGATTGCTTTTTAAATCGCTCTGTAGCAGGAGATTATGTCGTGAGTGATGTGCAACAAGAGGTTATGGTCTTTTTACAAAGAGAGCAATTTTCACCGACAAGCACAGTTGTGATGCTAACAGCTGTTCCGACACAACTTTATGCTTTGAATGAATATAGCGCTCCTTTTGGTAGTGTGTTTGTTGCCGTAACGGCGGGTGTAGGCAATGCTGTAGACGTCTCTCGTACACACGAAAGACAGGATACACCATATATTGGTACTATCAATACATGGGTTATTATCAATGGCTGTTTATCGGAAGAGGCATTTTTTCAAGCATTAATGACAGCTAACGAAGCAAAAACAAAGGCGTTACAAGCAGAAAATATTCGAGATCATCGTAGTGATACGATTGCGACGGGTACTGCGACAGATAGTTTACTGATTGCAGCAACACAAAAGGGCGAGGAAATGCGCTATGGTGGGCCGATTACAAATATCGGTAAGATTATTGGTAAAGGCGTGTATGAAACAACAGTGCAGGCCATACACAATTATAAAAATAATGCATAGGAGTGAAACAATGAAACTTTACACAAAAACGGGCGATACAGGGAAAACGAGCTTAATTGGTGGACGTGTTGACAAAGATAGTTTACGAGTGGAAACGTACGGGGCAATCGATGAATTAAATTCTTTTATCGGCAAGGCAGTTAGTGAATTAGATCGTGAATTATTTAAAGATATTTTAGTTGATTTAGAAACAATTCAACACGAACTTTTTGATGCAGGCGGCGATTTGGCCAATGTAATGAAGGAACGTCATTATAAGCTAGCGGAAGCACCGATTGAAGTTTTGGAGGCGCGTATTGATGCATTGTCTGATGAAGCGCCGCCATTAGAGCGTTTTATATTACCAGGCGGAGCACCAGCAGCCGCAACATTACACATCGCGCGCACAGTTGCACGTCGAGCGGAGCGTCAAATGGTGACGCTAATGAAAGAAGTGCCAGATGTACCGACTATTGTACAAAAGTACTTAAATCGCTTATCCGATTATTTATTTGCCGCAGCACGTGTTGTCAATGCGCGCTTAAATTTACCGGATATTGAATATATTCGCAGTGGAAAAGTCTTTAAAAAATAACTTCATGTGCCATTAAATGGCGTGAAAATAATTTATTTTTAAATAAATATTTTAAATATGTGAACACTAGTAATGGTACGAAAACAACCTAGTTTAAGAGTAAACAAAATGCAAAAAAGCTACTTTGAAGGAAAATTCAGGGTAGCTTTTTTTCTTATAAAATGTAAGAATATAAAATTATCAGATAATATTTTCGTTTTATGTTGACTGAATGCTCACTCATTTATTAGAATGTGAATATAGTGGTGAAATGACATACATTTACGTATGAGCTAGAAAATTTAATACAAAGAGAGAAAATTCGCGACAAACCAAAGGGGGGACCAACCATGAGTCCATTAGTAATTGCAAACATTGTGCTAACAGTCGTAGTAGTGCTTTATGCAGTAGGGTTATTTTTCTATCTGTTAAAAACACGCTATCAATTTGTGCAATTGGGGAAAAAGGTTGAGTTTGATGAAAGTGTCCAAGAACGTATTCGTTATTTAATGGTGAATGTGTTTGGTCAAAATAAACTATTAAAGGATCCTAAGAGTGGCTTAATTCACGTAATGTTCTTTTATGGCTTCTTGATGGTTCAGTTAGGCGCTATCGATTTAATATGGAAAGGGTTAGCACCTGGCTCTCATTTACCACTGGGCATGTTCTATAGTGTTTTCACATTTTTCCAAGAGTTAGTAGTTTTAATGATTTTAGTAGCGGTGGTATGGGCATTTTATCGTCGATATGTAGAAAAATTAGTCCGTCTAAAACGAGGCTGGAAAAATGGTCTTGTGTTAATTTTTATTGGTGGCTTAATGCTTTCAACATTACTGGCAAACGGTATGGGCCTTATCTGGCATGGAGAAGGTTTAACATATACAGAGCCTATTGCTTCTAGCATTGCAGCAATTTTTAGCTTCTTACCAGAAAGTGCAGCAGCAACGATTTTCTATATTTCTTGGTGGGCTCATTTATTAATTTTATTAACATTTTTAATTTATGTACCACAATCAAAGCATTTCCACTTGATTGTCAGTCCACTCAATGTTTATATGAACCGCTTAGATCGCACAGGGACATTAACACCAATCGACTTTGAAGCATTAGAAGAAGCAGGTGAAAATGCTGAAAGTGAAGAAGAGATTCCGTCTATTGGGGTAGGACGAATTCAAGATTTTACACAAAAGCAAATGCTTGATTTATATTCTTGCGTAGAATGTGGCCGTTGTACAAATATGTGTCCGGCAACAGGTACAGGTAAAATGCTGTCACCGATGGATTTAATCGTTAAGCTTCGTGATCACCTAACGTTCACAGGTGCGGTTGTGACAAAGCAAAAACCTTGGGTGCCATATCAATTTTTTGCCAATACAAAGGGCAATCAGTTTGCGATGGCAGCTGGTGCTGAAGGTGCTGTTATCGAGGATATATACAGCCCATCATTAATCGGCGATGTCATTACAGAAGAAGAGATTTGGGCATGTACGACTTGTCGTAACTGTGAAGATCAATGTCCTGTAATGAATGAGCATGTCGATAAAATTATTGACCTACGTCGCTATTTAACAATGACGGAAGGAAAAGTAAACTCGGATGCGCAACGTGCAATGACAAACATAGAACGTCAAGGCAATCCATGGGGTCTAAACCGAAAAGAAAAAGAAAACTGGCGTGACCTAGATCCAACTATTAATATTCCAACTGTAAAAGAATTGAAAAAAGCTGGCGAAGAAATGGAGTACCTATTCTGGGTAGGCTCTATGGGTGCTTTTGATAATCGTTCACAAAAAATTGCTTTAGCGTTCTGTCGTCTATTAAACGAGGCGGGCGTGAAGTTTGCTATTTTAGGAAATAAAGAGAAAAACTCAGGGGATACACCACGCCGTTTAGGAAATGAGTTTTTATTCCAAGAGTTAGCGACAGCCAATATCGATGAATTCGAGAAAAATGATGTGAAGAAAATCGTAACGATTGATCCACATGCATACAATATCTTTAAAAATGAATATCAAGATTTTGGTTGGAAGGGCGAGGTATATCATCATACAGAACTACTAAGTCAATTAATTGAGGAAAACCGTTTAGTACTGAATTATGAAGTAGATGAAACAATCGTCTTCCACGACTCTTGTTATTTAGGGCGCTACAACGATGTCTACGATGCACCGCGTGAAATTTTACGAGGCATTCCAGGCGTCAAACTTGTGGAAATGGAACGTAATCGCGAAACGGCAATGTGCTGTGGTGCAGGCGGCGGCTTAATGTGGATGGAAGAGCATGTCGGCAACCGTATTAACGTAGCACGTACAGAGCAAGCGCTAGCAACAAACGCTTCGGTTATTTCTTCTGGGTGTCCATATTGCTTAACGATGTTAGAAGATGGTACGAAGGCAAAAGAAGTGGAAGATACGATTAGTACATTCGATGTTGCGGAATTATTAGAGCGTTCTGTCTTTGGTGAAAAAGTAAAAGCGGTAACAGATAGTGCTGACGAAGTAACAGAAGAGATGCTAGAGGAAGTAGTTGCTTCAGTGGAATCTCAAGAGCGAAATGGGAATATTGAGTTAAGCGCAGAAAAATAATCATTATTGTAGAAATATTTTCTTTATCTGAAAAATATAAATTGCACAATAATTAATTGTTTTGTAGAATAAGATTAAGTAGAAATGGGAGTTACTTCATAACTCCCATTTTTTATCGGGAAGAGTCGAGCGAGCGTTCAGTCAACGCATAGTTGCTTTGATACTTCATCGAGAAACGTAAAACAAAAGGGGTGTTTTACTTGAATAGAGCGGTCATTTTAGCGGGAGCAAGAACGGCATTTGGTAAATTTGGTGGTGCACTTTCAACACTTAGCGCTAGTGATTTAGGTGCGATTGCTATAAAAGGTGCACTTGAAAAGGCGAATCTAGCACCAGATGCAGTGGATGAAGTAATCTTAGGTACGGTTTTACAAGGTGGGCAAGGACAAATTCCATCAAGACAGGCTGCTCTAAAGGCAGATTTGCCAGTGGCAGTGAAAACAGAGACGATTAATAAAGTTTGTGCGTCGGGGATGCGCGCTGTCACTTTAGCAGATCAATTAATTCGTTTAGGGGACGAAGAAGTGATTATCGCTGGTGGAATGGAGTCTATGTCCAGCGCACCGTATTATCTTCAAAATGGTCGAACTGGCCTAAGAATGGGCGATTCAACAATGGTAGATGGAATGCTCTATGATGGTTTAACGTGTGCTTTCAATAAAGCGAGACCACCGATGGGCAGCTATGGCAATAAGGCGGCAACTGAATTTGCATTAAGTCGTCAAGAACAAGATGCTTGGGCTGTGCGCAGTCATAAACGTGCGCTTGCGGCAATCGAACAAGGTTATTTTGCTGAGGAAATTGTTCCTGTGCATATTGCTCAACGCAAAGGGGATGCACTTATAGTAGATACTGACGAAGCGCCAAGACCAAGCACTTCATTGGAAGCGCTTGCGAAGTTAAAACCAGCCTTTGAACAAGATGGTTCCATTACAGCGGGCAATGCCCCGGGCGTTAATGATGGTGCCTGTGCACTCGTTGTGATGAATGAACAACGAGCAATAAGTGAAGGTAGGGAACCGCTTGCAATCATTATTGGGCGTGCAGAGCTTGCGATTGAGCCAGCAAATTTCCCGCAAACTCCAGGTCTTGTTATTAATGAACTGCTTAAAAAGACGGGGAAATCATTAGCTGACATTGATCTTATTGAAGTCAATGAAGCTTTTGCAGCCGTTGCGCTTATTAGTAATCAACTGGCAGACCTTGATGCAGAAAAAGTCAATGTAAATGGTGGTGCTGTTGCTTTAGGTCATCCGATTGGCGCATCTGGTGCACGCATCATTTTAACGCTGGCACATGAGTTAAAGCGTCGTGGCGGTGGAATCGGTATTGCGGCAATCTGCTCCGGTGGAGGGCAAGGCGATGCCATTATGATTGAAGTACCAAAAACAAAGGGGAAATGAATGATGGGAATCCAAAAAGTAATGGTCATTGGTGCTGGGCAGATGGGCTCAGGCATTGCACAAGTTTGTGCGCAAGCAGGCTTTGATGTGTTATTGAATGACATTCAACAAACGTTTTTTGAGCGTGGATTAGGGGTAATCACGAAAAATTTAACGCGTGATGTTGAAAAAGGTCGTAAAACAGAGGATGAAAAAGCAGCGATTTTAGGTCGTATCACCATGTCACTAGATTTAAAGGATGCTAGTGATGTCGATATGATTATCGAAGCAGCTGTTGAAAACATGGAAGTAAAGCAATCTATTTTTAAGCAATTAGATAGCATTGCACCAGCCCATGCTATTCTTGCAACAAATACATCATCTCTTCCAATTACAGAAATTGCAGCGGTGACGAAGCTACCAGAGCAAGTGATCGGCATGCATTTTATGAATCCAGTGCCTGTTATGAAGCTTGTTGAGATTATTAGAGGGTTAGCTACAGCCGATGAAGTGTACAAAGCAGTTGAAGCAATGACTGTACAGTTAGACAAAAAACCAGTGGAAGTAAATGACTACCCAGGTTTTATTGCAAATCGTATTTTACTACCAATGATTAATGAAGCAATCTATGCATTGTATGAAGGTGTTGGGACGAAAGAGGCCATTGATGATGTAATGAAATTTGGCATGAATCATCCGATGGGACCTTTAACATTAGCAGACTTTATCGGTTTAGATACTTGTTTATCCATTATGGAAATATTACATGAGGGCTTAGGTGACAGTAAGTACAGACCTTGTCCTTTATTACGCAAATATGTAGCTGCTGGCTGGCTTGGTAAAAAATCAGGAAGAGGCTTTTACATTTACGAATAGACCTATGGGGATGGGAACATTCAAATCAATAAGCCTTGACGTGAATCCTCACTTATTGAAGTGAAGGATTTCTGAAGGAAGCAAGTTAAAATGTAATGCTACGTGACAGCATAGAGGGGTGACATTATAGATGCATTTACAATTTACAGATGAGCAGTTAATGATGCGTGATATGGTGCGCAGTTTCTCACAGGAGAAGATTGCACCGTGGGTAGAGCGTATGGAGGCAGGAGAGTTTCCGCGTGAACTTCTGAAACAAATGGGTGAACTAGGCTTAATGGGCATCACAACGCCAGAAGAACTAGGTGGTTCTGCGATGGACTTTACATCGTACATTATCGCGATTAATGAATTATCAAAAGTTAGTGCTGTAATGGGTGTGATTTTATCCGTGCATACTTCAGTAGGGACGAATCCGATTATTTACTTTGGTAATGATGAGCAAAAAAAGCGTTATGTTCCGAAGTTAGCAGCTGGTGAATATTTAGGCGCATTTTGTTTAACAGAACCAAGTGCAGGATCAGATGCAGGCTCTCTGCAATCCAAGGCGGTACGAGATGGCGATCACTATGTGATTAACGGCTCTAAAGTATTTATTACAAACGGAGGCGAAGCGGATGTTTATATCGTTTTTGCCTCAACAAGTCAAGCTGAAAAAACACGTGGCATCTCAGCATTTATTGTTGAAAAGGGCACGCCTGGCTTAATTATAGGTAAAGATGAACAGAAAATGGGCTTACATGGTTCACGTACAGTCCAATTAACATTTGATAACTGTCGAATACCAGCTGGCAACCTTCTTGGGGAGGAAGGGGAAGGCTTCAAAATAGCAATGGCTAATTTGGATGTTGGACGCATAGGCATAGCGGCGCAAGCTTTAGGCATCGCTGAAGCGGCACTTGAAGCGGCAACAGGTTATGCCAAAGAGCGTGTGCAATTTGGTAAACCGATTGCAACACAACAAGGAGTAGGCTTTAAGCTTGCCGATATGGCAACGGCTGTGGAAGCGGCAAAACTACTTGTGTATCGTGCAGCGGACTTACGTGCGAAAGGCTTAACGTGTGGAGCAGAAGCGTCAATGGCGAAGCTCTTTGCGTCACGCACAGCCGTACAAACAGCGATTGAAGCTGTGCAAATTTTTGGTGGCTACGGCTACACGGAAGATTATCCAGTAGAACGTTATTTCCGTGATGCCAAAGTGACTGAAATTTATGAAGGTACAAGTGAAATTCAAAAACTAGTCATTAGCAAACATTTATTTTGAATCAATTTAGTAGAGTGCCAACATCATAGTTTAATGCATAAGCAATGTATATGGAATCTAATGAAAGCTAAAAGAAATTCATTAATATTAAAGGGGAAATGAACAATGAACTTTCAATTAACAGAGGAACATGAACAATTACGTGAAATGATTCGCGACTTTGCATTGAACGAAGTAGCACCAACAGCAGCGGAACGCGATGAAAATGAAGAATTTGACCGCGCGATTTTCGACAAAATGGCTGAGTTAGGTTTAACGGGGATTCCTTGGCCGGAAGAATACGGTGGTGCAGGTTTTGACTATCTTGCCTACGTAATTGCTGTTGAAGAATTATCACGTGTCTGTGCTTCTACAGGGGTAACATTATCAGCCCACACGTCCCTTGCTGGTTGGCCGCTATATAAATATGGCAATGAAGAACAAAAACAAAAATATCTTCGACCAATGGCAGAAGGCAAACATATCGGTGCTTATGGCTTAACGGAGCCGGGTTCTGGTTCGGATGCTGGCGGTATGAAAACGTATGCGAAACGTGATGGCGATGATTATATTTTAAACGGTTCTAAGATCTTTATTACAAATGGTGGTGTAGCAGATACGTATATCGTATTTGCAGTAACAGATCCAGAAGCGAAAAACGGTACTTCTGCTTTTATCGTTGAAGCGGGCTTTGAAGGCTTCTCAGTTGGGAAAAAAGAGAAAAAACTAGGGATTCGTTCCTCACCAACTACAGAAATCATTTTCGAAAACTGCCGTGTACCAAAAGAAAACCTTCTTGGGGCTGAAGGCGAAGGTTTTAAAATTGCAATGACGACACTTGATGGTGGGCGTAATGGTATTGCAGCACAAGCGGTGGGGATTGCGCAAGGAGCATTAGATGCGGCGGTTGACTATGCAAAAGAGCGTGTACAATTCGGTAAGCCAATTACAGCTAACCAAGGTGTATCCTTTAAATTAGCGGATATGGCAACACAAATTGAAGCATCTCGTCTGCTTACATACCAAGCGGCTTGGTTAGAGACAAACAGCCTTCCTTACGGCAAGGCATCGGCAATGGCCAAGTTAATGGCTGGTGATACAGCAATGAGCGTCACAACGGAAGCGGTGCAAGTCTTTGGTGGTTATGGTTACACGAAAGATTATCCAGTAGAACGCTATATGCGTGATGCAAAAATTACGCAAATTTACGAAGGTACACAAGAGATTCAACGTCTTGTTATCTCGCGTATGTTGACGAAATAATTTATGGCAGAAAAAAATAAAAAGCCCCAAGTCCAGTCAACCGTGAAAGACGAAAATCTCATTGCCATCCGCCGAGAACAAATGATTCAAGGTGCTATAAAACTATTTAAAGAAAAAGGTTTCCATCGCGCTACTACAAGAGAGATTGCCAAAGCAGCAGGTTTTAGTATCGGTACATTATATGAATATATTCGGACAAAAGAAGATGTACTATACCTCGTTTGTGATAGCATCTACCACCATGCGATGGAGCGCCTATCAAGCTATGAGATAAAAGCAGGTACAATAGAAGAATTAAAAGAAATGATTCGTGAGTATTTTTTACAAATTGATAGCATGGTTGATGAATTAACAATTATGTATCAGGAAACGAAATCATTATCCAAAGAAGCACAACGTTATGTTTTTGCGAAAGAATTTGAAATGGTTGCCACTTTTGAAAGACTGTTGCAACGCTGTGTGCAGTCAGGAGAGCTAACGATGACTGAACAGCAAATTCATATGGCAGCGAATAATTTAGTTGTTCAAGGACAAAGCTGGGCGTTCCGTAAATGGGCGCTGCATCGTCAACATACGCTCGATGAGTATATTGACATGCAAACTACATTGTTCATTTCAGGCATTAAGGGGTTTTAATAAGTTCCAAAGGGGTTCGTCGGTAATTGCATAGTGCGACATTGCAATTACCGGCTTTTTTTCATGATTTAGTATGTTCTGTCAATTCAATCTAAACATCTATGAAAAGATTTACTAAGGGGAGAAAGTAGGGGTTTCATATGTCAAAGGTAGAAGTGTATCGTCCAAAAAATCACGTACGTTTTGTTACAGCATCAAGTCTTTTTGATGGACATGATGCTTCGGTCAATATTATGCGACGTATTTTGCAATCGAGCGGTGTAGAAGTAATCCATCTAGGCCATAATCGCTCAGTTGAAGAAGTCGTGAATGCTGCGATTCAAGAAGATGCGCAAGGTATTGCTGTATCTTCTTATCAAGGCGGCCATATGGAATACTTTAAATATATGTATGATCTGTTGCGTGAAAAAGGGGCACCGCATATTAAAATATACGGCGGTGGCGGTGGTGTTATATTGCCACGCGAAATTAAGGAATTACATGCTTACGGCATTGCAGGTATTTTCTCACCAGAGGATGGTCGAGTTCTAGGGCTGCAAGGAATGATTAATGAGCAAATTAAAGGTACGGATTTTCCGACTGCAACGGGTGATTATTTAGAAAAGCTTGATGCTTTAACGACTGACACACCCGAACTATTAGCGAATTTAATTACGGCAGCGGAATCGAATGAGGATGAAGCAACGAAAAAAATGTTAGAAGAAGCACGTAAACGCTCAAAAGGAACACCGATTTTAGGTATTACAGGTACGGGTGGTGCTGGTAAATCTTCTTTAACAGATGAACTTATTCGTCGTTTCTTAAAAGAATTTCCGGAAAAACGTGTCGCGATTTTATCAGTCGATCCAACAAAGCAAAAAACGGGTGGCGCTTTACTTGGGGATCGTATTCGGATGAATGCTATTTTCAATAATCGTGTTTATATGCGAAGTTTGGCGACGCGTGGTTCTCGTACAGAGCTTTCTTCTTCTATTGGCGATGTATTAGATGTCGTACGTGTAGCGGGCTATGATTTAATCATTGTGGAAACGAGCGGAATTGGTCAAGGAGATGCAGAAATTACAAATTACACGGATCTTTCCATGTATGTAATGACGAGCGAGTTTGGTGCACCAACACAGCTTGAGAAAATCGATATGATTGATTTTGCAGATGTCATTGCGATCAATAAATTCGAACGCAAAGGCTCAGAAGATGCGCTGCGCCAAGTGCAAAAGCAATATCAACGTTCACGCGAACTGTGGGATGAGGCAATCGATAATATGCCTGTTTACGGTACGATTGCTAGTCAATTTAATGATAAAGGAACGAATGCTTTATTTGCTGCATTAGTTCATCTTATTAATAAAAAAACAGGAAGCGATTGGGAAACAGGCTATGAGCAATTTGCTAAAACGCAAAAACAGGATGTTATTATCCCGAATGACCGCCGTTATTATTTACGAGAAATTACAGATACAGTGCGTGGCTATCATAAAAAAACAGAGCAGCAAGTGGCATTTGCACGCCGTCTATTCCAATTAGAAGGTGCTATCGCCGCAGTGCAGGAAAAGGCACCAGATGATGCCCTTGTCGCATCACTTACTTCTTTAGCGGAAGGTGTTCGTGATGAATTAACTGCAGAGTCTAAGCGTATTTTAGATAATTGGCAAGCTTTGAAAGAAGCATATGCTGGTGAGGAATTTGTCACGAAGGTTCGTGATAAGGAAATTCGCACAATTTTAACAACGACAAGTCTTTCTGGGACAAAAATACCGAAAGTTGTTCTGCCGAAGTTTGTAGACTATGGAGAAATTTTACGTTGGGTTTATCGTGAAAATGTACCGGGTGAATTCCCGTATACTGCAGGTGTATTCCAGTTCAAGCGTGAAGGGGAAGATCCGAAACGACAATTTGCTGGCGAAGGTACGCCAGAGCGTACAAATAAACGTTTCCACTATTTATCGAAAGATGATGATGCCAAACGTTTATCAACGGCTTTTGACTCGGTAACGCTTTACGGAGAGGACCCGGATTACCGTCCAGATATTTACGGTAAAGTTGGCGAATCTGGAGTTTCGATTTGTACGCTTGAAGATATGAAGAAGCTTTATGCAGGCTTTGACCTTTGTGCACCTTCGACATCTGTTTCGATGACTATTAATGGGCCTGCGCCAATTATTTTGGCGATGTTTATGAATACGGCGATTGATCAGCAAGTAAGGTTGCGTGAAACAGAGCTTGGTAGACCTTTGACAGTTGAAGAATTTACAGAAACGCGCGCAAAAACATTGCAAGTTGTGCGTGGTACTGTGCAAGCTGATATTTTAAAAGAAGACCAAGGGCAAAATACATGCATTTTCTCAACGGAATTTGCACTAAGAATGATGGGCGATATTCAGCAATACTTTATTGATAAAAAAGTGCGTAACTACTATTCTGTCTCTATTTCGGGCTATCATATTGCCGAAGCTGGAGCGAACCCAATTTCCCAACTAGCGTTTACACTCGCAAATGGCTTTACGTATGTTGAATACTATTTAAGCCGTGGCATGAATATTGACGATTTTGCACCAAATCTTTCATTCTTCTTCTCTAATGGCTTAGATCCTGAATATACAGTGATAGGACGTGTTGCACGTCGCATATGGGCGGTTGTGATGCGCGATAAATACGGTGCAAATGAACGAGCACAAAAGCTTAAATATCATATCCAAACTTCAGGACGTAGCTTGCATGCACAAGAAATTGACTTTAATGATATTCGTACAACATTACAGGCACTAATGGCATTACAGGATAATTGTAATTCATTGCATACAAATGCATATGATGAAGCGATTACTACGCCAACAGAGGAATCTGTACGCCGAGCAATGGCGATTCAAATGATTATTACGAAAGAGCATGGTTTAGCGAAAAACGAAAATCCGTTACAAGGTGCCTTTATCGTAGAGGAGTTAACGGATTTAGTGGAGGAAGCTGTACTAGAAGAGTTTGATCGTATTAATGACCGTGGTGGTGTACTAGGCGCGATGGAAACACAATATCAACGCGGTAAAATTCAAGAAGAATCGATGCACTATGAAATGTTAAAGCATTCAGGTGAATTACCGATTATTGGCGTTAACACATATTTAAATCCGAATCCACCAACAGATGATGCTATCGACAATATGGAAATTGCCCGTGCATCGTCAGAAGAAAAAGAAACGCAAATTCGCAATCTGCAATTGTTCTGGCAACAGCATGAAGGCGAAACAGAAGCAGCAATAGCCCGCTTACAACATGTAGCGGTCAACAATGGTAATATTTTCGAAGAGTTAATAGAAACTGTAAAAGTAGCGAGTCTAGGACAAATTACAAAGGCTTTATATGAGGTCGGTGGACAGTTCCGTCGCAATATGTAAAACAAATAGATAACTAATTTGCTAATTGTGGAACTTTTCTGCTAGTTAATCCGAAATGCTGCTGTATTTTAAAGTGTCTAGTCTTACGATTAGGCACTTCTTTTCATTTTCGTTATAATAGAAATGTCAAAAAGAGGGGGCGCAGTAGAGGATGAAATCTATAATTCACTACATTATTGTTTTAGCTTTAGTATTGGGAGTCATTTTCCTGTATAATAAGCAAATTGGCGCTATTCCTTTACTTTTATTATCGATATATTTGTTTTTTCTAGGGATAAAAAAAATGTGTAATATAAAAAACAGTAATTGAAGCTAGCAAAGAGACTAAAACATTGTATATAATGGGTATTATGCTTATGGTATGGAAAGTTACTTTTGTGCGGTCTTTTTTAGCTGCGCTCCGAAAATAAAGCACTATTTAATTTTAAAACGTCCATTGTGATGAGAGGAAGGAAGTGCACGAATTGAATTTTCGTGAAATGACAAAGGAACAATTAGCGGAAGAATCGTTAATTAACTTAGCTTATGCAATTTTAACAGAAAAACGTGCTTCAGTGTCATTTAATGACCTGCTTACAATTATTAAAGAGCTAGTAGGCTACAGTGATGAAGAAATTAAATCACGCCTACTACAATTTTACACAGACATGAACATTGATGGACGTTTCTTATTCAATCAAGAAACTGGTTGGGGCTTACGTGAATGGTTTAAAGTTGAGCAAATCGAAGAAGAAACAGCTCCTTCTGTGAAAACACATAAGAAGAAATCTAAGTCTACTCTTGATGATGAAGATGATTTAGACGAAGATTTAGAAGAAGAAGATATTGACTTCGATGAAGATTATGAAGAATTTGTTGAAGAAGATGTCGAAGAAGAAGAAGATAAAGAAGATATTGACTTTGACGAAGAGGATATAGAAGATATCGAGGAAGAAATTGATGAAGATTTCATCGAAGAAGACGAAGAGTTTGAAGAAGAAGAAGAGGAAGAAGTGTAATACAAGCACACTTTCCATTTTCTTATTTTAGTACTTGTAGTAAAAATTCTTGACTTCTTTCACGGTTCCGTTTAATCTTTTACTTGGGCTCCTTAAAAAAAGGAGAAAGACCGTGTATATAATACGCTCCCCCTGCAAACCTATGCAGGAGGGGCGTTTTTTTGTTTTTAACTTGGGGCATAATCAAGTTAAAAGCCCTGGTGGATGGCACAGATTTTATATGGAGTTTTCAATTATGCTCAATAATTTCTGAACGCATTACGCCAAGGCAAAATGGATCAATTATCAGTCAAGCTCTCCCATGCTAAACATAATGATAGGCACGTAAATGGCAACGCATCATTATGGATATTAATCGGTGACTGAGTATATGTTAAGAGCTTCGAGTGCAGGGTGTAGATGGATACCTCACGACGAAGAACAATTAGAAAAGTAAAAAAGAGATAGAAACGATTACAGCTTCGAATCGGCTCCATTTTATGTAGCCATTCTCGGCTTTTCTTATTTTAGGGATAGGAAATTATCCCTGTTTCTTATTTAGTCCACCCATTTGTGTTACGACTTTACATTCCCTTCCTGCAATTAGGCGAATCGTTAAGCGTGAGCACAGAATGAATGGACGCAATATACTTTTTTTACTATCAAGATTTACAACAACATAAGGAGGAATTTTTCATGACAAAGTATATTTTTGTAACAGGTGGGGTTGTATCATCACTTGGAAAAGGGATCGTCGCAGCATCTCTAGGACGTTTATTAAAAAACCGTGGGTTAGAAGTAACGATTCAAAAATTTGACCCGTATATCAATATTGACCCAGGTACAATGAGTCCTTATCAACATGGTGAGGTATTCGTAACAGACGATGGCGCTGAGGCTGACTTAGACTTAGGACACTATGAGCGCTTCATCGACATTAACCTAGGCAAACATTCAACTGTGACATCTGGTCGCGTTTATCAATCTGTATTACAAAAAGAACGTCGTGGTGACTATAACGGTGGAACAGTTCAAGTAATTCCTCATATTACAAATGAAATTAAAGAGCGTATCCAACGTGCAGGACGTGAAACAAATGCAGATGTTGTTATTACAGAGGTTGGAGGAACTGTAGGTGATATCGAGTCACTTCCATTCCTAGAAGCAATTCGTCAAATGAAAACGAATTTAGGACATAACAATGTTATGTATGTTCACTGCACACTGATTCCTTACATTAAAGCTGCTGGTGAGTTAAAAACAAAACCAACTCAGCATTCTGTGAAAGAATTACGTTCTTTAGGGATTCAACCAAATATTATCGTTGTGCGTACAGAACAAGAAGTACCACAAGAAATGAAGGAAAAACTAGCATTATTCTGTGACGTTCAACCTCACGAAATTATTGAATCTCGTGATGCAGAACATTTATATGAAGTACCATTAAATCTTCATGCACAAGACATCGATGATATCGTGCTTGATCATTTCGGTATTGAAGCACCAGAGGCAGATATGGAAGAATGGCGCGAACTAGTTTCAAAAGTGAAGAGCCTACCAAATAAACGTAGAGTAGCATTAGTTGGTAAGTATGTTGAACTACAAGATGCTTACATTTCAGTTGTAGAGGCGTTAAAACATGCAGGTTATGCATTTAACTCTGATATCGACATTGATTGGATTAACGCTGAACATGTAGATGCTGATAATGTTGTATCGTTATTAAAAGGTGCGGATGCAATTTTAGTACCAGGTGGCTTCGGCGATCGTGGCGTAGAGGGTAAAATTTTAGCAACGCAATATGCGCGTGAAAATAACGTACCGTTTTTAGGTATTTGCTTAGGTATGCAACTAGCAACAATCGAATTTGCTCGTAACGTACTTGGCTTAGATGGCGCACATTCTACAGAACTTGATGCAGAAACACAATACCCTATTATTGATTTCCTACCAGATCAAAACGATAGCGTAGACATCGGGGGTACATTGCGTTTAGGTTTATACCCATGTAAGTTAAAAGATGGTTCAAAAGCAAAAGATGCTTACGGCCAAGAGCTTGTGTACGAACGTCACCGTCATCGCTATGAGTTTAATAACGAATACCGTGAAGCAATGGAAGCAGCGGGTCTTGTATTCTCAGGTACAAGCCCAGACGGAAAATTAGTGGAAATTATTGAGCTACCAGAAAACAACTTCTTCGTAGCTTGCCAATTCCACCCAGAATTCGTGTCACGTCCAAACCGTCCACAATCATTATTCCGTGATTTCATCGGCGCAACATTTAAATAAAATGATAAAAAGGATGTCTCGTTTAAACGAGGCATCCTTTTAATATAGTAAAAAACCCTAATTCCGCTGGCGAAGGGTAAAATTCCGCGAAAGTAAGCCTTTATTCCGCGGAAGGAGAGTGGAATTCCGCGGAAGGAGGGTGAAATCCCGCGAAAGCGAGCCGTAATTCCGCGGGAGAAGAGTGGAATTCCACGAAGTTGCTAAAAAGGATGCCTTGAAAATTTTCGAGACATCCTTTTGTTTCTAACCTTAATTTTTTAGGAGTTTTTATAGCTCCTCCTCATCGAGTCCAAGCATTTCATCATAAGCAATTTTCACGGCTTCATAAATGAAAAGGGCAGCTATTGCATGCGGTACAACAATACGCTCTCCTAAATCATTAGGTAACAAGCCTCCGCGCATACGAGTCGAAATATAGGTATACGCTAAATCAGCTAATGGATTTTCTGCATTGGCCACTTCACTAGCTACTGCGGCAAATGGGATAAACTGTTCATTCAACTTTTGTGCTAATGCCAATGCTTCTTGATCATGTGCACTGCGTGTAAAAATACAAATGCGATCCGCTTCACTAACGACTGTATCTGCTGTCCAAGGAAGGAGCTTAGCAAAACGCTCAACACCTTGCAGTGCATTTAATTCGACAACTTGCATTTCGCCAAAGCAAGCAAAATAGACATTTCCTTCGCCAATAGCAGCTTGTGCAAGTAATCGTGCTGTTTCTTCAATAGATTCTTCTTCGCTTTGTGATATTCTTTGTAATAATCCGCTCAGTTGTGTTGTTAGAATTTTAGACATGCTTCCACCTCATTCAATATTATATGTATGTGTGCAGCATAAAGCAAAAGTAGATAATTTATAATACTAGAAGGTATTAAGCTGTAAAAGGAGAATAATACATAATATAGATCTCTTTGTGCAAGAATAATAATTCAAAAAGGGCGGAATGCAATGTGAAACGATTACTAATTGTTGATGATCAGCAGGGAATTCGTTTGCTTTTAAATGAAGTATTGAAAAAAGAAGGTTACGTTACATATTTAGCGGCGAATGGCGCTGAGGCACTACGTTATGCAGAGGAAGAGGCGATAGATTGTGTCTTGCTAGACATGAAAATTCCTGGCATGGATGGCATAGAAATTTTAAAACGGTTAAAAGAAAAATGGCCCCAACTACCTGTCTTTATGATGACCGCTTACGGTGAATTAGACGTTGTGCAGGAGGCATTAGATTTAGGGGCAATTCGTTATTTTACGAAGCCGTTTGATATTTTTGAAGTGCGAGATGCAGTAAATAAAACATTAAAAACATAGAAAACAAGCATAGCAGGCAGTGGCAAACACCGCCTGTTTTTTTATACATAGGTGTTATTCGTTGCTAATGCAAGCGCCGTTGATGTCCGCTTCGGCGGTGCTTTCCGCATAGCACCGTAAGCCGCAACCCTCGCTAACGCGTAGGTTTGTTGCGTCTTACGCTGTGTGCGTTCCCGCAGGAGTCACCGCCTTCGCTACCATCAACTCAAACTAACTGCTGCGTTTGCACTACGCTTTCGGTGCTAAAATATAATCACCTGAAATTTCTTCTTTTATTTAAAGAGGCACCTGTCGCTGCGTTAGCACTGCGCTTTCGGTGCAAAAATATAAGCCCCTGAAATTTCTTTTCAGGGGCTTTTGGAAAAAGGCACCTGTCGCTGCGTTGCACTACGCTTTCGGTGCTAAAAAATAATCACCTGAAATTTCTTCTTTTATTTAAAGAGGCACCTGTCGCTGCGTTGCACTACGCTTTCGGTGCTAAAATATAATCCCCTGAAATTTCTTCTTTTATTTAAAGAGGCACCTGTCGCTGCGTTTGCACTATGCTTTCGGTGCAGAAAATATAAGCCCCTGAAATTTCTTTTCAGGGGCTTATATTTTTGCTATGATTGAATAGCACATTTATGTATAAAGAATAGTCCTAAAAGGAGGATTTTTAGTATGGCATTGGTATCTATGAAAGAGATGTTAATTAAAGCAAAAGCAGAAGGTTATGCAGTTGGTCAATTCAACATCAACAACCTTGAATGGACGCAAGCAATTTTACAAGCTGCAGAAGAAGAGAAATCACCTGTTATCCTTGGCGTATCTGAAGGCGCAGGTAAATATATGGGCGGTTTTATCTCAGTAGTACACATGGTAAAAGGTTTAATCGAATCTTATGGAATAACAGTTCCAGTTGCTATTCATCTTGACCATGGTTCAAGCTTTGAAAAGTGTAAAGAAGCAATTGATGCAGGATTTACTTCTGTTATGATTGATGCTTCACACCATCCTTTCGAAGAAAATATCGCAATTACTTCACAAGTAGTTGAATATGCACATGCGAAAGGTGTTTCTGTAGAAGCTGAGCTTGGCACAGTTGGCGGTGACGAGGATGGCGTAATTGGTGGTATTATGTACGCTAATCCAGAAGAATGCCGTAAAATGGTTGAATCAACAGATATTGATTGCCTAGCACCAGCTCTTGGTTCTGTACATGGTCCTTACAAAGGCGAACCAAACTTAGGCTTTAAAGAAATGGAAGAAATCTCAAAATTAGCAGACCTTCCTTTAGTTCTACATGGTGGAACAGGTATCCCAACAAAAGATATTCAACGCTCAATTTCATTAGGTACTGCTAAAATTAACGTGAATACTGAAAATCAAATCGCTGCTACAAAAGTGATTCGTGAAGTCCTTGATAAGGATAAAGAGGTTTACGATCCTCGTAAATTCCTAGCACCAGCACGTGAAGCGATTAAAACAACAGTTATCGGTAAAATCCGTGAATTTGGTAGTGCACAAAAAGCATAATTTAGCTTCTTAATATGGTACAAAAGCAAAGATAAATACACATAATAAGAGAAGTGTTGATGCTCGCAATCGACCTTCTCTTGTTTTTGAAATAACAACTTTTTTGAAAAAAATTAAAAATATAAATAAATAGGGTTTAGGAGGAAATATAATGAAATTTTTTATTGATACAGCAAACTTTGATGAAATTAAAGAAGCACATGCATGGGGCATTTTATCTGGTGTTACGACAAACCCATCATTAGTAGCAAAAGAGGAAAACGTTTCTTTCCATGATCGTCTTCGTGAAATTGCAGACCTAGTTGATGGCTCAGTAAGTGGAGAAGTCATTGCATTAGATGCTGAAGGAATGATTAAAGAAGGTTTAGAATTAGCTGCAATTGCACCGAACATCACTGTAAAACTACCGATGACACCAGCTGGTTTAGAAGCATGTCGTTTCTTTGCAAACAAAGGCATTAAAACAAACGTAACACTAATTTTCAGTGCAAACCAAGCATTAATGGCTGCGCGTGCGGGTGCTACATATGTATCACCATTTATCGGCCGTTTAGATGATATTGGTCAAAATGGCGTAGAGCTTATTGAAACAATTTCAGATATTTTTACAATCCATAATATTGAAACGCAAATTATTGCGGCATCTATCCGTCACCCTCAACACGTAACGGCTGCAGCTCTTGCAGGTGCTCATATTTCAACAACTCCTTTTAAAGTGTTAAAGCAACTTTTCCACCATCCATTAACGGAAAAAGGAATTGAAGGATTTTTAGCGGATTGGAATAAGCGAAAAGGTGAATAATAAGATTATAAAGTGAGTCAAATGCAAAAATTACTTTCCAATCATGAGGGAGAACGCGAAATGGATGTTTATAAAATTACAGGCGAAAATCGTCTAAAGGGTACAATTAAAGTTAGTGGTGCAAAAAATAGTGCGGTCGCCTTAATTCCAGCATCAATTTTGGCGAACTCTCCAGTGACAATTGGAGGGATTCCAGAAATTTCAGATGCTTGGACTTTAAAAGCCTTGTTAGAAGAAATCGGTGGAGAAGTGCAATTTGAGAACGGCAAAATGATTATTGATCCAACCGATATGCTTGCACTACCTTTGCCAAATGGTAATGTCAAAAAGCTTCGTGCCTCTTATTATTTAATGGGTGCAATGCTTGGTCGTTTTAAAAAGGCTGTCATTGGTTTACCGGGTGGTTGTTTCTTAGGACCGCGTCCAATTGATCAGCACATTAAAGGGTTTGAAGCTCTTGGTGCTAAGATTACGAATGAGCACGGTGCAATATATTTACGTGCTGAAGAATTAATCGGTGCCAAAATTTATTTAGATGTCGCAAGTGTTGGCGCGACAATCAACATAATGCTTGCTGCGGTACGTGCAAAGGGTCGAACAGTCATTGAAAATGCGGCTAAAGAACCTGAAATAATCGATGTAGCAACACTTCTTACAAATATGGGCGCCAATATTAAAGGTGCAGGTACAAGTGTGATTCGTATTGAAGGTGTTGAAGAGCTGCACGGAACGGAGCATACAATTATTCCTGACCGTATTGAAGCGGCAACATTTATGATTATGGCAGCAGCAGTTGGCGACGGCATTACGATTGATAATGTAATACCACTACATCTAGAGGCTATTACAGCAAAGCTTCGTGAAATGGGTGTCAAAATTGACATCGGTGAGGAAAGTATTTTTGTTCCAAAAACAGATTTATCTACACTGCAGGCAGTGGATGTTAAGACGATTGTCTATCCTGGATTCCCTACGGATATTCAGCAACCACTTTCCGTGTTAATGACACAGGCACTTGGCTCTTCTAAAATAACAGATACGATTTATACAGCTCGCTTTAAGCATATTGATGAGCTTCGTCGTATGAATGCCAACGCACGTGTAGAAGGCAATACCGCGATAATTACCGGTCCAAGTAAATTACATGGCTCAAGTGTAACGGCAACAGACCTTCGTGCAGGTGCAGCGCTAGTATTAGCAGGCTTGTTAGCAGAAGGTGAAACTGAAATTCACGATATTTATCATATTGAACGTGGCTATAGCTCACTTATTGAAAAATTACGTGACTTAGGCGCAGATATTCGACGTGAAACAATTATGGTGAGTGTTGCGGAAGCAAAGGAATAATGAGAGGTAAAAGTTTCGAGCCAATTATGTTACAATAAAGGTAATTTGAATGTTTCGGCACAAAGTTACAAGCCGATAACGGGAGGCAAAACAACAATGGAACGCAGTTTATCGATGGAAGTAGTACGAGTAACAGAGGCAGCAGCAATCGCATCCGGGAAATGGATGGGTCGCGGTTTGAAGATTGAGGCAGATGATGCAGCAACGACAGCAATGCGCTCAATGTTCGATACGATTCCTATGCATGCTACAGTAGTAATTGGGGAAGGTGAAATGGACGAAGCGCCAATGCTTTATATCGGTGAAGAGCTTGGCCTTCGTAATGGTGGTCCTCAAGTAGATATTGCAGTCGATCCTTTAGAAGGTACAAATATTGTAGCAAAAGGTACAAATGGTGCCATGACAGTATTAGCAATTGCTGATAAGGGTAATCTATTAAATGCACCAGATATGTACATGGAGAAAATCGCAGTAGGACCAGAAGCTGCAGGAAAAGTTGATATTAATGCCTCTGTTACTTATAATTTATTACAAGTAGCAAAAGCAAAAAATAAAGATATTTCTGATGTAGTAGCTACGATATTAGATCGCCCACGCCATCAAGCAATCGTTGATGAAATTCGCGAAGCGGGAGCACGTATTAAATTTATACAAGATGGTGATGTTGGTGCAGCCATTAACACGGCATTCGATGAAACAGGCATCGACATTATGTTTGGAATGGGCGGTGCACCAGAGGGTGTTATTTCAGCTGTTGCATTAAAATGCCTAGGCGGAGACTTCCAGGCAAAACTAGTGCCGGAAGATGAAGAGCAGCTAGAACGCTGTAAAAAAATGGGCGTAGATGTAGATAAAGTTCTTTACTTAGATGACTTAGTAAAAGGTGACGATGCAATTTTTGCAGCAACAGCTGTGACAGATTGTGAGCTATTAAAAGGTGTTCAGTACAAAGGTGCTTATGCATTAACACATTCAGTCGTTATGCGTGCAAAATCAGGTACTGTCCGTTTTGTAGAAGGTCGTCACGCTCTTGATAAAAAACCTAGCTATTAATAATATTTTCTTCTAAAATATACCTAGTGCTACTTTTTGCACTAGGTACCTTCTTCTTCATTTAACCATCCCATAGTTTTACTTAAAACTTCTATGTTTACCCCAATACATGCATTATATTTTGAAAAAGACTGGAGTTGTGCATATGTCTGCATTGACAATCGCTCAATTAGAAAACATGACGTTAAAAGAGCTTTACGCCCTTGCGCGCCAATACAAAATTTCGTACTATAGCAAACTAACGAAAAAAGAATTAATCTTTGCTATTTTGAAAACGCGTTCAGAGCAAGAGGGTTATTTCTTTATGGAAGGTGTACTTGAAATAGTTTCGCAAGAAGGCTTCGGCTTCCTTCGTCCAATCAATTACTCACCGAGTAAAGAAGATATTTATATTTCTGCTTCTCAAATTCGTCGTTTTGATCTTCGAAATGGGGATAAGGTGTCTGGTAAGGTACGTCCACCTAAAGAAAATGAACGTTACTATGGCTTACTGCAGGTTGATGCAGTAAATGGAGAAGATCCTGAAGTAGCAAAAGAACGTGTTCACTTCCCAGCATTAACGCCATTATATCCTGATCGTCAAATCAAACTTGAAACGACACAACGCAATCTATCAACACGAATTATGGATTTAGTAGCCCCGGTAGGATTTGGTCAACGTGGTTTAATTGTTGCCCCACCAAAGGCTGGTAAAACATCGTTACTAAAAGAAATTGCTAACGCTATAACAACCAATCATCCTGAGGCAGAATTAATTGTTTTACTTATTGATGAACGCCCTGAGGAAGTAACGGATATTGAGCGTTCTGTTAATGCAGATGTCGTGAGTTCTACGTTCGATGAAGTACCTGAAAACCATGTGAAGGTAGCTGAAATTGTCTTAGAACGTGCACGCCGTCTAGTAGAACATAAACGTGACGTGATTATTTTAATGGATTCTATTACGCGCCTTGCACGTGCGTATAACTTAGTAATTCCACCGAGCGGTCGTACGCTTTCAGGTGGTATCGATCCTGCTGCCTTCCATAGACCAAAACGATTCTTCGGTTCAGCACGTAATATTGAAGAAGGTGGTAGCTTAACAATTTTAGCTACAGCTTTAGTAGATACAGGGTCACGTATGGATGAAGTAATCTATGAAGAATTTAAAGGGACAGGTAACCTAGAATTGCACCTAGATCGCCAATTAGCAGAGCGTCGTATTTTCCCTGCGCTTGATATTCGTCGTTCAGGTACACGTAAGGAAGAACTGCTTCTTGAACAAGAACAACTTGAGAAGCTATGGGCAATTCGAAAAACATTTTCCGATGCACCAGATTTTGCCGAGCGTTTCTTGAAAAAGCTACGCACAACAAAATCAAACGAAGAATTTTTCGAAAAGCTAAATGAAGATATGAAAAAGGCCACTAAAGGTAAAGGGCTACTTTAAAAATAAAGACACCATTGACTAGAAATAGTTAATGGTGTCTTTTCTACTATGGAGGTGCCAGGCACCTAAACAATTCTGACTTTTTAGAAAAATAGAACCTAGTAAAAATCCACGTAAACTCCTGCTGAACTCACAGAACGAAAGACGAGGGCATTCCGCGCGCTAGCGAGGGTTGCGGCTTACGTGTGTGTCCGCAGAAAACGTCCGCCCGTAGCGGAAATCAACGAAGCGAGTTTATCTCTATTCAGACACCATTAACTAATATTAGTAATTGGTGTTTTTTTCTTGCGCTCTAAAAAGTATAATGAAATTGATAATCATTATCAATAAAACATTTAAGGAGAACGCGATGAATTATGATGCCCATATGCTCCTTTGGGAAAATGCACATATTAAAGTTAAGCATATTGAATGTGTAGTTAACACCTCGGTGCAAAAGAATGAAGTAATGAAATACAGCTCGTTACTAATCATAACAGTCGGTGAAGCAGACATTATTATTGGTGACCGTCCTTATCAGGTACAACGCTTTAGTATTTTTCATATCGGAAAGTCTCAAACGCTACATATACAACCACATAAGCCTATGAACTACTTCCTTATTCACTATAAAGGCGAAGTTCTGTATACCGATACTTTTATGCAACATATACACATGCAATATCAACCTTTTCAAACACATTTCTCATGTATACCAGCAAATCCTATCGTTATTCAAAAGTTGTTACAAGACATGTTTAGCAAGTGGCAGACAGGTTCGACTCATGAACATTTATTTATAAAAGCATCTTTTTACGAGCTCATCTATCGAGTTTTTCAAGAGCTTGCAGAAGGGCAGGGTAAGCCTCATGAAATGGATAAGGTTGAATTAGCACGGTTCTATTTAGAAGAGCATGTTCAAGAGCCGTTATCGATTCAAACGTTAGCTGATTCATTGCAAATTAGTACCCGTCATTTATTACGTGTGTTTAAAGAACGTTTTGGTATAGGACCACAAATGTATTTGCAGCAACTCAAAATTCAACGTGCAAAACAATACTTAATAGACAATGAATTCGACATTAAAGAAATTGCACTGTCGCTTGGATACGAGGATGAATACTATTTTAGTCGAGCCTTTAAAAAGGAGACAAGTATGGCACCAAGTATTTTTAGGCTGAAATATACAGCTACTATGTCCGAATTGGCTATTACAAATGAGAATCATTTTCAATACAATAAGAATCAGCTCGAGCAAGCAAAACGATTGAAGATTGGGGAAAATGAAATCATGATGAAAAAAATGTTTAACCATATAAAGACACCATTTTTGCTAAGTTTATTAGTTTTACTAGCAGCATGTGGTGAGGATACAAAACAACAAGCAGAAGATAATGCTAGTGAACCGAAAACGGCACAGTCTGACACGAGAATTGTTACGGACGATAGTGGCCGTGAAGTAGAAATTCCAGTAAAAGCGCAACGGATTGTGACAGACTGGTATCTTGGACAAATACTTGCATTAGATGTTGTGCCGGTTGGGGCTGTAGTAGCGAATTTAGACTATGCAGCATTTTTAAAACCGTACTATCAAGATGGGGAAATTACCAACATTGGCACAGATGGTAATGCATCATTAGAAAAGATATTAGAATTACAACCAGATTTAATCATTACATGGAATCCAGAAGATGTTGAAAAATACGAAAAAATTGCACCGACAATCGTCTTTTCTGATACAGCTTACCAATCAGCTACAGATGAGGTTAAAGCAATGGGCGAATTTCTAGGAAGACAAGAAGAAGCAGATGCATTTGTTAAGGATTTTGAGAATCGTGTAACGCAAGCACAAGAAAAAATAAATGCGGCTATTCCAGAAGGTGCTACTTTTACTATTTTTGATTTATTTGAAAAAAATGCAACAGTTGTTGGAAATACAAGTGTATCGGGAGGTCGAGCACTCTATCAAATCCTTGGGGTAAAACCACAAGAAAAAATACAGGAACTCTTTGATACTAAGGAATCAAATGGCGGGCGCTATGATGTCTCCTATGAAGTCGTAGGTGACTATGTTGGCGATTACGTCTTCGTTATTAATTTCTTTAATAAAGATGGGCAACTCCCTCCAACTTGGACAAACCTTGATGTTGTCAAAAATAACCAAATAATTCCTTTAGAGGCGGAATATTATTTTGCTTCAGATCCGTTATCAGGACTACATCAAGCAGAAGATTTAGCAGAAAAAATAGTAGCATTTACAAAGTCTCAAGAAAAATAACTAGTAGAAATGTGGATAACACATAAGGGGAGCTACCTGATTTGCATTAGGTAGCTTTCATTTAATCGAGCATAAGTAGGAGGTTCCGTCCATGTTACTACAGCGTTTCTTTACGTATTACAAGCCATATAAAGGATTATTTATACTAGACTTCTCCTGTGCCATTATCGTTGCCCTTATTGAGCTGGCATTTCCATTGGTTTTAAATAAAGTGATTGATGATATCTTGCCAGATGGTGAATTAAAGTGGATTTTGATGGCGAGTGGACTATTGCTATTGCTCTATCTTTTTAATTCTGTTTTAGACTTTATTGTTTCTTATTGGGGGCATATGCTTGGCATAAATATTGAAACAGATATGAGAAGAGAAGCGTTCAATCATATTCAAAACCTATCATTCCGCTATTTTGATAATAATAAAACAGGACATCTTGTGTCGCGATTAACGAATGATTTAATGGACATTGGGGAGCTTGCACACCATGGGCCGGAAGATATGTTTATAGCCATCATGACGATAATCGGATCCTTTAGCGTAATGTTTTATATCGATCCTACCTTTACACTACTAATCTTTATTCTTGTACCAATCATTCTTGTCCTTACAATTATTTTTGGCAAGCTTATGTCGAAAGCATTTCATCAAATGTTTGGCGATATTGCAGACTTTAATGCCCGAGTAGAAAATAACGTCAGCGGCATTCGAGTAGTGCAAGCATTTACTAATGAAGAACATGAAAAAAGCCGCTTCAAAATGAATAATGAAAAATTCCGCGCGACAAAATTGTTTTCATATAAGGTGATGGCATGGAATGAAGCAATCTCTGGGATTTTAACAAAGATTTTATCTTTATTTACACTATTTGTCGGAGCATATTTTGTATTAAAGGGCTTTTTAACGAACGGTGAATTTATCGCTTTTATTTTGCTCTCTGGTATTTTACTTGGCCCTATCAACAAAATAAATATGTTTATTGAAAGCTATCCAAAAGGCATGGCAGGCTTTCAACGCTATATTGATTTTTTAGAAACAGCACCGGACATTGCTGACCATCCACATGCCAAACATATACTAGCGATTGATGGCAATATTACATTTGACCAAGTTTCGTTTGGCTATAGCGATACAGAGCGAACATTAAATAATATTAATTTAACGGTTCACGCAGGAGAAACGATAGCGCTTGTTGGGCCATCGGGAGCGGGGAAATCAACCATTTGTAGTTTGCTTCCACGCTTTTATGAGGTAAGTGAAGGAGCGATAAAAGTAGATGGGCTAGATATTCGAGACTTTACACTGCAATCATTACGTTCACATATCGGCATTGTGCAACAAGATGTTTTTTTATTTGATGGCTCGATTCGAGAAAACATTGCCTATGGCGATTTACAAGCGAGTGAGGAAGATATTTGGGATGCCGCACAACGGGCACAGCTTGAAGAGATGATACATGCATTACCTGATGGGATGGATACGTTAATTGGGGAACGCGGCGTGAAATTATCAGGTGGACAGAAACAAAGGCTATCAATCGCGCGTATTTTCTTGAAAAATCCTAAAATATTAATTTTGGATGAGGCAACATCCGCTTTGGATACAGAAACCGAACAGGCTATCCAGCAAGCATTAAATGAACTTTCCAAAGGACGTACAACATTAGTCATCGCGCACCGCTTGGCCACAATAAAAGATGCAGACCGTATTGTCGTTGTATCGAAAAAGGGAATTATAGAAGAAGGAACACATGAACAATTAATGGCTAGGGAAAATGCTTATTACGGTTTGTACACAGCACAATTTGGTTTGCAAATATAAAGATGAAAGGAAGTTTTATATGGCTGTATTGGAGATCGAACATGTGGCGATTGGTTATGCCTCGACACTTATTGTAGATGATTTAAGTGTTGCTATTCCGAAAGGGCAAATTTCAACAATAATTGGCCCAAATGGCTGTGGCAAATCTACCTTACTAAAGGCTGTTGCGCGTGTATTAAGAACACAAGATGGAACTGTTTATTTAGACGGTAAGGCGATTCATCAACTAAAGACAAAAGAAGTGGCCAAAAAGATGGCAATTTTACCCCAAACAGCAAGTGCGCCAGGAGGGTTAACCGTATTTGAACTGGTGTCATATGGGCGTTTTCCTCATCAAGTAGGATTCGGTACGTTGCGCAAGGAAGACTATGAATATATTCATTGGGCAATCGATGTGACAGGGCTAAGCGAGTTTTGTGATCGTCCGATTGAGGCATTATCAGGTGGTCAGCGCCAAAGAGTATGGATAGCGATGGCGTTGGCTCAAGGTACGGATATTTTAGTACTAGACGAACCGACAACCTATTTGGATTTAGCGCATCAGCTAGAAATTTTATTGTTGCTCGAAAAACTCAATAAGGAAGAGGGACGAACAATTATTATGGTATTGCATGATTTAAACCATGCGTCCCGCTTCTCTCACTTTATGATGGCTATGCGTGATGGCAAGTTAGTCATTTATGGCAGCCCTCAAGAAGTGATGACAAAGGAGAATTTACAAAACGTATTTCATATCAATGCGGAAATGGCGGTTTGTCCATATAGTAAAAACCCAATTTGTCTATCTTATCAGCTATACAACAAGAAAACATAACGATTGGATAGTAAGAGGAGGAAGTAGAATGACTGCGTCGACAGGAGTAGGAGAGCTCAGTGATATAGCAGAGCTGCAAAAACGAACTCACCCAATACGCGGAGTAGTAGCATTAATTTTAGGTGTCATTGCCTTAATTTTTACCATTGGATTAGCCATTTCTTTAGGAGCAGCGGATATTTCTTTAGGAACAGTTTGGACTGCAATTACACAGTTTTCACCACAATTAACAACACATCAAATCATTCATGATATTCGATTGCCACGCGTACTGGGAGCAGCATTAGTTGGGGCAAGCTTTGCTGTTGCAGGTGCCATTATGCAAGGGATGACGCGCAACCCTTTAGCTGACTCAGGATTATTAGGATTAAATGCTGGAGCGGCATTTATGCTGGCGGTTTGCTTTGCCTTCTTTCCAGGCATGCCCTATCTATTGTTAATAGTATTGTCATTTGTAGGTGCTGCCCTCGGGGTTGCGATTGTCTTTGGTGTGGGCTCACTGTCCAAAGGCGGCTTAACACCTATGCGCCTCGTGCTAGCTGGTGCAGCTGTTAGTGCTTTACTCGGTGCACTAGGTGAAGGCATCGCGCTATATTATCGTGTTGGACAAGACTTGGCATTTTGGTATGCTGGGGGCGTTTCAGGTACAAATTGGGGTCATCTTAAAATATTATCACCATGGATTGTCATTGCGATAATAGGTGCACTTATACTATCCCGTTCTATCACTTTGCTAAGTTTAGGTGAAGAGATTGCGATAGGGCTTGGGCAACGAACGGTTGTCGTAAAAGTATGGGGAATGGTAATCGTTTTAATTTTAGCGGGCGCAGCTGTTTCGGTAGTCGGTGCTGTTGGCTTTGTAGGATTAATTGTTCCCCATTTTACAAGATACATAGTAGGACACGATTATCGTTGGATTATTTCCTGTTCAGTAGTATATGGGGCATTGCTCGTTGTTCTTGCTGATTTAGTCGCGCGTATCATTAATCCGCCATATGAAACGCCAATTGGTGCATTAATTGCTTTCATTGGGGTTCCCTTCTTTCTCTACTTAGCACGTAAAGGAGGAAAGGAACTGTGAGTAATCATTTATTAACCATTAATCAGCAAAAGGTTAGAAAGAAAAATTTCCTCATAATAGGGACATTAATTGTTTTAATCGTAGCTACCTTTGTTTTTAGTATGAATACGGGTGTTATTAAACTAACACCAATGGAAGTGATTCGTACCCTTTTTGGACTAGGAGATGCACAGCAGCAATTAATATTATTTCAATTTAGGCTTCCGCGCATTGTAATTGGCGTTTTAGTAGGGATGGGTTTAGCAATTGCGGGGGCAGTATTACAAGGCATTTCGAAAAATGCTTTAGCAGATCCGGGTATTTTAGGCATTAATGCAGGGGCAGGTTTGGCCGTCATGTTGTATATTTCCTTTTTTCCTTCTACGAAATTAGCACCTGTTTATTTGCTACCAGTACTAGCCTTTGCAGGAGCAGGTTTAACGGCAGTTGTCATCTATACACTGTCTTATAAACGCCATGAAGGCATAACACCGATGCGTTTAATTTTAACGGGCGTTGCGGTAGCGGCTGGGATTAGTTCGGCGATGATTGTACTAACGCTACGTTTAACGCCTGCAAACTATCAATTTGTAGCGACATGGCTTGCAGGTAGTATTTGGGGTTCAAATTGGAGATTTGTTTTATCGCTATTACCGTGGTTAATATTTTTACTGCCATTTATTTATGCAAAATCGCGTGTGTTAAATATCTTAAATTTAGGTGAAATAACGTCAATTGGATTAGGCGCTTCTATTGAAAAAGAACGTCGTTGGTTATTAGCCGCATCAGTTGGATTGGCTGGTGCTAGTGTTTCTGTAAGTGGTGGTATTGGTTTCGTAGGGCTAGTCGCACCACATTTAGCACGTCAACTTGTTGGCGCAAACCATCAATTTTTGCTTCCAACTGCGGCACTTTTAGGTGGGTTTTTCGTGTTATTGGCCGATACAATTGGTCGCTCCATAATAGCACCTTCAGAAATACCCGCTGGCATTGTTGTAGCAGTTTTTGGAGCACCGTATTTTTTATATTTATTAGCGCGCTTAAAGGAATAACATATCGTTTATCTGTTATTTTAGTTGAGAATGAATATCATTTCGTGGATTAGGGAGAATAGAACATGTACAGAAAAGGGGAGAGAACGATGTCAGAAGAATTGTATGATGTAACGATTGTTGGGGGCGGACCAGCAGGGCTCTATACGGCTTTTTATAGTGGAATGCGCGATTTAAAAACAAAAATTATAGAATATAGTTCACAGCTAGGTGGTCGGATGCTGATTTATCCTGAAAAAATGATTTGGGATGTTGGCGGGGTAAAGCCGATACTAGGTGGCGAGTTAATTCAACAATTGATCCAACAGGCAAAAACATTTGATCCGACAATTGTTTTAAATCAAAAGGTAGAAAAATTAGAGAAACAGTGTGATGGCACATTTCTATTAACATCCTCAACTGGTGAAAAGCATTATTCTAAAACAATTATATTAGCAGTTGGTTATGGTGTTCTTGCTATGCAAAAACTTGAAATAGCAGGAGCAGACCGCTACGAAGTTACGAATTTACATTACACTGTGCAAGAATTAGAGATATTCCGCAACAAACATATACTGATTTCAGGTGGTGGTAATTCTGCTGTAGATTGGGCAAATGAGCTAGAGTCCGTGGCCGCAAGTGTAACGATTGTTCATCGACGTGATGAATTTGGTGGTCATGAAAAAAATGTTTTACGCATGCGACAATCCGCTGTCCAAGTAAAAACACCATATGAAGTAGTGCAATTACATAGCGATGGTGATGTAATTCAGTATGTGTCAATTGTGAATAAAGAAACAAATGAAATAGAGCGTCTGCAAGTAGATGCAGTTATTGTGAATCATGGTTTAAAATGTGATTTTGGTGCACTTGAAAAATGGGGTTTAGAGATACAAGATGGCGTAGCAATCGTCAATGAAAAGCGTGAAACGAATATAGAAGGCATCTATGGAGCAGGTGATTTTATTGAACATCCTAGCAAAGTAAGATTAATCGCTGGAGCGTTTACAGACGGAATTTTAGCGTTAAATAGTGCCAAACTATTTTTAGAACCAGATGCTCCAAAAGTGGCGTATGTATCTTCTCACAATATTCGCTTTAAAGAGCGCAATAAAGAAATTGGTTTAGTAGATAACGATTATCGCGAAGTGCGTGGTTAATAATAGCTTTCAATATTTTATGCTTGAAAAAAGCAAAATAACTATGCTATACTTCAAAAGTATGCAACGTGTACATATGTAGCCGACATATTCGGGCTATGTAAGGTACAGTTCGAGATTACTCTGTTCCAGATGGTTCAGGGCGAGAGGAGAAAACGAATATGAAACAAGGAATTCATCCAGACTACAAAGAAGCAACAGTAACTTGCTCTTGTGGTAACACTTTCAAAACTGGTTCAGTGAAAGAAAACATCGTTGTCGAGTTCTGCAACGAATGTCACCCATTCTACACTGGCCGTCAAAAATTCGCGTCTGCTGATGGTCGCGTGGATCGTTTCAACAAAAAATACGGTCTTAAAAACTAATGTTAGTTTAATACCTGCCAAGCATGTGCTTGGCAGGTATTTTTTTCAGTAAATAAAAAGTACATGCGTTATTGTGTCTCAACGAATGTCTATTTTTCGCAATGGTACACAGTACGTTTAACATAAAACAACGGTAGAGCGGATTTTGAAATGTGCTTAAAGCTTGTTCAAATCTATATGGTCGATATGCAGCCAGGCATTTCAACAATCTAAAATCATGGAGGGAGAAGAAACAATGGCACAGCTATACTACAAACATGGCGCGATGAATAGTGGTAAATCAATTGAAATTTTAAAAGTTGCACACAACTATGAAGAGCAGCAAAAACCTGTCATGATGTTTACGTCAGGCCTTGATACGCGAGATGAGGTAGGGTTTGTTTCAAGCCGAGTAGGACTAAGACAAGAAGCCATCCCAATTTATGAGGATACGAATATATTTGAACTTGTAAAAAACAATGCAGTAAAACCATACTGTGTTCTTGTAGATGAAGTGCAATTTTTAAAAAAAGCACATGTACTACAATTAGCAAATATTGTGGATGAACTAGATATTCCTGTAATGGGCTTTGGCCTGAAGAATGATTTCCAAAATGAATTATTTGAAGGAAGTCAGTACATGCTTACATATGCAGATAAAATTGAAGAAATGAAAACGATTTGTTGGTTCTGTCATAAAAAAGCAACAATGAATTTGCGTGTCGATGAAAATGGCAAACCTGTTTACACAGGCGATCAAATAAAAATTGGCGGTAATGATTCTTATTATCCAGTGTGCCGCAAATGTCACGCACATCCACCGCTTTAATTGAGCTTTCAACAGCAGAGGACTGGATGAATTTAAGTAGTCGACTGAAGAAAATGTAGCATACAAGCGCAATTTTCCTTATACTAAGTAGTGGAAATAATGCACGTCAACTACGCCTATATGTCATCCTTCATAACACTCTGTTGCAGGCGCAGTAATGAACAAATAGAGTAAACAGCGTTCGTGTCTCGCTCTCCTTAATGGAAGCGGATTTTTAGTGAATATAGATAAATGAACTAATTAGAGGTGAAGCCCATGTTTGATAGACTACAAGCAGTAGAGGATCGTTATGAAAGGCTAAATGAGCTTTTAAGTGATCCGGATATTGTCAATGACAGTAAAAAATTACGTGAATATTCAAAGGAACAATCGGATATTCAAGAGACAGTTGATGCTTATCGTGAATATAAAAGTGTCAAAGAACAACTAGTAGATACTCGTGAAATGTTAGATAACGAAAAAGATCCTGACATGCACGAGATGGTCAAGGAAGAGTTCAACTCGTTAAAAGAACAGCAAGAAGAGCTGGAAGAACGTTTACGTGTTTTATTAATTCCAAAAGACCCGAATGATAATAAAAACGTTATTATGGAGATTCGTGGAGCAGCCGGCGGTGACGAGGCGAATATTTTCGCAGGGGATTTATTCCGTATGTATTCTCGCTATGCTGAAACACAAGCTTGGAAAATCGACATTATGGAAGCAACACCAAACCCAATGGGCGGTTATAAAGAAGTTATCTTTATGATTAACGGTCAAGGCGCTTATTCAAAATTCAAATTTGAAAATGGAGCGCACCGCGTACAACGTGTGCCAGCAACAGAATCACAAGGACGTATTCATACATCAACTGCGACAGTTGCGTGCTTACCGGAAGTGGAAGAAGTAGATGTTGAAATCCATGAAAAAGATATCCGTGTCGATACATTTGCATCTTCAGGTGCAGGTGGGCAGTCGGTAAATACAACGATGTCTGCTGTACGTATGACCCACTTACCAACAGGGGTTGTCGTATCGATGCAAGATGAACGTTCACAAATTAAAAACCGTGAAAAAGCGATGAAAATTCTTCGTGCGCGTGTAGCTGATAAGTATATGCAGGAAGCGCAAAAGGAAATCGACGCAACACGTAAGTCAGCAGTTGGTTCGGGCGACCGTTCTGAGCGTATCCGCACATACAATTATCCACAAAACCGTGTGACAGATCACCGTATTGGCTTAACGATTCAAAAGCTTGATCAAATCGTCGAAGGTAGACTGGACGAAATCATTGATGCACTAATCTTAGAAGAACAAGCATCGAAGTTAGAGCGACTTAATGATGACCTATAAAAATGTGATGGAGGCCCTTGATTGGGCTTCTTCTTTTTTAGTGGATAATGGACGCGAAGAGACGGCTGCTCGTATTGTCATGCAACACATATTAGGCACTACGTATTCAGGTGTCATGCTGCATTTACAAGATACGTTAACAGCAGAACAGTGTGAGCAATTTGTTCAATTGATTGAAGAACATGCCAATGGACGGCCTGTGCAATATTGCATCGGCAGCGAAGAATTTTACGGTCGTACATTTTTAGTCGATGAATCGGTGCTTATTCCAAGACCAGAAACAGAGGAATTGGTGCTAGGGACAAGCAATCGTATTGAAAAAATATTTCCTACCAAAGCTTTAAAGCTAGCCGATATCGGGACGGGTAGTGGTGCTATCGCCATTTCGATGAAGCTAGAATGTCCTGAGCTAACAGTAGTGGCAACGGACTTATCGGCAGCAGCATTAGCTACGGCACAAAAAAATGCACAATTGCTGGCGGCGGATATTGATTTTCGTCAAGGGGATTTAACAGCCCCACTCAATGGCGAGAAGTTCGATATTGTTTTATCGAATCCGCCTTATATTGCATTTGAAGAAGCGAAGGACATGTCCAGCATTGTGTTGGAGCATGAACCGCATAGTGCGCTTTTTGCGGAAGAGGACGGACTTATTTTATACCGAAAACTAGCTCAACAGCTGCCCGCATTAATGAATAAACCCGCTTTAATTGGTCTTGAAATTGGTTATACACAAGGGGAGCAAGTAGCGCAATTCTTTCAAGAAAGTTTTCCACAAGCTACGGTTACTGTGGAAAAAGATATTAATGGAAAACCTCGTATGGTTTTTTGTGAAATTGATGTATAAAGATTGTCCTTCTTGACAACAATGTTGAGCAAGGAGGGATTTTTATGTTAAACGAATACAAGATTGTTAGATTTCCAAAATTAAATATTTTACTAGCTTTTGCTAGACTAGTAATACTAGCGATAGCTTTACAACTATGTATTTTATATATTCCGTCATTAATAGGTTCTGCAAAGGAAGCTACGAATCAAGTACAAGAAAATGATTTTCGAATCCGCGTTATAGCAAATAGCAATACAACCAATGATCAACTAGAAAAAGAGCAACTAGTGAAAGAGTTAAAACCATTATTTACGCAAGTAGGTGCTACTACAAATGTGGATAATGATAAATTTATTACATTAAAAAGCGATATCGAGGCACAATTAAAAGAAAATTATCCACAATTGCGTACACAAGTCGTGCTTGGGGATAACTTATTTCCACCAAAGAGACAGGATGCAATGTTTTATCCACAAAATATGTACCATTCTATTGTTGTGAAAATTGGCGATGCACGCGGTGATAACTGGTGGTGTAGCATTTTCCCATCGATTTGTGAACCGGAAAAAGCTGAAAAAGCGGAAGAGATGGAAGAAGAAAAAGAACAAGTGACATTCTTTATTTGGGAATGGATCAAAGGATTTTTTGAATAATTGTGCACAAATTCAGATAACTTATACACAATTATTGATAAGTTATAAACAAAATGTGGATAATTCAGAAAAAAACAACGATTGAAAGAAGGTTTTTCATATGGAAACCGTTTGTAAGATTGTGGATAGTAATGTGAATAGTCAAACAACTTATGCACAAGCTGTGGATATCTTGAATGCTGGAGAAGTAGTGGCATTTCCAACAGAAACGGTTTACGGTTTAGGTGCCGTAGCTACAAATGATAAGGCTGTTAAAAAAATATTTAAGGCAAAGGGACGTCCTTCAGATAATCCACTAATTGTTCATATCGGAACAAAAGAAGAAGTGCATCTTTATATAGAGCATATTTCTGAGCTCGCAAAAAAATGTATGGATGCATTTTGGCCAGGGCCACTGACACTTGTTATGCCAGTGAAGCCCAATGTGCTAGCTGAAAGTGTGACAGCCGGTTTAAAAACAGTCGGAATTCGCATGCCGGATCATCCCGTGGCACTGGCATTACTTCAGCAAATTCATAAACCGCTTGCTGCGCCAAGTGCGAATCGCAGTGGCAAACCAAGTCCGACAGAAGCAATCCATGTAAACGATGATTTAGCAGGGTACATACCGTATATTTTAGATGGAGGTTCGACAGGCATTGGTTTTGAATCGACCGTGCTTGATGTTACGCATGAACCACCTGTTATTTTACGTCCGGGTGGTATTACAAAAGAAATGTTAGAGGCAGTAATCGGCCCAGTTGTTCAACCTACTAAAATAGAGCAGACAATGGAAGAAACACCGAAAGCACCTGGCATGAAATATACACATTATGCGCCAAATGCACCTGTTTATTTAATTGATTGTGAGGAAAATAAAGTCCAGCAAGCAATACAACAGCTGCAAGCACAGCAACATAAAGTAGCACTGCTAGCACCAGAGAGCTTTGATCATCTCAAAGTAGATTACTTTTTCTCAATTGGTGAAGCAGGAAGTAAAGAAGAAATGGGCGCCGCACTATATCAAGCGTTACGTGCTTGCGATAAAACAGAAGCTACCATTATTTTAGCGACGACGACATCAACAGAAGGTGTAGGTGCCGCTATTATGAACAGACTAGAAAAAGCAGCTGGCGGCAAATGGTTTACACGATAATGCTGTGACGACTCGGAACTGTCGGCGATTTCATAAGCAATCAAAAAAACTCATCTATAGAAAGATGAGTTTTTTTGATATTGAAAATGTCCCAGCACACATTATGATAATACTGTATTTCCAAGCATAAAATGATAAAATATTAGGAAGCGAAGGAGTGCATTCTTGCAGGGGATTCTTGCAGGTGTTTTAACGTCTGTTGATGTCATCGGTTTATTTGTCTTAATTCCAAATGTTAGATATCGCCTTTTTTTGGCAATGTGGACAGCTACATTGCATATGCTTTTTCCGCTACTCGGCTTTGAATTAGGGAATTACTTAGTGCGCTTTTTATTAGAATGGGGACAATGGATTTCAAGTATTTTGCTCTTTGGTATTGGCCTTCATTTACTGTTGTTTTCTCAAAAAAATGAAAAAATAACCATATCGCCTGTTTTATTAGCTGTGACTGCTAGCCTAGACACCTTTTCAGTAAGTGTTTCTTTTGGTATGCTTAACTTAGAAAAAACAATTTTTATTATGAGTGCTGGATTGAGTGCTTTTGTTTGCGCTTATGGTGCTTTAGTCGTAGCACGTAGGAGTCAGGTCTTTTTTGGCAATAAAATTCAAATCATTGCAGGGATTATTTTTATCATCATGAGTGTTCTTGCTATCCAAAAATAATAAGGAAGGTGATAAGTGTGAATATATTATTTGTTTGTACAGGGAATACTTGTCGCAGTCCGATGGCTGAAGTTATTTTAAAACATAAACAACTGAACGATATACAAGTTCGTTCAGCAGGGATTTATGCAATGCCAAATGCTGAAATGTCTGTACATGCCCAGCAAGTATTAAATGAAGCGAATATGACACATCAACATTTAGCAACCCAATTATCGATAACTGAAGTAGAATGGGCCGATTTAATTTTAACCATGACAACTGCACACAAAGATACTATTATTGCGTACTATCCAAACGCAGAAAACAAAGTTTTTTCACTGAAAGAATATACGAGTGAAGGTAGTTTAGGAAATGTTGTAGATCCATATGGTGGGCATAAAGCTATTTACGAAGAAACATTTGCAGAGCTAAACGCATTAATAGAACAGTTAGTAAAAATACTTGAGAAGAATTGAGGGGCACTATGAAGAAACAGTTTGGCTTACGACTTAAATTGGTATTATTTGTAAGTATACTTGCACTAATCACTTATAGCATCAGTTTTCTATTCATTGAATTTGTACAACCTACTTTTTTCCCGGAAATCAATCGTAAGCTATTTGAAGTGATTACTTATTTATTAGGGATTACTTGGTCAGGTATTTTAGCTGCAATTTTCAGTGTGATTTTAATCAAACCATTACAGCAGCTTGAATATTCTGCTACACGCGTTGCAGAAGGAAAAATCGGACAGGATGTAGTCATGCCAAAAACGAATGATGAGATTCGTTCAGTGGCAATGGCATTCCAACAAATGGTGTTAAATTTACGCCAAATGGTAGAAAGTATTGATCAAAACTTTCAACAAACAAATCAATCGATTATTAAACTATCAGATGAAACTGCTGTTGCTACAAAGAAAGCAGATGGCATTGCGGGAACGGTCAAACATATTTCGGCTGGAGCGGAAGCATCTGCTACTGCAGTACAAGATACAGCAGAAGCGATTGAAGATGTACGAGCTTTAGCAACAGAAGTCAATACGAGAGCTGAACAGTCTGCGACGCAATCGAAAGAGATTTTACATAACTTAACTAATACAACAAAAGCGATTGAAACGTTAGTCAACAGCATTCAACAAATTGCGGCTGGCAACAATGAAGCACTAGAAAGTATTCGTACGTTAGAAGATAATGCTGTACAGGTGGAACGCATTATTGGCTTAGTAGGCGACATTGCGGCACAAACCAATTTACTAGCATTAAATGCATCGATTGAAGCTGCTCGTGCTGGGGAACACGGCAAAGGTTTTGCGGTAGTTGCAGAAGAAGTTCGTGGCTTAGCCGATGAAAGTGCGAAAGCAGTACAAGGGATTACTTCTCTAATTCAATCAATGCAACAAAATGTTGAAGTTGTCGTGAAACAAATGAATCAACAAGTGGCATTTGCCACAAAAGAAGCAGCACGTGTTTCAGAAACAACGACTGCTGTGGAAGGTATGTCGTCAAGTGTCCATGAAATGGCAACTTCGATTGTAGAGATTTCTTCATTAATTGAAAAACAAATGCACAATATTGAAACAACAGCTCGCCAATCGCAAGAAGTAGCGGCGATTGCTCAAGAAACATCAGCTGGTGCACAGGAAGTAAGCAGTGCAACAGAAGAGCAAGCACATGCAATTGAGCAAGTGGAACAACTTGCACAGGACTTGAAAAAACAATCCGAAGCACTTCATAAAATGATTCAACAATTTGATAGACAAGCATAATAAAGAAGACTGTGAACAAGCTCATATAAAGCTTGGCCGCAGTCTTTTCCTATGTTGTTAATTGGCCGATAATAGGTACGTTTGAAAAAATATTGAAATAGTATGTCCACCGTAGTTGAAAAGGGAAAAAAACTTTAGTAGAGCGAATATTACAACAAAAGACCATTATCCGAATTTATTAACAGGATATTCACATTATCCACAGAAAAAACCTTTAAAAATGAACGATTTTGCAAAGGTTAACAAGAAATGTTCGTCTTTTAGGAGAAATCAGCATAAAATTGCAACAAAAATCATGTTATTCTTGGGGTATTAGTGGTAAACTTATGTTGACTATATTTCGAAATGAGGGAACCCAGTGAGAATAGCAATTTCTTCTGATCACGGAGGCAATAACTTACGTCGTGAGATTATGCACCTGCTAGATGAGCTAAACATTAGCTACGAAGATTTTGGTCCACAATCTGCGGATTCAGTAGACTATCCTGATTATGCAAAGCCAGTTTCTGAAGGTGTTGCTAGCGGGGAATTTGATAAAGGCATTTTAATTTGTGGTACAGGGATTGGCATGTCCATCGCTGCGAACAAAGTAAAAGGCATTCGTTGTGCATTAGTACATGATGTATTTAGCGCAAAGGCAACACGTTGCCATAATGATTCAAATATTTTAGCGATGGGTGAGCGCGTAATTGGCCCAGGCCTTGCACGTGAAATTGCTCAAACATGGCTTGAAACAGATTTTGAAGGTGGTCGTCATACACGCCGCGTAGAAAAAATCGCTGAATTAGAACAATAAGCGTGAGCATGTTTAGTTGTAAAGGTGACAGTCAAGTGCTGTCACTTTTACCTAAAGTTGTTTCACAACAGTACAAGACATAAAAATAAGGGGCTGAGCTTAATGGTTGTGCAACAAATACAAGCGCAATTGACTCAGTTACTCAGTGAATTCGAAGAGCAAGTTGTGTTGCGACCAAATACTATTTTTGTCGTAGGCTGCTCAACGTCTGAAGTGATTGGTCAGAAAATTGGCACAGCAGGTGCGCTTGAAACCGCACACGCGATTTTTGAGCCGTTGCAGGCATTTGCAAAGAAACATCAACTACACCTTGCGTTCCAAGGTTGCGAGCATATTAATCGAGCTGTAACGATGGAAGCTTCAGTTGCAGAACAGTTCGGCTATGAGCCTGTGGCCGTTATTCCAGTTCGAACTGCAGGCGGATCGATGTCAGCGTATGCCTATACAAAATTGGACAATCCAGTAGTAGTAGAAGCAATACGTGCACATGCTGGTATGGATATAGGCCAAACATTAATTGGTATGCATTTAAAGGAAGTAGCTGTTCCAGTTCGTACTTCTGTGCGAACAATAGGAGAAGCGGTTGTCACAATAGCAACAACACGTCCAAAGCTTATTGGTGGAGAACGTGCTGTATATAAATAACACTACTTCTGTTATCAGAGGTACATGTAAATAACGACTATACTTAGGAGGCTTTTCAAACATGGCATACGAAAAATTAGCACTACAAGACAAAGCGGTATTAGATGGGATTTTAGCAGAGAAAAAACGTCAACAAGCGAATATCGAGTTAATTGCATCTGAAAACTTTGTATCTGAAGCAGTAATGGAAGCACAAGGCTCAGTTCTTACTAACAAATATGCTGAAGGTTATCCGGGAAAACGTTACTATGGTGGCTGTGAACACGTAGACGTAGTTGAAGATATCGCACGTGATCGTGTAAAAGAAATCTTCGGTGCAGAATATGCGAACGTACAACCACACTCTGGTGCACAAGCAAATATGGCTGTCTACCATACAATTTTACAACCAGGTGACACAGTGCTAGGGATGAACCTTTCTCACGGCGGTCACTTAACACATGGATCTCCTGTAAACTTCTCAGGTATCCTATATAATTTCGTAGAATACGGTGTAACAGAAGATACACATGTAATCAACTATGAAGATGTTCGTCAAAAAGCATTAGAACATAAACCAAAACTAATCGTAGCAGGTGCTTCTGCATACCCACGTGAAATCGATTTCTCTAAATTCCGTGAAATCGCAGATGAAGTTGGCGCTTACTTTATGGTGGATATGGCACATATCGCTGGTCTTGTAGCAGCTGGAGAGCACCAATCACCAGTACCTTACGCTGATTTTGTTACATCTACTACACATAAAACATTACGTGGCCCACGTGGTGGATTAATTCTTGCTTCAAAAGAATGGGAGCAAAAATTAAATAAATCAGTATTCCCTGGTATTCAAGGTGGACCATTAATGCATGTTATCGCTGCAAAAGCTGTAGCATTTGGTGAAGCATTACAACCAGAATTCAAAGAATACGCAAAACAAATTAAAGCAAATGCACGCGCTTTAGCAGAAGTGTTAATTGAAGAAGGTGTAGAAATCGTATCCAATGGTACAGATAACCACTTATTACTTCTTAACGTAAAATCTCTTGGCTTAACTGGTAAAGTAGCAGAGCATGCATTAGATGAAGTCGGCATTACAACGAACAAAAACACGATCCCGTACGATACGGAATCTCCATTTGTTACTTCTGGTATTCGTATTGGTACTCCTGCCGTGACATCTCGTGGCTTTAAAGAAGAAGATATGAAAGAAGTCGGCGCAATTATTGCAGCTGTTCTTAAAAACCCTGAAGATGAAGTAGTAAAAGCACAAGCAAAAGAGCGTGTGATCGCTTTAACTGACAAACACCCATTATACGCATAATATGCTAGTTTAATAAGGCTGTGTCTAAAGTGTGTAATCCTCTTTAGATACAGCTTTTATTTGTTTACCTCCGCACAAGAAGTCATGTCGTTGATAGTAACGGGGAGGAGACTCCTGCGCAAAGCCCCGTCGCAGCAAACGTCAACGATAGAGCAAAAGCCCTTGTTATCCCGACCTCTATAGGAAACTGAAAAATAGATCTTTTTCGCTACCATAAAAATAAATTAATCTTATTTTTGGTTTTTTTTACATATATATTAAATAAAAAGGTGTATTATATTCTATAAGGACACCTAATGTCCTGAAAATGATTGTTTTTTTACAAAAGTGACAATTTAGCGAATTTTTTATGTACAATATAAGAGGAATAGTTAATGGATGAGACGGGAGGGGTTGGATGGTTTCTAAATCTATGGACATACAAAATAATATCTTATTAACAACAATTCGTAACTTAGGTGAACAATCTAAAGAAAGCTATATTATTGTAGATGCGAAAACGCATTTAATAGTAGAATGTAATAATGCTTTTTGCATGCTTACAAACACAATGCGTTCACAAATTCTAAATAAAAATTACTTTACGATGCTTTCAAATGACTTACAGACGTCAACAATTGACATGATACAAGAGAAAATACATAGTGGAGCAATGATGACAACAAAGTTGCATCACCAACGCTTCGACAAACAACCCTTTTGGGCAGAAATACAGACCCTTCCTTTTCAAAATAATGATAATGAAACATTATTTGTGTTAGTGCTCGTGAAGGATGTTACATATTATCATACGGAAGATTTTTTAACGCAATTAGAAAAAGCCGTATATGAGGCAATCGAAAAGGACGATCCATTTAACAAAAAAATGGACACTATTTGTAGCAAAATAGATGAATTTTTCAGGCCACATGTTTTTAGCTCAATACTGATTAAAACAGAATCCAATCAATTCCAAGTCTTTACATCAAGTAGTCATCGAGAGTATGTGCCGCAACTTTGCGACATGAATGATTTTTATCATAAGGTAATGCAGCAACATCAACCGATAATTGCAGAAAATCTTGAAGAGCTTGCTTCTTTAACCGATTTCGAAAATTTATCTGGCATCACAAATGGCTACTCAGGATGGTTTGTCCCCATCCATAATCAACAACAACAGGCAATCGGTTTTTTTGCGATCTATTCACGTTATCCTAATGACAGTGCTTTTTATAACAATATGTTTAAAAAAATAGGGGCGCTCGTTGCATTAGCGTATACGTATGCTAAAACACAGAAAAAAATATGGGATTTAGCTTATAACGATATTTCGACTGGCCTGCCAAATCGACATAGCTTCGTCAATAAAATTCAAATGGAAGAACAACACGGGCAAAGTGGATTTATCAAAATTATAAAACCTAGTGAATTTCACCAAGTCGTTGAATTATATGGTCGAGAAGCAGGGGATGAGTTGTTGAGACAAGTTGCGCACCGTCTACTAGAATATCAACAAGACTCACCTGAATATATTGCTAGGTTCACAAGTTCTAGTCTGATTATTTCGCAAATAACGGCCGAAGAATCGTTAAATGATTATGAAGTTCGAATAAAAGAATTAATACGCCAACCTTTTATTATTAATGAAAAACAAATTTACATTACATTAAAGACAGGCGTCTCTTACTTTGATTACAATATTAAAATTGCCGATGCAATTAGATTTGCAGACAATGCACTATCTTATGCGGCCAATAAACCTGGAACGCATATGGAGATATTTACAAAAGGACGCAATGATTTATTAGAGCAGCAGATGACAGTGCTCAATCATTTATCGCAAGCGCTAAAAAATAAAGAAATAACGGTTAATCTACAACCAAAGGTAGATTTACGAACGGGTGAAATTCAAAGTATTGAAGCGTTAGCTCGTTGGCAATCACCGGTACTTGGTTTCGTATCGCCCGCAATGTTTATTCCAGTCGCTGAAAATGCAGGCAAGGTACGGGAAATTGATATTCAAATATTAGAAATTGTCCTTGGCTGGCTAGCAGAGCGTCAACGATTAGGGAAGAAGTTAGTAAAGGTTGCGGTCAATATATCACCCGATCATTTTTACTATCCTCATTTTGTAAGAGATATTCGGCAGTTAGTTGAAAAATATGCAATTGATCCGAGCAATATCATTTTAGAAGTGACGGAAAATATCGGCTTAGTCGATTTTCAAACCGCCTTTGCGATTATTCAAGAATTAAAGAGCTTCGGCTTTAAAACATCAGTGGATGACTTTGGGACAGGATTTTCTTCGCTTAGTTATTTACAAAGATTGCCGTTCACAGAGCTGAAAATAGATCGTAGCTTTATAAATAATATAAATGATGATGCTGCAACATTGGCCATTGTTCGTTCAATTATTCAATTAGCATTGAATCTAGGCATGACATCCGTTGCGGAAGGGATTGAAAGTGAGGAGCAAGTAGAGATATTACGTGCGCTTGGTTGTACGGTAGGACAAGGTTACTTCTATTATAAACCGATGACAATTGAGCAGCTGAATACGATACTTGACGACTAATTTGCTTTAATATGTAGCAAACACTCTAGAAAAGGGAACATCTCGAATTTATTTTTGAGACAGTTCCTTTTTTCTGTTATACTAGTTGAGATAAAAATGAATCCGAACGGTTAGGAGAGAACCACTTTGAGCAAAGTATACGTATTTGATCATCCACTAATTCAACATAAGTTAACTTATATTCGTGATAAAAATACAGGAACAAAAGAATTTCGTGAGCTAGTAGACGAGGTCGCAACATTAATGGCTTTCGAAATTACACGAGAAATGCCTGTAGAAGAAATTGAAATTGAAACACCAGTAACAATCGCGAAAACAAAAGTTCTTTCTGGGAAAAAACTTGCCATTGTACCGATTTTACGTGCAGGAATCGGCATGGTAGACGGCGTATTAAAACTAATTCCAGCTGCAAAAGTTGGGCATATCGGACTTTACCGTGACCCTGAAACATTAAAACCAGTTGAGTATTACGCAAAACTACCAGCAGATGTTGAAGAACGCGATTTCATCATCGTAGACCCAATGCTTGCTACAGGTGGTTCAGCAGTAGAAGCCATCAATTCACTAAAAAAACGCGGTGCGAAAAGCATTAAATTTATGTGCTTAATTGCTGCGCCAGAAGGTGTAAAAGTAATTCAAGATGAGCATCCAGATGTAGACATCTACATTGCAGCACTTGACGAAAAGTTAAATGATCACGGTTATATCGTTCCTGGTCTAGGAGATGCTGGTGACCGTTTATTCGGTACAAAATAATATTGCTTGCCAAAAGCAATAGCAATTACCTAACAGCAACTTTATAGCACTTGAAAGCGTCCTTCAGTATTGAAGGACGTTTCATAGTATGTTTAGGCAATTATGCCATCTCTTCATACAGGTTGAGAGGCATTGCACGTACAATATAATCAAAGGACGGTGCAAATCGTTTTGACGAAAAAATGGAAAGTGATGACGATTTTCGGTACGAGACCAGAGGCAATTAAAATGGCCCCGCTTGTATTGGAATTACAAAAACATCCCGAGCAAGTGGAATCAATCGTGACTGTAACAGCACAACATCGCCAAATGCTTGACCAAGTATTAGAAACATTTAAAATTACGCCAGACTACGATTTAAACATTATGAAAGATCGTCAAACACTAATTGATGTGACGACGAACGCATTACAAGGTTTAGATAAAGTCATGAAAGAAGCGCAACCTGATATTGTGTTAGTACATGGCGATACTGCGACAACATTTATCGCGAGCTTAGCAGCATTTTATAATCAAATTGCCATTGGTCATGTTGAAGCGGGTCTTCGTACATGGAATAAGTATTCACCTTACCCTGAGGAAATGAATCGTCAGTTAACAGGTGTGATGGCTGATTTACACTTTGCACCAACAGAAGTATCTAAGAAAAACCTATTAGATGAAAATAAAAATGCAGAAACAATTTTTGTAACAGGTAATACAGCGATTGATGCATTAGCCACAACAGTGAGTGAGCATTATTCACATCCGGTGTTAGATAAAATCGCCAATGATCGCATGATATTATTAACAGCACACCGCCGTGAAAATCTTGGTGAGCCAATGCGTCATATGTTCCGAGCGATTACTCGAATTTTAGCGGAGCACGATGATGTGCAAGTTGTCTACCCAGTGCATATGAACCCTGCCGTGCGAGAAATTGCTAATGAAATTTTAGGTGATAATGAGCGTGTGCATTTAATAGAACCACTTGAAGTATTTGATTTCCATAACTTCGCTGCTAATTCGTACATGATTTTAACTGATTCTGGCGGCGTGCAAGAAGAAGCGCCATCATTAGGTAAGCCCGTTTTAGTACTTCGTGATACGACAGAGCGTCCTGAAGGCATTGCAGCAGGAACTTTGAAACTAGCAGGAACAGAAGAGGAAACAATTTATGCTCTAGCAAAAGAATTACTAGAGGATAAAGAAGCTTATGAAGCTATGGCAAAAGCCTCAAATCCTTATGGAGATGGGCATGCTTCACAGCGTATCGTCGAAGCGCTCATAGAATTTTTGCAAAAAGGCAAGTAATATACTATTTTAAAACACGAAAATGAGTAAAAAGAACTAAAAAATCATCTGTAGCTAATTTGCGAGCATATTCATGTCGTAAATTAGCTTTTTTTTGCATTATTTTGAAAAGATAATTCTTATTTGTGAAACTTCATACACAAATTTGTCAACAATTTGACAAGAGTATAGTAGCTGTGAAGTTTTTCTCCTTTACTAATTGACTTCAAATATCTCCTATTGTATGCTTACAAAGGGTAAGAATGATAAGGGTTTCTATTCGTTGATAGACGTTGAAACACTTGTTATATCAAGTTTCTACTAAATTGACAGTACAAACCACTCTGTCGATTTGCAACGTTTTGTGCGTTTCGGTTTATCACCGAGTAAGTAAGGGGTGTAAGGCATTTTTGGGAATTTACACCTGTAATTTCAAATGACTCTCCCGTTACTATTCCGCTGTGAGTAGTGTTTTTCACTGCTCTTTTCTGATTTCACAAAGTGGTCAGCAAACGTTTTCTTTACTCGAAAAAATGATTCAGGAGACTACAAACCAATGCTAGATTTGCATCACATTTTTGCTGTGCAGAAGAGAGCGTTATTTTTTTTGCTCGCACTTTGCGCATTAGGCTGGGGCTTTACGTCCTTTCAAACAGTTTTTGCGGGCATCGCAATCGGTGCATTTTTTGGTACGTATAATTTTTGGATATTAGTTCGCCGTATGGAGAAGTTTGATCGTTCCATTAGTGAAGGGAAGAAAATAGGTTCACTTGGTACAGCACTTCGTTTTGGATCAGGTGTAGCGGCAGTCGCTATAGCCATTTCGTTGCCAAACTATTTTCACTTAATTAGCACGGTCATAGGGCTAATGATTCCGTACGTTGTTCTCTTTGTCGAGAGAATTGTATCTCATGTAAGGAACCACTAATGTGCTTTATTAGAAAGAGAGGTGAAAAATAACAATGAATCATGAAGCTCCGTTAGTAACCATAGGTTTTTTAACATTTAACAAATCAACAGTTATGATGTTACTAGTTGCTGCTATAATCGTATTTTTAATCGCGGTTATTTCAACTAGAAACTTAAAGTTAAAACCAACTGGTATGCAAAACTTTATGGAATGGATTATGGATTTCGTAAAGAATATCATTCAAAGCAACATGGACTGGAAAACGGGTGGTCGATTCCACATTCTAGGTATCACACTTATTATGTTTATCGCAGTATCTAACTTATTAGGTCTTCCATTCTCTATCGTCTATGACCACGAACTTTGGTGGAAATCGCCAACAGCTGACCCAACGGTTACAATGACTCTTGCAGCAATGATTTTAGTATTAACGCAATACTATGGTATCAAAATGAAGGGGACAGGCCATTATGTTGGTACATTCTTCAAACCGATGTCATTCATGTTCCCGCTAAAAATTATCGAAGAGTTCGCGAACACGTTAACATTAGGTCTGCGTCTTTACGGTAACATTTATGCAGGTGAAATTTTACTTGGCTTAATCGCAGGTTTAGCTGTATCAAGTCCATTCGGTTTCGTAGGTGCAATTGTTCCTATGATGGCATGGCAAGGTTTCTCTATTTTCATCGGCTTTATCCAAGCCTTTATCTTCACAATGTTAACAATGGTTTACATGGCTCATAAAGTGAGCGATGACCATTAATATAAAGCATAAATTTTATGCTTGAACCAAAAAAAACAAACAATTCCAAGGAGGAAATTTTAAAATGACAGGTTCATTAGGTTTATTAGCAGCAGCAATCGCAATCGGTTTAGGTGCACTTGGTGCAGGTATTGGTAACGGTCTTATCGTATCAAAAACAGTTGAAGGTATCGCTCGCCAACCAGAAGCTCGTGGCGTTCTTCAAACTACTATGTTCATCGGGGTTGCGTTAGTAGAAGCATTACCGATCATCGCAGTAGTAGTAGCATTCATCGTAATGAACAAATAATTCAGTTGCATACTGAATTTTACTAGTGGCGAAGCAGGATTCACCAGATGAAACTTCGCCCTTCATTTTGGAACTAATAAAAGCTATGTGCAAATATAGCTTTTTAAAATAGGTAAGTTTTTAAAGTAATACAAATTATTATGTGGAAGTTAAAGCTCTTGAAGGGAGTGAAACAATCGTGTTTTTAGATAATCTTGTACTTGCCGCTGCTGAAAGTAAGTTTAACGGTGGTGACGTCGTTGCAACATTAGTTATCTTCTTAGTACTAATGCTTCTTCTTAAAAAGTTCGCTTGGGGTCCATTAATGGGCATCATGCAACAACGTGAAGAATTAGTAGCAAGTGAGATCGAAGCAGCTGAAAAAGCGCGCAAAGATTCGCACAAATATTTAGAAGAACAAAAAAGCCTTCTTAAAGAAGCTCGTACGGAAGCACAATCGATTGTTGAGGGTGCTAAGAAGCAAGGCGAAGCGCAAAAAGAAGAAATTCTTACAGCAGCTCGCAATGAAGCTAACCGCTTAAAAGAATCGGCTTTACGTGAAATCGAGTCTGAAAAAGAAAAAGCTATCAAAGCTGTACGTGATGAAGTCGTTTCATTATCTGTACTTGCAGCATCTAAAGTCCTTAGCAAAGAGATTTCTGAGGCAGACAACCGTGCTCTAATTGAAGAGACGATTGCGAAGGCAGGGGAAGCTCAATGAGTAATTCAACTGTAGCAAAGCGTTACGCTCAAGCTCTATTTGAAATTGCGCAACAAAAAAATATTCTTGCTGAAGTAGGGGCAGACTTAAACGAGTTAACAAAAGTTATTACACAATCTACGGATTTTTTAACACTGTTAAACGCACCTAAGTTCTCTATCGAACGCAAGAAGCAAATGGTAGCTGAAATCTTTGCAAGTGCAACGCCAGAAGTTTTACACACTGTTCAACTACTTGTTGAGAAGAAACGTGTAAACGAAGTGAAGCTAATTGCTGATGCATATGCTGAGCTTGCTGCACAAGCACAAGGTTCTGCAGATGCAACTGTATTCTCAACACGTGAACTTTCTGCTGAAGAAAGCGCTAAAATTTCTGCAGCATTCGCTCAACTTGTTGGGAAACAATCATTAAACATTACAAACGAAATTGATCCATCATTATTAGGTGGTATTCGTGTTCAAATCGGTAACCATATTTATGATAGCTCAGTAGCGAACAAGCTAGAGCGTCTAAAACGTGAATTAATCGGTTAATAATTTAGAAATGTGAGAGGTGACATACATGGGCATCAAGGCTGAAGAAATCAGCAGTCTGATTAAACAACAGATTGAGAATTATGAATCTGAA